>Ga0307471_100000271_pt1 | contig 25935 bp, 14 predicted proteins | sample atmos_gasesAM3C__2_FD_204566 | JGI IMG/M metagenome (GOLD analysis project Ga0307471, IMG submission 204566) | Hardwood forest soil microbial communities from Morgan-Monroe State Forest, Indiana, United States - atmos_gasesAM3C_515 | ecosystem: Environmental > Terrestrial > Soil > Temperate...
CCGTCCGTCAGGTCGGCTACGACAACGCCGATTATGGTTTCGACTCGGACACTTGCGCCGTGGTGTGCACGGTGAAGCGCCAGTCACCGGACATTGCCATGGGTGTGGACACGGGCGGCGCCGGCGACCAGGGATTGATGTTTGGTTTTGCCTGCGACGAAACCGAAGAATTGATGCCCATGCCCATCCAGTTGGCCCACCGCTTGACGCAGCGCCTCTCTGAAGTCCGTAAGCACAAGAAAGTCGATTTCCTCCGGCCCGATGGAAAATCCCAGGTTACTGTGGAGTATCGCGACGGCAAACCAGTACGCGTGGATTGCGTGGTGATTTCCACGCAACACTCCGACAGCGTTTCGAACGAAGATCTGCGCAACGCCGTGCTGGAATATGTGATCAAGCCGATCGTGCCCTCGCGCATGCTCGACACCAAAACGAAGTATCACATCAACCCGACAGGACGCTTCGTGATCGGCGGGCCGATGGGTGACGCGGGACTCACCGGACGCAAGATTATCGTGGACACCTACGGGGGCTACAGCCGTCATGGCGGCGGTGCCTTTTCGGGGAAAGATCCGTCGAAGGTGGACCGTTCGGCGTGCTACATGGCACGCTACATCGCGAAGAACATCGTGGCTGCCGGTTTGGCGAAGCGGGCCGAAGTGCAGTTGGCGTACGCCATCGGCGTCGCAGAGCCTGTTTCGGTAATGGTGGATTCCTTTGGCACGGCCGTCATTCCCGAAGAGAAGATCACCGAACTGGTTCGCGAGAATTTCTCTCTAACGCCCAAGTCGATTATTGAAGCTCTGGATCTGCGCCGCCCGATTTATAAGCCGACTGCCGCCTACGGGCACTTCGGGCGCACCGGAACTGGCTTTACTTGGGAGCGAACCGACCGGGCCGACGCTTTGCGCAAGGCCGCGGGACAGAATGCAGTCGCGGAAGTTGCCGCGCGCCGGTAATTCCACTTGGCAGCTTCTCGCTGCGCTGCGGGGCTGACTTTTTAGCAAAACCACAGGTACGTTGTACCCGATTGAGCAATCCGCCTTTTTGGCAGGAATTTAATCTTCGAGGAGTGTACGAATGGCGACGGCTGAATTGAAAAAAGGCGATGTGAAGGATATCGGGCTTGCCGACGCGGGCAAGCGCAAGATCGAATGGGCGGCACAACAAATGCCGGTCTTGGAGTCGATTCGGAAGCGGTTCGCCAAGGAACAGCCGCTGAAGGGACTGCGTGCCTCGGCGTGCTTGCACGTGACCAGTGAAACCGCGAACCTGATGATTACCTTGCGGGATGGCGGCGCGGATGTCGTCCTCTGCGCTTCAAACCCGCTTTCGACGCAGGATGAGGTGGCCGCTTCGCTGAACCGCGATTTCAATATTCCCACTTACGCGATCAAGGGAGAAGACAACAACACCTATTACGAGCATATGAAAGCGGCGCTCGAGCACAAGCCGCAATTCACCATGGATGATGGATGCGACCTGGTGACGATGTTGCTCACCAAGCGTCAGGACCTCGTGCCTAACGTGATTGCGGGGACGGAAGAAACTACCACCGGCGTCATTCGCCTGCGCGCCATGGCCAAAGACGGTACCTTGAAGTATCCCATCATCGCGGTGAATGACGCCATGACCAAACATTTCTTCGACAATCGCTATGGCACCGGCCAATCCACCCTCGACGGAGTCATTCGCGCGACCAACGTGCTTCTTGCCGGCCTGAAGGTGGTAATCGCGGGCTATGGCTGGTGCGGCCGTGGCGCGGCGATGCGTGCCAAGGGCCTCGGCTCCGATGTGATCGTGACGGAAATTGATCCGGTGAAGGGCATTGAAGCTGTAATGGATGGCTTCCGCGTCATGCCTATGGCCGAGGCGGCCAAACAAGGCGACGTGTTCATCACCGTCACCGGAAACAAGAACGTGATCCGCCGCGAGCATTTCGAAGTGATGAAGAGCGGCGCCATTGTGTGCAACTCTGGCCACTTCAACGTGGAAATCGAGATTCCCGCGCTGGAAGCTTTGTCCAAGGGTAAGAAGGAAGTTCGCCCGCTTGTCGATGAATATCTTCTCAAAGACGGCCGCAAGGTCTATCTCATCGCCGAGGGGCGTTTGGTGAACCTCGCGACGGCGGAGGGCCACCCCGCTTCCGTGATGGATATGAGCTTCGCGAACCAGGCACTCTCCGCGGAGTACCTGATGAAGCATCACAAAGAGATGAAGCCCCAAGTTTATGTTGTGCCGGAACACCTCGATCGCGAAATCGCGCGGCTGAAGCTCGAATCCATGGGTCATCACTTGGATAAGCTGACCACGGAGCAGCAGCAGTATCTGGCTTCCTGGCAGGAAGGCACTTGATCGCCTTCATCCAGAAATTCCAAAAGTAAGTTATCTTGATAGGGGCGTTCCGGGCTTACGGGACGCCCCTAAAATTTGGCGGGCACGATGTGGGATTACTGCGGACATGCACTCGAGACCGCGCGGTTGCGCCGCGCCACCTATGCTGATGTGCGCGTCATGCACATGCGGCAGCGCGATCTGACCACCAAGAACGGCCTGGTTGGCACACTCGGGCAGAGCGAATCACTCGGTCTGGGCATTCGTGTGGTAGCGAACGGAGCGTGGGGTTTCGCTTCGACGGATGCTTTGACTCGACAGGGAGTGGCCGCCTGTGCGGCAAAGGCTGTGGCCATTGCCAAGGCTTCGGCACTGGCCAAAAAAGAAAACGTGCACATGGCGCCGGAAGCGGCCTATGTGGACAGCTGGCAAGGCCCCTGCCTGAAAGATCCCTTTGAAATTCCTTTGGAGACACAACTCGAATTGTTGCTGGCGGCGGATGCTGCGATCCGTGGTGTGAAGGGCGTGACACTCTCCGAGACGGATATGCAGTTTCGGAAAATTGACACCTGGTTTGCATCGTCGGGCGGCTCGAAGATTCATCAACGACGGGTCATTTCCGGTTGCGGTATCGTCGCCACCTGCTTTCAGGGCGATGCGATCCAGAAGCGCTCCTACCCCAATAGTTTTGGCGGGCAGCATATCCTCGGCGGATATGAACTGATCGAATCGCTCGAATTGTTGAAGCATGCTCCGGTGACTGCGGAAGAAGCGGTGGCTTTGCACTCGGCGGCGCAATGCCCCGAGAAAACCGGCACGTTGATTCTCGGAGGCAGCCAGCTCGGCTTGCAGATCCACGAATCCGTCGGGCACCCCATCGAACTCGACCGCGTCCTGGGCCAGGAAGCCAATTTTGCGGGAACTAGTTTTCTAACGCTCGATCAATTGCATCATCTTCAGTATGGTTCGTCGATCGTCAACGTCGTTGCAGACGCGCGTGCCGCGCACGGGCCGGGACTCGGCACCTTTGCGTACGACGATGAAGGTGTGCCGGCGCAGTGCATTGACGTCATCAAGGATGGCCAGTTCCGCGGCTATCTTTCGAGCCGGGAGACAGCGCACTTAATCGGCCTCGAGCGTTCTGGCGGCACCATGCGCACCGAGGGCTGGAACCGTTTGCCCATGATTCGTATGACCAACGTCAGCCTCTTGCCGGGTCCGTGGACACTGAACAATTTGATCGCGGACACCGATGATGGAATTCTCATGGAAACGAACCGGTCATGGTCCATTGACGATCGCCGCTATCAATTTCAGTTCTCCACGGAAATCGGCTGGGAAATCAAGGGCGGCAAGAAGGCGCGTATGCTGAAAAATCCAAGTTACAGCGGAATTACCACGGAGTTCTGGAACTCCTGCGACGCCATCTGCAATGCCGGCCATTGGGTCCTTTGGGGCACGCCAAACTGCGGAAAGGGCCAGCCGATGCAGACCATGGGCACAGGCCATGGCGCCGCACCAGCTCGGTTTTGCAAAGTGAAAATCGGCACCGCATTTTCGAGGGAGTGAGCGCGAAGAAAACCATGCCAGCCACCGCGACACTACAAAAAACCGTCCTCGGAGAGCAATTACGCTCGGAAAGGGAATTGCGCGCCATCGTGGCGACTGTACTCCGCCTGGCGAAATCTCTCGACATCGAAGAGACGGAAGTGCACGTCGAAGAAGTCATCGACGAGCTCACGCGATTCGCCAACAACACCATTCACCAGCATATGGCCGAGCACGGCTTGACCGTATCGATCCGGACAGCGGTCGATGGCCGAACCGCGCGCGTGACGACGAACCGCATGGAACTCGACGCGCTGCGGACCGCCCTGGAAGGGTCGCTGTCTCTTGCCGCGAGCCAGCCGAAGGATCCCGGGCTGCTCCCTATGCCGGGGAAACAATCTTATCGCGCGGTGCGGCGTTTCGTTCCTGCCACGGCCGTGCTATCGGCGGAACACCGCGCGCGGGCCGTGAAACACGTTTGCGAATTGGCTGAGCGCAACGGCCAGGTTGCCGCGGGAATTTTCGAGAGCGGCCAGAGCCAGACAGTGCTGGGAAATTCGCGCGGGCTCGCGGCTTCCTACCGTCAGACGCAAGCAGAATTTTCTGTGACCATGCTGCACGGTTCGGCGGCAAGCTGGGCCAAAGCAAACTCAGCGGATGTGCGCCGGTTCGATCCCTTGAGCTTGGCGAAAATTGCCAGCGAGAAGGCCAACCGGGCGCAAAACCCGGTGGAACTGCCGCCGGGAAAATACACCGTAATTCTCGAACCTGCCGCTGTGCTCGATCTGGCCGGTTTTCTGTTCTACGATTTTGCCGCCACGGCCGTCGAGGACAAGCGCTCTTGTTTTTCTGAGCGCCTTGGCAAGCCGCTCCTGGGAAAAAACATTTCGATTTCGGATGATGTCTACCATCCGGAACAATTGGGTGCTCCCTTTGATGGTGAAGGGATGCCACGTCAGCGTGTAGTGCTGGTGGACGAGGGAGTTCCGCGCAATCTCGTTTATTCGCGGCGCTCGGCGAAAAAGGCGGGAAAGAAGCCCACCGGCCATGGCTTGGGCCTGCCAAACGAATTCGGCGAGGCTCCCATGAATTTGGTAATCGAGGGAGGAACGTCTTCCCTTGAAGAGATGATCGCCTCCACAGACCGCGGGCTACTGGTGACCCGGCTCTGGTACATCCGGGAAGTGGACCCCTATGAGAAGATCATGACCGGGATGACGCGGGATGGATTGTTCCTGGTCGAAAAGGGGAAAATAGGCCGCGCCGTGCGAAATTTTCGATTCAATCAATCGATTTTGGAAATGTTGCGGAATGTTCAGCGGTTGGGGCCAGCCCACCGGGCCACGGGGGAAGAGGCCTTCGAGATGGTGGTTCCTCCAATGAAAGTGGGCAATTTCCAGTTCAGCGAAGTGACCAAGTTTTGAGGCATTTGCCCTCCCTGCGGCCCTCAGAAAACCGATATATGCCATAAAAATTCTGCATTGTACATTCTTCGGTCCGGCGTTTATCAAACTAACATGAGGAGCCGCCCCAAGCGCATACCCAAACGGCGCCAGCCGAACTGGGGGCACCCGGACCATGATGCTTGTGGTACTGGGTTTATTGCGCGCCTGAGCGGTCCTCCCACCCACGAAATTCTCGATTATGCGTTGCAAGCGCTGGAACGGCTGTCGCACCGCGGCGGCGTGGATGCCGATGGGGCCAGCGGCGATGGCGCCGGGCTGTTGACAAGCCTGCCGGTAGATTTTTTCCGGGCTCGCGCGGCGGACGAAGGCGTAGCCCTTGGTGATTGCTTTGGGATTGGCACGCTCTTCGCCTCGGCGGCGCGTGTTGCGGAAGCGCATGCGGCGATGGAAGACGCGATCGGGCGCGCGAAATTGCGGCTCGCCGGCTGGCGGCGCGTTCCGGTGAACCCAAATGCTTTGGGGCAGCGTGCGTTCGAGACCATGCCGGAAATCTGGCAATGCTTTCTCGAGCCGGCGGCAGCGAAGAATGGAAATGTTGTCGACACCCGTAAATTTGAGCGTAGTCTGGCGCTCTTGCGGAAGCGCGCGGAAGGCCTCCTGCCGGAGCGATGCTACCTGTGCTCGTTGTCGTCGCGCACGGTTGTGTACAAGGGATTACTCACGCCCTGGCAATTCCCACAGTTTTATCAGGATTTGCAGAACGAAGAATTCGTCGCGCAGTTCGCGGTGTTCCACCAGCGCTATTCGACGAACACGCAGCCCTCTTGGCAACTGGCGCAGCCGTTCCGCTACGTCGCCCACAATGGAGAAATCAATACGATCGTAAGTAACCGGCGCTGGTTGCGGGCTCGCGAGCGCGAGATTCGCAAACGCATTGGCGTGGGAAAGTGGTTTCCGCTGCTCGAAGAGAATGTCAGCGATTCGGCGAGCTTCGATAATGCCCTGGAATTGAGGCTGCTCGAGGGCAAGAGTGTTGAAGCGGCGATGTTGACGTTGGTGCCGCCGGCGTTTGCTCACGATCACTTCTTGTCGTCGGATGTTCAGGCGGCCCTCGAGCTGCTCTCTCACGAAAGCGAACCGTGGGATGGGCCGGCGGCGCTGGTTTTCAGTGATGGAACTTCCGTTGGTGCCAAGCTGGACCGCAACGGCTTGCGGCCGATGCGCTACACGGTGACGCACGACGGCCTAGTAATCGCCGGATCGGAAACCGGGCTCGTGGATTTGGAGGAATCGCGGGTTGCCGAGCGCCACCGCTTGGGTCCCGGCGAAATGATCCTCGCGAATCCTGCGACGGGCCGGCTCCTGCGCTGGCGCGAACTGCTGAAGAGCGTGACGCGGCAAGTTCCCCGCAAAGCGGATGCCCGCGCGGGACAATTGCACTTGGAAGCTCAGCTGAGTCGTATCCCGGTGACGAATCCCAAACGGATCGCTGGCGCGGCCGGTTGGACAGAAGACCAGTACAAAATATTATTTCGCCCCTTGCTGACTGGCAAGGAAGCCGATTGGAGCATGGGCGATGATGCGCCGCCGGCATTTTTGTCCGCCTTGCCTCGGCCGCTGTGGGACTATTGCCGGCAACGCTTCGCGCAGGTGACGAATCCCCCGATTGATCCGCTGCGGGAATCTCACGTGATGTCGCTGGAAGTGCCGCTAGGCCACGGCCGGTTTCTCTCTGGCCCGATTTTGAGCGTGGCCGAATTCGCTGTCTTGTGCGCCGCACTTCCTCCTTTACAGAGTTTGGATTTTAGCTTTCCTTCCAAGCAGGGAGTTCCGGGTGCGCGCCGCGTTCTCACTCAGTGCGACTCTACCCCTCTGAGTTGCGACGATCGCCCGGGGCTCCTCCTCCTTTCGGACCGCGGGATTTGCGGCGAACGAGCGGCGTTGCCGGCGCTTCTTGCAACAGCTGGCGCCTGGCGAAGCATGGTCGAGCAAGGTTTCCCGGACGTGCCGTTGATCGTAGAGAGCGCGCAGGTATTCGACACCCATCACGTGGCCATGTTGCTGGCGGCGGGTGCTAGCGCGGTCGTGCCCTATCTTGCGGAAGAGTTTGCCGAGCAGGAACAAGCGGATGGATTTGAAAGTGTCCGCAAAGGTATGTACGGAGGGTTGCGCAAGGTCCTGGCGCGCATGGGGATTTCGACGCTGGCGAGTTATCGCAACAGCCATTTGTTTGAAGTTCTGGGTCTCGATGAAGACATCGGCCGCGAGTTCTTTGAAGACACCAGCTTTTATCCCGGCGCAAAAACGCTTGACGCCCTGCTCCAGGATTACTTGAAGATGCATGCCGCGTCTTATGCGGGTGCGACGGACGATCTGGCCGATCATGGGCTTTACCGTTTCCGGAAAGGCGCTGAGTTGCACGCGAATTCGCCCGAGTTTGTGCGCCGCATGCACGCGCACGTCCGCCAGCCCGAGGGCGGGCACTACAGCGCTCTGGAAGAATTGCGGAAGTCGGCCGGCTCAACTTTTCTGCGGGACCTTCTGGAGATGCTGCCGGAGCAAGCCGTACCGGTCGAAGAAGTCGAGACCACCGAGTCCATCTTGCGGCGATTCAGCACCCAGGCTATGTCCCTTGGCTCTCTCAGCCCCGAGGCGCACAAGACCATTGCCGTTGCCATGAACCGGCTCGGCGGGCGGAGCAATACCGGCGAGGGCGGCGAAGACCCGGAGCTCTACCTTGTGCCCGGTGCGGCCAACAAGATCAAGCAGGTGGCTTCGGCCCGCTTTGGAGTCACCGCGGAATATCTGGTCCGCGCCGAAGAGCTCGAAATCAAGATGGCTCAGGGATCAAAGCCCGGCGAAGGCGGCCAGCTTCCCGCGCGCAAAGTGACCGAATACATCGCGCGAATTCGCCATGCAACTCCCGGTACGCCTTTGATTTCGCCGCCACCGCACCACGACATTTATAGTATCGAGGATTTGGCCCAGCTCATTCATGACTTGCGCGCCGTCAATCCCCGTGCGCGCATCGGCGTGAAGCTGGTTTCCGGCACGGGAATCGGCGTAATCGCGGCGGGAGTGGCGAAGGCCGGGGCCAACGTGATCACCATCAGCGGGCACAACGGTGGGACGGGGTCTTCCCCGCTGACCTCCATCAAGAATACCGGTTTGCCATGGGAGATCGGGCTGCGCGAAACGCACGAAACCTTGTTGCGTGCCGGCTTGCGTTCGCGCGTCCTCCTGCGCATCGACGGCGGCATGCGCTTCGCCCGCGATATTCTCATCGGCGCCATCCTCGGCGCCGATGAATTTGGCTTTGGCACGGCCGCGCTTGTGGCCATCGGCTGCGTGATGGCCAGGCAGTGCCACTTGAATACTTGTCCCGTGGGTATCGCCACGCAAGACGAGTCGCTGCGCACGCGCTTTAATGGCAAGCCTGAAATGGTCATCACTTACTTCCACTCGCTGGCCGAGGAAGTGCGCAAGGGCATGGCTGAACTCGGTGTGCGCAATTTGACCGAGCTTCGCGGCTGGTACGACCGTTTGCAAACCAAGTCCGGCATTGACGCGCTCCTGGTGATCCCCGTGTCGAAGGCCCGGAGCGTAGTTCCTCAGCAGACTACGGTCCTGGATTCTGGTTTGCCTGAGCCCGAATTGCTGCTCGAACAAGCGCAGCCCGCGGGCGCTCCAACACCTTCCATTCAGAATTCCCACCGCAGCATGGGCGCGCACCTGAGCGGGGAACGAATGCGGCGCCGTTTACGCGAACGAGATGCGGCGCCATTGACGCAGGAATTTCGCGGCACGGCAGGACAGAGTTTTGGCGCGTTTCTGGCCGAGGGACTTACGCTGAAACTGTTCGGCGAAGCGAACGACTACGTCGCCAAAGGGCTTTCCGGCGGCACGGTGATCATTCGTGCGGGAAGCAACGCCTCCAAGCGTGGCGATGTTCTTGCCGGTAACACCGTGCTGTATGGCGCCACTTCCGGCCAGCTCTATATCGCGGGACAGGCGGGAGAGCGCTTCGGTGTGCGCAACAGCGGAGCGGTGGCCGTCGTCGAAGGCGTTGGTCAACATGGCTGCGAATATATGACCGGCGGAATTGTTACGGTTCTTGGACCCTTGGGATTGAACTTCGGTTCGGGGATGACCGGTGGGCTTGCTTATATTCCGCGTCGCGAGGCCGAGCATGTGCTGAATCTCGAGTTTGTGCAGGTGCACGAATTGGAAGAAGGGGAGGAGCTACGCCTGCGCGCTCTGCTGGAAGCGCATGTCGCGCACACCGGAAGTCCGCGGGCCATGCGCCTCTTGCTGGCGCAGGCCGCTTTGGCCTTCCTACGGATTCAGCCTGTCCATTTTCAAGGCACCGTCGAAAGTGCGTGGAAGGCTTTTCCGCACAATATTCATGAGCATCTTCTTGTGAATCCGGCCGCCTATCCGGCTGTCCCTCTGAGTTCTGCTCCTCACTATGCCTGAGCCCTTCAGGAACTTTACTAATTTCTTACGGAAATTTGGGTATACTCCTACTCGAGCCTCTAATTATGGACTTTGATCAGCTAACCACCTTCGTTCAAGTTGCTAAACTCAAGAGTTTTTCCAAGGCAGGCCAAAAGGTTTTCCGCTCGCAATCCGCCGTGAGTGCGCAAATTCGTCAGTTAGAACAGGCCTACCACGCAAAACTGCTGGACCGCTCGGCCAAGTCCGTCGAACTCACTCCCGCCGGCGTGGTTCTGTTTGAATATGCGGAAAGGCTCCTGCGTTTGCGCGATGAGTCCATGCAGATCGTGGCCGATCGCGGAAACGTCGTGCAGGGCCCGATAACATTTGGCGCGAATGAAGCGACCTGTCTCTACCTGCTCCCCGACATCCTTGCCGAGTTTCAGCGTCGTTATCCCCTCGTGCATATCAGCATTTACCGGAATTTCAGTCACAAGATTTTGCAGCGTCTGGAAGAAGGTTCACTGGACCTGGGCATCGTTACGCTTCCGCTCAAGTCACCCAATCTGAAAGTGCATATGATCAATCGCGACCACCTGCGCTTCATGGTCAGTTCGAAAAACCCGCTGGCGCAGCGCAGCCACGTGACTCTTGAGGAAGTGGCGGCGGCTCCTTTGATTTTTCCGAAGACTGGCTACACGCGGCAGGTGCTGGATAAATTGTTCCGGCCATACCGTTCCCGTCTGCGCGTCGCCATGGAATTGCCGAGCATCGGCATGATCAAGACCTTTGTGGCCGCCGATGTGGGGATTTCCATCATCAGCGAGAGCTTTGCCCGGGATCAAGTCAAGACCGGTGAAGTGAAATTGCTGAACGTCGAAGGCGTGGACCTCTGGCGCGAACTCGCTCTGGTCTATCGCCGCGATCGCAGTCTGCCCCGCGCTGTTCAGGCGCTTATCGCGATGATCCGCGAAAGCCGAAAATCCTCGGAACATCAGGTCGCCGACTGAAACGCGCCCAAGGCGCTTGCCAACCCAGCACGCCTAGATTGTCAGCTCCCGCTTGATACTTTTTACTGATCCGAACATCTAATTCGCATGGAACGCCGCCATTTCATCTCCATCGCGGGCGGGCTTGGTCTGGGATTGCTGATTCCGGGCGCCGTCTACCGCTACATGATGCGGGGCGTAAATGTCGGAAACGCCGATGTCCACGCGTATTTGAAAGACGGAGCGCAAGCCGCGTTCCGTGCCATCACACCGACAGAGGATTTTTATTTGACTTCCTCGCACGGTGAACCCGCGGTGGATGAAAAGACCTGGTCGTTCACCATCAATGGTCTCGTAAAAACGCCGCTGCGATTCAATTACGACGAGATTCGTGCACTTCCGCCTTACGAGACGATTCTGACCCTGGAATGTATTTCCAATTCCGTCGGTGGCCGCTTCATCGGAAATGCGAAATGGAAGGGCACCGCGCTGAAGCCGCTGATTGCGCGCGCCGGTGTGCTCCCCGAAGCGAAATATGCCGTGTTTTATGCTGCCGAAGGATACACCACGGGGCATCCCGTCGAGCGGCTCGCCGATCCGGAGAATTTTCTCGCTTACGAGATGAACGGCGAGCCTTTGACCAGGCAGCATGGCTTTCCTTTGCGTGTGCTCATGCCCGGCCGTTATGGCATGAAACTGCCAAAGTGGCTGACGCGCATCGAATTCGTCAATAAAGAATACCTTGGGTTCTGGGAATGGCAGGGGTGGTCCAACCAGGGCGACCGGCAAACGCAGGCAGTGCTCGACGATCCCCGAAATCAATCCAAGATCAGTGGCGAAACCTTTGTCGTCACCGGTTACGCCATTGGAGATACTTCCGGCATTTCCAAGGTGGAGATTTCCACGGATGGTGGCGGCCATTGGGAAGAGGTCGAAATATTCAGCAATCCTTTGCCCTCGCAGGTGTGGGCCTTCTGGAAATATGTCTGGAAGAACCCGCCGAAAGGGAAGCACACGCTAAAGGTGCGCGCCACGGATGGCCGGGGAAAGTTGCAGACGTCCACCGAGAAAGGCGAGTGGCCCGATGGCGCGACGGGCTATCACTCCATCGAAGTCACGGTCGCATAAGTCTGAATTCCAGAACTAAACAAATGCAAACATGCTCGCGTTGTTCTCTTCCGATCTTTTATCCTGTCTTGTCCCGTCGCTCCCGTTGCAAATCCGCCATTTCGACCGGAGGGACGGCGGCCTTTGCCGTCCCGCAGTGGAGAAATCTCTCTTCAACTTTGCATTCCAGGCTAAATGAACTTTGATCGAAGCTACTTCGCGCTGAAGTCCAGACTGGCGATGGCGCGCGCGATGACGTTTTCCTGAATCTGGATGAGATCGGTGTCGGCGAAGGTCATCCCCAGAACCGTGAAAATGTCTCCGCTCCGGGACACCACCACAAGCGTCCCGGACCAGTCGTGTGAATCCGCCATCCCGCGATACCGGAATTCAACGGCCGGTTGGCCACCCACGACAGTCTTGTGCTGCGAGATCAGCCGGTAATTGTCGTAAACCTCCTGCAAGCGTTTTTCTACGCTCTGCGCGGCGGATTCCAGCGGGGCTTTGGTTTTCTCGCGGCCCACGACCAGCAACGTCGATTCATTCGATGTGCCCATGGCGACGATGGCGTTCGGCAAAGTTTGCCCGGCGCCTTCGATCGTTTGCCAGCTTGGCGCTTTGTACATCCGGAATCCAAATTCGTGGTTGATATACAGATTGCCCTGAACTTCTTCGCGGTTTGCAGGCGCTTCTTCTTTTGGGGGAGGAGGAGGCGCAGCCGGCGCTGCCAGCGCGGTCTTCGTTGCCGCCGCTGTGGCAGATTTTATTGCCGGCGGGGCCTCTTCTGTTTTTGAAGCCACCGCCGGAAGTTCAGGATGGGCGTAAGTCTTGTTGACGATAGCCGCCGTTTTCTCGCGCTTGCTGGCCTCACTGGCCGCCGCATTCGGATTCGTCTCGCCCGGAGACGTCTTCGACGTAGCTACAGCAGGCTCGACCTTGGGAGCCGCATCAACGGCGGGCTTTGTGGCTGGGGCAGGATTCGTTTTTGGCGGCGTCGCCTCCGCCGGAGTGCTCGGAATGATCTGGGCAATCTTGTCTTTTTCGACTAGGACGTAGCCAAAGTCTGTCTTGACCTTGAACATGTTGTCTTCGTAGGCCACGATTACGCCGTAAAGCTTCTTGCCGTCTTTCAGGCGAATTTCATCCGCGCGGGATGTTCTGGCCGCAATCGTGATGACTAGCAACGCGAGTAGGCCCAATGAGACACAGTGATGGCGGGAAGCTCTCATGAGGAGAGTATGCGGCGGCAGCCACGCGCCCGCAACAATCACCCGGAAGGTGGTGTCCGGCGTGCTACCTCGGCCACTAGGGCAGCGATGCGCCGCACCAACCGCTCGAGATCGGCGATGGCGGCGTCCAACCGGACGCGCAATGGCTCCGGCAGGCGTGCGTGGTTTTGCTGGAGAGCCAGCGCTTCGGCGAGCAGCCGGAGGTCCTTGCGGTGCCGCGGATTCAAGCGTTCCCACAACCGGCGCTTGTCACTGCGGTTCCGGCCCAGCCATGCTTCGCCGCTTGCGGCGGGGCGGCCGCTCTGTGGCTCCGGTGTGGGCGGTGCGTTGTCAGTTTGTCGAATCATTGGGCAGATATCAGTAATCAGATATCGGGAACCACCTCAGTGCGGCGCGATTCTACCCTTTCTGGGGTCCTGATATCTGGTATCGGGCATCTGGTATCCGTTTGCCTCCCTCTCACCTTTTCACCCGTTCAATCCCTCAACCTCTCCAACATATCCGCATTGATCTGGCCCCCGTCTTCGACGCGGCCCGTGACCCGCATCGCGCGCGTTTCGTAGACCAGTCCGCCGTATTTTTCGTAGGCTTCGGGAAAAAGGATGACCTCGTAAATCCCGCGCTGGTCTTCGAGTGTGACGAACATCATGTTGCGGTAATTCTTGGTGCCCACGTGCCGGTAGGTCACCACCCAGCCGCACAGCGTGACGCGCTTGCCGCACAAATGCGGCAGTTCATCACTCCAGGCTTCACCGTTGCGCGGCAGAAAATCGAGCGGGTGGCCGCTCACGCAAACTTCCAGAATTTCCCGCTCGTAGCGCAGCTTCTGCTCGCGCGTGTAATCGGCCGTATGGATCTCGCGCAAAGCCAAACGAACAGAATCATCCCGCCGAAGATCGTTGAAAAGCAAGAGAGCATCGGCGGAAACACCCGCGCCAACGCCGCGCAGGCGCGCTTGCTCGTGCTGCCCCCTGGCCTGCAATAAATTCCATTGCCAGAGCATGGCGGGGCGCGTCATGCCGCAAACTTCATCGAAAGCGCCACACTTGATCAGCGCTTCCATCTCATCCTGTTCCGCCGGCACTCGCGCCAGGAAATCCTCCAGCGAACGAAACAGCCCGTGAGCTTCGCGCTCCCGCAAGATGGACAGGATTGTTTCCACCCGCAATCCTTTCACTTGCATCAACCCCACGCGCAATGCTTTACCGTGCTTGTCCTGAGGAACGAAGGGCTTGTCCCCAGCGTCGAGGGGAGCTTCGAAGGGTTTATCCTGAGCTGCGAAGGACGCGCCGCTGGCCTCCGTCTCCGCGGTGTATTCCATCCACGAACGATTCACCGACGGCAGCCGCACTGCGATGCCCCAGCGCTTTGCTTCTTCCACATAGGCCGACACGTGATAAAACCCCGCACCCGCGCTGCACATCGCCGCCAGGAATTCCGCTGTGTGATGCGTTTTCAGATAGGCCATGCGATAAGAAATGTCCGCGTAGGTTGCCGCATGCGCTTTGCAAAAACCGAATCCTGCGAATTTTTCCACCATCAGCCAGGTTTCCTGGCGTTGTTGTGCGGTCAGACCCATCATTCCAGCGGCCTTCAGGAATTTACCTTGCAGCCGCTCGCGGTCACTCCGCCCGGAGAATTTTGCGGATGCGCGCCGCACAAGGTCCGCCTCCGCCAGGGTCAATTTCCCTACCAACTGGCTGATCTGCATCACCTGTTCCTGATAAATGCACACGCCGAGGGTGTCACGCAAAATCGGCTCGAGATACTCATGGGCGTACGTCACCTTTTCCCCATGCAGCCGTTTGATAAACAATTCTTTCGAACCGTACTCCGCCGCTCCCGGCCGGATCAGCGCCAGCGCGAGGGCGGCCGCTTCGAGTGTCCGTGCCGACATCATGCGGAGCATACTGCGCATCGCTGGCGACTCAATCTGAAAGACCCCCATGGTGCGTCCTTCCGCGATAACCGCGCAGGTGGCTGGATCGTTTTCCGGAATTGCGTCAAAGTCGATTTCCCGAGGCTTCGGGGATGGCGTTATTCCATCCGCCGCCACGCCGATCTTCTCCTCCGCCTCCTTTCCTTCCTGTTTCTCGCCACTCGCTTGCCCTGAGCAACACCGAAGGGTCACTCGCTTGCCCTGAGCCTCGAAGGGCCGCTCGTTTACCCTGAGCGCAAGCGAAGGGCCACTTCTTTCAATGTTGTCCAGCGCCAGCGACATCGTTGTGAAACCTCGCTGGCCCAGCAGATCCATTTTGATTAAACCAAGAGATTCAATGGCGTTCATGTCATATTGCGTCACAACGATGCCTTTTGTTGCGCACTCCAGCGGCACCAGATGCGCCAGGGGTTTTGCGGAAATCACCGTGCCGCAGGGATGGATCCCGAGATGGCGCGGCGCGTCGTCCAGGCGCAACGCCACTTGCAGGACTGTCCGCCACGGCTCCTCATCGACCGGCAGGTTTTGGCACTCCGGAAGCTGGCGAATGGCCTGCAAAATCTCACGCACCGGCCGGTGCGGCAGCCGCTTCGTAAAATGGTTGACTTCGCTGTGTGGCACGCCGAACACTTTGGCGATTTCGCGAATGGCGAGCCGCGCGTGCATGGTGATAAAGCTGCCGATCATGGCGACGTGTTCGGCGCCCCAGCGTTTGTAGACATAATCGAGAAGTTCATCACGGCGCGCACCGCAAATGTCGATGTCAATATCGGGGCAATCGCCGCGCTGCTCGTTTAGAAAGCGTTCGAAGTAGAGCCCCCAGCGAAGCGGGCATACGCACGATATCCCCAGACAGTAGGTGACCATCGAGCTGGCCGCCGATCCGCGAGCCACGGCAGGAATGCCGCGGCGCTGCGCCTCCTCCACAAGGTCCCAGACAAGAAGGAAATAGGGCGCGAGGTGCCGTTTTTCGATGACCTGCAGTTCGTGTGTCAGCCGCGCCAGCACTTCCGGCCGCAGCGGGCGGTAGCGTTTTTGCGCGCCTTCAAAGCTCAGTTTCCACAAATACGAAAACGGCGATTCACCCTCCGGAACGGGAAATTCCGGCATGATCACCTTCCCCAGTTCGAGTTCCAGGTTGCAGCGATTCGCAATTTCCAGCGTGTTTTGCAGGAACTCCGGATGATCTGGAAAAAGTCGTTGCATCTCCGCCGCCGGTTTGAACCATGCCTCACCCGTGGTGATTTCCGGAGGAGCAACCGTCGTTAGCAAATTGCCCGTGCGAATGGCATTTACCGCGCGATGGTGCAGATATTCTTCTGGCTTCAGGAAATGCACATGGTTGGTCGCCACCAGCGGAATATTCAGCTCTCCTCCGAGCCGCTCCGCCTCCCGCAAGGCCCGCCCATCCCCCGGCGAAAGATGCTGCACCTCGATGTACAGCCGGTCGCCGAAGATGGATTTGAGTTGAGTGAGAAAATAAATGACTGGTGGTTGGTGACTTGTGATTCGTGATTCGTGACCGGCAGCCCGCGAACTGTCCTCTGAGATTGTATAGCGGCCGCCTTCTGAAGCAGGCTCTGTGCGTCCCGGATGCTTTTGCGAGGCGGGCTCTTTTGTTTGCACTGGCCAAAGAGCAATCACGCCAGCGCTGTGCGCCGCCAATTCTTCCAGCGTGACCGGGCGGCCATCGTTTTCCGCAAACGTTTCCTGCCCCAATCGCAATGCGCCCAAATGCCGCAGCGTCGTCAACTGGCATAGGTTGCTGTAGCCCGCCGCATCCATCGCCAGCAACACCATCGGCACAGCCACGGAATGGTTATCCCGGCCGGAGGGCCGATGGTTTTTATCGGCCCGCAGTGGAGGCGCAAAGGGCCACTCGTTTACCCTGAGCGCAAGCGAAGGGCCACTTCTTTCCACCTCCAGCACCACGCCAACAATCGGCTTTATCCCTGCTGCGCACGCGGTCTGATAGAACGACACCGCCGCATACATACCGTTTGTATCGGTCAGCGCGACGGCCAGCATGTTCTGTTCCACGGCGGCAGCGACGATTTCTTCTGGCGCGTTCACCCCGCGCAGAAACGAATAATGACTGTGACAATGCAAGTGCACAAACATGCCAAGTGACCTGTGGTTCCGTATTTTCTGCGGTAGGGGGAGGGAAAGAAACGAAGAAATTCGTCGGAATTATGCGAGGATCGGCAAAGATTTACCCAACCCTGTGATTTGCTCTTGCAATTTAGTTTGTTTCATCTCTGCTTGTCTTTGCCCAGACGCCACTTTCACGAACAGGGAGTCCATCGCTGCCGAGTGAGTTCGTCTTCATAATATCTACGCATATTCTCTATGTTATAATTATAAATGTCTAGTAAATATTCAGCGCGACAAGCACGGCGTCGACAGCACCAATCCGTTTTCTTTTGTGGCATAGTGCTCGCGCAATTCTAAACCTTTGCCGTAGTAGACCGCGTTCCAGCCATACCGCCCGCGCACGCGGTCCACTTCGCGGTTGAGATACCACCGCCGGTTGGCATCGGTATCGAACAGTTCGTTCTGCCGGCGGTCGGCCTCCAGATTGTTGACGCTCACACCGACGTGGCGGATGGCCACGCGCCGGGCGAACAGCTTCGTGAAAAGTTCCTTGGCGACGGCGAGCAGTTCGCGCTCGTCATTGCTGGGGCGCGCCAGGCGAATGGCCTGGTGCGCGGAAAAATGGTCCACATAGCGCAGTCGCACGCCCAATGTGCGTGCCTGCTTGCCATATTCGCGGAGGGTGCTGCCGATGCGCTCGCTCAGATATTCGAGCAAGCCGGCGAGAAATTCGGTGTCGATGGTGCCGCCCTCAATCGTGGTTTCGCGGGAGACAGATTTGGGTGTCGAGGGGAACAGCACTTCCCGGCCATCAAGGCCGCGGGCGCGTTCCCAGATCTGCTGGCCAATGGCTTCCCCAAAAGCCGCAATAAGCACCGGCTTCGGAATCAGGCGCAATTGACCGATGGTGGTGACACCGCGTTCCGCAAGCGCAGCGGCGTGAGTGTGGCCGATGCCGTGGAGCTTGTCCACAGGCAACGGCGTCAAAAAAATCTCTTCCTCGTTCGGGCGGACGATACGAAATCCGCGTGGACGTTCGAGGCGCGAAGCGATGGAAGCAACGACCTTGGTGCGAGCGGCACCAACGGAAACGCTCAATCCGGTTTTGCCAAGGATTTCCGCCTGCAGGCGGCGAAGCGTGGATTCGTAATCGGGATAAAGCCGTTCAGTGCCCGCAAAATCGAGATAGAAATCGTCGAGCGCGGCAGTTTCCACGGCGGGCGTGTAGCCTTCCAGGATGCGGCGGACGCGTTCGGCGAAATCGGCGTAGTCCTCGTACCGGCCGGGAACGACGATCGCTTTGGGGCAGATGCGCAGCGCTTCGCGGAAGCTCATGGCGGTTTTCACGCCTCGGAATTTTGCTTCGTAGCTGGCGGATGCGACCACGCCGCGGCCCACCAGCACAGGCTTGCCGCGCAGTTTCGGGTTCAGGACCTGCTCGACGGAGGCGAAGAAGGCGTCCACGTCCACGTGCACGATGTGCGGCGCTTTCTCCGCAACGCGCGCTTTGCCGATGCCGAGCCAGTTGACGGGAAACCAGGAGCGTTTTTCGGGCGCGACCGCTTCTTGCTGAGCAATACGCTCTTCCTCTTTAGGGGGCCGGAGCGGTGCCTCCCCCGACTCGGTTGGAAGCGCCGACATAGGAGACGCTTGATTATTGGGGTTTAGCCCCTGAGGATCTCTGCTCTCGCTCACTGTGGCGGCGACGTTTTCGACACAAGCGTCCATGGTTGCTCCTCGTACCACTCTAATGACCTGCCGTCGCTCTCTTTGGTCTCACACCATGCCCCACAGGGTTATAACTCCGAGCACACAGCGCGTTGGCACGACACTAGCAGGGAAGCGGATCACCTATACTGTCATCCACCTGCCCCGAACTTCTCCGGGAGCGAAGAGCCGATGCTTTCAGCTCGGAGCCGGGTCTCTCTCCTCGATCGCTCTCTTAACTCGCTGGCGGCTCGATTGTTTTAACGGGTGGCATCCGGCTCGGGAGAGCCCGAAGGCAATGGAGTCGAAGCCACCCGTTCCCGTTTCCTCTACCAGGCTCGACTATAGGCGAATAAAAAGCGAAAGTCAAACTTTTTTTCCCCACTCAACTCTGGCCTCTTTCCGGGTAGCTCGTGACTCGGGATTATCAATCGGAGGTCGATAGTGACATAACTGATTCACGCCCACTTCACACAACCGGACTTCTTGCCCGGAATAGTTACGGATGGCCCGTGATTCAGGAAGAATCGGCGAGATGACAAGGCGGACCACAACTCCGGATAGCTGACTAGGGGTGGGACCTCTACACACCGCGATGTCACTAGCTCCCGCTGCCTATTTCGTGCCGACGGCAGCCTGCACGATGAAGCTAGCGCTGAACTCGCCCTTGGCGTTGAGCTCCTCGAGATCCGCAAGGAAGGCCTGCGCGGTCGCTTCCTCGATCAGGCCAACTTGGGTGAACATCGGCATTTGGTGGACGATGAAAGCCCGCCAGAAAGGGTGCGTATCCAAATTGTGGGTGTGCGCCAGGAAGGCTTCGGTCCCGACATCCTTCAGGCCCGCCGCACGGAAGTGGCGGGCAAGGTTACAACTGACGAAGTATTCGTAGACCGCTTTCCTGAAGATAGAGTTGAATGCATCCAAGGCTGCCGGTTGGCTCGCGCTAACGACGAAGAACGGCAACCATTCGATCGCGCCGACGCGTCCACCGCCTCGAATAACGCGCACCATTTCAGCCAGCGCGGCTTTTGGCGGGCCCGCATGGATCAGCACCTTGTCGCAGAATACAGCGTCGAACTCGCCATCCGAACACGGGATCGCGCGAATGTCGCCCACTTCAAATCGCGCATTGCTCGCGCTGAGCTGCCCGCCGCGTGTGCGAGCGCTTTCAATGAAGGCCTTCGTCGGATCGATGCCGAGCACCCGCCCCTTTGTCCCAATAGTTGACAGGATGTCTGAGAGAGCCGCAGCGTTGCCGCAGCCAGCCTCGATCACCGTGGATCCTTGAGATAACCCGAGATTTCGCAGTACCCAATGGCGCGCGTCGCGAAAGGCGGGAAGCGTGCTCATGGCCTCCAGGATATGGCCTATCCCAATAACCGGCTCAGATGGCATTTCATTGAGCGTGCCGAAGAAATCCGATCCCCAATCAGAAGGGCTGCCCGGTGTTCCAGTGGAAGAAGTTGCCATGACGCGTTCCCCTCTTTCCGCAGCTGAGGGTGCACAATCGGTCTAGCGCACTGTCGCTCACAAAACGATTGCGCACCCTCGTCGGTGTAGTCTAGCCATGAAACGTGCACGATGTCGATCCTGGCATTTCGTTAGTATCAAATGCAGATGATACTCCCGGATCGTCGATTATTATCGGCCAATATTTTTAATCGCCTTTTTAAAAGAGCCTTTTCTGAGAAGTGTTATTCTTTTCCAGTCGGATTTTTGTTTCATGAGGAAGGATCTCCGCTTCCGGCTAAGATCTTTTGGAGTTCAGGCAGTGCGGAAAGGTCGGTAAAAAGAATCGCCGCTCTTTGAAGATCTGCCCTGGTGCGTCATGTGCAGGTCACCCCACAAGACGTCCATCCTCCTAGACGCCATGAGAACGGGCAGAAATTGATTTCATAACAATGTCGGCTCCCATGATCATTATAGGTGTGGATTATCACCCGAGCTTTCAGGAAATCGCGTTTTTAGTCAACGAGAGTGGGGAATGTGGCGAACGGCAACTCAACCACAGGGTCGAAAATCACTTCCCTTGTGCTGGACTGGGGTGTTGAGGATTCGGCGGTTCGATCCGATAGCCGAGGCTTCGGAGTTGCCGGATCATTCTCGTAGTGCGGTTTTGTTTCGATCGTTTGGTCACCGCTGGGCCCCGTTCTTCGTAACGGACTCCCTGGTGCAGGATCAGCCAGATCAGCCGACACTGTCGATGGGCAATCGCCCCGATGGCTTGGTTATGTCCCAAGCGCGGGACCGAGCGGCGATACACCACCTCGAAGATGCTTCCTTTGGTCCTGGCTGCGGCGTTGGCCGTCTGGTTGAGAACGCGCCGCATGTGGCGGTTGCCCTTCGGGGACCGGTGGCTGTAGTTCACGCCCGCGCTCTCGTCGTCGCCGGGGCAGGCGCCTACCCACGAGGAGAGACACTTCTGGGAAGGGAAGGTCGCGGCGGTGGGACCGACTTCGGCAATGATCTGCTGCGCCGAGTCCACACCCAGACCGGGCACCTCCGCCAGTCGCTGGACTGCATCCTGGTGCTGGCTGAGCAGACTGGCCATCTCCTGGTCCAGTTGGCCGATCTGCTGCTCGAGGAATTGCAACTGCTCCAGCACCATCTTCAAGAGCCGTCGATACACGGGCTTGAGGTCCGTGCACGCGCCGAGCGCATCGCACAATTGTTCCGGTGTGGCACGCAAGTGTTGATCGGCCAAAGCGGCTAGAGCTGCCGGGTTGGTCTCTCCGTCAGCCAGCGCCTTCAGCATGCGCTGGGCACTAAGGCCTAGCAGATCGGAGACTAGGCTGGACAACTTAATGTGGCCCTCTTCCAGAAGAGACTCCAATTGGTTCTGCAGCCGCACCCGATCGCGCGTCAACTGGTACTTTCGGCGCGTCACCGTCCGCCACAGACGCTGCTCGGAATCGGGCACAAAGCTCAGAGTCAATTCTCGAGCCACCAGCCGCTTCACCAGGCGTTCGGCATCACGGAAATCCCTCTTGCGTCCCCGTCGTCCGCGATTGGACTCCGCCTGCGCCAGATGCAACGTTCCGGACCTCCGCCCCGCGCCTTCTCGCTTCTCGCGTATCGGCTTCCAATACCTTTCCAGCGCTTCCCACACTGGTTTCCAGTATTGCGCCGTCGATTCCATGACCACTTCCTCGACCTCTTGCTCGATCAACCATGCAGCAAGCGATCGCAGTTGTTCGGGGTTGCTGCCAAACATACGCCGCTCAAACTGGTACTCGCTTTCGATTTCGACGTCGGACACAACCACTGCCAGCATCTTTTTATGAACATCGATTCCCGCTATTCTGTAGGACATCACTTCCTCCTGGCCGGGAGCGGAGAGCGTGCTGCGGTTACTTTAACCAGGGTCGCGGGCTATCGCCGCTCCCCCAGGGGAAAACAACGATGCCCAATTATTCGCTCAATCACGCACGCTCCGGATCAGACAGCGAAACAGCCTCGACTTCTCCAATGTGGGACCGACCTCGCCGCTCCGAGCCCTTGCTATCTTAACTCTGGGTGATTTTCATGAGCTTTCGCGGGCCGAAGGCCCTAAATGACAGCGAAGGAGAAGCGGAGAAGTTTTACCGCGATCTGAAACTGCGGGGAGCCAACGTGCGAGTGGGAATGGAGGCCACCGGGTATGCACGCTGGTTCGAGCGGCTGTTGGCGGAACTGGGTTTCGAGCTGTGGATTGGAGACCCCGCTGAGATTAAGACTATGCGGGTACGGAAGCAAAAGACCGACCGCAACGACGCACGACTTCTGCGGCGGCTGCTGCTGGAAAACCGTTTTCCGCAAATCTGGGTACCGAGTCCGGAGAATCGCGATCTGCGGCAACTGCTCTGGCACCGCCATCGGCTGGTGCAGATGCGGGCACGGATCATGAATCAGCTGCAGGCTCTGGCGATGAACGAGGGCAGGCGCTGGAAAACAAAGCTTTGGAGCCAAAAGGGACGTGCGGAGTTGGCCAAGCTCCCCTTAGCTTTCTGGGCTAGCCGTCGCCGGCAAGAGTTGTTGGAGTTGCTTGATCATATGCATCCGATCATCGGGGAGTTGACCGCAGCCGTCGAGCAAGAAGCCGAAAAGCGGCCCGAGGCGTTGCGGCTGATGACGCATCCTGGTGTGGGCCCGCTCACGGTCCTGGCCTATGTGCTGATCATCGGGACTCCGACTCGGTTTCATTGTGGCAAGCAAATCGGCAGCTACATCGGGATGATTCCGAGCGAGAACTCCAGCGCCGGCAAGCAACGGTTGGGGCACATCAGCAAGCAAGGCAACGCATTGCTGCGCTTCTTGCTGGTGGAAGCAGCTCAGGTGGCTGTACGTATCGATCCAGACTGGCGACGACGATATCTCCACCTGGCGTTTCGCCGGGAACCGCGCATTGCCAAAGTGGCGATGGCACGCAAACTCGGTGTCCGTCTGTACTGGATGTGGCGTAAGGAATGGACCTATGAGCAAGTTTTACAGTTCGGTTCGCACGCGGGGCAGCTCGTTACCGGCCATGGTGTGAAGTAGATCACCGGCAAATTGATTGGGCGCCCCGCTCCCTCATGAAAGTGAGGGAGTTTGAAGTAGTAATCATGGTCGAAGTTTTGATCGGAGAGATGGTTGGGTCGGACCCGAAAGATTAAGGACCGAGCCTTGGGATGGGATTTGGCAAACCTTCAACTATGGCGCACTGGCACCCTTCTTTGGGTGAAGGGAGAAGTGTTGCTAAGGGGGGTGCTGTGGGTCGACCGGGATGGGAATCGCCGCTCCTAAGCGATCCTGGCGCAAAATTTTCAGTGAAAAACTGGGGGCAAGCACAAAAAGAGAAGAAACAGGCAAAAAAGAAAGAAGTCGAGGCCTATAAAAAAGAGCTTGACAGGGCCGACATTGTTAGAGATGGCCGGTTAAGCCCGGGCACAATCTCGCAGGGGCACTGCTGATCGGCTGCGATGGAAGTTACTTCTGCGCTCTCTACCAGGCCGATCAACAGTCTGACATCTTCGAGCGTGAGTACTCTCTCATTACTGAATTTTATACTTGACAAGTCTGGAGCCCGAACGCAAAGTTGCTTCCAGTTTCCCTAATTTCCTTTCGTATTGTTCTTTCTCAGGGTCTATCTGTCCACATTTTCGGGACCCCGGGCCAATACTCTCCGGCGAGTACATTCTTTCGCTTACATTAGCGACGAGTCAAAGGAGAACGACGATGATCTATAAAAAACACAACAAGGAAGACTTGCCGGTAAAAACTGACCAAGCGAAAGCAGCCGATCCAGAATTAATGCGGAGCCCCGCTGGCACGGCAGGCCCAGCCTCGTCGCTGAGCAGACGTAAGTTTTTGGGGCGCATGAGTGTTTCGGCCGCAGCGGTGGCCACAGCTGTAGGCGTTCCCTCTTCATTGGCCAACCAAAGGCTCAATTCTGGGAGCGCGGAACAGCGTGAGGCTTTGACGCACGCTTTCGAGGAGGACGGTGACCAGCCGCGACGGGAGCAAGCCTTTCGGATTCGCCTGAAGGCGACGATTGCCGAACGCGACGTCCCCGTTCCGGCTCAGGTGGACAACGGCGACGAACGTTTGTATCCGACCAGGATAGGCAATTATTCCAAAGGTCTTCCTCACAACAGTATCGGAGAAGTTGATCCAGCCGCTTACGAGGCTTTACTTACGGCCGTCAGAAGCGGTGAGCCGGAGGATTTCGCAAAGATTCCTCTCGGGGGAAACACCAAGCTGGCGAACCCCCAGGCAGGGTTGACCTTCACTCTGGAAGGCACGGATAGCGGCCAACTGACCTGTCCGCCGGCTCCCGCTTTATCCAGCGCGGAGAGGGCAGGTGAAATGGTTGAAAACTACTGGATGACCCTCGCGCGGGAGATCCCATTCTCGCAATATGGAAGCGACACGCTTTCTATCACTTCAAAGGCGATTGCCGACCTCAATAAATTGTCGGATTTCACGGGGCCGACAGTGAACGGTCAGATCACGCCGGGGACGCTCTTTCGCGGAACCACACCGGGAGAGCTGATCGGGCCTTACATTTCTCAGTTCCTTCTGCAGAAGGTGGCCTTCGGAGCTCTCAACCTTCCACAAAAGTACTTTACTTACGCTTCTGGCACGGATTACCTGACCGATGTTAGTTCCTTCGCTCTTTGCCAAGACGGAAAAGGCCCCTTTGCGAAAAACGTTATTGCCGCTACGACGAGTTACATCAAAAACGGCCGGGACCTAGGCACCTACGTAAGGGTGGACACCGTTGGTCAAGGCAATTTTATCGCTGCATTGTGGATGCTTGCCAATGGGGTGCCTTTCAATCCCGGCAATCCCTATCTAAAATCCGCCAATCAGGCGGGTGGTCTGAACTTCGGGAATCAGCATGTCTTAACTTTGTTGAATGAAGTTTCGATTGTGGCGCTCAGAGCCTGCTTCTACCAAAAGTGGTTCGTGCACCGCCACGTGCGTCCAGAGGAATATGGCGGCTTGGTTCACAGGGTTCTCACCGGCGCGTCTAATTACCCAATCCACGGCGATTTGCTGAACTCGCAGGCGGTCAAGAATGTCTTCAGCAAATACGGTACGTACCTATTGCCGGCTGCCTACCCCGAGGGCTGTCCTCAGCATCCCTCTTTCCCCGAGGCACACGGTTCAGTGGCAGGTGCGGGCGTTACGGCGCTGAAGGCTTTCTTCGACGAAACCTTCGTGATACCCAATCCGATGGTGGCCTCCGACGATGGCCAATCGTTGCTTCCGTACACCGGCTCCGATGCAGGGGAAATTACGGTGGGCGGCGAGCTGAACAAAGTTGCCAACAACGTCGCTTTGGGCCGCGATATGGCCGCTGTGCATTGGCGATCGGATGGATTCCAGTCTCTGCTGCTTGGCGAAGCTGTGGCCATTAGCATCCTGCGGGACCAGCATAAGACGTTCAACGAGCCCTTTGAGGGCTTCACATTCACCAAATTTGACGGGACAAAGATTACAGTGTGATCCCTTCCGGGGAGCCTGTCATTCGCCAAAGCTCCGGCCGACTAGCTTCGCTGCTGTAACGCATTATAAAAGGGCGCCCCTTTGGAGTAGGTTTTGAGTGCGTTGGCTCAACGCCTACAAGAAAGGAACACCCTTATGACTAGCACTAAATATATCGGCCTAGACGTACACAA
>Ga0307471_100000272_pt1 | contig 25910 bp, 32 predicted proteins | sample atmos_gasesAM3C__2_FD_204566 | JGI IMG/M metagenome (GOLD analysis project Ga0307471, IMG submission 204566) | Hardwood forest soil microbial communities from Morgan-Monroe State Forest, Indiana, United States - atmos_gasesAM3C_515 | ecosystem: Environmental > Terrestrial > Soil > Temperate...
CGTCTCGCAACAAAGAAAAGCCGATCTGGGGATGACCGATCGCCTGCAAATGAATCTGATGTTCGATGTTACGGCTTTCAGTATTTTCAGAGCGAAGAAACTTTCGGCGCGCGGGCAAGTTATAAAAAAGCGAGCGCACCTCGACTTGAGTTCCCGGGGCTTCGCCGCCGTCGCGCACGATATCGATCTTGCCACCGTTGAGGACGATTTCGGTTCCTGCAACTGCGCCGGCCTCTCGCGTGGTCAGACGAAATCGCGACACACTGGCGATACTTGGCAATGCTTCGCCGCGAAATCCCAAAGTCGCCACCGCTTGCAGATCGGCAGCCGACCGGATCTTGCTCGTGGCATGCCGCTCCAGCGACAGCAACGCGTCGTCGCGATCCATACCGCAGCCGTCATCGATTACTCGGACGAGCGAGATTCCTCCGCGACGAATGAGGATGTCGATCTTGCGGGCGCCGGCGTCGATGCTGTTTTCAATCAGCTCCTTCACCACTGACGCCGGCCGTTCCACGACTTCGCCCGCGGCCACCTGGCTGGCCACAGTCTCTGACAACAATCGGATCCGGCTCATTTTGTGTTCAAATTATAGATTCCAGATTGCCGATTGCGAAGAAAAACGGTGAAACAACTTAATGTTTCGCGGCATCCTTGCCTCTTCGGCGGTTGTATTTGCCATAGTCTTCGGAGAAGCCGATCCATCTTTCGCCAATTGCCAAGAGTGGAACGCATTGCTCTCAACGCGTTGAGAAACCTGCACTGATCGGCGCTGTTTTGACTTGGCTACGCCGCAGCCGTATTTTCCGGCGGTATGATTAACATCACGGACAACGCTGTTCGACAGCTGCAAAGTCTGCTTCCAGCGCGGCAAGAAAATTCGCAAAAAGGTCTGCGCGTCCAGGTTGCAAAGGGCGGTTGTTCAGGTCTGCATTATGAAATGACTCTGGACGAAAAAAAGGAAGGCGACGCCGTCGTGGAGCGCGATGGAATGCACTTTTTTATCGACGGCGAAAGTGTTCCCTACCTGCGCGGCGCGACCCTGGATTTTAACGGTGGCTTGACTGGCGCCGGTTTTCAGGTCGTTAATCCAAACGCATCGCGTACCTGCGGATGCGGTTCGTCGTTCGAAACGACACAATCGCCTTGAAACCGGGTAATCTTCTCGCGCTGGCCTGATGGACCATGGTTTTTATCCATATGACGAACCGTACGCTCGTCCGCGACGACGCATCAATTATTTTGCCTGGACGGTTGCCATTCTGCTTCTGATTGGGTTCGCGTTAGCCGCGTGGCTCGGCAGTTTTTACATCTTCAATCAACCGGAACGCCCCGACAGTTACCGGATTTTACAAAGGCTACACAAGATCGAGCCGCTGAAGCGTTTTGAACTGACGGCAGCGCCAGCCGGTGAATTTCTAAACTCGAAGGAACTCTACGAGCGTTATTCGGAGATGGGCAATGCTGAGCTCGCAAGGACGAATGCCGAGCTGGTCCGCAATTATATTCGGAATTATCAGATGGTGCGCGGCTTGGTTCCCTATGTGGTAGGCAGGTACAAGATTGTTGCAGCACGAGAGCTGGGCCCCGGCGATGTGTTTACCTCCGGTATGGTCGCCCTAACCAATGCCGTCGATAACGGCGAGTTGCTCATGGAACATCTTTACCCAGCGAATCCGGAGGCACTGCCACTGATGAAGCAGACGCTTAACGTCGGATTGGAAATTAAGCTGGAACGCTCACACGACATTTCTTCGGTGATTCACGCGGAGCGATTGGCCGATGGGCGAATGATGATTACTGCCGTGCCATTGCTTTATGGAAGCTATACGGTCACACGCGGTCTGGGGACATTTCGCCTTGAACCACCGCTCGGTCTCAATCTCGTCGCGGGCTGGCCATTGTTTAAGACGTCAGAGCGCAATGCAATCGAGCAGCGCTACGCAGAGCACCAGCAAAAAACGGCAGTAGCGCAAGGAGGTCCGATTTCCATACCTGGCTTCAGCCCCAGCGCGACGCCTTCACCTGCCACGAATGAATTGGTGCGCGTCGAGCAAGCGATCCCCATCGGAACACCGCCGACCGCGCCAGTCGTAGCAAAGAATCAAAAGCTGGCTAACCCTACTCCGCCACCAAAGGGTAGAAGATGGGGCAAAAAACAGAAACTCGAATCCCCACCTCCGGCAATGACTCCGGCGCAGCCGGTGATCGCCCAGAAACCAAGTGCTCCAAGTGCGACGCCGTTCACCGTTGCGTCCGCAGCGACGCCGCCAAACGTCCCTGTGGCTACACCAGCGCCAGCGGCGAACCCCTCCAATGCTCAAGCCCCAGCGCTCGCTCAGGCCCCGTCTGTTCCGACAGCGACGCCAGTGCCAGTTCTGCCAGCTCAGCCCGTTCCCGCGGACGCCTCCGACGTAGCTCTGGCCTCAAACGCAGGTGGTGGCAGTTGGAAAACATTTTCGCCGGGCAGAATGCCACTTGGCCGGCTCATAGGAACAGGTGATCTGCGTGACGTTGCTGAGCACGGGCTTGCGGGCGAACGCGTCTATTTGAAGGGACAGTTCGTCGTGAATTTTTCCGATGCTAACAAGGCAGTGCTACGTCCCCGCACGAAGTTGACCGAGAAGATGCTGCACTTCGGTGGGGGCTCTTCTACACGTATCATTGTCGAATTTCCGGCCGGCTATGTGCCACCGCGGCAAGGAGCGGAAGTGAACCGCGATGAACAGCGGCCTTACGAGATCACCGAAGTGCGCAAACAGGGAGACGGACAGCTTAACGTTTTTGTGCGCGAGATCATGCAGCCGAATTAGTTCGGTTGTACTGCGGCTACATTGCTCTTCCTGCTTTATGAAACCCCATGGAACACTCATACACGGTGTTAGTGCGAGCGCATACCAATTGATACGCCAGGAGGATCTATAACGCTTTGTTTGTCGTTTAGAGGCTCGCCATGCTAGCAATCGTGCGAAACCCACACCAACAACTAATGAGTAAGCTCGCGAACATCTCCCTTATCATATGCCTGTTCCTGTGGGCTATCGGAGGCGCACAAGGCGGGGTGTCAGTTACTCCTGGCGAGTCGTCAAAACTCGCGAGCGACGATCAGGAAGGACAGATCGCCGCGATCAAAAGCCTCACACGCGGCGCAATGAAGGAGTACAACCTGAAGGCACTCATCGCGCAGGTGACTGAAGAAGGCAGAAATCTCTATACGGAGGCGTTCGGTGAGTCGGTGGGTTACTTGCCCTCAAAGAAGCTCACAGTAGCCGTAGCGGTCACCTATGGCCCCAAGGCCTTCGATGACCAGGGCAATTACAAGAAGGTGAGTGACAAGATCTTTTCCTCACTGGGCAACGCCTTGGCGCCCGACACCCTTTCAGAACCGGGGCCATAACCAAGTTTCCCAGTCGCGTGGAAGAAACGCGATCGTACCGCTTACGTGATCACCTGGAATCCCGGTCAGCAGCGAGTTACTCAGTCCGCGATCGCAGAATCAATTTGCCGTCCCGGATTTCAATCGTGCCGACGCCAGAGTCGTTCCGGTAATCAGCGAGATAATCTCGCAATCGCTTCGAACGATATTTCCAATTCAATAGATCGTGCGGAACAGGTTCGCCGTTTACGATGATCCGGTTCAACTGCGGGTTCTCCAGCGATTCCGCGCTCTTTAGTTCGACCGCGATGTCACCGTTAAAGTAATAACCCGACCTGCCCATAAGTTCTCCAAGCGGCACGCTCGTCTGGCAACGCAGACGCTCGCCGTCAATCGAGACAAAGATCTTGCCGCGCGTGTCCTTGTTGGTGGCGATCAACGTATTGATGTCATCCGGTGTCAGCTCAACCTCGGCCGGCTGACCGGCGCGCGCTTTTTGCTCGAAATCCTGACACCGCTCGTGGACGGATTGAGTTTGGCCGTCCGAAGCGGTGAACTCAGGTATCGGCACCGGCTTTTGAGCAAGGGCTTGCGCTTTCGTCAGCCAATAAATGCCGTGCAAGACTGCCGAGTGCCGCTGAAACCCCCAATACATGCCTGCTACACAAGCGATCACCAGCACGATCGCAAGTACAATAAGAATAAGACAGCCTCGCCCGAAACAGCCCAATCCCCTTCTTGGTGGCGGCGCGTCAACCCAACCATTCATATCTTCTGACGCGACTGCGTGTCGATCGTCGCCTGCGCTTCGATCAACTTTTCATAAAGCGCGCGCAACCCTTCACCAAGCACGCGCGTTCCGGTGAGGATCGGCATGAAGTTCGTGTCTCCGCTCCAGCGCGGGACGATGTGAATGTGCAAATGATCCGGCACGCCTGCGCCTGCGCATGCGCCAAGATTCAATCCAATATTAAACCCCTGCGCCTTTGTCGTGGCACGCAGAAGCGCCTGAGCATGCGCAACCAAATTCCATAAGTCAACGATCTCATTCTCACCGAGCGCTGAAAACTCCCCCGTTTTGCGATACGGCACCGCCATCAAGTGACCGACAGCATACGGATAACGGTTCATCATCAGGAACGCATTCTTTCGTCGTGTGATCACCAAATGCGCGGCGTCATCGCTCGTCCGTGCCGCCTCGGAAAGAAAGTTCAGGTCGCGCGGTTCCTTTTCGAAATACTCCACCCGCCAGGGCGCGCATAGCGTTTCCAGTTCTTTCTTTGGAAATTCCTGCGACATGTCAGCCCGTATCTTACACGGTTGTTGGCACAAGATGCGATGCAAAATTGTTGTAGCCGGGGTCGCGGACCCCGTCCCGTCCCCGCTTCGATCTGAGTCTTGATCCATTCATGTCTGGATTTGAATCGTAAATCGAATTACAAGATCAAAACATGCGAACTTTGATAAAGCTGCTGTTGATGGCCGTCGTCTTCCCCTTGGCCACAACCAACAAATTGAACGCCTCTCGAGAAGAAGATACTAAGGCTGTTGCCGCGTTAGACGCGAAATATCAAGCCGCCGTGAAGGCCAACGATGCTCCAACAATGGACCAGATTTTAGCCGATGATTTCATCCTGGTGACCGGGCGTGGCAGTGTTTTTAGCAAAGCCGACCTAATTGACTCGGCTCGAAAGAAAGAAGTCACCTATGAACGCCAGGACGAGGAACCTGGAACGCAGAAGGTCAGGGTATGGGGCGACACGGCGGTGGTGACTGCGCTGCTATGGATCAAGTCGCTCCGGGGAGGTAAACCAGCCGATTACAAGCTATGGTTTAGCGATACTTATGTTCGGACGCCAACAGGCTGGCGCTACGTGTTCGGCCAGGCTTCCCTGCCGTTGCCTAAAACGGAGTCGCCTGCCAAGCCTTAGTTCTACGCGAAAGCCGGAGTATTTCGGCTTGCTCTCTTTGCTCGACTCTGATAGCGAAAAATTCATGCTTTCGTTTTATTCGTGGCCCAGTCAAAACGGGCGAACCAAACCTTCGTCGAATTGTTATTGGCCATCGCGGGAGAGTTGCAGATGAACAAGGGCACATCGTCGTTGGTGGTCGGTCTTGCTCTGACGCTCTATTGGTTGCTAAGCCCCGCGGTAACGGACGCACAACAACTGGCGGTAGTAAACAGAACCTTTCTCGTCATCTATCGCCCAGGCCCAGCCTGGCTGCCTGGAAAACCAGTTACGGAACAGCCGTTAAAGGAGCATGGCAAGTACATGCTGAGTCTCTACATTAGCGGCTCGATGAAGCTTGCAGGGCCGTTGACCGACAACGCCGGAGGAGCCGTTTTGTTGGACGTTGTGGATGAGTCCGAGGCAAAAGCGATCGTTGCGGAAGACCCGGCTGTAAAGTCTGGAATCTTCATATACGAATTGCACCCGTGGGAATTAAAGCCGTGGGACGAGTACTCGAAGAAGCGCCAGAGCGGCGCCCAACAAGGCGCTCCAGGGGACGGTCCTGCCCGTACGCGGCAGTCCCGCCCCTGAGCTTGATCGTTAGACTTATGCGCCTCTGTGTTCTCTTGTTTTGCGGTTGTTTGCTCGGCGCCGCGGAGCACGCCCTTTCGTCTGAGGTGACGACTCCATCACAAGCATCTGGCGACGAGCACACACTCTGGAATCTCGAGCGCGCATATTGGCGGTACGTCCAGACCAATGACTTGACGGCCTATTCCAGCTTATGGCACAAGGATTTCCTAGGTTGGCCGTCGGTTAGTTCCTCACCTGTCCGTAAAGATCACATCACCGATTGGATTACTTCGCAGACTAGTAAGGGGTTGGTTTTCAAGACCGTTGAATTTAAGCCTGCTGCGATTCAAGTTACTGCGGACGTGGCTTTCGCATGCTATTGGGTAACGTTCAGATGGCTTGACAAGAACGGTAGTGGTGCGCCGCATACTCTCCGGGTCACCCATGCGTGGCTCCGGAGCGGACAGGACTGGCGGATCATAGGTGGCATGTCCATGCCAGAGCCTGAGAGTCCAGCGAAGTGATCAACAAGAGTCTAACTAATAAGTTTGCCACGACGCCCTACCGTGGTTTTTCTCTTTCTCGTTAGGCAAATAATCATGAAACTTAAACTAGTATTCACTGTGTTTCTTTTGCTGGGAACGATACAACTATCGTCCGCAGAAACACCGGTCCATCAATCTTCTGCTGAAGCACTGGTCTCCGGTCTTTATAAACAGAAAAGCAGCCCGTTTTTTCAGACCAAGGATCATGGTCTGGTCAGTAAATATTTTTCTGAACGCTTGGCGCAACTCATTTGGAAAGACGCGGTGTCGTCAAAAGGTGAAGTGGGTGCGCTGGACTTCGACCCCCGTTACGACGCTCAAGACACTGATATCAAAAAGTTCTCGCTCCGAAAATCCAAGTCTGGAAAAGACTCAGCAGAAGTGATCGCTTCATTTGAAAACATGGGTCACAAAACCGAGATCACTTATTCTCTCGTCCTTACAAAAATGGGCTGGAAAATTTCCAATATCAAATACGCGGACGGCAGAAATTTGGTTGGTCTTTTGAGTGGTAAATGATTTGAGGCCTAACCAGCGGATGAAGCGGACGCGTGCCTGCAGCTCAGCCCCGCTGAGCCTTACACGTTACGCTGGTGCAGGCGACCAATGAAGGACGAAACAGTGAATAGGTTGACTGGCCTTACTGGGGTTGCGGGCGCGCTCTTATTTTTTACCGGCGACATGCTGTTCTACGGCCACTGGGGATCCGGCGCGAAGTTTCACGACGGCATGTTACAGGTGCTACGCGAAGGTTCTTGGCAGAGACTGTTTGTCGGCGGCTTGGTCGGGCCGATCGCAGCTTGCTTGTGTCTAATTGGGTGCTGGCACGTGCGAGGGCACCTGATAACTCGCAGTCCGTTTCTCGGGCGCGTTGCGTTTTTGGCCCTGGCTGCGACCATGGTCATCGGAAGCGCGGTGCACGCGCTGTGGGTTCCGCGTGGGTTGGCAATGAAATATTCAGATGCACTTGGAGGAATTGCACCGGAATTCATTACCTCTTTGAAGGACTATTGGTACTTTGCGTATCAGATGGCAGAGGTGCCAGCCTATGTCGCCGCCATTCTGCTTCTTATCCTCGTTCTATGGGGCAAGACCCGTTATCCCCGTTGGACTGTGTTTGCGAATTTCGGAGTTCTTTCGCTGATGGCACCGCTCGCGGAATGGGTCCCCTCACCGTTTGGGGCCGTGCTCGTCGGCGGCTTCACAAACCTTTCCATCGCCCTTTTCTTCTTCGTCTCTGTCGTGTCCACTTGGAAAGATTCATCTGCCTAACCGGGCGTTGCAGCCAACTCCGAAAGCTTCGCGTACAAGCGCACTTGCGACGTACTAAAAGGTTGAAGAATGAAATGAAACCAAATGTTCAACGAGGAGAAACCATGATCTCTAGTCCTGCAGCACGGAAATATGGAATACTACTTGTCTCAATCGTAATACTGATGGTCGGCTTAATTGTTCCGCAACGTTTCATTGGCGAGCGCTGGCGACCAACGAAACGTGATTCATCAGCTACGAATCTACGAAATATCTGATAACAATAAGAAAGCGTTTCATGACCGCTTTCGAGATCACGCCATGCGGATCATGGCGAAATACGACTTCAAGATAGTTGCCACTTGGGAATCGAAAAAAGACAATCGAACCGAGTTTATTTATCTGCTTGAATGACCCGACAAGGAAACGATGACAGATCATTGGGATAAATTCTTACGGAATCAGGAATGGATTAAGATCAAGAAGGAGACAGGCGAGATTAATGGACCGCTCGTGGGAGAATTCAGGATCGAACCTTGTATCTGACGGCTTATTCACCGCATAAGGCGTTGGCAAAATGAAGGTGGTCGCCGCAATGACTGGCCCTTCTTCATCCGCATAAAATTGCCGCAAAAAAATTCTTAAAAAAGAACTTGCATGTGAATTAGTGTTATAGTTAACTATATCACTACATGAGGTTCGGTGATCAAATCGAAGCGGGACGTCGCACAGCTTCCACAGGGATTATCTGGAGCACAGGATGAATCGTGAATGGAACGACAATCAGCCGATTTATCGACAGCTTCGCGACCGTGTCGTCCATATGATACTCGACGGCCTACTCAAAGAAGGCGATCCCCTGCCCTCGGTGCGGAATGTCGCCTCCGAATACCGGGTCAATCCCCTCACCGTCCTGAAAGCCTACCAGGAACTGGTCGACGAGGAATTGGTCGAGAAGCGGCGAGGGCTCGGCATGTTCGTCAAGGAAGGCGCGCACAAGTCGCTACTCAAGGGCGAGCGGCAGAAATTTCTTTCCGAACACTGGCCCAGGGTGCACGCAACTATTCAACGCCTCGGACTGAATCCAAAGGAACTGCTCGATGCAGCCGCCCGCAGTACAAATAGAAAGGAGGGTCGCTGAAGCCATGGCAACGATAGAAGCGCGCGGTCTCCGCAAAACTTTCGGCACAACCGTCGCCCTAGACGGCATCAATCTGCGCGTTAAAGAAGGGCGCATCCTCGGACTGGTCGGTCCCAACGGCGCAGGCAAAACGACCGCGCTCAATGCGATTCTCGGCCTCACGCCATACCAGGGAGAACTAAAGGTGCTCGGACGCGATCCTTGGAACGAGCGCAACCAGTTAATGCGGGATGTATCCTTCATCGCTGATGTCGCCGTGCTGCCGCGATGGATTCGCGTTACGCAGCTGCTCGACTACGTCGCGGGTGTGCATCCGCGATTTGATCGCACGAAGGCGGAGAGTTTCCTGGCGAAGACCACGATCAAACGCACGAGCAAGGTAAGAGAATTATCGAAAGGAATGGTAGCTCAATTGCACCTCGCGCTGGTTATGGCCATTGACGCGAAATTGCTGGTGCTTGACGAGCCGACGCTTGGGTTGGACATCCTTTATCGCAAACAATTCTACGATTCACTGCTGAACGATTACTTCGATCATAGCCGCACGATCGTCGTAACAACGCATCAGGTGGAAGAGATCCAGGAGGTCCTTACCGATCTTATGTTCATCGATCGCGGTCGGATCGTGCTCGAATGCAGCATGGAAGAATTCGACTCGCGTTATGTGGAAGTGATGGTGAATCCGGAGCATGTCACCGCAGCACGCGCGCTGAAGCCGATTCACGAGCGCCCCGTCTTTGGCCGCAGCGTTCTGCTATTCGATCATGTCGATCGCGACCAACTCGCTGCACTTGGTGAACTCCGCAGACTCAGCATCGCCGACTTGTTCGTAGCCGTGATGAGTAATAACGCGAATCAGCCGCAGCCTCCACACGAGGTTACGGCGCACCAAGGAACACCAGCGAGATGAATACCTCACCGAATAACACGCCTGGGTCTTCCGGGGTCAGCGACCCCGGCTATAACAGCGCGACTACGCGCCCGTTGTACTGGTCAGTGCGGCGCGAGTTATGGGAGAACCGTTCCATTTATGTTGCGCCATTGATTGTCGCCGTGGTCGTGCTGTTGGGCTTCCTGATTAGCACAATAGGGATGCCGGAGCGGAGGCAGGCTGTGCTGCTGCGCGACGCAGCGTACCAGCGAGCTGCCATCGGAGAGCCGTACGATGCGGCCGCGATGATTCTAATCCTCACTGCCTTCATCATCGCCGTATTCTACTGCCTCGACGCGTTGCAAGGCGAGCGGCGCGATCGCAGCATCCTGTTCTGGAAATCGCTTCCGGTTTCGGATCTCACAACCGTTCTTTCGAAGGCGAGCATTCCACTTGTAATTCTGCCAGTACTCATCTTCGGCATTATCGTTTTTGTTCAGTTCCTCATGTTGCTATGGAGCAGTGCGATCCTGCTGCCGAGCGGCCTTGCCGCGACGACGTGGACACGTTTCAATTTGTTTCAACAATCGGTGATACTTCTCTACAGCCTGATTGTGATCGTGCTCTGGCACGCGCCGATCTACGCCTGGGCACTGCTGATTTCCGGATGGGCGCGCCGCGCGACGTTTCTTTGGGCAGTGTTACCACTCCTCGCGATCGGCGTTCTTGAGAAGATTGCGTTCGATACTTCGCATTTTGCATCGATGTTGAAAGATCGCCTGTTCGGCGCCGCTGACACAGCGTTCGCTTTCCAGCAACATCGCGGCGTTGCAATTGATTCACTGGTTCAACTCAGACCTGGAAGATACTTCACCACGCCGGGTCTCTGGATCGGCATCGCATTCGCTGCCGCATTTGTGGCCATCGCAGTCCGACAGCGCCGCTATAGAGGACCTATCTGAGAAGAATGACGACAAATTTCATCTGTTTCAGACCGACAGGCGATTGGGGTCAATCGCCCCTACCTAATTAGACTTATGCATCCGACCGATAAAGCCGCGCGTATCGCTGGTGCCGTGTACCTGTCAATGGTAGTCACCGGGCCGTTCAGCCTGATTTATGTTCCCACCAAACTCATCGTCAGTGGCGATGCGACCGCAACCGCGAACAACATACTAAGTCACGAAACCCTGTTCCGGCTCTGGATCATTGGTGATCTGTGGACGCATATCATCTTTATTTGCTTGGGAGTCACTCTCTATCGTCTACTTAGCGACGTCAGTAAGCCATGGGCCGTAGCGATGCTTGGATTCGTTCTGGTTTCCGCGGCTGTAGGTTTTTTCAATACCCTGAACAACATCGCCGCTTTTATTCTTTTCCGCGGCGCCGATTTTCTAAATGTCTTCGAACAGGCGCAGCGTAACGCGCTGGGCATGTTTTTCCTTCGTCTGCACTCCCAGGGAAATTTCATCAATGAGATCTTCTGGGGGCTATGGCTATTTCCCTTTGGGTTACTTGTTTTTCACTCCGGATTCCTGCCACGCATGATCGGGGTCTGGCTAATGATTAACTGTATCGCCTGGCTGGTCCTGAGTCCGATGGCATTGTTTGCTCCATCGTCCTATTACAATGCGGCCTTTCGTTATGCCCAGCCATTTCTGTTCGGCGAACTGGCAATCATGCTCTGGCTTCTGATCAAAGGCGCAAAGGTAACATCGCCTGCTCGTGCCGCAGCACAGTTGAAGACCGCATGAGCAGAATCGATGATTCACAACGCATAGCCGCAAGAATCGCAGGTGTCAGCGGCCTGTTTGCTGTGGTGATCGTCGTGGTCGGAAACTATGCGTTGCTCGGGCCGCTAGTCGTCCCGGGGAATGCTACGGAGACCGCTCGGAATATCATGGCGCACCAGACTCAACTGCGAGTAGCGCTCACCTGTTTTCTTATTTACGGCGTAATCGTTGTGGTTCTACTTGCGGCGCTTTATGTGATCCTTAGACCGGTCGATCGATTGCTCGCGTTAATCGGAGCGCTCTTTCGACTTGTGTTTGCGTTGTTGTGGCTTCTTACGACACTAAATCTCCTTGGCGCCCTGCGGCTAGTTGGCGACGCGCCTTACCTGCAAGCTTTCGAGCCAGATCGTTTACAGGTGCTGGCCAGGCTACAGATCGCAGCGAGTTTCGACGATTATTACGTCGGTCTGCCATTTTTTGCGTTGGCCGCGACGGTTTGCAGCTACTTGTGGTTTAAGTCGAGATACATCCCAAGAAGCCTGGCTGCTTTTGGTGTGATCGCCGCTGCGTGGTGCGTGATCTGCGCTTTTGTTTTCCTGATTTTTCCAACCTTCGACAAGACAGTTAACGCATATTGGTTCGATTCGCCGATGGCCATCTTCGAACTGGTCGTGAGCTTCTGGCTTTTGTTTAGAGGAATCAGGGCATCAGATCAGAGCGAAACAAATCAGTCAGGCGCGCGCTCATCCAATTCAGTTTCGCTGCCTGTCTTTCTTTAGGCCTACGAAACTAAAACGTATTCTAAAGTGGACTGCACGCGCGCTTTTGCTCGCCTTAATATTGGTGTTCCTGGCGGGGTTCATCGCCTACTGGATGTCGACTAACAATTGCAAGCGCTACGCGGCTGTTCCGAATAATCCGATGAAAGCTATTGTATTCTGCGAGTATGGTTCAGCTGACGTTCTCAAGTTTGAAGACGTTGAAAAGCCGGTCCCGAACGACAACCAAGTCCTGATCAAAGTTCGAGCAGCTTCTCTCAATGCATTTGATGCGTACGTGATCCGCGATTCGTGGCTTGGTCGCTTGATCTTCGGGTTGCGCAAACCAAGAGATACGCGCCTTGGCCAGGACATCGCCGGCCAGGTGGAAGCGGTCGGCAAAAACGTGACGCAATTCAAACCGGGCGACGAAGTGTTCGGCATCTCTCGCGGCGCTCTAGCCGAGTATGCATGCACTTTCGAACGAGCATTGGTCTCGAAGCCGCCGAACGTCTCCTTTGAGCAAGCCGCCTCTCTCCCGCTGGCCGGACTTACCGCGCTGCAGGGGCTGCGCGAGGGAAAGATTCAGCCCGGGCAAAAGGTTTTGATCAACGGCGCGACCGGAGGTGTAGGAACATTCGCCGTGCAAATCGCCAAATCTCTTGGCGCAGAGGTCACGGCTGTTTGCAGCACACGGAATGTCGATCTTGTCCGATCAATTGGCGCCGATCACGTCATCGAGTACACCAAAGAAGATTTCACCAAGAGCGACCAGCGCTACGACGTGATCTTCGATAACGTTTGCAACCATTCCTTCGCCGAACGCCGTCGCGTGTTATATCCCAAAGGCATCTGCGTTTTGGCCGGCATGGGTGGAGCCGGGGTAAAAGGAAGCGAGGCCATCGGACGCATCGCTGGTAATCTTTTCACAGCGCGCGCATTGTCATCGTTCACCGACCAAAAGTTCGCCCAGTACCGTACCAAATCCAGCAAACAGGATCTCATCATGCTGGGTGACCTCGTCAAGACAGGAAAACTCAGACCGGTCATCGAGCGAACTTACAAATTAAGCGACGCCCCGGAGGCTCTCCGCTATCTCAACGAAGGACACGCGCGAGGAAAAGTCATCATTACTGTGGAACAGGACAACAAAAGGTGACAATGCACGAGATGAAGCGGACAGCCCGGTATCTCAGACGACAGTCATCTACACGCTTACTTAAATCACTTTCACCAGGAAAAGAAGTGTGAGCACAGTTGTAATGACGAAACGGATTGCAGAAGCGTCGCCACGTTTCAAGGCCAGGATGGCTGGCGTCTGCTATTTACTCGGAAGCCTGACGTCAGTTTTTGGCCAAATGGTCGTTCTCGGCATGCTCGTTGTGCCGGCCAGCGCAACCGCGACGGCGGCCAACATCCTCTCGCACGAGTCTCTATTTCGGCTGGGGTTTGTGGCTTCCCTGATGACTGTGCCGTTCCATCTGATTTGGGCGGTTCTCTTCTATGGTCTCTTTAAGCCAGTGAATAGGAGCGTCTCGTTACTCGCTGGGTTCATCATGCTCCTGGGATGCGCGATGTGGGCCCTTAGCAGTCTCTTTCACCTCGCCCCCTTGCTCGTCTTGCAAGGCAAGAGTTCCTTGAGCGCATTTGCGCCTGAACAGTTGCAGGCTCTGGCGCTCATGCTTGTCAAATTGAATGCGCAGGCGTACGACATCGGCCTGGTGTTCTTCGGATTCTGGTGTGTCCTGATCGGCTACCTCATTCTCAAGTCATTCTTCCTGCCTCGAATTATTGGCGCGCTGGAGATGCTTGCCGGCTTGGGTTACCTGACCCTTCTGTGGCGGCCGCTCGCACACTATCTGTATCCGTACAACCTCGCGCTGGCCGGCCCCGGGGAAATATCACTGATGCTGTGGCTCCTCGTAAAGGGCGTGAACGCTGAACGATGGAACGAGCAAGCGTCGTTAGGCATATGAAAAGAAAACGAATACTAAAGTGGACTGCGCGCGCGCTCTTGTTCGCCTTAATATTGGCTTTCCTGATCGGGTTCATCGCTTACTGGAGATCGACTAACGAATGCGATCGCAACACCGGCGCTCCGGCCAATCCGATGAAAGCAATCCTTCATTGCGAATATGGTGGACCTGAGGTTCTCACGCTGGTAGACGTTGAAAAACCAACTCCAACCGACAACCAGATTTTGGTCAGAGTTCGCGCGGCTTCCCTAAATCCACTCGACCTGACCATCCGCGGCCCCTGGCTGTTACGCCCAATGTTCGGAATGCGCAAACCAAAAGAGACTCGGCTGGGTGTCGACTATGCGGGGACAGTTGAAGCAGTTGGCAAAAACGTTACGCAATTCAAACCTGGCGACGAGGTATTCGGCGGAAGAAACGGCGCCATCGCCGAGTATGTTTGTGCTCTCGCCGATCGAGCAGTTGTGCTGAAGCCGGCCAACATGACTTTTGAGCAAGCGGCCGCTGTCCCCGTAGCGGCGATCACCGCGCTGCAAGGTCTTCGCGACAAAGGAAAAATTCAGTCCGGGCAAAAAGTCTTGGTCAACGGCGCGTCGGGCGGCGTCGGCACGTTTGCGGTGCAGATCGCGAAATCGTTCGGGACCGAAGTGACCGGAGTATGCAGCACGCGGAATGTCGATCTTGTCCGATCAATCGGCGCAGATCACGTCATCGATTACACCAAAGAAGATTTCACAAACGGTACGCAGCGTTACGATCTGATTTTCGACCTGATTGGCAACCATTCGTTCTCAGAGCGGCGACGCGTGCTAAATCCCAACGGCATCTGCGTTATGGCCGGGGTCGGCGGAGCAGGATGGCACGACGGCATGGGAATGCGTTTGGCTGGTGAGCTCAATGCGTATGTGCGGTCGCGTTTCGTCCGCGAAAAGTTCGTCGCCTACATTGCCGCGTTTAACAAAGCGGACATGACTATTCTGGCCGATCTCATGCAGTCTGGAAAGATGAGACCAGTTATCGATAGGACTTACACGTTGAGTGACGTCCCGGTAGCGCTGCAGTATCTTGAACAAGGCCACGCTCGAGGAAAAGTAGTAATCACCGTTGAGTAACAATAAACCTGTAATCCACAAAGAAGAAATAAGGCAAGAATTATGAACGATGAACCAAACGCAAAGCGCCCGCGCAAGCGATGGAAACGCATATTAAAATGGACTGCAAGCATCATCGTGCTTGCTCTAATCCTTTGGGGATTTGTTGCCTACTGGACCTCGAGCAACGATTGCGATCAAAAGACTGCAAACGCGCCGGCCAATCCGATGAAAGCCATCGTTCGTTGCGACTATGGCCTGGCAAATCTCAAGCTCGCGGAGATTGAAAAACCGACGCCAAAAGATGATCAAATTCTGGTCAGAGTTCGCGCGGCTTCGGTCAATCCGTACGATTGGCACTTCGTCGAAGGCACCCCGAAGATCATGCGCGCGATGGGCGTCGGCTTGCGAAAGCCAAAAGATATTCAACTTGGTGTTGATTTTGCCGGAACGGTTGAAGCCGTCGGCAAGAACGTCACCCAGTACAAACCGGGCGATGATGTGTTTGGCGGAAGAGAAGGAGCATTTGCCCAATACGTGTGCCGTCGAGCAGTGGGATCGGTGGCGCTGAAGCCGGCTGGCCTTACGTTTGAGCAGGCGGCCGCCATCAACATCGCGGGCATCACGGCGCTGCAGGGTGTTCGTGACAAAGGAAAAGTTCAACCCGGGCAGAAAGTGCTAATCAATGGTGCTTCAGGCGGAGTTGGCACATTCGCGGTGCAGCTTGCCAAGAATTTTGGCGCAGAGGTGACGGGCGTGTGTAGCACGCGCAATGTCGAACTCGTGCAATCGCTCGGCGCGGATCACGTCATCGACTATACCAAGGAAGACTTCACTAAGGGTGACCAAAAATACGATGTGATTTTGGACAACGTTGCCAATCATTCATTGTCGGAATGCCGACGTGTCTTAACCCCCAACGGCATCTACGTCCTGATCGGCGGCGGAGGAGTGAACGAGCAAGGTTTCGTCGGAGCTCTTGGTAAAGCGCTGAACGCCGCGATCTACTCGCGTTTTGTTAAACAAAAAATGGGCATGATGATGGCGGACCCCAGCACCAAGGACCTGACACTCCTCGCGGATATGATGCAGTCGGGCAAGATCAAGCCGGTTATCGATCGAACTTACAAGTCGTTAAGCGAAGTCCCTGACGCGATCCGGTACCTGGAACAAGGCCACGCTCGAGGGAAAGTAGTAATAACTGTGGACTAACCCCCCGTTCGCCAAGGCTCAGGCCCAGCAGAGCAACAATCTCAGTAACGTGTTATTCATTGTCAGGGTTTGGCTCGCCCTCGCGTGAAGGCTCGGATTGATCTTGTGCCAATGCGTGAATGATTTGCCGTCCAATGCCGGTGGCGTGCTGCTTACCGCGATTGACGAGAATAACAACGCCCAGCTTCCGCTGCGGAGCAAACCCTATGTAGGTAGAAGTGTTCTGTAGTCCGCCGTTCTTGTCGATGATGGTGAAGTTGCCGGCACTGACGATCTGCCAGGCGAGACCTATTTTTAAACGCGGGCTGACGGTGAAAACACCCTGACGAACAAAGGCCATGGCGTTCTCAATCGGCCGATGGTCGGGAAGCTCGCCGAGATTGGCAGCCAGGAAGGTGGCCATGTCGCGCGACGACGAATAGATTTGGCCAGAGCCGGGCCACTGGAAAGTTCCTCCCGAGCACGGGGATCTAGGCTTGTTCGCTGCGCCCAGTTTTGATAATCAAGAACTCATGCTTTCTTTTTATCGGCAGCCCCTCCCGAATGAAAACCGAATTAGACGAAAGTTTTCGTCTAATTCTCGTTAGGCGGACAGCGGAAATGTGATGAAACGCACATGGACGATCATCGGCGTAACCGACGTTCCGGGCAGCTTCAAATGGTACCAGTCGCTGTTTGGCCAGCCCAAGACGCTTCCGGGCCATGACGACTTTGGTCAGATCCTGGATACGGACGGAACTGTGCTGCTCTGCCTCCACCAGTGGGGCGCGCACGAGCATCCATCCTTGATGAGCCGGGACGATGCGCCACCTGGCAACGGGCTGCTCTTGTTCTTTCGCGTCGACGATTTCCACATGGCACTGAAGAGGGCCCGTGCTCTCGTCACCCGGCTCGAAGAGGAACCCCACGTGAACCCAAACACTCAAACAAGGGAGTTCTCACTCCGGGATCCGGACGGATACTACGTCACAATTAGTGCGCTTTCTGCGCCCCGGCCCACGAGGAGACGGCCTAACAAGCGCTTGCAGCCCGCGAAGGCGCGCGGCCGAATCAACCAGTCACGGGAGGGACGTCCGCGCCTTCGCGGCGGAAGCGCTAATCGTTAAATAACAGATGAACAAACTAACCCAGCGATCAGCATTGGCCGGTTTAGTTCGGGTCTGGCGTCGGCGAAAAAAGATGACTTTCTTACTACAATCGCTCAGATGAGAAAGATTGGGACCGGCTCACTTTCCCGGAGCTCTATGTTGCTGCGATCCGGCTGTACGACCTGGGCTATCGAAAAGAAGCGGTTTACTGGTTCTATTCTGCTCAGTATCGCGGTCGGCAGTTTGGCGTTCTCCTGGATCAAACCAAGATGGGAAGCATCGGGAGCCCTGGGTTTGAGCTGTTGCGCGCTCAGAATGCTTTTTATCAGCTCGTGGGGACTTACATCAATGGTTACGCCTTCGGAGATACCGATGGGCTTGTGAAGATCGTAGAAAAAGTCCAGAAAGAAGGCCGTCACATCCCTGATTTGGAGACTGCCTATCCGGACATCACATTTAGAAGCAAGAGCGAATGGCCATCGGTTAATGCAGAACTCGCTGATGGGATGAACCAGCTATTATCGATGCTGAAAGAAAAGAAGGACAACATAAAACGCCAACGCGTCAAGCGAGGAGTAGAGGAGAAGTTCTCGAAACTGACAAGCAACGAGCTACCGAGTCGCTAGAGCCAATGTTTTCATTGGGGCGGAGCCGCGGCTGTTATTAATTATGAACGCCGGCTACTCGTTAGCAACGTACCCGCCTATGATGCGACTCAGTCTTGTATTTTCTGCGATAGCAATTCTTCCGTGTTTGGCGCTCGCTAAGCGTGCGGCACCGCCAAAAGTCGAGCCGGTGATCCACGACGGTAGCCGCTATGTAGCACCGAATGACAACGGTATCCGCGCATACATCGAAGCGTGGGATGTTCAGACCAATAAGAAGCTCTGGGAGTTGACGGTGTTTACGAACCGCGTTGAGCCACGACTGGAGGAAGACGTTCAGTGGGTTTTCATTAATAAGCTGAACGTTCTCGATGATGCGCTCCTAGTTACATCTGAGCGCGGTAACACATACCGGATCGATTTAAGCACCAAAGCGATAACGCAATCCGATCTCGAGCAGTCACCAGCGCCGGACGCTGCCGCTCAACGCAGTGACATTCCGGAGGCAGTTAAGACAGCTATCGCGAATGGGTCGCTCGTGAAGAATTACGAGCTCTCCTTTCATATGAGTCCTTTCTATCTGCGCGGAGATTTCAATGGCGATGGCAAAGCCGATATTGCTGTCCTGGTCAAGCAACGCTCGACCGGAAAGGTCGGCATTGCCATCATCAATGGTGCGACCGACAAGGTAACGGTTGTCGGTGCAGGAAACGCAATTGGCAATGGCGGTGATAACTTCGACTGGATGGATTCCTGGCAGGTTTATTCCGAAGGCCGCGCCGCCCAGGCAGCTGGAGGACGTGGCCCGAAGCTTCATGGCGACGCGCTCCTTGTAAGCAAGAGCAAGGCAGCCAGCGCGCTGATCTACTGGAATGGCAAGCGCTATGTCTAGTTTCAGCAGGGCGACTAGCGACGGCTGGTCTTGAACATCCAGCGTGGCGTTCCCAGTAAACTTATGACAAAATGGCCACTGATATGATTCGTTGCGTTCACTTGGTGACCGGGGCTGATGGCCGTTCACACGTCGAATACATCACGATTCCGCTTGGCGCTGTTCAAGGAGCAACGGCGATCCACTTCCAGGAAAGCCCAGCTGGTTCAGCCCTCGATTGGCATACCGCACCACACGTGCAGTATGTGATTACCCTGTCGGGCACGCTCGAATTCATGACTCGCGACGGCGAGACGTTTGTGTTGCGTCCAGGTGAGATTTTGCTGGCAGCCGATACGACGGGCACAGGTCATCGTTGGCGACTGATCGATGATCAGCCTTGGCGACGTCTTTACGTAGAGCTCCGCCTACCCGCTTAGGGCAGCCAATACGCCGACCTTCTGGAGTGGCGGGCGCTAAGTCTGGTTACAGAAGGAGGACTAAGAGCACTAGCGTCGACAGCTCAACGCGTAATCAAAACGTAACCTGTCCCCTGCTCTTTATTTCTGTCACTTGATTTCAATCGAGAGACAGTAGCTCCTCGAAGCTCGGGTATGAGACGTGTAGCTTTTTCCGTTGAGGCTATAAGCGCATCGAGATTTCCTCGGTTCCAATCCGCGATCGCGCGATCCGGCTCGATGTAGTGCGTTTTCCGCAAGTAAAGAAGCAGACCCTCGTCTTTCGCCGAAACGGCTTCGTAGCGCCAGTGACGCGCGTCCGCTTCGCGGCAAACGTTGCGTCCAAAAATAGCGAGCGCGTCACGATGATCGCGATAGCCCGTAACTACCTTCCACGTTGTGTAACCGCCAGTGAACAAGATCGCGAACAGTAGCGCGGTAGCTAGATAGGGACGCAACGCAGTCCGGCTCGGACCGTCCGGGCGGCGCAGCGAGCCAATCCCAGTAGAAACCTGTGCCGCCAGCAGCAAACAAAGCGGCGGGATAACCGGAAAGATTCTATCGACGCGCTTGGATGGAATCAGTGACATCACGATCAAGCCGCCGAGACTCCAGCAAAGCAGCCAAAACGTCCCCGGCGACATTTTGCGAAATGCAGTACCGATTCTCCATCGGCGCGACACAAGATAGAAAATTGCAATTCCGATTAGCAGGATGCTCCACGGAGCAAATTTGTGAACCAGATGCGGCAAATAAAAATAAAGCGGTTGCGGACGATGAATTGTTTCACCAAAACGTCCCAAAAATTCGCGCATAACGACTTCATCAAAGAAGCCGGGCTGAAACAAGATGCCGCCGGTGACCCATAACAAAAAGACAGCTAGTGAAGCGACCCATGGCCACCAGCTGGACCAGGAGCTCTGTAGCCGTCTCGCTGTGTCGAGGCGCTCATCGTGTGAGGTAGGGCACGGCGACACAGCGCCGTGGCTACACCCACCCGGAACGTGTCGCCTGCGCCACCATTCAAACAATGCGATACCAGGAAGCAAGAAGGCATAGACAATCGGACCCTTGATCAGCATTGCGATGGTGAGCAGTGCGAAGAGGTAAACTCGATCCCGCGATTGCCATTCTTCCTGCGTTTGGATTTTTTGCCAAATCAGCAGGCCGATGAGAAAAATCGTCAATGTCAGTGAAATGTCTGTGCGCACGAGTGTCGCCAGGCGCGGAGTCAGCAGATTCAATCCAAACGCACTGAGCGCAACGAGGCCAGCAATTGACCCATACTCGGCGCTGGCAGTGCGAAACAGCAACACCGCCAGCGCAAAGGCAGCCAGGAGGGACGGCAACCGCCACGATACCTCCCATGACCGAGTCATCGCGAAGAGACCAGCTGAGAACCATCCCACCAATGGAGGCTTGGTTGCCACGCGTTGGTGGGGCGTCTGCTGATAGAACCAGCGGCCTTCCTTGATCATCTCGAAGGAAGTGTACGCTTGCTTCGCCTGGTCATAGTCATCGAGCTGCCACGGCAAATTGCCAATGAGAAACAAAAGAAAGCTAACGACAGCAACGACCAAAACGGTGCGCTGGTCTTCGAGCAGGTCGCTTGTCATGTCGAGCGGAGTCGAGACATCAACTCGAATGTCAAAGCACGAATGTCGAATGACGAAACAATGTCGAAGCCCAAATGCTGACTCCACTGGCCGACATCTTCAGCGTACGGCGGCAAGCGTCGGCTTTCATCATTCCTTGCGCCTTCATCACTCAGTTCAGTCGCGCCAGAGGATTGCGCGCATCGGCGCGCCATCGCCACCGGCGATTTTTAGCGGCAGTGCCGCGAACTGATAAATGCCGGACGCGACATCACTCAGATCGAGCGACTCAATGATGGCAATGCCGGCGCCGGCCAGTGCATGATGGTTCTGCAACGATTTCGAATCGATTTCATCGACGGATGGAAGATCCATCCCTAACAGTGTGACGCCATTTTTCTGCAGCCACGCCGGCACATCGGCGGCGATCACAGGAATTTGGTTGGGAAAAACTGTGGAATCACTCCATCGATCCGTTTTTACAAGGAGCCGGGAAGTGGCCGCTATTGCTTCCGCAGACGACCGGAGGTCCTCGATTGTGATCAGGTGTTTCTCCTTCGAGTCTAAGAAGACTTGTCCAAGATCGACCACCGTCGCGCGGCCCAGATAAGTTTCGAGCGGCGCTTTCTCAATTGATTCGCCATTCGTGTCAAAATGAAACCGGGCGTCGGCGTGCGTGCCGTTGTGCACGCTCATGCTGATCGCGCCCAGATTCACGCTTTCACCTTTCGCTTTCTGTCTCGTCAACCGAAAGCGAGACGGCTCGTCACCGGGCCATTCTGCAAGATCATTCGAAAGCGTTCGCGAAATGTCCCAGATTTTCATGGCCTGATTAGTTAAGTCGCGCTTCCAATCTCTTCAATAATTGCTCGCGCGGCTCTCTCGTTCGCTCCGCTGTTGCCTAGTTTAGCAATGATCAGATCGAACTGAGAAATCATCTGCCGGCGCGCGTTTGCATTCTCGATCAGCGGCTGCGTGGCTTTCACGAGAGCATTTGCTTTTGCGCGTTGCTGAATGAACTCAGGTACTACTTCTTTGTCTGCGAGCAGGTTTGGCATGCCAAGGTATTTCACGCTCACTACGAGTCTCGCTGCCAGGTAAGTCGGCCACGCAACCTTATAAATCAGCACAAACGGCAATCGAAAATAAGCAGCTTCCAACGTGGCGCTTCCTGAAGCGACGATTCCGGCCCATGCGCGCTGCATGATTACCGCTGTCTCGTCGACTTTAATTTGAATTGCCTCCCGATCTTGTGATTGATCCAGTCCGGCGACGGCCGGCTTCATCTCGCGAGCAAGTTGCTCGGATGCAGCTGCGACTTCAAAACGCAGATTCCGGTTGTGCTTCCGAAGCTCACGCGCCGTTTCCAGCATCACCGGGAAAATCTTTCGCACCTCGCGAGAGCGACTACCGGGGAAGAGCCCGATTAAATTCGGATCACGCTGAGTGTCGATTTTCCGGCCCTGCAATCGTTCGAGCATGGGATGACCAACAAACAACGCGCGCAAGCCCGCCCGGTTATAGGAATCGACTTCAAAGGGGAAAATGCAGAGCACCAGATCGATGAAGTGCGCCATTCTTTTGATGCGTCCGCGGTTCCAAGCCCATACCTGGGGACTGATGTAGTAAATTATCTTTTGTCGCGGCGCTTGCCTTCGCAATGCGCGAGCGACACGCAGATTAAAACCTGGATAATCAATCAGGACTATCGCGTCAGGCTTGCTCTCACGAATTTCGCGCAGCGTTTCGTGAAACTGTTCTCGGAAATAACCATATTTCCTGATTACTTCCCATAAACCGAGCACTGCTGCCTCGCCGATCCAATTTTTGAATTGCTCACCAGCAATCTCTTTCATTTGCGGGCCGCCGCGCCCGACAAACTGGAGTTTGCCATCCAATTCGCGCAGGGAACGCATCAACGCAGCGCCGTGATTGTCTGCGCTCACTTCGCCTGCGACGAAATAGATAATCATGACGGAAGACAGGCTTCCGGGCCTGTCCTGGCAAACAGGCGTCCTCGCCTGTCGATTCCCAGCAAGGCGGGCGAGACGCCCGCTTGCCTCGACAGCCAAGATGGCTGTGTTCCGACTCTTCGTCTACCCACCAGGCGCGATTCGCTTCGTTATTTCGACCGCCAACTTCAGGGCTGCCGTCGCTTGAGAACCCGAAACACGCGGCTCGCGCCCTGTGCTCGCGCATTCGATAAACGAAGCGAGCTGAAGCTTAAGCGGTTCCTCCCGTTCAATATCAACTCTATCGCGTGTAATACGTCCCCCAACCCGTCGATAGATTTCGCCGCTTTGATTTTGATAATCGAGCGAGAGATAAGCGTCCTCTTGAAAGATGCGAATCTTGCGAAGCCGCTCGGGACTGATACGGCTGGACGTAACATTTGCCACGCAACCATCTTCAAAATGGAGTCGAGCATTGGCGATATCTTCGCTCCGGCTAAGGACCGGCACCCCTACCGCATCGATGCTCCAGAGCGGCGAGCGCACAAAATGCAAAATGACTTCCAGGTCATGGATCATTAAATCGAGGACAACACCGATATCCGTGCTGCGTTCGGAATAAGGCGAGAGCCGATGCGCTTCGATGAACCGAGGATGGGTCAGATATGTTTCCAACGCACCTAAAACCGGATTGAACCGCTCCACGTGACCAACTTGCAAAATGAGATCCCTACGCGTGGCTAAGTCCGCCAGCTCGGTAGCATGCACGGTATTATCGGTGATCGGCTTCTCGACGAGCACATGTTTGCCTTTCGCTAGAAGAGCGCGCGTTATCGGATAATGCGTATTAGTTGGCGTTGCCACGGAAGCGGCATCGACCAACTCAATAAATTCGTCGAGCGATTTGGCAGGTGTCGCGCCGAATTTTCCACCGATGGTGCGGGTCCTGCAAGGATCCACGTCATATACCGCGGTGAACTCGGCCGATGGAATTTCCGCATACAGCCGCGCATGGTTGCTGCCAATGTGACCAACCCCAACAACTCCTATGCGTAGGTTTGTCATCACGGGTCGCAGTCAACGCGGAAAGCTATCGGGGTCAACCCGCGCTTGCTTCCAATGGGTCATATAAGTCGTAAGAACATGCGCTTTGAAACAGATTACCTCGCATAGTTCGCGAGAAACCATTCATAGGTTCGGGCGATACCGTCCCGCAGGGAGATCGACGGCTTCCAACCAAGAGCGCGCAGCTTGGTAACGTCCAAGAGCTTCCGTGGCGTGCCATCTGGTTTAGTTGCGTCCCAGGCAAGATCGCCAGTGAAACCAACCACTTCACAGATTAACTCTGCCAGTTCGCGGATCGAGATGTCCTCGCCGTACCCGACATTGATGATTTCTGAGGAGTCATATTTCTGCAGCAGCAAGAGACACGCTGAGGCCAGGTCGTCTACATGCAAAAATTCACGCCGCGGCTTTCCGGAACCCCACACGGTCAGCTTGCGAGCTTTCCGCGTTTTCGTCTCATGCGCTTTACGCAAGAGTGCAGCCAAGACATGCGATGTTTCCAAATCGAAATTGTCGTTAGGACCGTAAAGGTTCGTGGGCATCACCGAAATGAAATTCGCGCCGTATTCGCGAGCATACACCTGACAAAGCTTGATCCCGGCAATCTTCGCAACGGCGTAAGCTTCATTGGTTGGCTCCAGCGGTCCGCTCAACAATGCTGTTTCCGGGATTGGTTGCGGTGCAAACTTCGGATAAATGCACGAACTACCAAGAAAGAGAAGTTTGCGCGCGCCATTCTCGTATGCCGCGTGAATGACATTGTTCTGGATCCGTAAATTCTCGAGAAGGAATTCAACTGGAAAATCGTTGTTTGCCTTGATCCCCCCGACCTTTGCCGCTGCTAGAATGACCACCGCCGGCTTTTCTTCCGCAAAGAATTTCGCGACAGCGGATTCATCTCTGAGATCCAGTTTCGATCTGTCGCGAAGAAGCAGATTTGAGAAACCTTCCGATTCGAGCCGGCGAACCAGTGCGCTGCCCACCATGCCCCGATGACCGGCGACGAAAATTTTCTCCGACTTATCCATCATGGCTTGGCTAACTGCAGGTAGCATTTTCTTTTTTCGTCCTTTGCGCAATCCTAGCCTTTAGCTCACCAATTCCGGTTAAAACTGCACGGCTTCGTTGGTTTGCTCTAGTTCATTTGAGAAGGCGGATTTTGAATAACGGTTACGAGTATGAGACGGGCAAGAGTTGCTCAGGGCCGTGGGGGACGTAATGGTATTGTTTCGATGATCACCAAGACGAAGGAGACACTTCAGTTTGACGCTATTGACGATGTGGTAAGCGACATCGCCAAGGGCCGCATCGTCATTGTGACGGACGATGCCGATCGTGAGAACGAAGGCGACTTGGTAATGGCCGCCGAAAAGGTAACCCCGGAGGCGATTAACTTCATGGCTACGCACGGGCGCGGCTTGATTTGCGCGCCTATTTCAAATGAACGCGCTGAGCAGCTCGGTTTGCAACGCATGGTTGCGCAGAACCGAGAGACACATAAGACAGACTTTACCGTCTCGGTGGACGCCGCGCGCGGCGTGACCACGGGCATCAGCGCTTCCGATCGGGCTACTACGATCCTGGCAATCGCGAATCCGAAATCGTCCCCCGAAGACCTAAATCAGCCAGGGCACGTTTTTCCGCTGCGGGCGAAGGATGGCGGCGTGTTGCGACGCGCAGGTCACACCGAGGCCGCCGTCGATCTCGCAGGAATGGCGGGGCTACAACCGGCAGGTGTGCTCTGTGAAATCCTGCACGATGACGGTACCATGGCGCGGTTGCCTGAGTTGATGGAAT
>Ga0307471_100000273_pt1 | contig 25887 bp, 42 predicted proteins | sample atmos_gasesAM3C__2_FD_204566 | JGI IMG/M metagenome (GOLD analysis project Ga0307471, IMG submission 204566) | Hardwood forest soil microbial communities from Morgan-Monroe State Forest, Indiana, United States - atmos_gasesAM3C_515 | ecosystem: Environmental > Terrestrial > Soil > Temperate...
ACCGATTTGAACGGTCATTAGTTCTGACATTTTCTTTCTCCTTTGTGGGCTTCGCTATGGGTCGCTGACATTGTGCTGCAGCACGCGGCCCATGGCGAAACTCTTTCTGTCCCGCCCCCGGTCTGATCGGGGGCCTTTGGAGGTCCTTTGGGGGGCCTTCTAGTCTTTCCCATTTCCCTGCTGTCTATAATACTAATATATGCACTTTTGCGGAAATTGTCAAGCATATAATAGCACTGCGTGAAAATAGTTTTGTTATGAAATGCGATCGCTGCCATGGAACTGGCAATAGCTGCTACGGGAGGCCATATCCGTGTGCTGATTGTGGAGGCACCGGAATCATTCATTGTTGCGAGGGAGAGGTGGCCCATGACTGCACGCGAGCATTGGAAGACATTTGCATCGGGAGCAGTAGGATTATTTCTACTGAGTATGGCCTTCGGATTCCTATTTGGATAGGGGGTAATCGATAATGGTTGGAATGCTAAAGGATCAGCCATTCAATCAAGCTTGGTGTGAGGAAGTGGACAAGGCAATGCGGCGTTCCTCTAAGCTGATCGACCCCATAAAGTCTGAAAATGTTGGTCTGCAAGATGGCATGCTAGCTTATTATCTATCTCAGGTACCACTCACAGAAGAGTACGAAAGCGGCACCATCGCCCGTGAATATTTCAATCTTCGTGATATGCTAGAGCAGAAGAAATGATCCTATTGGAAGATTTCATTTTGGACGCTATTCAAAAATCTGAATTGGATTGCTCGACTTGGGATGAAACTGTGCAAAAGCAGCTAGCTGACGAGATGATAGTCGCAGTGATTGCATATCTGATGCAGGGCCGCGGTCCCCCGCTGGAAAGCAAATAATTGTGTCCGGCAGATTTTATCAACTCCTTGGACGCGCATCGCAAGCGCCAAGAGATAAAATCACGATATGATGCCATGATAGCTGAGTTTGGGAGGCAGCACAACATTGGGGTGATGCTGCTGCGGATGGAATTGCAAGTGAGAATTGCTGTTGCCGAGTCTAATCGTGACAGAGAATTAAAGAGTTTGGAACAATGACTTGGACGCCCATTGAAAGAATCACAATGATTTGGACTACACCTATTATCATTGAAATTTGCGTAGGCATGGAAGTTACTAGCTACGCTGGAACCGACAAATCGGCTGATCTCTAATGAAGAATTTATGGTGCATTGTTATTATATTCTTGTTTCTTGGTGGCGCGATCGCGGTTTACGCATGTGTTTCTCCGCCTCCGCCTCCTCCTTCAACGGTAAATGTAACCACCTACCATAATGACAATCTGCGTACCGGATGGAATAGCAACGAGACGCTTTTAACTGCTTCATCGTTTCCGGCAGCATTTGCCTTACAGCACTCCGTTGTTGTCGACGATCAGATAGATGCAGAGCCGTTGTATCTTAATAACGTTTTCATGTTAGGCGCGCCTCATAACGTCGTCTACACTGTTACGGAAAACAACACGATCTACGCTATTGATGCGGATACCGGGAATGTTCTGAACAGCCGTAACTTTGGCGCGCCGCGCGCAACCCCGCTAGGATGCACCAATAATGGCCCCAACGTAGGCATAAACTCCACTCCCGTCATTGATACTTCCACTTCGCCCCCAACAATGTACGTTGTGGCCTATTTAGGAGCTGGGCCAAGCTATCAGATTCATGCAATTGATGTCACGACGCTTGCTGATGTTGTGCCGGCCAAAACGATATCTGCGTCTCATACATTGGTCGACTCAACCAACTACAATTTTAACGCTTCCGTTCAGCGCCAGCGCGCCGCTCTCCTGCTGCAGGATGGAAATGTCTATGTTGCATTTACAAGTTTTTGCGATGATTCGCCCGGATCTACGCGTGGTTGGGTTATAGGTTACAGCGTCAATACGCTGACTCCGCTGACCGCAAACGAGCTTACGGATACGCAGAACACCGGTGGCTATTATATGGCCACGATCTGGATGTCAGGGTATGGCCTAGCTGGCATTTCGGGCAGTCCTGGAAGTATTTATTTCTTAACTGGCAATGGCGGGAGCGGGACTTATAACGGCACGACTAGCGTTCAGGAAAGCGCCCTCAATCTCAACGACTCAACATTCGCGATAAACCACATTTTTACAGAGCCGGCTCCAGGCACTCTCGACAGCGGTGACACTGATTTTGGTTCTGGCGGATTTGGGCTGCTGCCAGATAGCGCAGGGACGAGTCCGCATTTGGGTGTAGCGGCTGGGAAGGATGGAATCATCTATCTGCTTAACCGTGATACGCTCGCGCAGATTGCATCTTATCCACAATCCGGGACATTTGCTCAGGTTGGTTGTTTGTGCGGCCCAGATTATTATATAGGCTCCGATAGTCTGCCACGCGTCGTCACAAGTCTTGGATCGACTCTCGCAATTTGGAAGGTCACCACAACCGCCCTAACGCTTGATCATTCGGTCGGAACCATTGCAACAAGCAGCGTCGCGCCTGGGTTTTTTACTGCCGTTTCCTCGAATGGCACAACGTCCGGGAGCCACATCATCTGGGTAGTTGGCAAGCATGATCCGCTGATCCTGTATGCTTATGACACAACCCTGACGAAGCTATTTCAAGCCAACGCTGGCGCATGGTCGTTTATCGCCGTTGGCTCTGGCGCAAGTCCGAATATTGTGCCATTGGTTGCAAATGGACGTGTCTATGTGGGTGCATACAAGGTCCTCTCGATCTTTGGGGTAAACTGATGCTGAGAGCTCTTGTTCTTGCCGCCGCTCTTGTTGCCGGCACGGCGCATGCACAACCATATCCTGAGATGGTTTCAGGCGTGATCATTGGGATAGATGCCCAAAATATTGCGATAGAGACCTCTCCGGGCAAACAATTGGTCGTCAATATTTCAGTCGCGAAGTCTGAAGATCATATTGGGTCACCGATTGTGGTGGGCCGTCGGGTGGTTGTGCATGGCTGGTATCGCGGTGATAAATTCTTCGCAGGCGCGGTTCATAAAGGGCAGTAATGCTTAAGCGCGCAGTTGCTATATTAGCTGGGCTTGCAATCATCCTGACACTCGGAATATGGGCCTTTACTGGGATCAGCAAGGATCATAGCGAGGTTGTCCAAATAGAGATGCGCCCACACCCTCCACAGCCGCGACCTGGTCCGTATGAGTTTGAATTCAAACGCGCAGAAGAGCTTTGGGATCGTGATCATATTGCGTATGTGCCAGGCCGGCACCATGTGAGGCGCAAGCTCACTCATGAGGCTACCAACGCATGCTACGACAAAGATGGCAAGCAGATCACGCCAATACCCAAGGGATGTACCGATTTGTTTATCGAGAGAGATAAATGAGAATTATCGATAGCTTAACAGCCGCAGTGCTTATGGCTGCGTGCTATTTCTGGGGCTACTATTTCGGATTGCGTGAGAAGGCGGATAGGCTTCGTAAGCGCCGCTTGCGAGATGAGCGAATACTCGCTGAGAGTCAAAGGCGGATTGGATGACTAAATGGCAGTGATTGGTTTACTGATACTGAGCGATGTTATAATTGCCGCAATCGGCTACATGATCGGACGAAGGCATGGTAGCGCTATAGTTGAAAATATCTTCATGTCCGATTCGAAGAGCCATATCGACCTACAAAGAGACATGGATTGAAAAATGCCGCTTAAAGAAGGCTCTAGCCAAAAGACGGTGAGCGAGAATATCAAGATAGAGAAAGAAGCCGGCAGGCCACAGAAGCAGGCGGTCGCAATCGCGCTTGATAAGGCAGGTAAGTCAAATAAAGACGGCAGACGAGTGCGGTGATGAAGCGCTTAATCTGCTGTGCAGTATTATTTTCGTTTGTCTCAAGCTTTGCTTTAGCAAGAGATGCAGATAAACAGACTATCGGATTTAGCAGCGATGGGTTTACGGGAGTAAATAGCAGCTCGGGTGATTCTAATTTATTTATGGTAAACGGTATAGCTAATGTTAATGGTTCTCCGGAACAAGCGGTTTCTAATGTAGCCGCCTTCTCCGGAAATCTCAAAAATATGTATATAATTTCGGACGAAACCGTCAATTATAACCAGCCAGGTAATTCTGCGACGTTCACATGGCGGATTAATGGAATCGATACGGCCATAACCTGTACTATTAATTTTCCTCAATCGGGCTCGGTTCCTCCGCAAACATGCAGCGATACGACTCATACCGCTACGATAAACGCCGGTGATTATTACGATCTTAGAACCTCTGGGTCTATTGTAAGAGGAGGCTCGAATGGTGACTTTACCGGGTGGGTTTCTGGCGGGATAGAGTTTGATTTGCCGTGAGGATGGAAGGATATTTATGCCTGACCAGTTATCTATTAATTCATCCTTTTCTGGGGCTGATGCAGTAGAGATTCAAGAAGTGGCGCGACTCAAGGGGCTTTCATTAGATGATTTGGGAAGGCTGGCGATTTTAATTTATGTCCACGATGTCGGTAAAGAGGCGATAGAAACGCTTAACAAGATCATGGACAGTTTAGGTCAAATCTCACATCCAGATGATAAATGAATCGGTCGTGATATTCTCGCGACATCTAGGTTCGCGCGCGTCTCTTAGCAGCTAAATAGGCCTTAACGTTGACCGCACCGTTCAAACCCACGCCTAAACAGCGAGAATTGGTTGAGTTAGCAGCTGGTTGCGGCCTAAAACACACGGAAATCGCACGCTTTTTAAAGTGTGACGTCGTAACGATGTACAAGTATTTTCGACGTGAGCTTGACATTGGTAAGTTCAAGCTTGATATGGTTGCCGCCAACACGATTTTGAAATCGATGGGAGGCGCAGCCGACGAGCGTGTTCGCCTTGATGCTGCTCGCTTTTATGCCGCGCGGCGCATGGGCTGGAAGGAGGATGTTGGCCTGCAGCACACTGGTGCTGATGGTGGTGCGATTGAAGTGCGGGATGTGAGCGCAGTTGATTTTATTCGCACTCAGTTAGAGCATGCAAGAGAGCGACTTGGAGATGATTCTCAGCCTGAGTCTCTTGATATAGATACAGTAGATACACCAGCAATATCAACGGATAAGAAGTCTGGGTAGCGTTACCCTGAGATAATGCCAAAACAGGCCATTGATATCATTGGATTATCGAGGTTGAACTTTATGGTTGTGCTTGTTGATTTAATTATTTTTTCTATAGTCTGCGCGGTCTGGATAGGCATTCTTAGACTGTAATAATTCGTGACATCACATATTGTTACATATATACAGGAGATATCTCCAGTGACGGCGGCTTCCTTCGCGCCATGGCTCCCCACTTTTACGCTAAATAAAAAATTGTACTGTTAAGCTTAAGTCTGTCTCATGGAATGGATTATAGCTAGCGCGCTCGTGTTTTGGCTTTTGGTGAGTGTGTATCTGGTAGGACTTCGAGGTGATGACTGATCCGGTTCGCCTTCTCTCACGGTTCCAACTCAGGCTATATACGCCGGAGGCTCATAACGAGATGGTTTATGTCCTTAGAAACAATGGCATAGATGGCAATCTTGATGAAATCGTTCAGGCTTTTGCCAATGTGCAGCCATCCGCAGCTGCTCTTATCCTGAAACAAGCTAAGGCAATTCGTGATGACTGATCCGTTTCCAGGCATTGACGAAAAGCCTAACTCGGATGGTTGGTATGGGCTCGTTTTTGTTGCCGATGAAGGTGAAGATTTTGCTCCCGCTGTCTGGGGAGTTGCTGAGCTTTGGGAAGGCGGCAAATGGCGGCAAGAACCCCTTTGCGGCGGATGGCGCTCGGCCAAGGCTTTCTTAACTAAGGCTGAAGCTCTGGACTGGGCGCAAAAGGAAGCTTCCGAACTATGACTGATCCGTTTCCAGAATTGCCGCGCCGCGTCCTCTATATGGATAAGAAGCCTGCGGCTAAGCCTATAGCGCCGATCCCTTTCTTTCACGTAGAAGTAGCTGTCAAAAAACCCAGTCGTGTTGGTGATGACTTGGTTGAAGCCTTCGAAGAAATGTCCGCCATAGTGCGCGGCGCAAGCAAGGCTGTTGAATCATACGATGTTACGAAAGTACCCGTTACGAAAATCAAGCCAGTTACGAAAATAGCTGGTGTTACGAAAACCCGAGGCCGGCCAGCGAAGAGAGATAAGCCAATGACTGCCGCCGAACGCATGAGACTGTATCGGGCGAAGAAGACTGCTCAATGAGCATTCTCGCAAGCAATGCATTTCGTTACTCGCTAGCCAAGTCTAAGCGTGGAACCTGGCAGGCTATTAGTCCGGACGGCAGGGTTCTGGCCGAATTTGATGACGTTATCGCAGCTTGGAACTGGAGACCGGACCGATCCGATGACATTATCTCTTCTCGAATCGCTGACGCAGCTACCGGCCGCGAAGCGAGAAGCAATTCTAGGCCTTCTGACTGAGGATCAGGCCGAGCAGCTCAAATATGACTGGTCCTTTTATGCCCGTCCAAATCAGCTCTTACCATGTGGAAATTGGCTCACCTGGCTCTTGCTCGCGGGAAGAGGTTTTGGCAAGACTCGAGCAGCCGCGGAGGCCGTCCGACAGCTTGTCTGCGGATCAACTCCGCTCGAAGGAACCGAATATGGACACATTGCCATCGTTGCTGAGACAGCTGCTGATGCAAGAGATGTCTGTGTCGAAGGAGAAAGTGGAATTCTATCAGTCCATCCTAAAGACTTTCGTCCACACTATGAGCCAAGCAAGCGGCGCCTCACCTGGCCAAATGGAGCGCGAGCTGCTCTTTATAATGCAACAGAGCCTGATCAGCTTAGAGGCCCTCAACACGGCCTTGCTTGGTGTGATGAACTCGCAAAGTGGCAATATGCCGAAGCAACATGGGACCAGCTCCAATTCGGTCTCCGATTAGGAAAAAATCCGCGACAAATAGTCGCTACAACACCTCGACCAATAGCTATACTAAAGCGAATTTTAGCTGATAAATCAACAGTTACGACGCGCGGACAGACGATTGCCAACAAGGCAAATCTAGCGCCAAGCTTCTACACTCAAGTCATAAAGCGCTACGCCGGCACCCGTTTAGGCCGGCAGGAACTCAACGCTGAGATTTTAGACGACGTTCCTGGCGCATTATGGACCCGTGATACTATAGACATAGCTCGCCGCAAGATAACATTGCCAGGAATGCAGCGTGTAGTCGTAGCAGTCGATCCCAGCGGCGCAAGGAGTATGGATGACGAAGCGGCGGATTCTATTGGGATTGTGGTTGCTGCTCTTGGTACAGATCAGCGTGGTTATGTCCTTGCTGATCGATCTTGTAAGCTATCGCCTGCCGGATGGGCACGTGTGGCAGTTGATGCTTATCACGAATTTCGTGCAGATCGGCTTATTGCTGAACGCAATTTTGGCGGAGCATTAGTCGAGCATACGATACGCACCGCAGATCCGAATATATCCTATCGTGAAGTTATAGCCTCTAGAGGCAAGGTTGCGCGCGCCGAGCCCGTTGCCGCTCTCTATGAACAAGGCCGAGTTTCTCACGTCGCGGGAGGTCTTGAGGCGCTCGAGGACCAAATGTGTCAGATGTCGAGCACGGGCTTCCTGGGGGAAGGTTCCCCTGACGCTTGCGATGCGCTTGTCTGGGCGCTATCAGATCTGATGGTAGCGGCATATGCGCCGCAGTTCGTGTTTGCATGAGAGGAACCATGATTGGAGCGCTAATCGGTGTTATCCTTCTTATAATATTACTTGGTGTTGGTTTTTGGGCGATAATGGTTCAATCATTAAATATCACGGCTTACATTCTCCTAGTTGAATTAATTGTCATTTCTGGTTGTGTCTGTGAAATTCTGCGGATAATATGGTTGTAGCGCCTGCTGATATCAGTTCTTTGGATGTTCACCGCAGTTCGTATTTGCGTGAGATAAATGACTCTTGGTCAATATCGCGCTCTTGTCGCGTATATGAATTATTGGACGCCGCGATATCCCAATATGGGCTTAAATATAGCCATTTGTGATCTTGGTATAACTGACAGCCGAACTGATGTCATTTTGGAGCTTTGGAAGGCTGGACACCATTTCGATGAGGAAACTGGCTTCCTCACGTACGATGATGACGAATGAAGTTTTCGCTTGAGGGAAATATGGGCTTAGACGAAGCAATAGCAATGGCAATCCGCGAAGAGCTGGGCCAGTACGATGAAAGAATGGCTCGCATTTCACCATCAAATCCAGATTATTTCGGAGAAGAGGACATTGCTCGCGTGCTAAAACGCTTCCACCAACTATTTGGAGACAAAAATGACAGAACTTGGTCCTAATTATTTCAGACATATTAACCGCGGTGGCATGCCTGGGAATGGTGGCGGAGTTCGCACAACGAATCCGAAACCAGCATTCGAGGGTCATTGGCCATGTGAAACTGGTCAGCTTACGCCGTCGCCTGGTATGTTTCCAGGTAGCGAGCCCGGTGGGCCCGCTAGCGGGGAACCGATTATGCCGGAGCGCGGAAGGAATGGCGTATAAATCCATCACGCCGCGCCGTCGCAACCCTATTGCTAAGGCTGTTAAGCGGCTGCGTCCTAAGATCGTTTCATCCAAGAAAATATATTCTCGTAAGAGTCGATGATTTGACAGCATTTGTTACGCTTCAGGGTATTAAGCCTGGCAATTTCATTACTGTAGATCAATCAGGAAATTTTATTGACAGCGGGGTATCTAGTTTAAGCTATCCACCGCCCGCAACCAGTTCAAGACCATCATGTCTTAACGTAATGGATTTCGGGGCTGTAGCAGACAGCAAAACCGATGATGCGCCAGCCTTCCAGGCTATGTTCAACCAAGCTGTATCCGGCGGTAGCATACGAAGGTGTTATGCGCCAGCTGCCACATATCGATTGGCATCAGCTCCCAAGATAACTGGATCTCTTCATTTCTATGGAGATTTCAGCGCAACAATTCTTCAGCCTGACGTCGGCGTCGACGGTCTTGATATTAATACTCAAAACCCGGTCAAACTGAGTGAATTAGGCATTTCTTATGCCTCACCAGCTACTGCCGGCACGCAGGCAATTAGCGTCACCTGTCCAAGCGTAGGTGGCACTTCGATATATGGCAACAGCAGCTCAGTTTTTAGAGACATACAAATTACGAATGCGGCAGTTGGTATGCATTTATCAAAAGCTGCGTTTTTCGTAATTGATCGTGTCGATTCATTTTTTCACTCTGTGGCCGGCTTTATCTGTGAGAACAAAGATTGGCCAGATTCCGGCGATGGGGTGATATCGAAATGCTTGCTTCTTGGTTCTGGCCTCACAGGACCGATTGGAATTGAATGGACTGGCGGTGGAGCGATAAGCATCCTAAATAATAAAATAGCCACTCACCAATATGGGATTTTAGGAAATCTACAAGCCGGCGCTAATACGCGGCAGATGCAGATAGGGTGGAATTCGATCGACGGATGCTCTCAATCAGCAGTTGCCTTCTGGCCCGCCGGTGCGGTATCAAATCCATTCGGCGGAGTTATTATAGCTAACAATATTTTTAATCTTGCTCACATCGGAATAGCAGCTGGCACTCCGCCTGCCGGCAAGTGGATCAATACCATGATAGATATCGGTAACAATTGGTATGGCGATGGTGTTGCGGGCGCGATGTACAGCTCGGTTCCAGCAGTGACTAATTATATTAGCGCAAATAATTCAACTGGGTAGGGTTAATGATTCTCGACACCTATGCGCCGTTGACGTTACCAGAAGCCCCGTTCTTCATCGCGGTTTTTCTACTCTTCATCGTAGCTATAGCCATTATCAGCGTCATCGCCATTTTAAAACTTATTGCCGAAATAGACAGAGACAATAAATGATTGCTCGTATCATTGGATTTGTGCTCGGCTTAACTCTTTTAACTCCAGCTTGGGCGCAAACACAATCATCAATCAATGTTGTGACTGACTATGGTGCGAAAGCTGACGCAATTCAGTTAAATGATGTCACGATCACGAATGGTTCTACCACACTTTCGTCGCCAAGCCACCAGTTTGTGGCGGCAGATATTGGGAAAATAGTTTCGCTATATAATGGAGGAAGCTCCTTTGGCAATGGGCTGGGATTTCATAGCACTATTACGGGGATATCCGGAAACAACGCTATCATAGCTACCACACCGCCAACGAGTGTTGCGAATGGGTTGGCGCAAGTCTGCACTGATAATACCGCGCCCTTTATTAATGCGCGCAATTTCCTGATCTCAAAGAACCCGACAAGATACACATTTAATGTTCCAGCGGGGACGTACTGCCTTAATTCAAATCACTGGCTGAAGGGTATCATAAATTATGACGTGAGCGCCTATGGCGCGAATTTCATTAATATGACGAGCAATCTGGGCTATCAGATTGACGGCACCGGGATGTGCTTTGGTTGCGATATATTTTCCAACGCCGGTGATGCTGGCTTCGATCCTTCGACGAATATAAGCGGGCAGCTCATACAGGCTGCGGCTCTGGGAGGCTCGTCGATCACCTTGATAACGAATACGGACACCAGCAATTTTCATGTTGGTGATGATGTGCTGATATTCGGGTTTGATGCACAGGGTACAGCTAGCTACCCGCCGAACCCGCGATATTTTGAGTACAATACGATTACGGCAATAAACTCCACTACTGGGGTAGTGACACTTCAAAATCCTCTGAAGTATGCATATCTCACCGACTGGCTAGATACGAGTCCGGTTTATGGGGTGACAACTGGTGCGCCGCGCATGTTGGATCTGAACCGGACCAATATGAAAATTACCCAGAACGGCACCTTTTCCGGAGGAGCTTTCCTGACATGGATGGGCAGCCAGAACGCATCAGCTCGGCAAGTTAGCGGTACGATCTCAATTTCCGGTGGCCGCAACATCACTGTGACTGACGTCAATGCGACAGGGATTTTTGCCGGCCAGACTGAAACCGTCAATGTAATTCGCGGCGCCTATCAGCTTGATTCCCGCGGCGATGGTTATTCGGAACTCGACAAGCTTATTGCCACGGCGAATATATCCGGTGGAATATATCAGAATTTGATTCAGGGAACTGGCATTAAGACCGCCAATTTCACGGGAAACACATTCACTGGGCAGTTTCAGAATTTTGCTGAAACTCAGGTTTACACGGGCAACACTTTTGCTACCGATCCATCCCTAAGCGCTAACTATCTCACAATCACTGGCGGGTCATGGTGGACTCCAAACCAGACGTTTAACAGCAACACGTTCAAAGTGACGTCAGGGATTGGCGGCATAACGAACCACTATAATCAAATTACATTCATTGTTCAATCGAGTCCGGCGCCCACGGCTACAAGTTTGTCGGTTCCTTTTTCATCCGGGATTACGCAAGCTTTGGAGATTGGCGAAGTCCTGACGGGCACAGGCGCGGCGGCTGGGAAGACTTTCACCATTACGAAGTTCTTCTGTAACCCAGCATCCACGTGCACTATTATTGGCACCCCAAGCGGCGGTTCGCCGCTGGCGGGCGAAATTTATTATAATAATCTCCCAGCTGCTCCGATTGTAAGCAGCTCAAATGTATTTTACGATCCTGGCGAGGGGATATATGTAGTTCCGCCGACGACCACTCCAGTGTTCAGCCCCGCCAATGGGAAGGAACAGTATTTCTCTTTGAGTGCCGGCAACGCGACTGCTCCAGTTATCTCGAATGGGATAGCCAATGGCCAACCATTGAGCTTCATTATCTGCCAGACCGCGACATCGTCGAATATTTTCAACTGGCCTACCAACACAAATCAGGCGGTAGCTCCGAGCACTACGCCAGGCTTGTGTAGCTTTATGCCGTTCACATGGGATGCTTCCAACACGCGCTGGCAGGCCGTGCTACCCAATGGCGGAAGTGTCAATCAACCCTTCGGAGGAGTTTCATGTCATTGAGGAAAAATATTATTGGCGTTGTAGCAGTGTCGTTCATTATTCTTGGAGGGGCAACATCATGGGCATGTGGGGTGGTGACTGCCCCTCCCGCGGTTGCTGTTAATACCGTACCTCCGGTGATTACCGGGTCCCTGGTTGTGGGCAATACCCTATCGGTAACAAATGGGACATGGACCAACAACCCAACTTCCTTCACATATCAATGGTTCTGGGATGATACGGGCGCAGCCATTGCGGGAGCGACGTCTTCAACCTATGCAGTGAAATCAACCGATATCGGGCATAGCATTCATGCAACGGTGACCGCTATTAATTCTGGCGGATCGAGCATTCCATGCCCTGGGTTGTGCCCGCTTTAAATCAATCACATGTTGGCAGATTTTTGTAACCATCTTGTTGTGCTAGATGACAATGGATATCGTGATCGGCCTTTGCAAACCAATATATGCCATAGGCGATCGGGGAAAGTATAATTCCAAGCATAAAAAACCCTATCGCGTATATTAGCAATATTTCTCTTGTTTTCATTTTATCGCCACCCTTCCAGGTAGTTATGAGAATATTTGCCAGTTTAGCACTTTTCCTGATACTGTCAATTTCCTACAGCATAGCTTGTGCACCACAGAATATTATTTCGGTAATCAGCTATGGAGCAACCGGCAATGGCGTCACGGATGACACGACGGCGATCCAATCAGCCATAACTGCGGCCCGCGTTCACGGGAATATCCTATATTTTCCAGCAGGTACCTACATTGTAACCCAAGAGTTGGATGTTACTGGAATTAGCATTATCGGGGATGGCCCATCTTCCAACATTCATACCACGGCAACTGCACCGATGCGGCCAATAAAAATTACCCAAGGCGCAGCTGGTATCTATAACTACGATGGAAATCAGGTCCAGTTGAAATTCTCTGGTTCCGGTTCTCTACCGTTGGCATCGAGCACGACGTATGTCAGCGATTGGGCAAATTTTGCATATACAGGAACCGGTAATGATCTAGTTGTTGGTGCACATTTTAGCGGCACAACGGTTGATTTAGCTCAAACAACTATTGCAAATTCATTTTATAATTATCTTAAGGGCTCTGACGTTTCCGGACAAACCACTCCAGCGGGTAGCTGGTCCGCCACTGGCGGCGGTGTATTTGATTTAGTAACTAAAATTGAGACAGATCCCGGCAGTGGGTCGCCAACGACAATATTTAGCCAAACTCTTGCGGCTAGCGAAGGAATTTGGCAGGGCTATAACCTTCGTCAGCATGTGCCAGCAAGCGCTCTATCGGCAGGTCCAAGCGGTAGAATTCGCGTAACCATTAAGACGGGAACTGGACTATCTGCAGCCAATCTTGATTCATTATGGATAGGTGAGAAGGCTGCTCCACCTGGCCCAACTAATATAAGTTATGTTCAGGTATCGGGTGTAAGCCCGGGTGTGCGCGATGATTATAGTTCGGACATATACATTGGCAACCCAGCAAACAATTGGACCATCGACCATGTGACTTTGACTGCAGGCAACGGTACAGGGATTAAGAACGAAGGTGGTACCAACGGTACCATTACCAACAATGCAGTGAGCAATACGTCTGCTGATTGCATTTACAATTCGTTTCACGCAAGCGGAATCAATATTCAAAACAATACGACAACCAATTGCGGAGATGATACTATTTCGGTTGTGAGCTATATGACTGATGGATCGCAATCAAACAATGTGCTAATTAAGAATAATACATCATTAGGAACAAATTTGGCTCGCGGTATTACCGTCGTAGGCGGGAAAAATGTTACTATAGATGGGAATCATATTTCTAATACCAAGTTTGCGGGCATTTATCTTTCCGCGGAGCCAAGCTATAACACCCTTGGCGACGATAACATTCTTGTTCAAAACAACACATTTACGAATGTTGGAAGTGCCTCTAATGGGCATGGAGCATTTTTTATCAATGCCAGTCAAAATCCTGGCCCAACAACCAATGTAACTAATGTTTTGTTTCAGAATAATACAATTAATTCTTCTAACTATGATGGAATAAGAATGCAATATGCCGCTGCTACGAACAATGCGGCGTTTCTATCGAATACGATCAATAATTTTGGTGGGCAAGCGTTCCGCTTCGACGCATCACCAACCAACTTTTATTGCCACCTTGATGCCGCAAATGGAACTACGATCGTTCCTCCCGCATTCAACACGACTGGTTGTATAGATACCGCGCCTAATTTTACCGTGACTGGCTCAACCCTACACTAATCGAGACTGTCATTTTAGCGTCCATTTTCCTGCTTTGGTGCGCGCCACCGCTCCACGGACCTTCATGGCCTGCAGCGCGCCTGATACTGAACCCTTCCCTCTATAAAGAGACGTTGGGTCTGAACGGTGGTTGAGGGCTTCATCGATGGCCGCCTTGGTCATTGGTCCTTTATCGGCAATAAGGTCGCGTATGGCTGCTGAGATGCCTGTGGCTCGCGGTTTATCTTCCTTCCAATCTTCTATGTCTACGAGAACCCGAGCCGGATTGGCTGAATCTTCCAATGCCTGCAGGGCCGTCTGGGCAGCGCGTAGCAGTTCAAGGCGCTTTTCTAGCGCGGCAATCTCGGCGGTGATTTCTGCAAGGGTCATTTTAGGCAAACCTAATTTCTAAATGGAGTAATACGAAATGGGAGTTAAGACAACTCTGGCCGGTCTGACGATTTCGGCCGCCGGACAAACCCAGGCGGCGCTCGTGGGTTGCGATATCAACGGCATGATGTCAGAGCTGCAATTGCATTGCACTGAGGTTATTACGCAGCTGACATATCTCAAGAATAATGTTCTCACGCCGGGCGCTGGCGATGCCGGAAATATCACGACAATCAACACGCAGATCACGAACCTGAGTTAATGAGTGTTGCTGCAACTCGCCGCGCAGGTAAGCGGATTTGGTTGAGATATGGCCACCCTCCTAAGCGCAATGACGTGGAAGTAGGCCGAAAGGTGGCCGTTACTAAAAAGGTAAAAAGAACGTGAGCGGTTTGGTAGCTTTAATAGTACCTATCATTGTTATGGTAGTCGTGGCGCTAATCATTATCTGGGTAGCAGAACGATTTTCGCCTGATCCCCTCGTTACTAAAATTGTACAGGTGATAGTCTTCGCGTGTGTGATGATTTTTCTGGTGACTAAACTCTTACCGCTATTGACTGGCTAATATGAATGGGCGTCCTCGATTTCTTCAAAGGCAAGCGGCCGGGACGCAATAAGAAGGAACCGCATCGCGATACAATAGCGTTTCCTAATCTTGTCCAGATGGGGCAAGTCGGCACTGCGCGACGCATTGCCTTTAAACCAACGCCTCGAAATCTGCGTTGGTTCGGTCAGCAGCCTTATACTCGCCGCGCGATTAACACGGTCAAGAATCCAATCGCCCTTCTGGACTGGGAAATAGTTCCACTGAAGGGCATCGAGATGAATTCCGAGCTAGAGAGGCAGGCAGAAATTGCCGCCTACTGCTTGGATAACCCCAATATAGATGACAGCTTTCGTACATTCACGGAGCAGGTTGTCGAGGACATTCTTATGGGTGCCGGCGCGGTTGAGATGCAGCTCTCGGGCGATCCGATGCGTCCCCTGTGGATGTGGCCGGTTGACGGCCTAACAATACAGATTTTCCCCGGTTGGGCCGGTGGCGCGAACGAGGCTCGCTATATCCAAATCGTTGGGTATGGAAACTTTGTAGGAAACGGAATTGGTAAGCAGGTCCTGCTTCGCAATGATGAGCTGATGTATATCAGGCCAAATCCGAGTTCTTCAACTCCATTCGGGCGCGGGCCGGTTGAGATCGCGTTTAATACGATATCGCGCCTTCTTGGCGTCGGCGAGTTTGCTGGAAACGTTGCGACGAACGCGCGCCCGTCGATTGCGTTGGATCTAGGCAGCGGCGCGTCAACGGAAATGCTTATGGCGTTTCGTCAATATTGGCGGAATGAGGTCGAGGGTCAGGGACTAATGCCTCTTATGGGCATGACGGAATTTGATAGTCAGGGTAAGTCACGAGGTCCAAACGTCTTGAGACTATACCCGGAAGGGGACAACGGCCTTTATCTCAAGTATCAGGAATTTTTGCACCGAGAATTAGCGGCTGCTTTTGATATCAGTCCGCAAAACCTTGGTGTTGAGAGAGATCTCAATCGAAACACTTCAGAGGTTGCAGAAGACCGGGACCGCGAGCAGGCTATCAAGCCTTGTGCTCATTTGTTGGAATCTCATATCACGCGTGAGGCGATTCATACAAAGCTAGGCTTCTCGCAGCTGCAATTCCAGTTCCGCGGTATCGAGCGCGAGGATGAGCATGAAAATGCGGAAATATACAAGATGGAGTACGAGAATAATGCTCTTACGCCAAACGAATACCGAGAAACCCAGGGAATGGATCGCCTGGACAACGAGTTTGCCGATTTGACTTACGCTGATGTGCAGATCGCCATAATGGCGGCTCGCGGCTCCGCTCAGATTGACGATACCGAGCTGCCTAAGGCGCAAAATCAGCCTAAGGCGACTCCGAAACCAACGGCGAGACCTTCTAGGGCGAGGAAGCCGACGAAGTGAATTAAAATTATGAATTGTCAAGGAAGAAGGTAGATTTTAAATGGCTAAATACGAAGTTAACAACCGTCTTGCTGGTACTCAGCAAAACATTAGCACGACCTTCGGCGCGACCTCCGTGGCTGTAGGTATTAATGCGACTACGGCAGCTCTTTGCCGTGGCAGGCTCGTCGAGTTTGCCTTTGGCGCAGATGGCGCACCGAATGCATCTGATACTCAAATAGTTTATGACGTGTCGCGTATGACGGCTGCAGGAACAGCGACAGCTGCAACACCTCTTGCGCAAGATACGCTTAGCTCTGCTTGTCAGACGTCGGCATTCGTGAACTACACAGTTGCCCCGACTGTCACAGCCGCATCATCGGTTAAAACCTTCGCGCTCAACCAGCGTGCGACGCAGAGATGGGTTGCCGGTCCCGATGATAAGATCTCGTGGCCCGCAACGGCTGCATCTGGGTTCGTATTCCGCGCGCTATCGCCGACTTATGCCGCGCCAGTGCTATATCATGTGACGTTTGAGGAATAGTCGTGCGCGGCACGCGTCATGGCGTCCTTATTACGTCCGGACCTGATGGTGTCATTGAAGAAGATACCTTCGCATGTGGTCATTGCGGTTGCATCGTGACTGTGAAGCCGATGTGCGATCCTGCAGACATGGGAGGGCGCTGCACATGCTGCGACAGTCTTATATGTAAGCACTGCGTCGATAAGGGCTGCGATCCCATGGAAAAGAAGCTCGATCGATGGGAGGCACGCGCGCGGTTGCTTGAGTCCATGAGAGCCGATTGAAGCAGTAAAAAAAGGAACACCGCTCTATCGCCGACGCCCGGTTAGACACATGCTTGGATGATACGCCGTGGCGATTATATTTTCAACGACTCTCACGGCCAATGACACTGGTTGGGGCGGCACTAATATTCGGGTGGTCGTTCCCAAGGCGTCTCTTTCCGCTGGTCCTAGCGGGCAGATAAGAGTTACACTTAGATTTGCTTCAAGCGCAACTTCGGCCAGCACTGTAGATTCGGTATGGATTGGCACAGGAGCAGCCTCTGGGAATGCCTATAATTTCACCGGCGACCAGGTACAGTTAAAATTTTCAGGGTCAAATAGTTTTGCCCTAAGTGCCAATTTAGCAATTACAAGTGATTGGGCAAATTTTGCTTATCTAGGGACAGGAAGTAATCTACAAGTTGCGTTACATTTAACCGGCACAACCGCGGATGGGTTCTTTGCTGGTACTGGTCCTGAATATTATTTAGTAGCCGCTGACAACGGAGGAACAACAGCACCCGCCGGGGTGTGGACTACATACGCTCGTTTCACGTTCGTTCAACAGATAGAAACGCAGTCGCTTCCATTTACGGGCTCGTCTTGGTGGCCCAGCGAAGATCGCCCACGCCGACTTCCGGTTGATACGCGTTACATTCGGGATAGCGAGCCACCATTAAGAAATCGTGGAATCCTCGTCCCGACTACGATTCTGCCGCCTCCATTCTGGGATAATCGCCCAAAATGGGCGTTGTGGAATCGGCCGGTTTTTGATCAGCCGGAGTTTTGGCGCAATCGTGGGATACTAGTTCCTACGGTGTTGCCGCCGCAACCTTGGTTTGATCCGCCGAGGCGATTGGTTGCGCCTTCTGGTTTTGATCCGAATTGGGTTCGGCCTCTCGGAACTACTATTCCGCCGCCAGAACCGTTTTGGGACTACGCGAAGAAACGGCAAGCACCACCAGGTTTCGACTCTGGAGAGATACCACTACCGACTGCCGCTTCCGGGGTAATCGCACACGTTGGAGATGGAGGTTATAACAGCGGGGCCGAATCTGGGGGGACGGCCAGCGTAACTCTTGCGTTCCCATCCGGGATCGCGAATGGCAATCTGGTCATTGCGGCCGTTTGCGACTCTGCCCAAGTCACTGGTTCAACGATCGCGACGCCTACCGGCTGGACCAAGATAGGCGATAGCGGCGAAAACATGACCTCGGGGACGGGGTTCAATAGGCTTTATTTATTCGGCGCGATTTACTCTGGCGGTCTAACGAGTACCTTTGTTGCATCCGGGCAGGGTGCTGGCAACGGCATTGACGGTGAAATAAAAGGATTTTCCGGAACTGGCGCAACTATCGGGACGGCGCTAGGAAATTTCACTTTCGTCGCCCCTAGCGCAACCCTCCTAACAGCCATCCCAGGCCCAACCGGTTTTACCTCCGGCCAGTGGAATTACTGGGCGGCGATGAACTACAATAACCCGGTGTCGGCGCCTAGCTCGTCGCCGACGGCTAGCAATACTTACTACAATTCCGGCGTATATGACGCCTTCTTTATTGGCACAACTGTTCCGGGCTCTGCGCCTGGAACTGAGACTCTAACGTGGACTGGCACCGCCGGAAATTTTCTGGGCGTCGGGGTTACGATACTACCCGGTGCTGCCGCTGCGCCGGCAACATTGTTTCCTGGTTCTTGGTTCACATCTGAACAAAGACGTCCAGGCTTACCTGTTGATAAACCCCAAGTTTGGGATAATCAACAGCCGCTGCGGAACCTCGGAACGACGGTTCCAACTGCGGCGCCTGTCGATTTATGGTTCGACCCGCCGAAAAGATGGCGGGCGCCACCTGGGTTTGAAATCCAGGATATACAGCCGCTTGGCACGACTGTACCTACTGCGGCACCCGCAGATCCCTGGTTCGATCCACCGAAGCGGTGGAAGGCGCCGCCGCCGTTTGAAGTTCAGGCAATCCCATTCCTTGGGATACCTGTACCGACAGCGGCGCCGCAAAGTGAGTTTTGGCAGGCTGTAAGGCAGCCGAGCCGCCAAACGATTTGGGATATGAATGTCCTGCAGCCGTTCGCGGCCGCGGTCGTTCAGCCATCGTTTGTATCTACCGATTTCTGGTCCACATCGAGGAGGACTTATTCAACCGTCTCCTGGGACGGCAACTATGTCATACCGCTTGCAGTTATAACGCCGGTCCCCTCGGATTGGTGGACGGCTGCGCGGGCACCATATCGCGTGCAGGTTTGGGATAGTAACCAAACTCCGCAATTCTTCGGCATTACGGTCCCAACGGCCAAACCGTCAGAACCCTGGTTCGATCCTCCGAAACGGTGGAAGGCGCCCCCTGGGTTTGAGCATCCGGCAATACCGCCATTTGGTACGACGGTTCCGACCTCAAAGCCATCCGAACCATGGTTTGATCCCCCAAAGCGCTGGATTGCGCCTCCGGGATTCGAACCGCCGCCGTGGCGCAATCTCGGGACTACCGTCCCGACGGCGAAGCCATCAGAACCTTGGTTCGACCCGCCGCAGCGCTGGTTGGCTCGCCAATGGTTCGAGGTTACTTGGTTTCAGAATTACGGGATTCAGGTCCCGACCGCGAAACCGTCTGAGCCGTGGTTCGATCCACCGATCAGGTGGAAGGCCGGACCGGGGTTTGAGCCTCATACGCTTAAACAGATAATACCTGGGACGCCAACCCCGTCCTCGGCATTGCCGACGCCTTGGTTCGATCCGCCACAGCGGTGGACACCACGTCAATGGTTCGAGGTTACTTGGTTTCGCAATCTTGGGACAACGGTTCCTACGGCGAAGCCTTCTGAACCTTGGTTCGATCCGCCGAAACGGTGGATTGCGCCGCCGGGATTTGATCCGACCTATGAGCGGCCGTTTGGAACTCAGGTTCCAACCTCGGCCCTGCCGGTTGAGTGGTGGACGTCACCTCGCCGCTGGCTGCAGGTCTCGATATGGACGCCAGATGTCTTTAGGCCGCTAGTCGCGGCTGTAGTCACGCCGAGCTATGTTAGCGCTGATTTCTGGGTCCAAGCTAAGCGACAGGCAGCCGCCCTCAGCTGGGACGGCGTATCGCCGCTAAGTCCGGCCGTAAGCCCGCCGTTTATTGGCGCGGATTGGTGGCAAACCTCGCTCTCTAGCGCCGTGCGCGCTAGGGAATGGTGGCAGTTTATTCCGCCCGGCGCGAGGCTTGTTCCGTATATGGATCAAGCCTGGTGGGGGCTTACATCCCGTACTGCCGCGCGTGTCGATTGGCAGTCACCGATTACGCCTCCTGTGGGCGTCTCCGGGGCCTGGCAGGCAGCCTTCTTCGATACGACGCGGCAAGCACGCCGCGCGCCGCAAGACTGGGCTCTAGGGTCATTTTTTGCGTTTACTGGGATACCGGTTTTTGTTCGGCCGCTGCAAATTGTAAACGCGCCGACGCAAACCATTATTGCGAAGGGCGAGCCGGTTATCTCCACAGTTTACGATATTGATATTGTGAGTGCGGTAAATAGCAAACCGGTTACTTCCGTAGTTTATGCTACTGATATTGTGAATATTGTTAAAAAATGAGAATGATGGACAAATGCCGCGGGCAGCTTTTGATTTCACTCCCGTCGATCCGGCGCCATATTTTGTCGGCGCGCGCGGGTTTGATTTCACAAGCCAGCTCGCCACAGGAGAGACGATTATATTAGTACCAGCGCCGACTGTGACTATTTCCGTAGTCTCAGGGGTTGACACGAATCCGTCTTCACATTTAATTGGGTCACCGTCTCTTAGCGGCAACATCGTATCGCAAGTCATAGGCACTTTGGTAGGTGGCGTAGTCTACAATTTGGTTGCGACAGTTTCGACTAGTTCAGCCGGAACACGCACGCTAAATGCGCACCTACCATGTTACAAGATTTCATGAGTTGTTACAAGTTTTCATAAGTTTGGGACCGTAGTGTGAGCGCGCACGGCGCGTGTTTAACGCCAGCGGCTATTAGCCAAGGACTCGCGCAAGACCGGAGTAGCTACCCGGCGGTCCCTACCCAGCTCATGCGGTGGCGCGGTCGACCCGTATTGAAGCAACTCAGGCCGTATTAATGGCCGCTAGGGATTTCTCCTTAGCGGCCGTTGTCTTTCATTCGCCTACTGTGATCTCGGCAATCTTTGCGTGATACTCTTTGCGCATTTTGTCACGCCTATCGCAGAACTCCTGATTGAGTGCGAATAGCTTCGCATCGTAGTCAAAGCGAGCCTTTTCCAATTCGCTCTGGGTATCGTTGAGCCCGATTGTTTCATTTACTGACGCAAGAGCGCCAGTCTTCAGGCGTGTAACCGATGTTGACATTCTTTGCCCTTTCATTGTTGTGGCAAGTAACAGAAATAAAGTATAGTAGAAAAAGGCATTGTCAAGAAGGAATTCGTAGAAGGTAAATAATATGGCTATTGATAAACATACAATGTTTGTGCTTGATGGATCAAGCGCAATCTTTACTGACCGGACGATTGTCGGCGTCCTAGTGGGTGTTGCGAATGCATCGGGGGGCGCCGGCGCTGCGGTAACAACCGCCGTTACTTTCGCCGAAGGCTTGCCTGCATCTTACGCAGTTTTCGTTAATCCCGGCCAAGATGCGACTTGGTACGTTAGTGCGAAAACTAGCGCCGGATTTAATGTTGTTCTCACATCAAGATTGGCTGCAAATAGTGTAGCCTCGGGAACATTTGACGTTCTCGTTGTAGCCTAAGGGAGATACTAGAATGACCGCACTAGCTGATGTTAAGGCCTTAGCGCCTAACGCCGCTGCCAAGGCCGCACTCGCGGTCAAGGGGCATGACTACGTAACTTTGCAAAATCTCACCATACAGCATGCGTCCGAGCTAAAACTTCTTGTCGCTCAGCTGATTGCGCTTCATCCGGCGGCCGGGGATAGTACAACTTTAACTAACCTCAACACCCTTCTGGCTGAGCTGGCTTGATGAATCCTAAATCACGCTCTTTCATAACGTCGCAGGAGCGCGAAAGCGGCATGAAGTTTGCCCCGATTCTCCCGCTTCTTAGCGTTTATGGAGGCGCGCTTCATGCGATAGAAATGAGATTGCGTGAGATCAAGCAATTTTTGCCAGATGCAACTGAGCAATCGGCAGATGATCGTATCGACGCTGCTCTGAAGATTCTGACAGAGCTTCTTAAGGAATAATCTAATCAAATGTCCAAACTGAATAAGCCTGCGCGCGATGCGTTGCCGGATGATCACTTTGCTGTGCCAGGCAAGCGCAAATTGCCTATCAAAGGAACTCCTGATGACGAGCGGCATACGCGCTTAGCGTGGGACATGGTGGATCGCACTCAGGATCTGACGCCGGAAGAAAGATCAGCGGCGCGCTCACATATTTTAAGACGCGCTCACGATTTGGGCATTGATACTACAGACTGGCACAAAATGAAAGCGATGGCCATTGAGGCCATGTCGCTCAATATTTCGCATGATGAAGACCACCCAAATAAGATGCCGTTCTCTGGCGTTCTCACAAAGATTGATGAGCCGTCGGATGAGCCTCCAGGTGGTTCCCATGGGCGTCGAGTTATTGTGACAAGAGAGGCCGCCGAAAAGGCGTTGGGCTCTCTGCTCGCCATGGGTATTGATTTTAGCCCGATGTTTTCGGGGCATGATACACAAGCCAAGATTGGTACAATCACATCAGCCAACATCGTCGGCAATGAGATTGTGATCGAAGGTTTTGTTTACGCCGCTGATTTTCCAGAGGTTGCCGCTAGCATCAAATCGCTGCAATCCGCGCTTGGCTTCTCGTTCGAGGCCGAACGGATTCGCGTTGAAGATCCAAGTGCGGACATTCTCAGAATAATCGAGTTGGTATTCACGGGCGCCGCTATTCTTCGGAAGGATAAGGCAGCCTATCAAACAACGTCACTAGCGGCAGCTGCCGCAAAGGATGATAACATGAACGAAGAGCTTAAGGCGCTCCTCGACGGCCTTGCTGCGCAGGTGACGAGCCTAGCTGCTTCTGTTGAAGAGCTGAAGAAAGCGCCGACTATCGAAGCGTCGACGCCCGTTATCGACAGAGTAGAACCACACGCGTTGGCCCTCGAAGCTTGCCATGCTGCAATGGAAGCGGCTGGCGTTGGCATGCACCCTCAACAGGGTCATGTGATTACGCTCAAGAAAATGGTTGGGCATATGCGCGCATCGGCTGCAATGGGTAAGATTCCGCATATTTTCCGCGATACCGATTACCCGATGGAAGCATCAATTGAAAAAGGAACCGACGACATGACGCCTGAGGACGTTACAAAAGCCGTCGAGGCCGCCATGAAGCCGGTACTCGACAAACTCGCTGCCGCAGAAACGAAGATTGCTGATTTGACTGCAACAACTAAAGCCGCGAGCCCAGCGCCGGAGAGGAAGACTGTTTCTCCAATGGTTAGCTCGATACTCGCTCGCTCTGGCCTGACACTGCCTGAGGGAGATGAGAAACTCACCGTTGCGAAGATGGACGAAGTCTTGAGCAAGGGCAACCTTACAACCAATCAAAAGATCATGCTCAAAAGTGAGTTTGGTCGTGTCGGCATAATCTGAGTGGAGGAACGAACATGACACTGGCTACACCAGCCGCGTTCCTGAATACTCAGGAGCAGGCCGCAATATTGCAGAAAATTACCGCTGCGGCAGATTTCCTTGGCAATGGCGCCATCGAAATCAACAAATACGAATCCGAGATTTACGACATTATCCGTCGTACCTCGATTTTCTTGCAACGCGTAGACAGACGTCCCGCAACCGGCCATCCGCATCGGTATTTCGAGCAGACGGCGATTGCAACGGCTGCCTTTACGGACCCGCGCAATATCACGCCGACTCCGACCGGGCCAACCCGCATCGAGCGCGCGGCGATGATTAAGGCGCTGACGAACCAGACTAACCTCTCGCTGTTCGACGTCGATGTGACGCGCCAGCAAGGCCAGTTTGCTTATGTCGAGGCCAAGGATATTGAGGATATCGTTTCCTCTATTGTTGTCCTTTCGGCCAACGCAGTCTGGACCGGCACCGATACGTCGCTCACTACGCCAACCACCACCCAGTATGTGTCTGCTCTTACGCAGATCACGACTACCGGCTCGGTTGCGCAGGGGGCCTCGATTATCGACGGTATCAAGGCGCAAGTGGCGCAGATGGCCGCCAACACGACCTACGTCATCAAGCCGACTGCGATCTATATCGATCCGATCCTTGGCGATTACATCGATCGTGAAGCCAAGGCAGCTCAGATCACCTTCGACAAAGTCGAGGTGACCGCCGGCGTATGGGTGCGCACCATCCAGACGCAGGTTGGCCCGATTCCGTTGATTGCTGATCCATTCTTGTCGGCTGCTATCACCGCTGCAGGCAACACGGCATATGGCTTCTCGGCTGTTCCGGCTGGTCAGAAGGGATATTATGCGGTCATCGTGACCGAAAAGGACATCGAAATGCCGGTGATTCACGGTGGTGACGGCAATCTTCAGCCGCGCCTCTTCCAGCTCGGGTTGCTGTCGGGCCTTCAAGGACAGTACGTAGGAATTGTTTTTGACGCCCTCATCATCAAAGGCTTTGGCTACGCTCATCGCCTCGTGCAAGTAATTCGTCCATAACATGAGTCATACATTATCACTAATAGGAGCCTATTTTTTCATAATGGGCTCCATTTTTATGTTCATTGCAGAACTGTATCGGTGAGGAATTTATGATTGTCTACAATAACGGTTCTAAGGCGGCAGCGATGCCGTCTTTTTTTATGTCCGTTTCTCCCGCGCGTCATCTTGAAGGGCAGGAATTGGCGTCATCCGATTGGGTGAACCAGAAAAACGAGCCAATCGACATGATGGTCGAATTCAAGTTCGGACGAGCGGAGGTCGACAAGAACCTAGGCGAGTACATGATCAAATACGGCCTTGCCTCAAAATCGAAACTACATATTCCCGATGGCGTGAAGGTAGCCTGATATGCCCCTAGTCTCACCAGAGCGCTCGTCTCAATATTGGGAGCCGGTGGCCGGCGGACCGGTTGCGCAGGCTGATTATTCTACCGCTATCTATGCTTCGCCACAGGGTACAATCCCCCTGTCAAGCAATTTCACGTCAGCTCTGATCCCCGCAGATGGGTTCAAATTTATAACTGTAGCCGCAACATCGACGCAGGCCGGTGCAATAAATATTCAGACTTATGTCGATGCGGCAGGAACGATCAAGCAGACACCCGCGACTGTGCCGACTGCAACGGCGGTTTTGACGGCTGCCACACCTCAGGTGCTAAATTATAATGGCTCGCTGTTTCCCTTTCAATCGTTTACAGTTCAGATAACTAATTCATCTGGCACTACCGCAGCTACCGTCACCGGCTACGAGCTTCTCTTGACCGCAGCATGATATGGCTTCGAACTATCTCGCCAACGTTACGGATGGGTATGGCATTACGCCTCCTATCACTGTTAGCTTGGCTACGCAGGCGAGTGCGTTTGTTGATGCCTATCTGAAACGCCCGGAGGGGCTTCTATACAATATAGATGCTAACGGTAATCCATGTTCAATGGTATCTGCGACGCCGGAACTGACATACACTCTTTCCGGCTCGATATCG
>Ga0307471_100000276_pt1 | contig 25824 bp, 24 predicted proteins | sample atmos_gasesAM3C__2_FD_204566 | JGI IMG/M metagenome (GOLD analysis project Ga0307471, IMG submission 204566) | Hardwood forest soil microbial communities from Morgan-Monroe State Forest, Indiana, United States - atmos_gasesAM3C_515 | ecosystem: Environmental > Terrestrial > Soil > Temperate...
AAGTTGGAACGGATAGATCAGAGCGTAGGCCACCAGCCAAATCACAAGCCACTCACCGAACCAGCGCAGAGCCAGGCGATTGTTTCCGGCATTTTGCGCATCGGCGGCCAGGATCATCCAGAAGTAGCGCAGGCCCGCTGCGACAGTCCAAAAGGCCGACCAGCGGAACCAGCCCATTGCACGCGACATCAGCACCGGAAATACTTTCCCTCTAACCGATGCGTCGAGTTGCTTCATTGTAGGAAAACCCACCAGATTGAAAAAGTACAACAGACCGATCCAGATGAAGCCTCCGACGAAATGCATCCAACGCAGCGCAATTTGTTCGGTTGCTGCTCCCTGAGGGAAGCTGAAATGCGGCTCGAGCGTCTGTAGAAAGATTGGGGCGACCGCAATGAACATTGCAACCTCCAGTTGTGGGCTAAGCCTGCTCGTTGACTGCGAATGAGAAATCTAGCGGAGTTCGCTCGAAAAGCCAACGAGCGGCTCTCGAAGGGCAAGTTGGCGAAGGGCCCAGCGTGCGTGTTCGGCAATCAACGCGTCGTCTGAATCCACAAGACGGCTGAGCAGCAACGAAATACGTTGATAAGCGTCTGATTCTCGATCAATGTGGGAGTTCCCGAGCGCCACGCAAGCGTTACGCACTAGCCCGCGCCACTTCGCGCGTTTCACCGCGCTGCCGCGAAATATTCGGCTGAAATCTTCCTGCGTGAGCGATGCGAGCCATTCAAGCTCAGACGAAAATAGCGAGTGCCAACCATTTTCAGCTGTCTGTTGTCCATTCTCCGGCGCATCAATCCGCCGCGGCAGAAATTCGGCGAGCCGCGTCACGGGCGCTTTGCGATTCCACGGGCAGACATCCTGGCAGATGTCGCAGCCGATCACCGCTCGGCCCATATCCGCGCGCAGTCCTTCCGGGATCGAACCGCGAAGCTCAATAGTGAGGTAAGAAATACAGCGTCGAGCATCGAGAACATATGGTTCAGGAAATGCCTGCGTGGGACACGCGTCGAGGCACAGCCGGCAATTACCGCACAAATCGGGAGCAGGCGGCTCGCCCGGGAGCAGGGAGGGCTTGAGCTCGAGCGTGGTTACGATCACCCCCAAAAACAACCACGATCCAAGTCGCTCATTGATCAGGCAAGTATTCTTGGCGAGCCATCCAAGTCCCGCGTACGTCGCGGCGATCCGCTCGATCACCGGACCGGTGTCAACGTAAAAGCGCGCATCGAAAGCGCCAAATTGGGCCTGCATCGCGGCTACGAGCGCAGATAATTTCTCGCCAAGGACTTCGTGATAGTCGTCGCCCCAGGCATAGCGGGAGATCCAGCCGCGCGGCGCATTGTTGTGGGAGCCTCCTGGGTTCGCGCCCGCCGAAATCGCGCCAGGCAGCACGTCTGTTGAATAGGGATAATCCGTGTTGTAATTCAACGCGACGACGACGAGGCTGCGCGCGCCTTCGAGAATCAGCGAGGGATCGGCGCGGCGCTGGTCGTTCAAGTACTTCATTTCTCACGCATAACCATGCGCCAACCATTCGGGCAATCGTGCCAGCTCTTCAAGCGCCGTTCCCGCTGGATTATGTGCAGTTTCGGCTGCCGCAATAGAAACAACTCCGCAAAGATCGAAGCCCAGCGCACGCGCTCGCTCGTAAATCCATAGGTTGCGTTCGGTGGGAGTCATACTCTCATCATGCCACGGCCTTCGGACAAATAGCCTCGTGTGAACTTTACTTTATTGGCCTTGGTGGGCATAGGCGCTACAATGTTGCGACATGGCAGATTGGCGACAGATTCAAGCACGCATCCGTAAGGCAAAAAACAGCCCGGACGCTTCCGCTAAACTCTCCGAACTTTACCAGCGAACGCGCGACGCGATGGTGGCGTGGGAACTTGGCGCGATCGAAGAGAAGGCCGGACGCAACGAAGAAGCGGGCCGATGGTACATTATTTCGGCGCAGCGATTTCGGCGCGCCGATTGGAAGAAGAAAGCTCAGGAAGCGCTCGCGCGTCTTGGAATTGAGCTTCCCGCGCCGGGGACTGAACCAACGCCTCCGCCAGCGCCAGAGCGATCTCGCAGTGAGGCTCGAGATGAAACCGAAAGCAGAGATCAAATCCCGGTGCTAGGTGAAATCTCCGACCTCTCAGCCGACGCGAATGGTGATACCGCCAACGGTTCAGCCGCCGAGGTTGAAACCGCCGGCTCGGCTTCTACTCAGGACGCCGTGAAGAAAAAACGTCGTCGGGGACGCCGGGGTGGTCGGGGGCGCCACCGCAAAGGCGCGGCAACAGCTTCTCCAGCGCTACCCAATAAGGCCTTCGCCGAGTCCGTTGCGCCCAGCGAGTCACGCTTGCCCTCTTCCCGCGTTGACGCCCGTTCAGAAACGCGTGTCGAAACTCATTTCGATCCGCGCTTGGAACGAGCTGAATCCCACGCAGAAGAAATGCCCTCGGAGTCCAATTCCGCCGAAGCGCAACGCACTTCGGTCCCCATATCCTCTGTACGCAGGTCGGGCGCTGAGCACACTGCGCCGATGCTACCTTCGGAACGAACAGCCCATGGCCGCGCCGGTGACCCGGCGCTTGCGTCGCGATTGTCACGCCTCGAATCCATGTTGCGTCGCCTGGTCTCCAGCCCGCTGCATAATCTCGATCAAGCCGAAGAAGCGCCTGCAGGACCGGGAGTCTTTCTACTGTCGGACTCCGACCAAATCACGTCGTATTACGTGGAGGCTTGCCAGACTCTTCGCGTGGGCATTGGGAATCTGGCGCGAGGCTCGCGGGGCAGCAAAGCACCGCGCGGCCGTGGATATCCCGATACGAGCGGACTGAAAGCGAAGTTAGCCGAGCATCTCGAAATCAACGAAGCCAAAGTCTCCCAATATCTCAAAGAACATTGCGTGATTCGTTGGATTCAGCTCGACGATGACGCGCCTTTGCTAGCGCATTTCGCGATCGCCGTGCTTCGCACCCCGCTTAACATCGAGTAGATCAGTTTCCATTTTCAACGAATAATTTCAGAAAGAATATAAAAACGCCGCCCTCCGCTTCCGCAACCACCTGCCCGTTCTTATTTCTGTGGAGCTGGCTTGGGAATAGCAGGTGTTGCCGGTGCGGGCGCAGGCTTCGGACCAGGAGCCGCATTGGGCGCCGGCACGTTTTCCGCCGGTTTGCCGTCGTCCGCTGGCAACATCGGTTTGATCTCCGGATATTCGTTCGACATCCCGCGCAGCACGGTCAGTGCCGCGTTCTGCTCCATCTCCACTCCCATTCGCTGAGACTGCTGGCTGACTTCCGGCAACGTTTTCACCACGCGCTTCCCGAGAGGCGTTTCGTAGAATTGAATCAAGCCCTGAATATCTTCCATCGAGAAGTTCTTTGCATAGATCGTCACCATCGCATCTGTTACGGCACTCGGCGACGCATTTGCGTTGAACTGTGTGGAGAAAGTGTCCATAAATTTTTGCACTTTGCCAGCGCCTACCGCTCGGCCTGCCACGTCCTGGACCTGCTGCGTAATATAGTTCTGTATGTTTTGCCCCATATTGGACACTTCGGTGATATCCATCAGGTGGCGGATCGCAGCGTCTTTAGCGGGATCGAGCTTTGCTGTTGCATCAGACGATTGCGTGCGCGCACCAGCGTTGACGTCTCCTTGCGACGCTGGCGCAGTCTTCGCGGTCGCGCCAGGCTGATGCTGTTCCGGCGCCTTCTGTGCCCCATCCGCTCCGGATTGTGCGAGCGTCGGATTCGCCGCAAAAATAGCCGCAACAAACGCGAAGACGAGCGGGGCCATTCGTATCTTCATTTTGATCCTCCTGGTTTCCGGGCCCGAACTCGCGTCCTGCCCCGAACTGAACTCAAATTTTGTCTCTTAGCCATCCTATCCAACGCTTCTATTGGATGCAATTTGGGAAACATGCGGCAAACGCTGGAGCGCCTCTGCGGCCTGTGATAGTTTCAATGGTGATGAAGCTCGCCGACCTCTTCGCGCGCCGGCCCATGAACAACCCAAACCACGAGGTAAACGCGGGATCCGGTAACCGTGCTGGATACAGTGCAGATTCACGCGCGCTGGAATCGGCCCGCAGCGACATGGTCGAGCGCCAGCTTCGCAAGCGCGATATCCGCTCACCCCGAGTGCTCGAAGCGATGAACTCGGTTCCCCGTCATCTTTTCGTTCCTCTCGAACACATCGGCGACGCCTACGCCGATACGCCGCTTCCTATCGGCGCTGGCCAAACGATTTCGCAGCCGTTCATGGTCGCCGCGATGGCAGACGCACTCTTACTGGAGGGTTCTGAGAAGGTGCTCGAAATCGGAGCCGGCTCGGGCTACCAGGCGGCCGTTCTTTCGATGCTTGCTCGTATAGTGATCGCGATCGAATCACAGGTAGCGCTGGCTGACGCAGCGAGGACTCGGCTGGCCAAGCTCGGGTTCAACAACGTTCGGATCGAAACCGGCGATGGCTCGCAAGGTTGGCCGCCCGATGCGCCATATGACGCGATCCTCGTAACAGCTGGCGCACCGAATGTCCCGCCGCCGCTTCTGGAACAACTCGCGGAGGGCGGCCGCCTCGTGATTCCCGTCGGTCCCGCCAAGCAGCAGGAACTTCTTCGAATCATTAAACTGGAAGGACGCACTGCGCGAGAATCGCTATTCGCGTGCCGCTTTGTGCCGCTTCTCGGGCGCTTTGGGTGGCCTTCCTCTGGTTCCGCACAGGAGCCATCCCGCGGATGATGCCCCTATCGTCCGCGCACGGTTGCGTCCGTCTGAGACCAGGCGAGTCCACATAATCCGGGACTCCGTGATTATGTTCATTGATTTGGTTTACATTCGACTGAATTAGCTGATCGTCAGATATCCCACTCGGCGATTGGAGAAATAGTAATCTCATTCCTTTGGTTTCGCTGTCGGCGGCACCAGTCCATTCAACCTCAAATACATCGCCGCCATGCCGTAATGGTCTGCAAAAGCGGTGGCGAGAGTGATCATCCCTGCCGCGCGCGACACCTGGCGCCCCCCAAAGAATGGAATGGACTCGCCAAGTTTCGAATCGTCGACCTTGGCCAGAGCTTGCGTGCAGTAGTCGAATGACGCCTTCAGCGCGTTCAGGAGCTTCTCCTTCGGATCGCTCTCACTCAATTTCTCCTCCGGCGGAGACGACGTGCCTGAGATTTGCGCGCACAAGAAGTTGTTCGTCCCTGCCGTGTGTTCCACAAGTGCGGCGAACGTCATCTGAGTAGGTGTTGGTTTGTAGCCAAACTTATCGGCTGGCATCTCTTCAGCCGCCGCTACAATGTTCTTTGACTGGCGTTCCAGGATCTTTCGCACTGCATTCGACACAGGGTTCATTTCCAGTGCGCCAGCCGCCGCTGGAGCAGTTGGTTGTTGAGCCGCCGCCGTTATGGGCATCAACATGAAAGCCATCGTGGCAAGTATCGCTGTTCTCATCGCTTCGTCTCCCCTGCTGCTGAACCTGAATGCGAGAATAGTCTTCACTATGCGTTGGAACAAGGTTTGTGATATAGACTTTGTATCACAAAGTACTTGACAGATGTGGGGCTGACCTGTAGCCTCTTAATGATGAGCCAACCATTTCCGGTACGCCCGCCCTCTCCTGTCTCGCTCGACGATCGCGCCCGTGACAATATTCGCTTCATTCGCGAAACGATGGAGCGCGCTGGATCTTTCACGGCCGTTCCCGGTTGGGGCGGTGTGGCCCTCGGAATCACCGCATTGGGTGCCGCGACGATTGCATCCCGCATGTCGCGCCCCCGTGACTGGCTGTTGATTTGGCTCAGCGAGCTTGCTGTCGCTATCGGAATCGCCGGTTGGACGACTCTTTCGAAGGCACGCAGATCCGGCTCGTCTTTGCTAACGGGACCCGCCCGTCGCTTCGCCTATAGTTTTGCTCCACCGATCCTGGCGGGCGCCCTGCTCACCGCCGTAATGTTCCGTCTCGGCCCCTTCGGCGCAATCCCTGGAATGTGGCTGCTCCTCTACGGAACCGCCGTTGTCACGGCGGGAGCGTTTTCGATCCGCGTGGTTCCATTGATGGGGCTTTGTTTCGTCGTCCTCGGCGCGGTGGCTCTTTTCTGCCCTTGGAGTTGGGGCAATGCATTTTTGGCTGCTGGTTTTGGCGGGCTGCACATACTTTTTGGCGCGGTAATTGCGAGGAACTATGGCGGCTAAACTAAGCGCCTTCCGCGAAGCGCGGGAGGAAAAGACCAGACGAACTTCCCCGGGCAGTCGACAGCAGGAATCAACTGCTGCGAATCTTGACCGGCTCATTCACGAGCGCACGCGTCTCGCGATTATCAGCGCGCTTGCGGTTAACGCTTCCCTGACATTCAGCGAGCTGAAAGAGCTGCTAGGCGCAAGCGACGGAAATCTCAGCGTTCATGCACGGAAACTTGAAGACGCAGGCTACATCGCCTGCACGAAATCGTTCTCAGGCCGGGTGCCCAAAACAGAGTATCGCCTTACTGCCAACGGCCGCCGGGCGCTGGAAAAATATCTCAATCACATGGAAGCTCTAATTCAGGCGACACGCGAGCATTGATCAGATCGTTGGTATAAGAGTTCCAATCGGGCGAAAACGATGACTCCTAAGATGACTCCTAGACTGATTGACAATGCCGGCCTCCACGTCGCCATCCTGCTTGACGGTAACGGCCGCTGGGCTGCTATGCGCGGACTTCCACGTTCGGAGGGGCACCGCGCCGGCGTCGCAGCCGTGCGTCGCATTGTTCGCTCTGCAGGCGGGCTCGGCATCGCCAAGCTGACGCTCTATGCGTTCTCCTCGGACAATTGGGCGCGCCCGAGCCACGAAGTCACTTCGCTTTTTGGCCTTCTTGAAGATTTTCTCCGGAGCGACTCCGCCGCGTGCTCCGCAGAGGGAATTCGCCTTCGCGTGATCGGTCGCCGTGACCGCATTCCCCGATCGCTTGTCGAAGCGATTGATCTTGCCGAGCGCGCCACGGCCGCCGGCCGTGCGCTTGAATTGCGTATCGCGCTCGACTACTCGGCCCGGGACGCAATTCTTCGCGCTGCATGTTGGATGGTTTCAAGCCTTGAGGTAACCGAGCGCGAATTCTCGCGGCGCCTCGGTGACGTGACGCATGCTGGTGGCCCCGCCTCTGACGTTGATCTCCTGATTCGCACCGGCGGAGAGCGCCGCCTGAGCGATTTCATGCTGTGGGAATGCGCCTACGCGGAACTCCTTTTCACGCCTCGTATGTGGCCGGAATTCGAAGCTGCTGACCTCGCCGCCGCCGTCCAAGACTTCCTAGGCCGCGAACGCCGCTTCGGCCGCATTCCCGAAGCCGCCGCCAGCTAACTTTTCTTTCCTCGTGCCATTTCAAACGCTTTTTGAATCACCCGCGTCGCAGTCGGGGTGAGCGAATATGCATTTAGTTCCGCTTCCAGCGCCCATGCCACGTCCGTCACATCGCTTCCCGCCCGAGCTTCCCCCCGCACCGCCTCGCATAGATAATCCAAAATCACAAAATGGTATTTCAGCTTGCCGGCTTCATCCCGCGTCAGGCGCTCGAACACCTCAATCAAATCCAGTACTTTCACCTCGATTGCCGTCTCTTCCAGAAGTTCTCGCTGCACTCCCTCTAAAATGGTTTCGCCAATCTCCAGCATCCCCCCGGGGATGGACCACTCGCCCTCAAGCGGCGCGCTTCCCCGCCGGATCAGCAGCGCCCGCTGGTCGCGGATCACCACGCCTCCCACGCCCACCATCGGCCGCTCCGGATACTCGCGTCGCACCGTCACTTTTTCACGTCGCTCCCGTTTTCGCAAAGCTTGACAGCGGCGTTATATAATACCCTTCAGAGTGCAGGATCGCCCCAGGAAGGAGAGTGCGGCCGTGACGAAATGCCCCGAATGCGATGCAGAACTTGATCTCGACGAAGACGAAGTGGAAGAAGGCGAAATCCTGAGCTGCCCGGAATGTGACGTCGAGCTGGAAGTCACTCAGACTCACCCCGTGCATCTCATCGTGATTTCCGAAGATGAGGACGAAGATGAAGACGAGGAGGAAGACGACGAGGAGGCCGGCGTCGTGAAGGAAGGCGAGAAGGAGGAAGAGGAAGAAGAGATCGAATGAAGTTACCACCGGTCCTTTCCGTTTCATTCTTCCGGACGTGCAGCACGCGCAATCCCATCCTGCGGCGCTTCATGATTCCCTTGTTGTTTGCTCTTCTCGTGTCATTTGGTGTCGCCGCACAAAAAAAAGGCGACCTGCAACTTCGCACTGTCCGCGGCTCGGTTCTCGACAAAGATGAAAATCCGGTACCTTCGGCCATTGTTTACCTGAAGAATGTGAAATCACAGGCGGTCAAGACGTACATTGCCGACGACAAGGGGCTATACCGTTTTAGCGGTCTCGACCCCAACGTCGACTATGAAATTCACGCCGAGCAGAAGGATTTGATATCGCCGACCCGCACTGTTTCTAGCTTCGATTCACGCAGCGATATCGACATGCCACTGAAGCTCACAAAGAAGAAGCCCGCCCGTTAAGCCGAGCGTGCCACGCTATTTCCGTCTTCCCTTAACTGTCTCCGCCACTCGCAACATCGATTCGAGGCTTCGTTCCACATCCTGCTCCGTCGTTGCCCAGGACGACACCGCGATCCTCATCGCAGCCCGTCCATGCCACAATGTCCCACCGCACCAGCAGGTTCCTTCGGCTTGTAATGCAGCGGTCACGTCGCGCGTTGTCGCGTCGGTTCCGAACGAGACGAGCACCTGATTCAACACCACTTCGTTCAGGATCTCGAAACCGCCCGCTTTCAATCCTTCTGCAAAGCGCGTTGCCATCCGGCAATTCCGCTCAACTAGATCTGCAAGTCCATTACGTCCCAACGAGCGCAACGCCGCCCAAATCTCCACACCGCGAGCTCGCCGCGACAATTCCGGCGTAAACAGATTGGGATCGCGGTTCTCTCCTCGCACCAGATATGCTGCGTTCGCGGACATAGCCGCCTTCAAATGCCGGTCCTCGCGCACAAATGCAATCCCGCTGTCATACGGCACGTTCAGCCATTTGTGTGCGTCAGTAGCCCACGAATCCGCTTCTGCGAGCCCTGCTACCAGATGCGCGCGACTCGGTGCCGCTGCGGCCCACAACCCGAACGCTCCATCCACGTGCACCCACGCCTTTGCGGCATGTGCCACTTCGCAAATTTCCCTCGCCGGATCGAACGCGCCAGAGTTTACGTTGCCTGCTTGCATGCAGACAATCGTGGGTCCATCAATTCGGGGCAGCAAATCCGCACGCATCCGTCCTTGCGAATCAGTCGGCACGCGCACAATTCGGTTTCGCCCGAGCCCAAGCATGCCCAGCGCCTTCACCGCGCTGATATGAATTTCCTCGCCCCCGATCACTGTGATCTTCGGCGCGCCGATCAACCCATCCGCCTCGACGTCCCATCCTGCGCGCTCGAGTACGGCGTTTCTTGCCGCAGCCAGAGCTGTGAAATTCGCCATTGTCGCGCCGGTCACAAAACCGACTCCGCATTTTGGTGACAATCCGAATAATTCGAGAAGCCACTGCGCCGAAATCTCCTCCAAGGCTGAACTCACCGGTGAAAGCACGTCGAGACCAGCACACTGGTCCCACGCTCCCGCCAGCCAGTTTGCCGCCAGAGTTGCGGGCAGCGCGCCTCCGGTAACGAATCCAAAATAACGCGGTCCAGCGGTCGCTACGGTCGCGGGCGATCCAATCTCGTCCAGCAACCGCAACACTTCGGTTGGTTCAGCGCCATCCGCCGAAAGCGGTCCACCTAATTCCTGAAGCCGACCCAGAGCTTCCACGGCCGGAAATACCCTCCGCGCCTCAAGTGTTTCAAGATAACGCGCTGCGCGTTCCGTCGTTTGCTCCATCAGTTCTCGTATTTCTGTTCTCACTGCCTTCATCTCACCCTCTTATCCGCTCCAAAACAATCCCAACGCCGCTAACATCCAGCCGCCGCCGGAGCCATCACCTGAATTGCGGCCGGCAGAACTTCGAACACCGCTGGCGATTCTCCCAGCAGTTCGCCGTCTCCATGCACTTTCACCGCTCGATCTGCCCGCAACACAGCACGACGACAGCGAAAACGCTTCACTTCATCGAATCGAAGATCGCCCGTGGTCAGCACGATTGGAATCGCCTCCACAAGTCGAGTCCAGCCGATGTCTTCGACCAGCACGACGTCAAGCCACCCATCGTCCATCCTGGCGTTCGGCGCGATCCGCACGCCTGATCCATAACTGCTCGAATTCGCCACTGCCGCAAAAATCGCACGCTCCGTCCGACGCGTTCCGTCCAACTCCGTCACAAGCTCGAATGCCGGCTCGCTAAAAAATGTTTTGAGCGCTCCCGCCAAATAGCGTGAAACGCCCGGCCAGTTCTTGAATCGCGTGTTCGCGAGGTGCGCCGCTTCAGCGTCAAGCCCCATGCCACCTGCTCCAATGAAGTGAGCAGTGCGTCCGCCGCAGAACTGCACGCGAGCTAGATCCACAGCCCGTGGAACCGAATGGCAGAAGGCCGCAGCTGCACTCACGGCATCCGCCGGAATCCCCAAGTCTCGCGCGATATCGTTGCCATTCCCGGCCGGGAAAAGTCCTGCAATCGCACCGGTGCCACGAATGCCCTCAACCACATGATGAAACGCTCCATCGCCCCCCAGCGCGACCACACAACGATAACCCTCCGCTGCAGCCGTTGAGGCTTTCTCGCGGATGTCTTCCGAGCTGCGAGAGTGGACAAATTGGACGGACCTCGATTGTGCGGCAAGGTAGCTTGCAACCAGCGGTTCGGCAGCAAGCGCGCGTCCGCCACCAGAAGCCGGATTGACAATAATCAACGTGTCCGAATGCACGGGATCAGCCACGAAGAATAGAACGAATCGGACGTGAGACAGAATTATTTAAATATCCTTGTCAGACTTGGCGGGGCTTCCATCTCGAAAAGTGCAGTAGACGCCCCCGAGAGCTTGCGCTCCGAGCTTTGGCATTGTAGATTCGCGTGCGCCGGCACTCCGCGCAACCTGAAAAGGGGAATTGCCATGGTCCATTTGATCGCTCGACGAGAAAGCGCATTCGCCTCCACCAAATGAGCTCGCTGGCTTCGAGGCTGTCCCCAACCCGCGGCTTGCGGGAATGCCGTTTGCTAGTCTCCCTGCTGTTGACCCTCGCGACGTTGGCCGTGGCCAGCACCGCTCGCGCGCAGATTTCTCCGGACTCGGACAAGCTTCTCCATCGCCTCTTCGCTTCGCCCGATTTCGAAGTGAAGAAGTTTGGCCCTGCACGATGGCTTGACGGCGGCGAGTTCTACACCACTGTCGAGCCTTCCGAAAGCGTCAAGGAAAAGGGCGCGAAAGACATCGTTCGCTATGAAACCGCGACGGGCAAGCGCGAAGTTCTCATTTCCGCTTCGAAATTGATTCCGCCGAATGAAAAATCACCGCTCAAGATTGACGATTACACCTGGTCGAAAGATAAGTCCCGCGTTCTGATTTTCACAAACACCGCTCAAGTATGGCGGCGCAACACGCGCGGCGATTATTGGGTGCTCGATTTGGGGTCGGGTGCGCTGCAAAAACTTGGCGGCGACGCGCCCGCGTCCTCGATGCTCTTCGCGAAATTTTCTCCCGACGGCACCAGAGTTGCCTACGTTCGCGCAAACAACATTTACGTCGAGGAACTCGCGAGCGGTAAAATGACCCAGCTCACTCGCGACGGGTCCTCCACGATCATCAACGGCACCTCCGATTGGGTCTACGAAGAAGAGCTCGCCCTGCGCGATTGTTTCCGCTGGAGTCCCGACGGCCGGAGGATCGCTTACTGGCAATTCGATACGAGTGGTGTTGAAATCTTTTCGCTGATTTACAATCTCGGCCCGGTACGCGAAATCATCACCGGTTTTCCCTATCCCGGCCTCGGCGCTTATCCGTCGCTGCTGAATATTGCGTACCCGATTCCCGGCACCACAAATTCTGCCGTTCGCGTGGGCGTGATTGACGCATCCGGCGGTGACACTCGCTGGCTCGACATTCCCGGCGACCCTCGCAACAACTATATCGCCCGCATGGAATGGGCCGAAAATTCGCACGACCTCGTCATCGAACATCTGAACCGTCTGCAGAACAAAAACGACGCCCTTCTCGCGGATGCATCGACCGGCACGGTGCGTTCTGTCTTCCTCGATGAAGACAAAGCGTGGGTCAACGTGATGAATGAAATCACCTGGCTTCGCGGCGGTGCTGAATTCCTTTGGCTCAGCGAACGCGATGGCTGGCGCCACGCTTACCGGGTTTCTAGGTCCGGTGGCGGCCCCAAACTCATCACTCGCGGCAATTACGATGTAGTCGGCATCGATGGCACGGACGAAAAGGGCGGCTGGCTCTATTTCATTGCTTCTCCCGATAACGCAACGCAGCGATATCTCTATCGCGCGCGCCTCGATGGAAGCGGTGACGCCGAACGCGTGAGCCCGGCAAACACTCCCGGAACCCATGTGTACGACGTTTCACCCGATTCCCATTGGGCATTCCACACGTATTCGCGCGCCGATTTAACACCCGCCACCGATCTGGTCGAACTTCCCAATCACCGCCCAGCTCGAATGCTCGAAGACAATTCCGGCCTGCGTGCGAATGCTTCGGTGCTACTCGAGACGCCAATTGAATTCTTCAAGACCGACATCGGCGATGGAATCACGCTCGACGCATTCATCATGAAGCCGCCGCATTTTGATCCAACAAGAAAATATCCGGTTCTGGTGTATGTGTATGGCGAACCAGCGGGGCAAACAGTTCTCGACGCATGGGAAACAGGACATATCTATTTTGCTCGCGCAGCCGCTGCCGCCGGATACGTGGTCGTCAGCTTCGATAACCGTGGCACTCCCGCGCCCAAAGGACGAGCCTGGCGCAAAGCGATTTATGGCTCGATTCATCCGGTGGTCGTCAAAGAGCAGTCGACGGCGCTTCGAAAGTTTCTCGCTTCGCATTCGTTTGCCGACCCCGAACGTGTCGCCGTGTGGGGATGGAGTGGCGGCGGTTCGAGCACGCTGAATTTAATGTTCCGCTCGCCCGATCTCTATAAAGTAGGCATGTCCGTCGCGCCTGTGCCTGATCTCCGTCTCTACGACACAATTTACCAGGAACGTTACATGGGCCTCCCCCTTGAAAACGTGGAAGGCTATCGCAACAGCTCCGCCGTAAATTTCGCAGAAGGCCTGCGCGGCCACTTGCTCTTGGTTCACGGCTCGGGCGACGACAACGTTCACTACGCTGGCAGCGAGTTGCTCCTCAATCGCCTGATCGAACTCAATAAGCCGGTGGATTTCATGGAATACCCGGATCGCACGCACTCAATTTCGCAAGGCCAGGGCACGCTGCTGCATTTATACAGCCTCTTGCTACGCTACCTCGAGGAACACTCGCCAGTTACTGCGCCGTAGCTGGCGAAAAGAATTAGAAACAGTATCGGCAGGAATCCCCGAGCTTCATACCCAGGAAATTTCACCTCGTTTGGTGTAACGTTTTAGAGATGTTTTGCCTACCCTCGACAGGAAATGGCCGACCGCCCGCTCTAGCCGGGACAAAACGTGCCTGTTTCGCTCTACTGCTACTGATCATCGCGATTCCCTCCTTCGGCCAGAGTAACTATGGCGAGTTGCATCTGAAAGTGACCGATCCCTCCGGCCTGGGCGTGAAAACCCTCGTTCAAATCGTCAGTAAAGCGAATCAATACCGCACAGCCCAGACCACCAGCGATCAGGGAAGCTTGCGCCTCCCTCGCCTGCCCTACGGTACCTATCGGGTAGACATCAACCATCCCGGGTTCGCGCCGGTCTCCGAAGCCGTGGAAATTCGTTCGTCGATTCCCACCGACTTCGCAATCCAACTCAAATTACCGGCGGTAAATCAGTCGATCGATGTGAATGCAGCCAACACGTTGATTGATCCCGACCAGCCCCGAGCCGTGAGCGAAGTTGGAACGGACCTGATCCAAAACCGAGTCAGCTCTGTTCCGGGACGCTCACTGCAAGATCTGGTGAATGCGCAGCCCGGTTGGCTGTATGAAGGCAATGCCGTGCTGCATCCGCGCGGTTCTGAATATCAGACCCAGTTCGTGGTGGATGGCATTCCACTCACGGATAATCGGTCGCCCAGCTTCGGCCCGGAAATTGAAGCGGATGACGTGCAATCGATGAGCATCTATACGTCAGGAATCCCCGCTGAATATGGCCGGAAAATGGGAGGAGTGATCGAAGTCAACACGCTACAAGACCCCACGCCCGGTTTTCATGGCCAGTTTGTGCTTTCCGGCGGCAGTTTCAATTCAGCAGGGGCGTTCGGACAGGCACAGTATGTCTGGGGCAAGAATGCCTTCGGAGTGAGCGCCAGCGGCAGCATGACGGACCATTATCTGAATCCGGTAGTCCCGCAGAATTTCTCAAACACCGGAACGCTCGGCGATTTTTCCACGCGTTACGAGCGGAATTTCACGCCAAGCGATCGCCTCAGCTTCATCGTCCGCCATGAAATTGCGCGCTATGACATTCCGAATGAAATGTTGCAGCAGGCAGTCGGCCAGCGCCAGACGGCGGACAACATCGAGACGATGGGCATCGCCTCTTACCAGCACATTTTCTCTTCGCACGTCGTAGCCGATATCCGCGGAATGGTTCGGGATAACTCCAATGATTTCAACTCCAACGCGAACTCCACTCCGATCGAAGTATTTCAGCACAATTGGTTTCGCGAAGGCTATTTTAAGGGCTCGGTCACCGTCGATCACGGACGTCACGAATGGAAATTCGGAATCGAGTCAGACAACACCTTCCTGCACGAAAATTTCAGTTACATCATCACCGATCCGACGCGATTTCCTCCGGACACTCCGCCGACATTCGTGTTTCCGGTTCCCGCTCAGCCGAATGCGGGCCGCCGTCCGGACCTCGAGCAATCCGCATTCGTGCAAGACCTGATCCGCCTTGGAAACTGGACGATTAGCGCCGGGCTTCGCTGGGATCACTATCAGGTTCTCGTAAATCGCCAGGCCGTAGGCCCGCGCTTTTCGGTTTCTCGCTATTTTCCTTCAACTGATCTTGTCCTGCATTTTTCCTACGACCGCGTGTTCCAAACCCCGTCGTTTGAAAATCTTCTGCTTTCAAGTTCCACGGACGTAGAATCGATCGATCCTGGTAATTTCCTGCGCTTGCCGGTCAAGCCGTCGCAAGGCAATTACTACGAAGCGGGAATGACGAAGGCTTTTGTCGGAAAAATCAGGCTTGACGCCAACTATTTCCGCCGCCTCGTGAACAACTTCGCTGACGACGACCAGATCCAGAACACAACAATCAGTTTTCCGATTTCCTTTCGCAAAGCCGTCATCTATGGAGCGGAAGCAAGGCTTTCGGTTCCGGACTGGCGGGGCTTTTCGGGATTCTTGAGCTATTCGTACAATGTGGGCAATGTCTGGTTCCCGGTTACGGGTGGCCTTTTCTTAGGGCCCGACGCTCTGAATGAAGCCATGCAACTTAATGGGCATTTTCCAAATACCCAAGATCAGCGAAACACAGTTCGTGGCCGCGTCCGTTATCAGGTGAAACCGCGCTTCTGGCTCGCGGCTGGAATTCAATATGACTCGGGACTTCCTTTTGAGTTTGACGGCGATCCCGAAACCGTTCTTGACCAGTACGGACAAAAGGTACTCGATCGCATCAACTTTAATCGCGGCAGGATATATCCTGCCCTTCTGGTGAGCGCTTCAGCAGGCGCCGATATCTATAAGTCAGAGCGTGTCAACATGCGCATTCAGGCCGACGGCCAAAACCTGACGAATGTGCTCGATGTGCTTGATTTCGGTGGGCTATTCTCCGGGAACGCCATCGGTCCATCTCGCAGCTTTACCCTTCGCTTAACGACCGAATTCTAGTGCGAGTCTCAAACGCAGCCCCCATCGGTGCGCGGCCGCCTTTCTAAGAAAATACTAATCTCACTATTTCGTTGATTCCGAAACTCATAATTTTACTCCATCGAATCCGTCCCGCTGCCTATCGCCTCCCTAACAATCTGAGCCAAAAAGCCGATACAGGCATTGCGGCGAGTTCATCCGGGCAGAGTATGGCCGCTCGACCTGATTAACCCATCGGTTTCGATTCGAGGGACCCTATCGATGAGCGATTCCGACATCGTTAAAGAGTTCTTGCAAGAAAGCTACGAGAACCTCGACCGCCTGGACCGGGAGCTCGTTGGACTCGAGAAGAACCCACGCGACGCAGACGCGCTGGCCAGCGTGTTTCGTACTATCCACACGATCAAAGGCACTTGCGGATTCCTGGGATTCGACAAGCTCGAGAAGGTGGCGCACGTAGGCGAAAATCTTCTCACTCGTCTCCGAGACGGCAAGCTTCTGTTAAATCCTGAAATCACCACAGGGCTTCTGAGTATGGTGGACGCCGTTCGCCAAATGCTGAAGGAAATTGAATCCACTGGGCAGGATGGAGACGATACCTTTCCGGAATTGCTGCAGAGGCTGGCTGGATTGCGTGAATCGGGTGCGAACGAGTCTTCTGCAGCAGTCGCCGCCCCGGCCGTGCGACCCACTCCCACAGAAGTAGCTACCGCTCGAAAGAAAGGTGTCGACCTGGATCCTTCTAGAGGAACGGCTGCGCCTCCTTCGCAGGCTGTCGAATCAAGGCCGAAGTCTGGAAAGTTTCGTCCCATCCGAGGAAAGATAGGAGGCCTGCTGGTTGAAAGAGGCCTGATAAAAGCAGAAGCTCTCGCCTTGGCATTGCAGGAACAAGAACGAGGAGATCGAAGGCGGCTCGGCGACATTCTTGTCGCGCTGAATCTCGCGAAGCAGGAAGACGTCAATACCGCGGTTCAGGTGCTCGAATCAAAAACACGTGACTCAGCTGCTGCGGACACGATTCGAGTCGGCGTCAACCTGCTTGATAAGCTGATGACGCTGGTTGGCGAATTGGTGCTGGCACGCAATCAGCTCCTGCAAGTCTCAAATGCGTCCCGTGATTCCGGCCTTCAGACTGTCTCTCAGCGCATGAATTTGATTGCCACTGAGCTGCAAGAAGAGGTGATGAAGACTCGAATGCAGCCCATCGGCAAAATCTGGAGCCAATTTCCGCGCACAGTGCGCGACGTGGCGTTCGGTTGCGGCAAACAAGTGAACATCGAGATGGAGGGAAACGAAACCGAACTCGACAAAACGATCATTGAGGCCATCAAGGATCCCCTCACCCATCTGGTTCGCAATTCCGTGGATCACGGCATCGAGCTTCCGGAAGACCGCGTCACGGCCGGCAAAGATTCCGCCGGAAAGCTGACTCTCCGGGCGTTTCACGAGGGCGGCCAGGTGATCATCGAAATCAGCGACGATGGCGTTGGTTTGAACGCAGAACGTATCCGCCAAAAAGCCATCGAACGCGGAGTGATAACACCGGAAAAGGCGCAGAAAATGGCCGACTCCGAAATCTTCAACCTGATTTTCCTTCCGGGATTCTCTACTGCTCAGAAAGTCAGCAACGTTTCCGGCCGCGGGGTGGGCATGGATGTCGTGAAGACCAATGTCGAGAAGATTGGCGGCACCGTGGATCTGCAATCCACTTTGGGAAAAGGCACCACGGTTCGCTTGAAGATTCCGCTCACCCTCGCGATTATCCCCGCGCTAATTGTCACTTGCGGCGGCGACCGCTACGCTATCCCGCAGATAAGTTTGCTTGAGCTCGTGCGGCTCGAAGACACCGAAGCCGCCACTAATATCGAATTCGTGCATGGCGCACCGGTTCACCGGTTGCGCAGTCGGCTTTTGCCGGTCATTTACCTCCGGCGCGAGCTCCGTATAGGCAATTCGGATGGGCCGAAGAATGAGGACGACGCCATCAACATCGTGGTGCTGCAAGCTGATGGGCGCCAGTTTGGGCTCGTCCTGGACGCAATCAACGACACGGAAGAAATCGTAGTAAAGCCGCTGCGTAAGCAACTTAAAAGCATCAAGACATTCGCAGGCGCCAGCATCATGGGCGACGGAAAAGTGGCACTCATCCTCGATGTGGTAGGGCTCGCGCAGCGCGCCAGTGTGGTCAGTGAAATAAAGGAACATGCGGAGGCCGCCAGAGCAGAAATGGCAGCAAGCGCGGCGAAAAAACGGTCCTACTTGCTTTTCTCCGGCCCCGACGGCGCGCACATGGCTGTTCCGCTCGATACGCTCGCACGGCTCGAAGAGCTGCCCGTGTCGCAGGTGGAAAAAACGGGAGCTCGATGGGTTGCGCAATACCGCGGCCAGATTCTGCCGCTGATCAATCTTGCGTACGCATTGCAGGAGCGTCGAACCCGCAGGCGAAGCAATGAGTTCCAAGCCGCCGCGAAAGTGGAGCGGTATCAGGTGCTGGTCTGCAATCACGAAGGGCACCGCGCCGGCCTGGTGGTCGAGCGGATCGTGGACATCGTGGAGGACTCGGCGGAAGTGCAATATCCGGCGAGCCGCGCGGGCGTGTTGTATTCGGCGGTGATTCAGGGACGCGTCACCGAGATGATCGACGTTCCGGCCATTCTGCAGACCGCTCACCTCGAGCCGGAACATGCCGAGGTGTTTCACTAGCCATGGCCGAACGATCCCAATTTTGTACCTTTTATCTCGACAAGCTGTTGTTCGGCGTCGAGCTGAAAGGCGTACAGGAAGTGATTCGGGCGCTCGAGATGACGCAGGTGCCGCTGGCGCCGGAAATGGTCGGCGGTTTGATCAACTTGCGCGGCCAGATTGTGACAGCCGTCGATTTGCGGCGGCGATTGGAACTGGAAGCGCGCGCGCCGGAGACGCAGCCGATGAACGTGGTGGTGCGAAGCGAAGACGGCGCTGTGAGCTTGTTGGTGGATGAAATTGGCGACGTGATCGAAGTGGAAGAGGCGACGTTCGAGCTGCCGCCTGAGACGTTGCGCGGGAAAGTGCGCGCCATGATTCTCGGCGTGCACAAGCTCGAGAACAACTTGTTGCACGTGCTGGACACGGAAGAAGCGTGCCAAATGGGCGAAGCGACCGGAGAGGCTGCGTGATCCTAGGAACCCGATTTTCCGTAGATTAGAATTTCGTATGCTATTGATTTAAAGGCGCTTAGTGGGATTCCTAATCGCGCCACCGTAGATTAGAACTCTTCGGAAAGCGCCCAAGTGAGGACTTGAAGTGAGACTGACATTGGGGCGGAAATTGGGCCTGAGTTTTGGCGTGATTCTGGCGTTGATGATTGTTAGTTCAATTATGTCGTACGTAACGGTGAAGGACAGTCAGGCCAAGGAAGAATTTCTGATCAACGTGCGCGTTGCGACAATCATCAACTGCCGGAAGGCTCAGAGCAATCTCGACTATACGGGATCCAAATCTCGTCACTTCATTCTTGCTGGAGCTCAGCCAGCAAGAAGAGAAGCAGCGTTGAAAGCGTTCAATGCGGGTTGGGAAAACGTCGCGAAAGAGGTCGCGGCGCTTACCGCGGTCTCGCCGCGCTGGTCGTTGCAGGAGAATCGGGACCGGCTCGCGCGCCTTAAGGAAGCGCTTCCGAAGGCGCGAGCGGCTCAAGAGGCAGCGATGAACCTGGCGGCGAGCGGGGTAGCCGACGCAGTTGTGAAGGGAGGCAACGAATACGCTGATGTTGCGAGTCCGGCGGTTGATGAAAGCACAAAAAGCCTCGGAGAACTAGCGGACTCCTTCGAGAACTTAGTGAAAGAAAGCGAGAGCAGTTTGAATGCGGCCAACGGCTCAATGATTTGGACGATGGACGCGACAACGAGTATCGCGCTGGCGGTGGGAATCTTTGTGGCCGTTTTTCTCAGCCGGCGGATTTCCCGCGCGACAAATTCCGTGCTGATTAAGGCCGATGCGATTGCGGCAGGCGATCTGACCCTCGATGATTTGAAACTGTCGAGCGATGACGAGATCGGCGATCTGACGAAGGCGATGAACAAGATGAATGGCAAGCTGAAGCAGATGATTCAAGACATCGCCGAGAACGCTCAGCATGTCGCTACCGCGAGCGAGGAATTTTCCTCAGTGAGCCAGCAGATCACGGCGAATTCGCAGGAGACGTCGGCACAGGCCAACGTGGTGTCGAATGCGGCGCAGCGGGTGAAGCAGAACCTGCAGACCGTGGCGACTGGCGCCGAAGAGATGGGAGCGAGCATCAAGGAAATCGCGAAGAATGCAACCGAGGCCGCGAAGGTGGCTACCGCAGCGGTAAGAACAGCGGAAACGACAAACACGACGATTGCGAAGCTCGGAGAATCGAGCGCGGAGATCGGGCAGGTGATCAAAGTGATCACGTCGATCGCACAGCAGACTAACCTGCTGGCGCTGAACGCGACAATCGAGGCGGCACGAGCAGGGGAAGCGGGGAAGGGTTTTGCAGTGGTGGCGAATGAAGTGAAAGAGTTGGCGAAAGAAACGGCCAAGGCGACGGAAGACATCAGCCGCAAAATCGGCGCGATTCAGACGGATACGCAGGCAGCGGTCGAAGCCATCGGCTCGATCAGCACCGTCATCAAGCAGATCAACGACATTTCGAACACGATTGCGTCAGCGGTGGAAGAGCAGAACGCGACGACGAACGAGATGGCTCGGAACGTGAGTGATGCAGCGCATGGAAGCGGGGAGATTACGTCGAACATAGCCGGAGTCACTCAGGCGGCAGAGAGCACATCGAGGGGCGCGGGAGACGCTCAGAAGGCATCGGTGCAACTGGTGGAGACATCCGCGCAGCTGCGGAGACTCGTAGAGCAATTCAAGATTGAAGCCAACGCAATGCGAGGCGGAAATGGACATTCGAGACGTCACGCCGCGTAAGAGCCGGCAAACGAGCGAGAGACCATGAAGAAAAAAAGATTGGGCGAGGTATTGCGCGAGCGCGGAAACGTCTCCGCAGAAAATTTAACACGGGCGCTGCAGGAGCAACAGGGAAAGCTCGTGCATTTAGGCGAACTATTGCTGCAGGGTGGATCTGTATCGAAGAAAGATCTGATTGCGGCATTAGGAGAGGTGACGTCGGTTCCCTACTTTGATTGCTCGAAGGTGCAGGTGCCGGCGGACGTGTTGGAAACGATTCCCGCGGGTATGGCTTGGCGATTCAATGTGCTGCCAATCAAACTGGCCAACAAAAATCTCACGGTAGTGCTGGAAGAACCGCAAAACCTGCAGATTATCGATGAACTCCGCTTCAAGACGGGGAAAACCATCGTTCCTCAATTGGGATTTCATGGGGAAATTCGCGGGGCGATTGAAAAGCACTATGGCCCCGACAAATCATCGGCTGCAGCGGGCACCCGTTCTGCCGGGCTCGCTAAAGACGTGAAGGAAATGGAATTCATTTCCTCCACGGATCAACAGCGGAACATCGATGCGATGCGGGAAATGCAGGCTGAGCTTTTGCAGAAATCGAAAACGACTCCGGCGGTGATGCTAGTGGCTTCGATGATCAAGGCGGCGGCGCAGCGAAGAGCAAGCGACATCCAAATTCGAGCCACAATCGGAGGAGACCTCAATTCGCTTGCGTGTCGATGGAATCCTTCGCGAATTCGAGCGAATTCCGAGGGCTTTGCAGAATTCAGTGGCATCGCGGGTGAAGATTCTCTCGGACATGGATATAGCCGAGCGGCGGGCGCCGCAGGACGGCCGGTTCCTAGTAAAAATCGGCGATCGGCGGCTCGATCTGCGGGTTTCGACGCTGCCCACGCAATACGGCGAGAAAGTGGTGATGCGGCTGCTGGAATCGGATGCGCCGACGCAAGACTTCGAGAAGCTGGGGTTCCCGGCAGTGATCGCAACGGAAATGAAAAGGATGCTGGCATTGCCGCAAGGAATGATTCTGGTAACCGGGCCGACGGGCTCCGGGAAAAGCACCACGTTGTACGCGTCGCTGAATCACGTACGGAAGCCATCGATCAATATCATCACGGTGGAAGATCCGGTGGAATACGCGATACCGGGATTGAACCAAGTGCAGGTAAACGCGAAGGCGGGTCTGACGTTCGCGACGAGCCTGCGGTCGATTCTGCGGCAAGATCCGGACGTAATCATGATCGGAGAAATCCGCGATAAGGAAACCGCAGAAATAGCGGTGAAGGCGGCGCAAACCGGCCACCTGGTGCTTTCCACGTTGCACACGAATGACGCCGTAGCCGCGATCACGCGACTTTTGGATATAGGGGTGCCGGGATTTCAAATCGCCGCTTCAGTGACAGGAATCATAGGGCAGCGGCTGATCCGGAAGCTGTGCAGTTGCCATCAGACGTCTCCGGCCACGCCCGAGTTCATATCTCAGATGATGCTCGCGGGAGTGATGACGCCACCAGCAACGCAAAACGTAGCCGCCGGATGCGACGAGTGCGACTTGACCGGCTATAAGGGGCGAATCGGGATTTACGAAATGCTGGCCATCAATAATGCTTTGCGTACGGCGATCCGCGAAGGCGGCCGCAATGACGAAATTCGTTCTCTCGCGCGGCGAAACGGAATGCGATTGATGCACGAATACGCGCTCGAACGCATAAAGGAAGGGCTGACGACGCTGGACGAAGTGCTTCGAGTGGTTCCGATCGAGTACAGCGCTCCGGTAATGTGCGAATCATGCCAGCGGGAGCTTGCAGGGTCATACGCGTATTGTCCTCACTGCGGGGAGCGGCCTCACGCAAAAGAGATGGCGTCGCCCGAGCTTCAGGGAGTGGAGCAAGGGGTGGTGAACTGATGGGTTCCGCTAAATTGCAGGTTCGAAAATATCGGAGAAATAATCCACGAGTTAACAGCCTCGGAAGCATTTCCTTGAACTACGAGGGACACAGCGAAGAGGTAGCGGCCCGTCCGCCTGACTTGAGCGCACGCGGAATGTTTATCAACACCGCGCGGAATTTTCCTGAGGGGGCCGTACTAAATTTGAAATTCTTGCTTTCGTTGTCTGGCGTGGCGATTCGAACGCGATGCGAAGTGCGCTATTGCCTGAAAGGTGTGGGAATTGGAGTGGAATTCGTGGGCATCTCACCTGACGCGGTGGAAGAAATCGAGCGCGAAATCGAGTTGTGCGCTAAGCAATCGAAAGCGAATAGGCGCTCCATGAGAAAAAGGTAGGACGTGCTGGAGAGGGCGCCTAGCATAGGGCGTCAAGTCTGAAGCCCGTGGCAGACCCTGAAGATCCCTTCTTTCAAGAGCCTTAATCGTATCGCGTTCTGAGCCGCGCATTCAAGCGATCGAGCGGCATGCCGATTGAACTTGCAGCGACCGAAGCAGAGGGGAATGGTGCGTGATTGACCAGCGGATTTCGCCGGTTGTTCAGATCCAAACAGAGCCATTCCGGCAGGGTGCTTACCGAGTTCCACATCGTTTTGGTTGCAGGTTTGCGTGCAAGACCAGGGCGAGAGAAAGCGCTTCAGGTGTTATTGGAGCAGATGCTCGAACCGACGCGGGATGAGCCTGGATGCTTGACCTACGATTTGCACCATTCGGTAGTCGATCCAGAACTGTTTTTCGTTTGTGCGGTTTGGCAGGACGAGACATGTGTCGAGAAACACTGGACGATGAAACATTCGCTGGCTTTCAAGAATGTTGCTCCGGATCTTTTGGAAGGGCCTGTGCTGGTCAATAAGTGGCGGATTGTAGGGTGAAAGAGCCACCGTGCATCGTCCTCGTTGGGTCCAACACGACTTGGATACATCTTCACAACAATTGAATATGAAGCCGGTTCGCATTCTCGTTGTTGATGATTCGGTGGTGATTCGGAAACTGCTGTCCGACACATTGTCGAAGGAAGCGAGCTTCGAAGTCCTTGGAACAGCGGGTGACGGACGAATTGCGCTGGCGAAAATTTCGCAGCTCCGTCCTGACCTGATCACGCTGGATATCGAAATGCCGGTGATGAACGGCCTGGAGACACTGGCCGAGATCCGCAAGACCGATCATCAGATTCCAGTAATCATGTTCAGCACGCTAACCGAACGAGGCGCAGCGGCAACGCTCGAAGCGCTCTCGTTGGGAGCCTCAGACTATGCGACGAAGCCGAGCAACACCGGTAGCCCGGCGGTGGCGATCGAGCAGATTCGGGCGGAGCTGATACCGAAGATTAAGGCGCTCTGTGCGGCACAGTTCGGTAGGGACGTAAACCCCAGCGTGGCGCCGTCGAGAACGGTGAATGCGTCGGCTACGCGTCTGGCGGCGCGCCTTCGTAGGCCAGGAAGGCGAATCGAGATTGTGGCGATCGGAACGTCCACGGGCGGGCCGAACGCGCTGGCGCAGGTGATTCCTCTCGTACCGAAGGATTTTCCCGTGCCGATTGTGGTGGTCCAGCACATGCCGCCGATTTTCACGAGGTTTCTTGCGGAACGGCTGGCGAACCGTTCGGAGATTCGAGTGGAGGAGGGACAGGCCGGAGCTGCGCTGGAACCAGGGAAAGCCTGGATCGCGCCGGGGAACTATCACATGACCGTGTCGAGAATGGCGAATGAGAGGCGATTGAAGCTTAATCAAGATGCTCCGGAGCACTCCTGCCGGCCGGCGGTGGATGTGTTGTTTCGATCGGTGGCGGAGGCATATGGCGGAGGAGTGCTGGCCGTGGTGATGACGGGAATGGGCTCGGACGGAGTGCTCGGTGCGCAGCGAATTCGCGCATCGGGCGGCGAAGTGATTGTGCAGGATGAAGCAACGTCGGTGGTGTGGGGCATGCCGAGGCTCGTGCAGGCCGCGGGAGAAGCGGATGGAGTTTTTCCGTTGGGCGAGCTTGCCGGAGAAATCACGCGGCGAGTGGCTCAGAGCCGCAGCCCGGCGCTGGGCGCGGGCACCCGATTTTATACGGTGGAGCATCCCGTAAAATGACGATCACCACACAAACGACGAGCGCTCGGAGTTCACCTTTCAAGGCTGCCGAGCAGGTGGATCCGCTATACCGGCAAATTCGGGACACTGTGTATAAGGTGTCAGGAATTTATAACACCGACGAAAAACTGTACCTGCTTGTGGACGGCTGCGCTAAGCGAATCAAGGAGCTGAAGTTAAGAAGCGCTCGCGAGTATCTGGACCACCTGACGGCGCATCCGAGCCGCGACGGCGAATTACGAGTCTTGCTGAACGAATTGACGATTGGCGAAACCTGTCTTTTCCGGTCGATGCCACAGATTGATGCGCTTCGAAAGGTTATTCTGCCGGAATTTGCGGCGGACAAGACGAGGCAGTCAATGAAACGGCTGCGGATCTGGAGCGCGGGATGCTCGACAGGCGAAGAGCCGTACACGCTGGCGATGACGATGATGGAGGAAAGCGAAGGATTGCTGAAGGGATGGAAGATCGAGATCGTCGCGACCGATCTGAACGACCGTTCAGTGGAAGCGTCAAAGGCCGGCATCTACGGCGATTACGGCCTTCGAAATACCACGGATTATTACAAACGAAAATATTTTGTGGCTGCCGAGGGAAAGAAATTACAGGTGAAGCCGGAGGTGAAGAAGCTAATCACCTTCAATCGCCTGAATTTATCCGAAGACGCGAAAATGCCGTTCATGAAGGGCATGGATCTGATTTTTTGCTGCAACGTGCTGATCTATTTTGACGGAACTTCGAAGGCAAAAGTGGTCGATCATTTCTTCGGGAATCTCAATTTTGGTGGCTATTTTTTTCTGGGCACGTCGGAATCGCTGCTGAAGTTGAACGACGCATTTCATCTGGTTCATTTCCCTGGAACGATCGCGTACTGGAAGCCATCGCTCAAGAGCGGCAAACTATGACGGTCACTCTCGCACCGAATACTCTGGAGCGAATCAAGAGGGTCGAGGTG
>Ga0307471_100000277_pt1 | contig 25777 bp, 21 predicted proteins | sample atmos_gasesAM3C__2_FD_204566 | JGI IMG/M metagenome (GOLD analysis project Ga0307471, IMG submission 204566) | Hardwood forest soil microbial communities from Morgan-Monroe State Forest, Indiana, United States - atmos_gasesAM3C_515 | ecosystem: Environmental > Terrestrial > Soil > Temperate...
GGTTCGTACACGACGGGTCCTGTCAACGTTGGCTACGGAGCCCCTCTACAAGTGGGGATCGTGGTTGCCGGCAATTCTGGTGCAGGCTATCCCACCGGCAACGTGACTCCTCTCGCCGATGGGAAGGCCGTTACGACAGGCGCCTTCGATCCGGGTACGGGAAATCTGAATCCAAGCCCACTTCTGTTGAACTTCGGAGAACACTCCACACTCGTCGCACCCGGCATCACGGCGATCAGTCAATCCAGCACAGTTTCTTATCTCCCGTCATCGCCAAATCTTGGGGCGGGACCGCACGCCCTGCAAGCCAATTATCCCGGCGATGCTAGCTTCAATAGCAGCGTGTCGAATACCTACAACTACACGGTCACCAAAGCCGACACGATGATTGCAGACTTCTATACAATCGGCACACCCGTGGCGAATGTACCAGTCCATCTCGCTGGCCAGATCGTATTCCAGAACAATTGGTACGCGCCCTACTCCGGTACGGTTACGGTCACCGACACAACCAGCGGAGCTCCGGTGGTCTTGGGTTCCGCTCCCATCACCATGGATTATGGCGGTTACTACGAGGTGCCGGTAACCTTCAAGTCTGCCACGACCCATTCCCTCACGGTGAATTTCAGCGGTGACGCGAACACCAACGCCAGCCTTGGGAAATACGTCGTACCGATCAATCCCAATGCGCCTCCCAATGTCAGCTTGGGTGCCGACATGAGTAGCGCTGTTGTAGGAACGCCTGTCACTCTGACCGCAGTGGTGACCTCGGATGTGCGTACCTACACCGCAACGGGCAAGGTGACCTTCCTAGATGGCGTAACGCCGATTGGAACCGCGGCGCTCGACCCTACCGGAACCGCGAATCTCGTTGTGAAGACACTCATCGCGGGCGCGCACTCCATTACGGCAAGTTATGCCGGAGACGCCATGTTGACCACGGCAGTTTCCCCTGCAATCACCGAATTGATTGCCGACTTCACTCTCCAGCCACCAGCAACGGGCCTGAGTGTCCAGTCGGGTCAAAGTGCTTCGACGACCATCAGTGCAATTCCACTCGGCGGTTCAACTCAGACGATTCAGTTCTCCTGCTCGAGCCAGTCGCTGGAACTGAGTTGTAGCATCAATCCGACTTCCTCTGCGCTGGACGGTCTAAATCCCGCGCAGGTAAGCGTTACCGTCACTGCCCAGAAATTGAAGTCGAGCGCGTTGCTCAAGGACCGCCTACTAGGTGTCGCTTCCACACTCGCATTTGCCGGCCTGTTGTTGCCGTTTGGCCGGCGCAAGCGACTGAAGACCCTGCTCGGAATGATCACGGTGGCCGTGATCGTTCTATGCGGCGCAGGCTGCGGCGGTGTCGGCACGACCAGCAATTCCGCCACCTCCAACAATAGCAATTCCGCCACCTCTAACAATAAGGGTACGGGCGGAGATTCGGCTACTCCAGGCGTCTACGTTGTAAACATCAGCGCAACGAGTGGACCCGGGAGCACTGCGAAGGTTGTTCCCCTGCTCGTGACTATCACCAAGTAACGACCGCGACGTAGTCCAATACAGGTCGTAAAAGGCTGCTGCGAATCTGCGGCGGCCTTTTACGTTATCGTTTCGACGTTTGCGAACTCTCGGGGCGCACTATTTGCGTCTGGGTTTTCGGCGAGTTTGGCTTTGCGGACGGCTTCTGCCGACGCGGTTTCCGCGGCCTGATTTTGTTGGTGACCTTGTAGCCCGCGCGTTCGAACACGCGCCCACTGAGGTGCTACTGGGGGACGAGCGTGGTTTCCTCACCTGTAATTTCACCTGTAAGAGTTCCCGCTTAGACGTACTTACACGTACGTAGTCGGCCCACAACACCTTTGAAGTTGTTGGCGGTACATAATAAAGCCGCTTTGACACGGTCAAATGAAGCTTCGGGCCTTGCGAGCGATCAAGAATGGGGGGCTAATCGCTTGAGTTCGATATGTTCCCCTAAAGGCTATAGGCCCGTAGCTCAGTTGGTTAGAGCGCGTCCTTGACACGGACGAGGTCTGCGGTTCGAGTCCGCACGGGCCTACCATTCTCTGAGTTTTTGTGTCGAGCGCCACCCGTTCAGGGTTGCGCCCTGCGCGAGTCTGGAGCGCAATAGCACAAGGTATAGGGTGACGACGGCTTGTGTTGCCCTCGGCGGAGACAAACGGCTCTAGGCGTCACTAGATTCGATAGCGGGACGTAAGTGAGACACGAAAAGCGCAACCTCAGTGCTCGGAGGGAAGCTCTTCCTTCGAGTCTCGGGGCGCATCCTTTTTGTTTTCGGTGGAGGAGTTTTGTCTAAAGAGCTTCGCTACCTTCATAACGGTATGCCGTGCGTAATAGAGTGGGTTGCTTTTGTAGGCCGTTCGGTACTGAGCAATCCGGCGGATGACTTCTTCGAGGGGTTCGCCACGAGCGAGTGCGCGCTTTGCAAAAGCCCAGTCGTGTTCGGACTGGCTCAGGTTGGCCCGCGAAGGGCCGGCTCGTTTTGCGCGCTCGTGATCGTTGTAGCGCGGCGAGTCCTGAGAGTCGATGTTTAACTGGAAGTCACGGAGACGATAGATCTGCGCGGATTCTTTGCGAACCTCGACAAAGAAATTCGTTTCATATTTCTTGTTGGCAAAACCAGGCAGACGCAACACACGCGCCGCGTCGGTGGCAGCGGGATCTCCGCCGCACTCCCGGGCCATCGCGTGCAGAAGGCCTTCTGCCTCACGAAGGCCCATTCCTTCGACCTTCCAAACGATCTGGAATTTCCCCGGTGAACTGGTGAGGACGTAGTTCGGTTTTGGCACGACACTCGAGTTTTCAACAGCGTTCAGAGCCTCCTGCCCTCGGTGATCCAGATCGAGGTAGACGTGGCGGATTGATTTGATGTCCTCCTTCGTTCGGGTTGAGGCATGTTTCCGCAGGGGGTTCATCCCTATATAAATGTCTGACCCGGTCGCGTTTTTATAGCGCAGCCACGCCTGAAACTCAGGACTCGACGCCTTCTTTGCACTAGTGATGCGCTGTAGGACTTCGCCGAGGTCGCGATTTAGCACCAGCACCGCGATCCGGTCAATTGGCTCGAAGTTGTCAAGAATGTATTCTGAAGCGGACGGAAAGGACGCACCTGAGTGCTCGTCGATCGTCATGAGGAGCTCCTTGTGACTGTCAAAATGAAGCTGTAGTTGTGTTCGGCGCAGCCCGGATCATAATCTTGGATTTCGACAGCTTCTGCGGCTAGACGGACCGCCCTCTACCTTAGCGTGTGTGTCTTGGACCAATCATTGAGGTTTACAGCTCCCTAAGCGCTTCCTGGATTCGACGCTTTGTGCCATTCTTGAGAACATGCCCCACTTTATTCGAGGTCCGTTTTGCTCCCGATCTGGATCAATTCGGCTCTGGGGCTATGCAGCGGTTGCTCAAGATCCACCTTCTTGCCCTTTGCATAGATTTTCTGAGCACCCCGTGTTTTGTACCATTGCGCCAGCGTAGCAGTCTGGCTTTGATGCTCCACGACCTTTCGCCAACCGCCGCCGTTATAAGCACAGAAACTGATTTCACCTTCTCGCGTGGCAACCGGGGTTGACGAGCTGGTCAGAGCTGCGAAGTCATAATTGAAGGCATCTTGAAACCACATAGCACCGGACGCCATGATTCTCCAGCGCCCGTGATTGGAATAGGCCTTCTCGGACCAATCGTCGCCGTTACCGGCTACCCGGTAGAAACAATCGTCAAGTAACCCGCGAAACTGCTGAAGACCGAAACCAGTGGGAGCCTTCCTAGAATCGAAATTGCGGAGCAAGGAGAGCGTGGCAAGGGCCTTAGTTGTTTTGGGCCCCCTCGCGGAATCCGTGATTTCTAGAAGATCCCGTCTGAATTGCTCGAAGTTGAAGAAGACTGGAATCGGAACGACCTGCTTATTCTGTGTGTCTACGAGCAAGGGGCTGAATATCCCATGGTCAGGATGGCTATCCACAAAGAGGCTACCCACCTCCGCCCAAGGGTTTAACACATCGCACAAGTGGGCAAAAATCCCGTAGGTCGAGACAGGGAACCAATCGCGCAAGGGCTGCCAGTCAAATGCACTTTGCTCCTGCAGATCATACGCAAGTTGTGAAAGCGGATACCGGCGAGCATAGCGTTCTTCCGTCGGGATGTTCTCGTCCCTACCGGTGAACATCACGGGTTGAAACAGGATCCCGTGGATTTTGTCCATATTCTGAACCGCGAAGCGAACCATCTCGCCCACCCCGTCGTTGTTGAGGCCGTTCACCACCGTAACCTGGAGGGTCGTGCGCATTCCAGACGCCGCAATGTTCTCTAGTGCTTTGAGCTTCACTTCCATGTAATTTCCCAAGCCGCGGTGCTTGTTCTTTTCGTCGGAGACCCCATCGCATTGCAGATAAACGGCGTGCAGCCCGGCTGCCTTGGCTTGGGCAGCAAAGTCTCGGCTCGCGGCAAAGCGCAAACCGTTCGTGGCAACATGAAGACGGTGGAAACCCTTGCTTTTCGCGTGTCGAAGAGCCTCAAAGAAAATGGGGGAAAGTGTCGGCTCCCCACCGGAGAAGAGCACATTGATTTCCCGTTGGGGTCTGAATGAAGCAGCGTTGCGGAAGAGCGTCTCTACTTCTTCCACGCTCAATTCATGAACGTAGCTGGCAGCGTTCGCATCCATATAACAGGGAGAGCACATCATGTTACAGCGGTTGGTAAGATCAACGATCAGGTGTGAACCGCGCCCTGAACTGATGCTGTTTGGCCCGTGATTGTGCACATGGTGATCGCCGACACATTCGAAGTCCTTACCGAACGCAAGGCCTTCCATCTTTCGAAAGAAATCGGGGTGATTGGAAAGCGTATCCTCGAACGGTCCATGCCTCTGGCACGACTTCCGCATAAGGATACGGCTTCCTTCCTCGATGATCTCCGCCTCCACCATCCCTGGGTGATGGCGGAAATCAGCGACGTCGCGCTCACCGCGAAGGAATGCTTCTACGGCTTCACGATTGCAGTCAGGGCACAGAGAAAGCGTTCTCCTCGGGACACCCGTCTTCATTTGCGTTCGTTGTTTTCTCTTCAGAAGAGGCCCAGGAGCCCATCTTGGGCTTGGTAATTTCCCTTCTGGTAGCACACTGTTAATCGCTCGGAGTAGTTTCCAAACGACCTTCGCAGTTGCAGAAACAGAATCCGCCTTTGCAATAGACATGGAATCCCCTCCACGGACACGCGTATTCGGGAGGCATCAGCCCTTAGGGGATGTCGCTGGGTTCACGACGAATACGCGCTCGTTCAGCTCATGTCAAGTGGATTTTTATGGAGCCACGGTTAGCAGAGTCCGCTGCTCCTCAGTAACCGTCGTCAGCGATAACGCTGTCTCTCTTGCTCATCTCCTCGTCCTCCCTGATTTCGCTTCTCTCGGATGGCTCTGCGCTTGCCCCTCAATTCCTTTGTCTCGCAACCATACGCTGATGGTGTACAACACAAATCCTACGCTAATAGCGTACTGTGTCAGTAAACTCCCACCTCAACGGCCAAACAATTTGGGGGTACTTGGCGCCATGCCCCTGCCTGCTCGACGGGCGCGAAGGGGTCCATTCGACAGCCTTCAGGAAATCTGCAGGAATTTCAAGCGGGGTCCGAAGCGTCTGCGGTACCTGACGGCTGACCGGCAAACCAGTGCCTAACCCACTATCACTAGTCGAAAAGAACCGGCTGACCAGAGGCATCCTCGCGGTCGCGAAAGTTGCTCAGACCAACGCCGACGAGGCGAAAACGTTGCCCTGCCTTGAGGCCAACACGGTCTCGGAGCGATAGCGCGATGCTCGTCAATTCCTCGCAAGAAGAGGGAGGAGAAGAAGGCGTATGGCTGCGAGTGAGGATCTTAAAATCGCTGGTCTTCAGCTTGAGCACCGCCGTGCGAGCGATTCGTGATTCCTTGCGCGACGCGGCCCAGGTGTGTTGAGCGAGTCTCCGGATCATCGGCTCCGTCTCGGTCAATAGCACGTCGCGTTCAAACGTGTCCTCGGACGAAATGGATTGCGTTGGTCTGTCGGGTATGACTTCAGTCTTGTCGACTCCTCGGGCCAACTCGTAAAGACGCACGCCATAGCGACCGAAGCGGCTTTCGAGTGTTGCCAACTCGATCGTCCGCAGATCTCCAACAACTTCTACAGCAAAGCTCTTAAGCTTTTCCTCCATAACCTTACCTACTCCAGGCAGACGACCCACCGGCAAAGGCAACAAGAATGAATCTACTTCTTCCGGCTGTATGACGAAGAGGCCATCCGGTTTCCGCCAGTCCGAAGCAATCTTGGCGAGGAATTTGTTGGGCGCCACGCCGGCTGAGGCTGTCAAATTCAATTCCTCACGGATTTGCTCCCGAATAGCGCGCGCCACTAGCGTGGCAGTCGGCAAGCCCGTCTTATTTTCAGTGACGTCGAGGTACGCTTCGTCAAGCGATAACGGCTCGATCAGATCGGAATGGCGCATGAAGATTTCGCGCACCTGACGTGAGACGGCTCGGTAGCGTGGGAAATCTGGAGGCAGGAACACGGCATTAGGGCAGAGACGCTCCGCTCGAACAGCCGGCATTGCCGAACGCACTCCAAACCGTCGTGCTTCATACGAAGCGGCGCAGACAACGGAGCGATTCCCGCGCCAAGCGACGATGACGGGCTGGCCCCGCAGTTGCGGAGCGTCGCGCTGTTCGACAGACGCATAGAACGCGTCCATGTCGACGTGAATGATCTTGCGAACGGTCATCAGCCACCATCTTAATTGTAAGCCGCAACATTAAGAGCGAAGAACATGGCAACCGGAAGTGCGTTCATGAGACCAGCTCAAGGCGATGCCACGATAGAACTTTCGGAGAGCATCGCCGCATAGTTTTCGGTGCCATTTTCCGTTACCAAGAACCAGTGCCGTGGAATGCTGGCAGAAATTTTGGCTCGCCCACTCTCGTACATGATCATCTGAGCCGCCCGCACAGTTACACCGCAAACACAAAAAAGAGGCGGACGACTCCAGATTTTGGCCCCGCGCCCCGTGCTCTCCCGTCCGTCACACTAAGCCGAAAAGGCAAACGCAGGCTTTCGCGCCTTCGAGAGGTAAAGACCATTGCCACAGCCTCGGACAGGCAGCGGGGAGCTCCCTCAAGCAGAGTCCAACTACGACTTGCCGTCAGATACGCGAGGGCCTCAGCGGTAACTGTAAATACACTAAGTGCTTTTGTTTCTGCTGACAAGGGCCGGTGAACCGACGCAAATGAACGATAGAACTTGACATAGTGAATTTCGCAGATTACAGTGTGCATGTAAGACGGAATCAGCATGCCACATCAACTCCCTGACTTCAAGTCCGAGTTCTTCAAGGCTCTCGCCCATCCCGTGCGCATCCGCATCCTCGATTCTCTTCGCGACGGCGAGAAGGGTGTCAATGAACTGAGCGAACTTCTCAGAATTGAGCCCCCTAATGTTTCTCAGCAACTTGCCATTCTGCGCATGCGCAACATCGTTGTGGGACGCAAAGCAGGCAGCAACGTTTATTACTCCGTTTCGGACCCAACGCTGTTCCGGCTTCTTGATGTCGCCAAAGATATTTTTAACAACCACCTGGTGGGTGTCAGAGACATGCTTCAGAAGATGGAAACGATTCCGTAGGGAGAGAAAATTTTGCCCACAATTCGCAAATGTACGCAGGTCCTTGTGCTTTTCCGGGCTCCTGGTTTCTCACTCGCATCGTCACGAGGAGATCGCTAGCGATGGCGGATTACTACACTTCTCAGCAGCTGGCCCAGACCTTGGAAATTGCGGAAACCGACATCAAGGAACTTCAGGTCAAGGGCTTACTGCCACCAACGATGAAAAATGGCAGGTGCTATTTTTCCTCCTGGCAGGCTTACTGCCTTCGCGCTGCCCTTCGCTGGGCGAGCGAAGACAAGGTTGATTTGCAAGAAGCTTTCGCGCGAGTGGAAAAACGCTGGCATGCCCATGCCCGCGCGTTGAAGGAATAGTTCTGGCCTGACGGAGACGACCGATCCGACAGGACATTCGGAGGGAAATCGCTCGGAGCGAGCCCGGGCAACGGACAACTGTACTCTGCCTAGGAGGACTTCGCGGAGGCGCTTTCACGACGAAAAAAGAAGTTCCTACGATCGTCGATGCCCAGCCTGCGTACGCCTGTCGAAGGAAAACCGCGGCAGACGAAGAGCAGCTTTGGGCGAGGGGCAGAGGGGCAAGTGAATCGGAATCTGAAAGAACAGACGCTAAAGAAGAAAATGAAGAACTGGTTACCAAAATCCTTCCTGTGCCTCAAGTCCTACACGAAGCGGCTGTTCGTGGCGGACCTTCTGTCAGGCATAACGGTTGGCCTCGTGGCCCTGCCGCTCGCGATGGCGTTCGCTATCGCTTCCGGGGTCCCGCCTCAGGACGGTTTGTACTGCGCGATCGTTGCGGGTTTTGTAATTTCAGCACTGGGCGGATCGAAAACCCAGATTGGCGGACCAACGGGCGCGTTCGTTGTCGTGGTCTTCGGCATTGTCACGAAGTATGGCTTGAACGGTTTGTTCATGTGCACCTTGATGGCGGGAGTGCTCCTGCTGATTTTGGGTGCAACGGGCTTGGGCACGGCCGTCAAATTTATTCCCCGCCCGGTGGTGGTTGGCTTTACGAATGGCATCGCGGTGATTATCGCCAGCACGCAAATCAAGGATTTCTTCGGGCTCAAGATCGAGAAGGTTCCCGGCGAATTTCTCGGCCGGATTGCAGCAATAGCCCATAATTTCTACTCGTTCTCACCGCTGGAGACAGGCCTGGCGGTTGCGGCCCTTGCGGTGATTATTGTTTTCATGCGCTATGTGAAGAGGGTTCCGGGCTACATTGTGGCGCTGATTATAGGCACGGCGGCAGTGGTACTGTTCAAATTGCCCGTCGAAACAATTGGCACGCGTTTTGGTGGCATTCCTTCCGGGCTACCCACGCTTAGAATTCCGACTTTCCGCCCGGATTTAATGCGGCCGTTGATTTCGCCGGCCATTACCGTCGCCATGCTGGGAGCGATTGAATCGTTGATGTCCGCAGTCGTCTCCGATCGCATGAGCGGCGACAAACACAATCCAAACGTGGAACTTGTGGGGCAAGGGATCGCCAACATTCTTTCTCCTCTGTTCGGCGGGCTTCCGGCCACCGGCGCAATCGCGAGAACGGCTACAAACATCCGTTCCGGGGCGAAAACACCCGTATCGGGAATGATCCACGCCTTAACGCTTTTGGCAATTGTGGTCTTCGCCGCTCCCCTCGCAAGATTCATTCCCTTGTCGGTCCTGGCGGCAATCCTTATGGTCGTGTCCTACAACATGGGTGAGTGGGGAGAAATCCCAGAGCTCTTAAGACTCTCGCGAATGGAGATCGCGACCTGGCTGGTTACGTTTTCGTTGACGGTGTTCGCGGACCTGACCGTAGCCGTGGAAGCCGGAATGATTCTCGCCGTGCTGGTGTTCATCCGGAAGGTTACGCAAACTACCTCGGTATCAGAAGTAACCGAGGAGTACGTCCGGGAAGGGCATGCGCACATCCTGCAGCATAAAGTCATCCCTGCGTACGTCACTATCTTTCGAATTCACGGGCCTTTCCTATTTGGAGCAACCGACAAGATCGAGGAGATCACAAGCCGGATGGCCAGCCTGCCGCCAATTCTGATTCTGAGATTGCGCAATATGACCGCGATTGATTCCACCGGCCTTCAAGCGCTCGAAACCTTTGCGGACCAAGTCCATGAATCGGGACGGGAACTCATTCTTTGCGGAGCCAGGGAACAGCCCACGCGACTCATGCATCAAGCCGAGTTTCAGCAGCACATAGGCGCGGAGAATATGTGCAAGAGCATCGAAGACGCTCTGAACCGCGCCCGGCTGGTCTTCCCCGAAGTCTCCAAGCGCCATCCTGCGGGAACGGTTTGGGGTCGCAGAAGCACGGATGCCCTGACGGATCCCGAAGAGGCGTTGCCGGAACCGGCGTCCACTCTCAAGGGAAGCATCTGATGATGCGGCGGTGACAACCGGGAGCGATGAAAGATTTACAGACGTGATGGTCGCCATTCTCGAAGCATTGGTGTCTTGGATCCGAGATGGACTCTCAAGGAGGTACGAAAAATCTCGAACTGTGCTTCTTCTTTGCTAAGTTAAAGGTAAGCAACTTATGAAGTTCGAGGTATCCATGCCATTGAATGCCATCGCCCGCCGCAACACCACCTGCACTGTACATGTGCGTGGCGTGGACTTGCTCCATAATCCGGCCCTGAACAAGGGCACCGCCTTCGACGAAGCGGAACGAGACACGTTTTGCTTGCACGGGCCTTCTCCCGCCCATCGTGGAGTCGCTTGACGCGCAATGCATTCGCGCCTACGAAGCGTTCCTACTAAAGCACAACGATCTCGAGCGCCACATCTATCTTCGGCAGCTTCAAGACACGAACGAGGTCCTTTTTTATCGCTTGCTCCTGGATCATATCGAGGAGATGCTGCCCATCGTCTATACGCCCGTCGTAGTCCTTGGTTGCCAGGAATTCAGCCACATTTATCGCCGCGCCCGCGGTCTGTTCATCCCGTACTCACTCCGCCATGCCATTCCTTCGCTTCTTCGCAACCATCCCAATCCCGAGGTGGACGTCATTGTCGTGACTGATGGTGAGCGCATTCTCGGTATCGATGATCAAGGTGTTGGCGGGCTAGGTATCCCTATCGGCAAGCTGTCGCTCTATACGCTGATCGGCGGCATCCATCCCTCTCGCACTCTGCCCATCGTTCTCGACGTAGGCACTAACAACGAAGAACGCCTGCGTGATCCTGAATATCTTGGCTGGAGGAATAAGCGAGTTACGGGAACGGACTACGATGACTTTATCGGCGCTTTTGTCAGCCGTCAAAGAAGTTCTGCCCGGAACCATTCTCCAGTGGGAAGACTTCGCCGGCGTGCACGCGCGCCCCATCCTCGACCGCTATCGCGACCAACTGCTTACTTGTCATCTGCTGCATAGGTGCTCGTGACCGACAGGGCGAACTGCGCGGCCACAAGGCAACTGAGGAATTTTTCCATCGGTTAGCTCCTTCGAAGTACAGTAGTGATTGGCCAGCCGGCCGGATCGATTGCAGGGCGTGGGAAACCGCAGAAAATTATAGGTCAGAAAGAGATCCATGAGGTAGAAGAAAAGCCGCCGATAACATTCGCTCAAGCGCTAGGAGACAAGTTGTGGTGGTGAACCTGGAAAGCGGAAAATCGGACTGAATCAGTCGTGTAACGATGATGAACACCTCATCGGTGAGCGCATATTTTGTTGACACTTTCTGCGTTTGCTGCAAGGATTAAGTATCCTTTCGAACTTCCACCCTGCTCAACCTATTGGATAGGGCGGATCCTTCATACAACGCGCCTTTCTCTCAGGTTGGTAGAGCCATTTGGGCGCGCCCGAACTCATAATCGAATGATACGGAGAGATCATCAGACCAGCTCGATGATCCCCTCATTGAAAACAGCCTGGCTTGTTTTCCAGGAGTTCACTGCGAGTATTATGGGGATGCGAGTCGAGCGAACCCGGAATTGGTAGCCAATCCTGGTGCTGAGCCACAGGAGCAGGTTTCGACTTTACAGGTTTGAGAAAGACGGCCGTGGGAAATTCGCTAGACCACGCCGAAACTCAATCAGGGAGAGCAACATGCAGACGACAAGGAAGAACCTCGGCACAGCGACGCTGGCCGTGGCGTTGCTGGCAGGCACGTGCTTGTTCAGCGCGCCGGCGAAGGCCGACGTGGCTGCGGGGGGAACGCTGTATAAGGCGAAGTGCGCGATGTGTCACGGGCCGGATGGCAAGGGCAAGGAAGCCATGAAGACGAAGGACCAAAGCTCCGCTGAAGTCCAGAAGATGAGCGACGCTGACCTGACCGCCGCGATCACCAATGGCAAGGGCAAGATGCCGGCCTTCAAGACGCTGACACCGGACCAGGTGAAGGATCTGGTGGCATTCATCCGCTCTCTGAAGAAGTAGCGGGCACCGGGAAGTAAAGAGAAATTAGGCACGGAGCGCGCGCCTGCCAGCTCCGTGCAGTGAAAAAACAGGAGGAAAGAAATGAAGAAGGTTTGTCAGGGATCGCGTTGATCGCAGTCTTGTGTATGGCGGGCTCCGTTGTCCGCGCTCAGTATAAAGCCAACGGAGAGAAGGTGTATAAGGCGAAATGCGCAAGCTGCCATGGCCCGGACGGCAAAGGTGAGACGGCTGCCGGCAAGGCGACCAAAGCGCGCGATATATGCGCGGACGAAGCGAAGAAAGAAACCGATGCCGCCTGGACGGACATCATCGTGAAGGGCAAGAACAAGATGCCCGCGTACGACAAGAAGATCACGGAAGCGGAAGTGAAGGACGTGGTCGCCTACATGCGCAGCCTTTGCAAATAGGTTTGCCGGTGTGCCCATTCACCGCAGGCACTCAACAATTGAGCTAGCTCAGGGGCCCTGGCGGATCCTTCGCTGGGGCTTTTCTTCGATGAAACGCATAAATATCTTGGAATTTGTGGGGGCATGAAGCAAATGAGTCCGCGGAACACTCTCCGGGATTGGGCAAGATTAATTTATTATTTGAGTCAGAACATGCTGAGCCTGATCGGCGTGGTGCTGACCACGAGCAGTGCCGTCACGCTTGTGGCCTTCTGGACTTACGATTTCATGCTGCCGGGACCTTCTCACCCGTACGTCGGCATCCTGCTGTTTCTGATTCTTCCCGTGCTGTTTATTCTGGGCTTGGTCCTGATTCCTGTCGGGATTTTGTTGCACCGAAGAAAATTGCGGACGGCGGGCGAGTTACCGGCCACCTTCCCGGCGGTGGACTTCAAGCTGCCGGTGGTGCGCAACGGCCTCCTGTTCATCGCTTTCGCGACCTTCCTGACGAATTCATTACATCGCGATTGATGAACAGCAGCAGGTGATTCCTGTGGTGTATTACACGAACGACAAAGGAAAGACCGTGGAGTACGTCTCCACGGACATCAAGGTGACGAAGGAGCAGGTTGAGAAAAGCGAGAAGCGGTCGATGGACTGCATTGACTGTCACAACCGGCCGACACACGCGTTTGAATTGCCGGAAAATGCCGTGGACAAGCGCATGTCACGCGGCCTGGTGAGCCCGGAACTGCCCTTCATCAAGAAAAAGGCGGTGGAACTGCTGAAAGCGGAATACCCCGACCGGGAGACCGCGCAGAAAAAGATTGTGGAGGGACTGACGAGCTACTACCGGACGAATTATTCGGAGATTTGCAACACGAAGCGCGCGCTGGAGGAGCAGTCCGCCGAAATGTTGCGCGCATTTATCTGCGCAATATCTTCCCGGGCATGAAGATGAGCTGGGGTGTGCATCCGAACAACATCGGCCACAACGATTCGCCCGGTTGTTTCCGCTGCCATGACGGTACGCACACGAGCGCAGACGGCCAAACGATTTCCAACGATTGCTCCGCGTGCCATAACCTGCTCGCGGACCAGGAGGAAAATCCCAAGGTTCTGGCGGATCTTGGATTGAAGTAAACGAGATTTGTGGGCCCAGGTGGCCCGGAGGTAGCGCCTTATGAGCTCCGAACGAGCCGCTAGGCATGGCCGCGTCTTGATCTTAGGCGGCGTAGTCCTCGCGCTGGCGTGGGTGCTCGCTCCCACTCGCGCTACTGCAAAGCCAAAGTCTGCCCATGCCCCAAAACAAGATGAAGCCTGCCTGAGCTGTCATGGCACGGCGGGAATGAAGTCCGACAAGGGCAAGAACATCACCGTTGATCCAGGCAGGCATGCGGCAAGTGCCCACGGGATTCTCGGGTGTAGCGACTGCCATACGACCATCAAGGAATTCCCGCATCCTGCGAAAATCCCTCAAGTGCAGTGCGCAAGTTGCCACGAGGAAGAAGTAAAGGCGTACGGCGGAAGCGCCCATGTCCTTCTGGGCGAGGCGGCATGTTCCGCGTGCCATGGCAACGCGCATGAATTGACCACGGCGGACAAGTTGATGCCGGCAATATGCGCGGAATGCCACGCCAAGGAAGTTAAGGACTTCGCGGCGAGCATTCACGGCCAGGCGGCTAAGGGTGGTGACCGGGATGCGCCGACGTGCGAATCCTGCCACGGCAGCGTTCATGGCGTGCAGCCAGCAAGTGCAGCCGACTCGATGGTAGCCGACAAACGGCTCGCGGATAGCTGCGCAAAGTGCCACGGTGATCCCGGATTTCTGTCGCGCCACGTGATACCGGTGGTCCATCCCGTGGATTCCTATAAACAGAGTGTCCACGGGCGCGCGATTGCCGCCGGCAGCGACAAGGCAGCGAACTGCAACGATTGCCACGGCAATCACGATATTTACCCGGCGCGCGATGCGCGTTCGCATGTCAATCACTGGAGAGTGCCGGAGACCTGCGCGCAATGCCACAGGGAAATTGCCCGGCAGTTCAACGAAAGTGTCCATGGAGAAGCGGTCAAGGCTGGCGTGCGGGATGCGCCGGTCTGCATCGACTGCCACGGCGAACACTTGATCCTGGATCCGGCGAATCCGGCATCGCCGCTCAATGCCGAGAATATCTCCGCAGAAACCTGCGGCCGCTGCCATGGGGATCCCCGCCTGGCATTGCGTTATGATTTGCCGATGGATCGCCTGCCATCCTACGCCGGCAGCTACCATGGCCTGGCCCTCAAAGGCGGGAAAGTAACCGCGGCGAACTGTGCGTCTTGCCATGGGGCGCACGCGATTCTCCGGTCAAGTGACCCGCGCTCGACGGTCAATGCCGCAAACCTGGCGAAAACGTGCGGGCAATGCCACAAAGGGGTGGTCGAATCCCGATTCACCATCGGACCTATTCACGTGCAAACCAATGCCGGCCCCAATCATCCGGTGGTGCGCTGGATCCGCTGGACCTATTGGGTGCTGATTCCGTTCACGCTGGGCTTCATGCTGTTGCACAACCTTTTGGATTTACTGGCGAAATTGATACGGCGACGCCCGCGGCATGAATCAAGTGAACTGGCGCTGCGGATGAATTTGTGGTTCCGCATCGCGCACTGGGGAATTATGGTGAGCTTTCCCACGCTGGTGGTAACGGGCTTCGCGCTGAAATATCCGGAGATCTGGTGGGCCAAGCCGCTTTCGCCTTGGGAATCCCATGCGGGGGTGCGCGGCGGTCTCCATCGTGTTGCGGCCGTGGTGATGATCGCCGCGACTCTATATCATTTCGTGCACCTGGCACTGAAGAAGCGCGATCGCGCGTTCCTGACAGCGATGATTCCCACGCTCAAAGATGCCACGGATCTTCTGGATGTGCTCCGCTACAACCTTGGCCTCAGCGATAAGGAGCCGAAATTTGCCAAGTTCAACTACGGCGAAAAGATGGAGTACCTGGCTTTCCTTTGGGGCACGGTGGTCATGGCCATTTCCGGATTCCTGCTGTGGTTCAATAACTTCACGCTGCGGAACTTTCCGAAGTGGGTGACAGATGCGGCCACGGCGGTTCATTGGTACGAAGCCTTGCTGGCCACGTTCTCCATTCTGCTTTGGCACTTCTACCTGGTCATGTTCGATCCCATGGTCTACCCGATGGACACGGCGTGGCTCGACGGCAAGATTCCCTCGGACCATTACCGCCACGCGCGGCCGGAGTATTATCGCGAACTCAGCCGCGCCGGTATGCTCGAAAATCCCGACGGGGTCGAACCGGCGGGGGCGGCCGTAGAGCCGGTGAACGGCGACGATTGAATCGATATGGCGATAATTCTCCATGGACATTTGCGTTGTGCAAGGTGTGGTAGTGTCTGCCAAGGGAGTGTGGAAAGAATATGGCGTTTCGCACGATCATCGAACCATTCCGGATCAAGAGCATTGAGCCGATCCGGGGCACGACGCGGGAAGAGCGGCGAAAACTGATCGAGGCTTCCGGATACAATCTTTTCCTTGTCGCTTCCGAAGCCATCCTGATTGATCTGCTGACGGATTCAGGCACCTCTGCTATGTCCACGGAGCAGTGGGCCGCGATGATGCGCGGCGACGAATCCTATGCGGGCTCGCCAAGCTTCACGCGTTTTCGGGATTCGGTAACGGCCATTTTCGGTTTTCGCCACGTGATTCCGACGCACCAGGGGCGAGCAGCGGAACGGATATTGTTCAATGTCATGTGCAAGAAAGGTGACACGGTTCCCAACAACACGCATTTCGACACGACGCGAGCCAATTGCGAATTCGTGGGCGCGACAGCACTGGACATTCCGATCCCGGAAGCCAAAGAGCCGGCGCACCTGCATCCATTCAAGGGAAACATGGATGTTGCCAAGCTCGGCGAAGCGATCGAGCGCGAAGGCGTGAAGAAAATTCCACTGGTCATGCTCACGATTACCAATAATTCAGGCGGCGGGCAACCCGTTTCCATGGCCAACATCCGCGAGGTAAAGCAGCTTTGCAAAAAACGTGGCATACCGCTGTACATTGACGCGTGCCGCTTCGCCGAGAATGCTTACTTTATCAAGTTGCGCGAGGCCGGCTACGCGGATAAATCGCCGCGGGAGATTGCGCGTGAGATTTTCTCTTACGCGGATGGGTGCACCATGTCCGCCAAGAAAGATGGACTGGCGAATATCGGCGGCTTTCTCTGCACCAATGACGACATTCTGGCGCAACAGGAAAAAGATCTGTTGATTCTCACGGAAGGATTTCCAACTTACGGCGGGCTTTCAGGACGCGATCTGGAAGCGATTGCTGTGGGTTTGAACGAGGCATTGGAAGAAGATTACTTGAAATATCGCATTGCTTCGACGGCGTTTCTAGGAAACCACATTGCCAGCGAAGGCGTTCCGATTGTGCAGCCACCCGGAGGGCATGCGATTTATCTGGACGCGCGGGCTTTTCTGCCGCAGATCCCGCCCGCGCAATTTCCGGGCGTCTCGCTGGCGGTAGAACTCTACCTCGAGGGCGGAATCCGCTCGGTCGAAATCGGCTCGCTGATGTTTGGCGAGCATGCGCAGATGGATCTGGTGCGGCTGGCAATTCCGCGGCGCGTTTACACACAAAGCCATATTGAATATGTCGTCGAAGTGATTTTGAAGGTTTGGCGAAGGCGCGAGCAAATCCCCGGCTACGAGTTGGTCCACCAGGCGCCTTTCTTGCGCCATTTTACGGCGAAACTGAAACCAGTAATTGGATAGCATACCAGCCCGTTCTGGCCTCCGTTTGCGCCATTCCCATACAGGTGCATGTGCCACTCGGCTCGCTCCAGAATTCCCGCCCAAGGCGGGACTTTGCAGCCCACATAACACACTGATACATAAGATGTTACTTCAGCTTTTTCGAGTGAGGTCCGTGCTGCAAGGGAGCCGGCAATCTTCCGATTGCCACGGAGGGAGCGAATCCCCGCATCCTCTGAGTCTTCTCGCTCAGTCTGCCGGTCCGGGAAGGTTTTGCAATGAATCCAACAACGGAACGTCGCGGCCCGCATTTGGGCCTGGAAGAATTGAAAGCAGCCGCTGCCGAGATGCGCGCCATGGACGTGGTCAGCATCTATGCTGCCGGCTCCGGGCATCCCGGAGGAACGCTCTCTGTGATGGATGTTGTCGCCGCACTCTATCTAAATGTGTTGAACCATGATCCGGCGAGTCCCGTATGGCCAGAGCGCGAATCGCTGCACAGCTTGGCCGCGGCTCATCCAGCCTTGTTCGCTAGCGCCCTGTGCGCCGGGTGCGTTCCTCAGTTATTCTTATGCGGCATGCGTATCGTTACGATTGATCCCGCACTCAAAGCCAGGTGTCCCCGGGCATCGCTGGGCTGTCTCACCGCTTCCGTTCGCACGCAAGAGTCTTCGCAAAGTCTGCGCGAAGAGATGCAAGCGTGTGAAGCGCACCTCTTGAAACTTCCGGAGCCGCGGGCGGTTCTCGAGTCACCAAAAATCCTGGCGACTCGCGCAGGTTACAAAGCTCTGGGTAAGGATCCGGCGCGTTATCGCGGGTCGGCGGAAGCACTGCTTCGGCGGATTTTGAGTGGAAAGAATTTCCCGCAAATCAACGTCGTGGTGGACATCATCAATCTTGTTTCGGTGGAGAGCCGCTTCCCGATCGGCCTCTACGATCTTGCCAACGTGAAAGGCGGCATCCTTTTCCGCGCCGGCCGCGCTGGGGAAACTTACAAAGGCATCGGCAAATACGACCTCAATCTGGAGGGACTGCCGGTTTTTTGTGATGAGGTTGGTCCGCATGGCAGCCCAACGAGCGATTCGGAGCGCACGATGGTAACTCCGGCGACCGAGAATGTTCTTGCGATCTTCGTTTCGTTTGGAGGAACGGAGGGACTCGAGCCGTCCAGTCAAGAGATGTCGTCATTGCTGCAGAAATATGCGGAAGGCCGGGAGATTGAGATTGCCATCGTCACTTGATCCGCGATGGACATCGTGAGGCGACCCGACTGGTCCTGAGCGAAACCAAGAATGGGTTCCGTTGGGACGCAAACTCAGGATGACAATGCGCTTCTCTTTACGTGATCAACGCAAATACTACTGTTTGTTAGAAAGTCTGGATTAGTTAACGCACGACAGATTCAGCGCTTTGTTCGCGGGAGGCGCTGCGTGTCTTCAGGAGTCCGCGTGCTGCAAGCAACTCCGCATTGAGCAGGGCCGCGCCGGCGGCGCCTCGCACCAAATTGTGGGAGAGCAGAGTCAACTTTACGTCCAGCAGCGGGCATTCCCGCACGCGTCCAACGACGGCAGCCATGCCGTTCCCGGCATTCACGTCTTTACGTGGTTGCGGGCGATCAGCCTCGTCGAGGACCACGACTGGATTTTTTACGGCCGTCGGTAATGAAGCCAGTTCGTCGGAAACCTGATAATTACGTAGTGCTTCCCGGACTTCATCGAGCGTCGCGGTTTTCTTTAATCTCACGGAAACGCATTCCAGGTGACCGTCAATCACCGGCACGCGGTTGCAGTGCGCGCTGATGCCCAGTCCAGCTTCGACGAACCGGTTGCCGTCCCACTTGCCCAACAACTTCTGCGGTTCCGCTTCCATCTTTTCTTCTTCGCCGCTGATGAACGGAATGACGTTGCCCTGAATATCCAACGCCGGCACTCCCGGGTAGCCCGCGCCGGAGATAGCTTGCAAGGTAACTACGAAAAGTTTCTCCAGGCCAAAAGCGTCGGCTAGGGGTTTCAAAACAACAACCAGACCCGCCGTCGAGCAGTTTGGATTCGTGACCATGAAGCCCGAGTTGTAGCCGCGATTCTTCTGCTGCCTGGCAATGGCGTCCAGATGCGCGGCATTCACTTCGGGAATCAGGAGCGGCACATCGGGATCCATGCGATGGTTTTTGGAATTGCTTACCACGGGGTAGCCCTGGCGTGCAAAATCTTCTTCGGCCGGCCCGGCCACGGAAGAATCCAAAGCCGAAAAAACGAAATCGCAGTCGAGTTTGGAGTCCAGGTCTTTCACCACCAACTTCGCCGCCCCTTCCGGCACGGGTCCCTCAAGCCGCCAGCGGGCCGCCTGTGCATAGGTTTTTCCGGAAGAGCGCTCCGACGCGGCGACTTCAGTCAAGGCAAACCACGGATGATCCGCGAGAAGTTTCACCAGCCGCTGGCCGACCATTCCAGTTGCGCCCAAAACCCCGGCGCGCCACTTCTTATCACTTGGCCTTACGCTCACGCCACACCCCCGTTTTGCCGGAAGGGATCTCGTGCCGGCCCGATCCGCGTTCCGCGCTGCTGCGGCTTAAATGTGTTTCGCACCCAGATGGTCATCTCAGTTTGCGCGGCCAGTGGGAGCACCAGCGGGTGCAATACCTTCGCGCCGTTCGTCGCCAGGGCTTGCGCATCGTTGTAGCTTAATTCGTGCAACAATTTCGCTTCCGCCGTCTCTTTAGGATTTGTCGTGAAGATTCCATCCACATCCGTCCAAATGACCAATTCTTCCGCGTCGACGATATGGGCGATGAGTGCGCCGGAAAAATCGGAGCTGTTTCTTCCCAGGGTTGTGAAGCGCCCATCAGGCGTCGCGCCGATAAAACCGGTTACCACCGGTACGATACCAGCTTCGAGCAAAGGAAATAATACCTCTTGCCCGCGTCGCCGAGTGTGTTCCAGAAGCGGTTTGGCCTCCTGAAATGTATCGCAGGTCACCACAAAATCGGAAGAAACTACCGGGACCGCCGGAACACCGATCTTTGCTAACGCCCCGGCAAACAAGCGCGCACTAAAGCGTTCGCCGAAGGAAGCCAGGCGATCGCGGTGCGCTCCCGTAACCTTCATGGGGCCGCGCAATGGCGCTTCGTGCAACAGATCGCGCCCCAAAATCCTGATCTCCTGTGTTACGCGAGCGTGATCTTTCTCCGCCAGCCGCAATTCGCGCAGTGTGGCCAGGTGCAGTTCGACAACCGCTTCGGCTGCCTCCCGAGCCTTTTGCCATTCTACGTGCCCTTGTAGCTGGGCAATTCTCAATAAGCGGTCGGTCACTTCTTTCATCGCGGAGACCACCACAATCACCCGTGTGTTTCCGACAGCATCGCGCACCAAACCCGCGGCGTGCAGCATGCGCTCCGCGCCGAACAAGGAGGTTCCGCCAAACTTGAAAGCGACCACTTCCTGCAATGGGGTGCGCGGGAGGCGCGCAACCTCTTCTGCGACTGTGACTGGGCGTTCGACAGAGGATAATTCGTACTCCGCTACGGGATTTGCTTCCTGCTGTTCCGGGCTCATGATGACCGCTCCTTGTCTTGTTTCTGCCGGAGCGTTTCTGAGGGAGGGTTAGAAGAAAAAACCCACCGCCAGGTTTGCTTCCGGCGGTGGGTTTGAATCTTTTTGCTGGCTAGCTGTTTCTCCCCTCGCCCGAAGCGCACTTAGTGGACTTAACAGTGGTAGTGGACGTGGTAGTGCGCGTCTTGGTGGAGAACATTCGCTTGGTGGCAAGAGCCAACATGGCAAAAAGAATAGCACAACAACAAAAAATTCCTAGCGAAATTGTGCGGACTCTTGAGGCCGTGTTACAACGGAAAGCAAGTGACAGGGGAGCTGGTACCCGCTATCTTATTGAAATAACAAAGGATATTGGTTGCAACTTCCTCGATTGCCCAGGGTTTACGACCCCCATGGGAATGGGGAGGCCCGAGTGGCCTCCGAGGTGGTTGACTCCGAGATTCTAACCGAAAGGAATATCTTCGCTATGTACCTCAAGAAGTGGTTGAACTGTTTTGCCGTAGTCGCCATTCTCGCGCTCATCGCCGGGTGTGGCATGGGTTCCGGTTATTCAAATTCCAATCCCACGCCCCAATCCAACACTGTCTTTGTCACGGGGACCGACGCGCCCCTCCCCAGCGTCGTGTCGTTCCAGGTGGACATCACAGGCCTGACCGTTTCCGACGGAATGAATAGTCATTCGGTCCTGACGAGCACGCAGACCGTCGACTTTGCGCGCTTGAATGGACTGCGGACCTTGTTGGATATCAATTCGATTCCCGCCGGAACCTACAACCAAGTGACGGTCACGCTGGCCAACCCGGTGATTGGCTATTTAAATGTTCCCAATCCGCAAACCAATCCACCCACCCAGCCGGCCATCAGCCAGTTGGATTCGACTACAAATTCCAACCCGCAGCTGAGCCTCACGACAGCGACGGTAACAATCAACCTGGCTAATCCGCTCGTCGTGACCACTGGCGACATTGTTGGTCTCCGATTCGAGTTCAACATTGCTAAATCCGTCGCCATCGGCACGAACGGCCAGCTTACCGGCGCGATTACGCCCACGCTGGATCTCAAAGCGATTACACCGGCGGACGCGGATGCTTACGTAGATGAATTTGTCGCCGGAGTTGTAAGCGTGAACGCCGGCGGAAATTCCTTTGTGATTCAGGGACCGCACGGCCATCAATTCACGGTGAACGTCAATCAGCAGACCGAGTGGGAGGGCAACGAAACCATCAATAATCTGACCACCAGTTCGATCGTGGAGATTTCCGGCACACTCGATCGCACGTCGGCGGCATTTCTCGCGGATACGGTCGCCATTGTTTCGCAGGACAAGTTCTGGGCCGGCGGCCTGGTGACCTTTGTGGTACCCCCGACAGGCACGGCTACAGACTTCGACCTATACGTCCGTAATGTACTGCCGTCCGGCACAGGTTTCCATTCCGGGCAAATCTCGACGATTACTCTGACCGGCCAGGAAAAATACTTCATCTATTGGTGGCACAGTCTCTTTGGCAACTTCTTGTTCACGGCGAACGGACTCGTCGCGGGACAGCACATCAGCATTGCCGGCCCGTTCAACAACGGGCAGGTCACGGTGGCGCGAGTTGTGTTGCGTCACTCGGGCCACTCTGGCACGTTAGTCGTGGGCCAGACCAACACTGCGGCAGGAACGTTCGAATTCAATTCGAATGGGCTGGCGGGAGTGTTGTTCAGCGGACCTGTCACCGTTCAGGTCACGCCGTTTACCAGGTACCTTGGCGGCCTAACGGGACTCAGCGATCTCACCGGCACGACGGCGCTTCATTTGCGTGTCGTTGGCTTGGTGTTCAAGAACCCCAACAATGGACAGCCAATTATCCTGGGGCGCAGTGTCGAGAAACTCGCGAACTAACTTCGCTGTTAACCTGAAACAAGTCAAACGGCCGCTCATTTTCAAATAGGTGGCCGTTTTTCTAACCGGCTGCTGCCTAATACCTCGCGCCCGTCATTCCGAGGAGCGAAGCGACGAGGAATGTCTCCTTTCGTTCAAGAGAATTTCCTCGCCCCGGCGAGCCACGCGGGGGGCAAACGACCCGCCCCTCAGGATTACGGCATGTTGCTGTGTTTGAAGAAGTAAAAAGCTGTGTCATGTGAAGAATCCCTGCTAAGCCTCGAAGAGAAGACTCGAGCACGTCAGTCCCGATTCGGCCTTCTGCAGTTCTCCAATATCAATGGGGGCAACGCGGAATCCCCTCGCCTCTAGCCGCGCGCGAGTGCGTGGGAACGACGCCGGAAACACTACCGTATCGGCAAGGGCCAGAGCGTTGCCGGCATGGGGCTCGGCAGGATCCACATCGATCCACTCGAAGCCTTCCATGCGCTGCCAGTGGAAGCACGCGCGATTCGCGAGCAAGGTGTTCTTGCCGAGATGCGTCACTGCGGATTTCAGATGCAGACAGCCCGTCACCGGCACGACGGTCACGTCATAGCCGAACGGGGCAAGAACCACGGCGAGTTGGCGAATTCCTTCTGCATTGGAGCGCAGCGTCAAACCCACAAAGATTTTCTTGCCCACGCGCAAGACATCACCGCCTTCTAGCGTTCCGGGCAGTTTGATGTAGGCAAGCTTGCGGAATTTTTCGAGGGCCGAAGCCAGCGATGGTGTTTCCTTCCGGCGTGTCTCGGTGCCTAGCGGGCAGATGACGGCCACTTCGTCGAAAACAATGGCGGGATCTTCCACAAACATGGAGTCCGGCAATTCTGGCTCCTCCGGCAGGGAAATCACCCGGGCACCAAGTTTTGCCAAAATTTCCTCGTAGGCGTGATGTTGCGCGCGGGCCTTGGCCAGATCAATCGGCTTTCGTTCAATGAAACTAAGTTCGCAATTCGCCAGCGCTGAACTTACAACTCGAGTAATTGCCGTGAGCATGTTGTGAATGTATCAGACAAACCGAATTCCCGGGAACCGGAAGGACTGGATGCGCAATCTGTGATTTACTAGTGTTTCCGGCAAACGCCGAAGGAGTCGCCCTCAATGTCCGATGGAATTCGCAAGATCGCCGCCGTTGTCACACTTCTCGCCGGGCTGGGTTTCCTGTGGTTTGCAGGCAAAGGCTCGAATGATGCCGATGCGGCTAAAGCCGATCGGGAATCCATTGTCGAGCAGGCGCGCAAGAGCGACCCGCGGCTAAAAAGCACTTACAGTTACGCGCGCGGCGGTTGGGTGTATGTCCACCTTGAAGGCGATCCCGCCACGATTGGCTTCCAGCACGGCTACATGCTCGCTGACGAAATCAACGATGCGTTCCCCGCGGTCTCGGCCGGAATGATGAACGGAACGCATCGGGACTGGGCTTTTTTCCGGCAAGCCGCGCGAGAAATGCTCTGGCGGCAAATTGACACGGAGTATCAACAAGAACTTCAGGGCATCGTCGAAGGCCTGAACGCGCACGGCGGTACGAACCTGGATGTCTACGACATCGTGGCGTTCAATGCGTTTGAAGAACTCCCGGACTACTATGTGCCGTGGCTAAACAAAAAGGAAAAAGCCGCGAACCCGCCGAAGCTGAAGAGTCCCGGCAATTGCAGCGCGTTCGTGGCCACGGGCAGTTGGACGAAGGATGGCCAGATCGTCATTGCGCATAATAACTGGACCAACTACGTAAACGGGGAACGCTGGCGCATCATCTTTGATATTCAGCCCACAAACGGACACCGCATAATCATGGACGGTTTTCCCGGCGTGATCGCCAGCGACGATGATTTTGGAATCAACTCCGATGGCTTAATGGTGACCGAAACGACCATCACGCAATTCGAAGGCTGGGATCCCGCCGGCAAACCCGAGTTCGTGCGCGCGCGCAAGGCCCTGCAGTATGCGGGCTCAATCGATGAGTACACCAAGATCATGCTCGACGGGAATAACGGTGGTTACGCCAACGATTGGCTGCTCGGCGACCGCAAGACCGGCGAAATTGCGCAATTAGAGCTGGGTTTAGGAGCGTACAAGCTGTGGCGCACGAAGGATGGTGTTCTCGCCGGCTCCAACTGGGCTCGCGACCCCAAAGTGATCAAGGCCGATGCGCCGGAGTTCCAACCGAACAATCCTGAGACGTCGCCGAATGCGCGCCGCGTGCGCTGGGAGCAACTGCTCACGGCCAACAAAGGCAAGATTGACGTGCCGCTCGCCCAGCAGATGCTCGCGGATCACTTCGATTCCTACACCAAGAAAGAAGAAGCCGACGAACGCACGCTGTGCGGACATGTGGATGCTTCGCCGAGTGGCGTGGCGATTTGGGCTTGGGGACCAAATTATCCAGGCGGGGCTGTGCAGGGAAAGGCTTCAGACTCCACGATGGCCAAAGACCTGCGCCTGGTGGCTCGCGTGGGACACCCCTGCGGCCAGGATTTTCTCGCCAAACCGTTCCTCGCGGCTCATCCGGATTTCGCCTGGCAGGAACCGTACTTGCGTGACATGATTGCCGGTCCGTGGATCGAATTCCAGGCCGGCGAAATGCCTACCCCGTAAAATAATTTAGACCGGCTGACGGATCAGACCCTTACTCTCCGCGCTGCCGCTTCTGGCGGGGACGAACTCAGTGCCCCGTGCCTGAAGGTAGGACCGAAATCTCAACGCTCGAGGGATATTGCTTCGAGCGGTAAATCCGCTGGGTCGCTTTCTGATAATCGGCGGCGCGGGCCTCAAAAATATTGGGCACAAACTTCTGCGGATTGCGGTCGTAGAGCGGGAACCACGTGCTTTGCACCTGCACCATGATGCGGTGGCCCTTCTTGAAGACGTGATTGGTGGTGTGCAAATCAATCGTGAATGGCGTCACCTGGCCAGCAGGGATGGGCACCGGCTTCTCAAAGGATTTCCAGTAGCGGCCGCGGAAGATCTCGTCGGCGACCATCAACTGAAATCCAGATAGCTTCCACTGTTTCCCCATGTCCTGCGGATACACATCAATCAGCTTGACGACCCAATCGCTGTCCGTGCCGGTGGTCGAAGCGAAGAGTTTTGCGGTCACTTGGCCCGCGACTGTAACGTCATCTTGCAGTTCTTCGGTCTGCCAGACG
>Ga0307471_100000278_pt1 | contig 25766 bp, 24 predicted proteins | sample atmos_gasesAM3C__2_FD_204566 | JGI IMG/M metagenome (GOLD analysis project Ga0307471, IMG submission 204566) | Hardwood forest soil microbial communities from Morgan-Monroe State Forest, Indiana, United States - atmos_gasesAM3C_515 | ecosystem: Environmental > Terrestrial > Soil > Temperate...
CGATAACCTCATGATCCACGTCGCGGTTGAGGTCTGTGGTCCAGGAAACATCCTGGTGGTTTCACCGACCTCTCCTTGCACGGATGGCTACTTCGGTGAACTGTTGGCAACTTCTCTGCGTGCCCACGGTGTGAAAGGGCTTGTGATCGATGCCGGATGTCGCGACGTTCGCTCGCTGACGGAGATGAAGTTCCCCGTTTGGAGCCGCGCCATTTGTTCGCAGGGGACCGTCAAGGCCACGCTCGGGTCGGTGAATGTGCCGATCATGTGCGCAGGCGCGCTCGTCGAGGGCGGTGATGTCATCGTCGCCGATGATGATGGGGTTGTCGTTGTGAAGCGTGCCACGGCACACGAGGTTGCTGCCGCTGCGGAACAAAGGGTTCGCAAAGAGAATGCAACCCGCGAACGACTTGCACGCGGAGAGCTAGGCCTCGATATTTACGACATGCGCCAAAAAATCGCGCAACTAGGCCTCAAATATCTGTGAGAGCGACATTCGTATGGCCTTATCGCAAACTCCAATTCCTTGCACGCTGATGCGGGGTGGTACATCGAAGGGGCCTTTTTTCCTGGCGAGTGATCTCCCCGCGGATACAGAGTTGCGAGACCGCGTTTTGCTCGCGGCGATGGGCTCCCCCGACGTCCGCCAGGTCGACGGTCTTGGCGGTGCCGACCCCCTGACCAGCAAGGTGGCGATCATTTCCCGTTCCTCGCGCCCAGGAATTCAGGTCGACTATCTTTTCGCGCAGGTTTCGATCGATCGTCCTCTAGTTGACGTTACCCCGAACTGCGGGAACATGCTCGCCGGCGTTGGTCCCTTTGCGATTGAACGCGGTCTCGTCGCTTCAAGGGATGCCGTCACCCCGGTGACCATTTATATGGTCAACACAGGGAATGTTGCCGTGGCGCACGTGCCCACACCTGGCAGACAAGTGAGCTACGAGGGAGACGCCTGCATCGCCGGCGTACCTGGCCGCTCCGCCGCAATCCGGATCGACTTTCTCGATACCGAGGGCTCGGTATGCGGCACGCTGTTGCCGACGGGGCGGGCGCTCGACCAGATCGAAGGAGTTGAAGCGACGCTTATCGACAACGGCATGCCCGTGGTCGTGTTGCGCGCGGCGGACCTCGGGAAAACGGGCCACGAGACGCCAGCCGAACTCGACACCGACAAGAAATTCAAGGACCGTCTGGAACAGATTCGGATCCAAGCCGGCGAGCGTATGGGTCTGGGTGACGTGCGATCCAAGGTGGTTCCAAAAATGACGCTGATCGCACCCCCGCGAAACGGCGGCAGCCTGATCACGCGTACCTTTATCCCGCACAAATGTCATACGGCCATCGGAGTTCTGGGCGCGGTGACAATTGGAACGGCGTGTGTACTGCCAGGTTCAGTCGCAGCCGGGGTCGTGTCCGTTCCGGACGGCGCAGTGAAGCGATTGTCGGTGGAACATCCAACAGGTGAATTGTCCGTTGAACTTGAGGTAGTTGGCGCCGACGGCGCCGAACCCAGGGTGGTCCGCGCGAGCTTGATTCGGACAGCCCGCGCGTTATTTCGCGGCGAGGTTCTAATTCCGGCGGCCATCTGGGATGGTGCCTCTTCCCGAGTCATCGATCCACATGTGCGGGCGATCACTCATGCCTAGTCCGCAAACCATCTCGCGCATTGCAATTATTGGTTTCGGCGAAGTCGGAGGAATTTTTGGACGTGATTTTGCCGCCCAAGGAATCGAAGTCTCGGTCTTCGACATTCTGCTAGCGTCCCAGCCGCATCGACAGCAGATGCTGGCGAAGGCCAACAGCTGCGGAGTGAAAGCCGAAGACAGCCTTCGCGATTCCTTGCGCACTGCCGATCTGGTGATCTCGGCAGTCACTGCTTCCTCCGCATTGGACGTAGCGCAGGAAGCCGGGCCGAGCCTGCATCGGGATCAAATATTCCTCGACATCAACTCGGTTTCGCCCGAGACCAAGCGTAGAGCTTCCGCCTGCGTCGAAAGCAACTCTGGAAAGGGCGGTGCGCGTTTTGTTGAGGCCGCGGTCATGGCGGCCGTCCCAGGAAAGCGGTTAAGAGTCCCCATGTTGCTCGGCGGCATGCATGCAATGGCGGCGAGCGAGGCGCTCCGATCACTCGGAATGGATGCTACCCCTTTGAGCGATCAAATTGGTGTCGCATCAGCTGTGAAGATGTGTCGCAGTGTCCTGATCAAAGGACTGGAGGCCTTGACGGTCGAGTGTCTCTTCGCGGCCCGTCAGTACGGAGCCGAGGATGCAGTCCTCGAATCCCTGGCCGCCACCTATCCGGGCATGGGGTGGAAGGATCAGCTGCCTGACTATCTGATTAACCGCGTTGCCGAACACGGACAGAGGCGCGCCGCCGAATTGCGCGAGGTCGCACACACCCTGCAGGAGGTAGGGGTCGAGCCGACCATGGCGCTCGCCGCAGCCCACCGCCAAGAGCACTTGGCAGCTCAGCTGGCCGGAAGTGACTTCCCTGTTCAGCGTGCCGATCAGTTCTCATGGCGCCTGCTCGCTGACGCAATCGAAAGGTACCGTCGTCGGACAGAGTGAAACTGCTGGCCCGACAAAAGCCTACCTAACGGTCCAAAGCGGGACGTTCCGGATTCTCTCCCGACCGCGAGGCAGGACGCGACATGTTGATACTTGTCCTCGCTCCATGAGCGTGTTCCACCATGAGTGCCGCCACTCGAGCACTCTCTCCGTTTTCTAGAGCCTGAACGATGGCATGATGTTGGCGGTGCGAATAGAGCAGGTGGTCATACATGCGCGGAAGATCGATCTTATCGAATGCAATAGCGTGGGCGGCCGCAAACGGGATCCGATCATTGCGTGCAATCGCTTCCGCCACAACCTTGCTACCGGCACCCTGGACGATCAATGTGTGGAATTGCCTGTTCATCTCGCCGTATCGGGCTTCGTCCGCCTGGACCAGATAGCCTTTTTGAAAGATCTCGTCGCCTTCATGAAGGCACTCGTGGAGTGAGTGTATGAGCCGACGAGTCGGCCCTTGTTCCGCCAGCATGCGACCCGCCAGGCCCTCCAGGGCCCCACGAACATCAATCGCATCCATGATCTCCTGCGGGGTGAAGGCGCGCACAACGAAACCACGCGTGTCCAACTGGGTGAGGACGCCTTCCTGGGCAAGTATGGGCAGAGACTCGCGAACGGGCGTTCTAGACACGCCCAGCTTCGCTGCGAGTTCGACCTCACGGACGCGCTCGCCTGGAGGGAGTTCGCCGTGCAAAATCATCTCGCGAATTTTGACGATGACCCGTGAGTTCTTGCCGCCCATTTTGCATACAAAACTATAGCAGGATCCGATCGAGGGTTGAAATTTGCATACATTGACCTCGCTCCTGCCCCTAACAGGCTGTTATCACGAGTTTAAGACGTTCGAAAGGCCCCTGCTCAATAGTTCAGGCGATGCCCAGCAGCTTGCGGGCGTTCTCCTTGAGGATCAACGGACGGACCTCGTCACGGATCGCGATCTTTTCCAGATCGGCCATCCAACGATCGGGAGTAATCAGCGGATAATCGGAGCCGAACAATACTTTGTGTTTCAGAAGCGTGTTCGCATACTGCACCAACTGCGGCGCGAAGTACTTGGGCGACCATCCCGAGAGATCGATGTAGACGTTCGGCTTGTGAAGGCAAATCGAAATGGCTTCATCCTGCCAAGGAAACGATGGATGAGCCATGATAATCGGCAAGTCCGGGAAATCCACGGCCACGTCGTCAATCGGAAGCGGGTTTCCGTATTTCAATCGAACTCCGCCCCCGCCGGGCAGGCCGGTACCAATGCCGCTGTGCCCTGTGTGAAACAGGACGGGAAGCCGTGCCTCCGCAAAAATCTCGTACAACGGGTACGCGATCCGGTCGTTTGGAAAGAACTGCTGAACGGGGGGATGCAGTTTCAGTCCTCGCACAATTCCAGCGGAGGCGAGCCTTTTTGCTTCCGCGACGCCCTCGCTTCCTCGTTGCGGATCGATGCTGGCAAACGGAATCGCAATGTCGGCATTGGAAGCAGCAAATTCCACGACTTCGTCGTTCGTGACGCGCGGCTTGCCGGTAAGTTTTTCGTCCACCGCAAAGACCACAAAGCCGATCTTTCGCGAACGGTAATATTCCGCCATTCCCTTTCGATCGCGCGCGGCTCCGGAATCACCGAAGTATTTCTTGGCAGCGGCATCAATGGAGTTGTCCTCCTCCGGCTCAAGGTGCACGTGCATGTCAATCGCTATGAGTGATTCGACATTGCCGCCAAACAGGCTCATGCGGACTCTCCTGAAGCTGCGCGTTCTCCGTCGAAGCTCCGAAAGGTTTTGCCGGCGTTGGCGAGCTTGCGAAGCAGGGGGCTGACTTTCCAACGGTCCCGGCATTCCTGTTCGAAGCGCGAAATGCGCTCGACGATCCGCTTTAAGCCAACCGAGTCCGCGTAGAACATGGGACCACCCCGCCACCCCGGAAACCCATACCCGTTCACGTAAATGACGTCGATGTCTGAAGCCCGCAAGGCAAAGCCTTCCTCCAGAACCCGCGCGCCTTCATTGATCAATCCAAACAAAGTGCGCTCAATAATCTCGTCGTCGGTGAATTGGCGCTGCGGAATGGCCGCTTCCCGCGACAGGGTGCGGATCAGGTCCAGTACCTCCGGATCCGGTGTTGGCTTGCCACTCTCGCCATACGTGTACCAACCCTTTCCCGTCTTCTGCCCGAAGCGGCGCATCTCGCAGAGCGCGTCGGAGACGAGCGGTCTCCGCTGACCGGACGCGGAGAACTGACGCAACTCGCGACGCACTCTCCAGGCTACGTCCAATCCAGCCATGTCTTCGACTTCGAAAATTCCCATCGCCATGCCGAAGTTTTGTAGGGCACCGTCCACTTGTTCCGGAGTTGCCCCCTCTTCCACCAGAAACTGCGCTTCGTACATGTAAGGAAACATCAACCGGTTTCCCACGAAGCCCGGACAATTTCCCACGACCACGCCCACCTTCGACAACCGTTTCGCGAATGCCAGGGCGGTGGCCATCGTCTGAGATGATGTCGCTTCACCACGCACGATTTCCAGCAACCGCATGACGTGTGCTGGACTGAAGAAATGCAAGCCCAGGACGCGGTCGGGTCGGTTGGTCTCCCGCGCAAGCTCATCAATGCTCAGGGTCGACGTATTCGACGCCAGCATGCAGGCCGGCTTCATGACACCATCGAGTTCGCGAAAGATCGAGCCCTTCAACTCCAGATCCTCGAACACAGCCTCGATTACCAAGTCTGCTGTTTCGATTCCTTGGTAATCCAGTTGTGGCTGGATTCTATTCACCCGCTCCGCACCCACGGCCGGCGTCAGTCGTCCGCGTTGAATCGAAGAATCGTAATTCTTGCGAATCGCGAGCATGCCAGCGTCAAGCGCCGCTTGACTGGAATCCCTCAAGGCAACAGCGAGGCCCGAATTGGCGCAGGCCATGGCGATACCGCGTCCCATGGTTCCCGCGCCCACCACGAAGACACGGTCGATAGACGCGACGGCCGTTTGTTTGCTAATACCGGGAATCTTCGTGACCGCACGCTCGGCAAAGAAAGCGTGGATGAGAGCCCGGCACTGATCGGAAGTCACACATTCGTGGAAAAGCTGCCGCTCTCGGGCACAACCTTCTTCGAAGGGCGAAGTGGCGGCGGCGCGAATCGCCTCTACTGCCTTCAGCGGGGCGATCTGACTCCGTTTCACCTTGCGAGCTAGTTCTACACCGGTTTGCAGAGCTTCCTCGAGCGATGCACTGTTTCGTATCACAACTCTTTGCTCCCGTGTTTTCCGGTGGGGTCCAACGCTTTCTGAAACGCGGCGAGCATAAGTAATCGCGTCCGCTCGCAGATCGCCTTCTAGAATTGCGTCAATGATTCCAGCTTCCAGCGCGTCAGGAGCCGACAGAAGCTTCCCCGTCACGCACATCTCGATGGCTCTCTCGACCCCGACAAGTCGCGGCAGACGCTGTGTACCTTCTGCCCCGGGAATGATGCCTAGACCCACTTCGGGTTGCCCAACTCTCGCAGATCTCACAGCGACACGATAATGACCGGCCATCGCCAGTTCCAATCCGCCGCCGAGAGCCGTGCCATGTATCGCCATGATGACGGGCTTTGTGCAGTTTTCAATTCTCTGCAGTAACTCATGAATGGTCGGCGCCCCCGGGCCTCGCCCCCAGGCAAGGTCTTCCAACTGTTTGATGTCGGCCCCGGCAACGAATGTGGTCCCCGCACCCACGATGACGATTGCACGCACCGAGCCATCCGCTTCGGCTGCCTCGATCGCTTCCTCAATGCCTTCCGGCACTCCGCTTCCGAGTGCGTTCACGGGTGGGTTGTCGATCGTGACTACGGCGACCCCATTTTCTATTTCCGTAAGAACCAATGATCACTCCTGGTCATGTTTTAGAAACAAGTTGCCGCCACTTCCCTGTTTCCACATCGGTCTGACGTGCCGAACATTCTCGCACACGCGTGATTCTTGCGGGTCGACGCTCTCACGGCCTGAGCTTGATCCCGATTGGTCGATGCTGGACCTAACACCCGAAGGGTGGAACGAACCGGTGTCGGCTTGATTACGGGCGAAGATGAGCAGGCACGTGGTCTGCCCCGCGATGATTCAGCTTTTCTGGTTCTCGAGTGATCCTTCTCTCGCTCTGGGTCCCTTGCAAATACATCTAGCCAGTAAGGGTAGAATGCAAGCCAGCCAACCTGGGGTGGGAAATGAATGAACTGGAAAAAACCTGACTTGAAGCATGGAGTTTCGATCGCCAGCCTCTCGCAGGAAGGACAACTGCTGGGAGTCGCAGATGGGGAAGACGTATTGCTCGTGCGCCGCGGCCCGGAATTTTTTGCAGTGGGCGCCCACTGCACCCACTACCACGGGCCGCTCGCGGATGGGTTCGCGGTAGATGACACTGTGCGGTGTCCCTGGCACCATGTATGCTTTAGTTTGCGCACCAGGCGAGGCACTACGTGCTTCAGCCCTGGATCCAATTCCGTGTTGGCGGGTCGAGCGTCTCGACGACCAGATCTTTGTTCGCGAGAAACTGATGCCTTCTGCTCCCAGACTTGCGACCGAGGCCCCTAGTTCAGTTGTGATCGTAGGTGGAGGCGCAGCCGGCCTGGCAGCGGCCGATATGCTTCGGCGCGAAGGCTACGAGGGATCTCTGACGATCGTAAGTTCCGACGACTCTCCGCCCGTGGATCGCCCCAACCTCTCTAAGGATTACTTGGCCGGAACCGCGCAGGAAGATTGGGTTCCCTTGCGCTCGCCCGATTACTATGGTGATCGGAAGATCGATCTTCTCCTGCGAACCCGAGTTTCATCACTCCATGCAAAAGATCGGAGATATTGCTTGGGAGCGGCAAGACACTCGAGTTTGGCGCTCTTCTATTGGCAACAGGAGCAGACCCAGTCCATTTGCCGATTGAAGGCGCCGGTGAATCGCAGCTCCACTATCTCCGCACATTCGCTGATAGCAAGGCCATCATTGCCAAGGCAGCTTCAGCGAGGGGTGTAGTGGTTGTTGGTGCCAGCTTTGTCGGTCTGGAAGTTGCCACCTCGTTGGGTGCGCGCGGGATCTCGGTAGATGTCGTTGCACCTGAAAGCCAGCCACTCGAAAGAGTCATGGGAACTGAGGTTGGCCTTTTCGTCCGCAAGCTTCATGAGGCTCATGGCGTGACCTTTCACTTGGGTGAGACGGTAAGCCGGGTGAGCGGCCGCGCGGTCACATTAACGGGTGGCACAAATTTGGACGCCGACTTCCTGGTATTGGGTGTTGGAGTGCGTCCGTCGCTCGCTCTGGCCGAGCAAGCTGGGCTGGCCATCGATCGCGGCATTTCAGTAAATGAATACCTCGAAACAAGCGTGGCCGGCATCTTCGCTGCTGGCGACGCCGCCCGCTGGCCCGATCCACACACTCGTGAGCGAATCCGCGTCGAGCATTGGGTGGTCGCTGAACGGCAGGGGCAGGTGGCAGCTAAGAACATGCTTAGCCGGCGTCAGAAATTTGATGCCGTGCCATTCTTCTGGAGCAACACTATGATGTCGCCATCAATTACGTTGGCCACGCTGAGAAGTGGGACACCGCCGAGATCGATGGGAGCCTCGATACGCGCGATTGCGCGGTCAGCTATAAGAAAGGTGGACGGACTCTTGCTGTCGCAACCATCTCGCGTGACCTTCAGAGTCTGCGGGCCGAGGCAGCCATGGAAGCTGAGCTATCGCCGCAAAAGCGAGAAGTTGCATGACCGCTTGCGACGCTTCCACCCAAGGGCGTTGCTATATTCGCGACGGCTGGACTTTTTCTCTGCTGGCATGGTCAGCTGCCCGTGTTCTTTGATTTCTTGGTCCGCTTAATGCGCTCCGAGAGCATACTTTTGGCTCGTTCCAGCTCCGCTTTGCGCTTAGCGCTCAACCCACGATGCGGCCAGGTGTCTCCATGACACGAATTCTCCGCCACGAGCTACTTCTCCTCAGCCTGCTCGGCGTTGCAAGCTTAGTTTTCGCGCAGTCTGAGCCGACTGCTCCGAAGTATTTTTTTGTGCTCTTGAAACGCCCCTCAAATGCCCCGCAACTGAGCAAAGAAGCGGGCGAAAAGCTTCAGGAAGAGCACATGGCGAACATCCACAGGCTGAGTGCCGAACACAAGCTGTTGCTCGCGGGGCCTTTTATGGACGACACTTCCCTCCGTGGCATTTTTGTGTTTAGAGCAGACTCACTGGCACAGGTGCGGGAGTGGGCCAGCAGCGATCCTGCTATCAAAGCAGGCCGGCTATCCGCCGAAGTACATGGGCCATGGCTCATCGACGAGAGCGCGATTCACAACCCCGCAGAGCCGCCCGGATTCGAGCAGTACACGCTGGTTCTGCTGAAGCGGGGTGATAATTGGAAACCGGACGGGCCGGAGTTTGTAGAGGTGATGAAGCTGCATCGTGCTTTCGTCAAACAGATGACAACTCAGGGAAAGCTGGCGATTGCCGGGCCGTTCCCGTTTAGTGATGGAGGCGAGCTGCTAGGGATTTCCATTTTCAGGGTGGGAGTAGAGCAGACGGCCGAGTTAACGCAAAGCGATCCAGCCTTCAAGGCTGGTCTGCTGAAAACTGAGATTCATCCATGGGGCACCGTTAGAGGCGTGCTGACGCCGGGGCAGCCACAGCAATAACCTAGCGTGGGCTGCGTTCGTCCGAGCGTGAACGCCCATTCACCTGAGACGAGATGGTTATCTTTCAGATCGCATTCTTGGCGATAAATCGCCATAGCACTCATTGACCTTGGTTTTTGGCGAATAAACGGCGCAAGCTTGCGAGATGGCCTGGTTACGTCAACTATACTTTCCTGTGTGAAATGTGCCCTTGAGATGGGGGCGTGTGCGGCGACTCTGATATTTTCGGTCTATGTCGCCCCAGGACAGAGCACGCCACAGTTGAGCGAAGGCTCCAAGCCTGTGATCAGGTCCACCTCCCGACTAGTGGTCGTCCCAACATTGGTCCGAACCGAGTCAGGGGAACTTGCGACTGATCTTGATGCGAGTCTTTTTCGGCTCACTGACAACGGGATTGAGCAGAAGGTGTCTGTCGAGCGAATGGAGAATGAACCGCTTGCAGTAGTGGTCTTAATGCAAACGGGCGGGGCCGCAACCAACTACCTTCCGAACTACCGAAAGTCGACAGCACGCTCGAACACGTGTTGGGTAGTTCAACCCGCAAGGTCGCCCTAGTGACGTTCGACAGTAGTCCCGAGCAAATCTGGCCCTTCCCTGACAGGGTTGATGCACTCTACTATTTTCTAAGGCGTCCTGAAAACGGCGACCATGGAGCAGCGATTCTAGATGCGGTGAACTGCGCGATAGGTTTACTTCAAGTTCAGCAACAAACTTTCGTCGGATCATCACCCTACTCAGCCAAGCGCAAGACTACGGAAGCACGGCTCATGCCGAGGACGTAGTGAAGCGTCTGGCCGAGAGCGGGGCCACGGTCTACAGCCTCACATTCTCATCCCAAGAGAAGTCAGTGAACCGACACTTCCTGAAACCCGCCCGCGCAGATGGATCTCAGGGCAATGCACTGTTGCGTGACACAGCTAGCTTTTCGTCATTTGGTCCGGTCTGGAAGGCAATGCAGGAGAGCACCGCCGCTGAACTGGCGGCACTGTCTGGTGGAGAGCAAGGACAGTTCCATGATGAAGACGATCTAGAGAGTAAGTTTTCGATCCTGACCGACGACTTTCACAACGGCTACACGCTGAGTTTCTACCCCACTTCGGATGAGGCGGGACTGCACAATGTCGCTGTAAGAGTCCTTGAAGAAAAACCTAGCCTCAGAGTCATGGCGCGAGGGACCTACTGGGTCGATGAACCCAGTGCAGAGAAGTGAGAGATTCTCCGCACAATCAACTGTTGAAATATCCCCACTTCACTCATTAACCTCGGTTTTGGCGAACAGATGGCGCTAGCTTGTGCTATCGCCTGATTTTGACAACTCACCCATCAAGGGTGGCCCACGTCAGGATGTGCTGCGTCGGTATTGATGTCGGCCTTGAGACGTTCCAGAGCGCGCTGATCGAGCCGGATCAAACCACGGCTAGGGGTGTCCAGATCAGCGATCAGGGCAACGACTATCGCGATGGTGATGGGGACAAGAATCAGTGTTAACCAGAAGCGAGACGTGAGCGTTGAGCCGCGGGTGAAGACGGCAATCAGAGAAACAATGATAATTAACAGCCAGACAGGTTGCGGGATACGGTTCTCAAAAGCAGCGACTCGCTTTTCATGGAGGTCGATAGTCTCATTGAGGGAGTTGAGGTAAACGGCGGTGATTGGATCCAAGAGGCGTCAGAAGTTCAAGGTGGCTACTTGCCTCCCCTTCCAGATTTTGCCAGCCACAGTCCATTTTGGGGGAGCCGATTGGTTCGAACCTCATACCGCAGCTCGCAATTCCAACTAAGGTCTTTGGGTTCGAGGTGCCCAACACCTGTTTTCGCCAAATACAACTCTATGGCCTGATTTCGACAGCTGAGAAGAAGCGCGAGGAGAAAGTGTTTGGTACGAATTACCGAAGGGGTGGTCCGCGCGCTCGGCTTGTTCAGCTGTGATGGGCTCAATCCGTATGCTACTATTCCTGACGCTGGAAGGTCCACCATGGAACTAGATGGGTGCGTTGGCAAGGTAGTTGAGAGAGTCCTGCTGACACATGAGGTCGGCCCTCAAATCATTGAAGTCTTGTTCAAGGATGGCACGACGCTCAGGCTGAGCCTAGCTCAGCGTGTCGGTATTGAAGTCTCGCTGGACGATGGGAAGAGCGGAGACCGTAGCATGCCGAAGAAATACCCCACTGCCGCCTAGTCCGAACGGACCGGAAATCGCCTGATTTCGACGGTTGAGTAACATATAAGTCTTTGCACGTTCACCCACCGTGCGTCGCAGCACATAAGTGTCATTATTGTCATTCGTTTTCCTTGGCGTTTGTTGTCACTCAGATCTCCGACCTAAGCGCTCGGCGAGTACAGCCCACGAAATGCCGAAGCTTGGCAACGGCGCCTGCTCGTCGCCGGTGCGAGCGCTGATCGTCTGCACCTTCCGGAAACCGGCACGCTGCCAATCGATGTGCTCCGCGACAAATGCGAAGAACCGCGTGTCCGGTGACAAGGTGTGCACAAGGGCGATCGGGTCCTTGACTTTGGGATCAAGGTGTTCGAGGACAACCGGGGACGGCACGTCTGTACCCTTAAAGTCCAGCTCTTCGAGCACCGGCGTTTCGCCAAGCCGATGCGGGCGAATGCGCACGACCCGCAACAGTGCCACGCGCCCTGGAAACACGAGGGCGAGAACGTCTCCAGCGGCGAGACCCGAGCTGATGTGTTTCGGCGGGCGCAGGCGTCTCCGAGGCGGTTGAGCACCGGTCAGCTGTGTGCGGGCTTTCTCGAGCACCGCGCGGCGTTTCGGAAGCAGTTTCGGATTTTCGCGCTCCCACACCTCGAGGTCGGCACGGCCGTCGAGTACGGCCAGAGCCCGATCGCGGATGTCAGGGTCGAGTCGACCGAGCTTTGACTGCGTGACCGCAAAGGCGAGCAGCGCGATTCCTTCGGATTCCTCGAGATACGCTCGAAACCGTTCAAGAATCAGTCGCGTCGCGACACCGTCCTCGACACCGTCTTCCAGGAGTTCGCGATAGTGATCGCGTATGTCGCAAGCCAAGTCGTCTGAGAAGAGGTCGGTTCCCCACACTCCCACGGTTTGCTCCTTTCGGCTCCCCGAGCAACATGCAATTCTCTGCACATGATCTGCAACGGTATAGGCCTTTCGAGAATCATCTCAACGCCCTACCCGGAAATTTCTTCTAATACATAACCGCGCAGGCAGTTCCATTTCCTGTAGACACGAGTAAAGGGTCCGTCTTGTGCACTCAGTAGGTTACACGGCTCTTCTCCTTTCCATTTGGAGCACTGAAATGCGTGCCTGTACAGCAAAGTCTCTATTAGCTGTGGCGATCTCCTTCCTGTGTCTCTCTTCAGCGCGGGCGGACTCCATAAGCTTTGACCTCACGTCGAACAACATCAGCGTGCCCGGCTCCGTGGGCACTGTCACAGTCAACGATAACGCCATTGATCAGGTCACTGTCACAATCATGATGAATGCCGGTTTCTCTTTGAAACTCTCTGGAGGCACCGTCGCCTTCAACGGGCCTTCTGGGCTGACTGCAGGAAGCGCTACTGCTATCACTGCCGCTTCTGGCGGCTAACACCTTTTCCGGCTTGAGTTTCAAACAGTGTTTCAGCGGGCGCAACGTTAGTCAATTCTGCACCTTCGCTTTCGACTACGCCAATATCCAGGGTGCGCCGAGTGGAGTCGTCAGCGCGGATTCTCTGACATTCGTACTCACCGCTCCCGGCCTTATGGCGAACCAGTTCACGGGGGTAGTGGTCCATTTCTGTACCGCCTCGGGAACAGACTGCTCACCGAATACTGGATTTGCTTCCAACGGTCCAATAACTGCGGTTCCGGAGGCCGGCACTATGTCTCTATTTGGAACTGGCCCTCTCAGCTTGGCAGGACTCGTCCGCCGCAGCATCCGCAGATAAATCTCCCATCGGAAGCTTCTTCAGCCCCGGGCAATTACGTCCGGGGACGGCATGCACTCACGGAAGAGCGCTATTTCGCCCTCTGGGATGGTTTGCGCTTTCCGCTTTTAATCGTCAGGTCAAGAACTCAGTCCGACCCAGCCATTTCTTCGATCACACCCACGATCATGATTACTACTTCGAACTCCTCCATTGGAGGAGCGGGACGCTCAATCAATAGCTCGGTGTTCTAAAGTACATACCATGGCCTGTTCCGAGCGGTCCCGCGTGTCTGATCCGGAGCGTGCGTGGTTGAGCGAATAATTGGGCGTCGTCTCGTCGGTCCTGTGGGAGTGGCGATAGCCTGTGACCCTGGTTAAGGAATTCGCAGCACGCTCTCCACTCTCGCCAGGAGGGAACCTGATGTCCTACAAGATAGCGGGAATTGACGTACATAAAAGAATGTTGGCCGTGGTCGTTAGCGACGTGCAAGTCGATGGCGAGTACCAGTTTGAACGGATCCGTTACGGCAGCAGCCCAGAGCAGCTGCGATTACTTGCGGAATGGTTAATCGCGCAGCAGGTTGAGGAAGTAGTGATGGAATCAACCGCACAATATTGGGAACCGGTCTGGGGGGCGCTCGAACGGTGCTGGAAACCAATCTGCCGGGAGGGGGAAGGCGCGGTTCCGATGTCGGGAACCTTACACCTGGCACAAGCACAATCGAATCGCGGACGTCGAGGACGCAAAAAGGATTTCCCCGATGCCGAACGTCTCGTGAAGCGATTGGTCGCAAACGAACTAATTCTGAGCTTTGTGCCCGATACCGAACAGCGGCTATGGCGCACGGTCACACGGCGGAAGCACCAGCTGACACGCAATCACGTGCGCCTGCAGAACCAACTGGAAGGCTTGTTGGAAGAGTGCCACATTAAACTATCCAGCTTAGTCTCGGATCTTTTGGGTGCCAGTGCACGCCGCATGCTGAAGGCACTGGCTGAGGGGGAGACGAACCCAGTAGCTCTAGCAGGGATGGCGGACAAGCACAGTTGTGCGATGCGCTCGGTGCCTGCGCAGAACTAAAGCCCATCTACCGCCGGCTGCTGAAGATGTCCCTGGAGGAGTTGCAGTTGATCGATCAGCAGATCAGCCAACTCGACCAGGAGTTGGCAAGTCTGCTCAGCCGACACCACGATGCGGTCGTCCCTTTGGCGGAGATACCCGGCCTAGGGGTGGATTCAGCACAACAGATCATTGCCGAGGTAGGTGCCGGGGCAGCGACATTTCCTTCCGCCAAGCAGCTCTCGTCATGGGTTGGAGCATGCCCTGGAGACGAAGAAAGTGCAGAAGTATCCAAGAGCCACCGCTCCCCGAAGGGCAACCGCCACATGCGGCGCACCCTGAATCAAGCTGCCAACGCCGCAGCCAAGTCGAAAAGAACCATTTTCGAGATTGTATCGCCGGTTGATATCACGCCTGGGACACAATCAGACTATCGGGGCCATCGCCCATCGGCTTTGTCGCCTCATCTGGATCATTCTCCATCGCGGTGTGCGTTACGAAGAGCGGGGTCCTCGGTGAGTGCAAAGTCAAGACGCCTCCGCACCAATAGAATGATCCGCGAACTCCGTAACCTCGGCTACCAAGTCCAGCCCGTGGTCACTACAGTATGAGAGGAGAGTTTTCGACCCTGCGAACCGAGCTACCGTGCCACGAGCCACTTAACTGGCCGAAGCTGGGTCGAAAAACGAATTTGGGTATCGCACCGGAACCATGGTGACCCGACTTTTGGTGACGGATGTAACTTGGCATCCGGATTGGATCCTCCATACTCGTAACTGACAGGTCGGGGGAAGGTGACTGGCGAAAGCATCCGGTAGCCAATTTGCGAAGGCGTGCTGTGAAGAAATCCATTCAAATTTATTTGGTCAACTTGGCGGTGGCTACGAAGAGAATTCTCAACTCAAGATTGGGAGGTCTCGTAGCGCGTTCGGGATTGACCCGTGTCTTTTGCCTTCTCGCAACCGCCATCGCCGTGTTGGCTACGCTTTCGTGGTGTCATAGACGTCAAGCCGACGAAGCCTACGCTAACCAATTAACTCTCAATCAAATTTCGGTTCTTACGAGAGAGATCAACAGTCTCAAATTAACAGCCTTACAAAGACAGGATCTGACTCCCGCGGCAGAAGACGAAAGACGCTCGGCCAGAAGGACTCTTCGTGAGGCGGCGCTGGCGGCGCAACTTCATACTCATCACACCGCCGCCCTGGAGGAGGTCCTGCCCGCGTTCGATAACTACATAAAGTCAGCCGACCGGCAGTGGCTTCTGATCCAAGTTGGGAACCTTGACGAGGCCAAGCAGGCGGAATTCCAGGCGGTCGGCGCCCAGTTCGACGTGATGCAGCACTACGTGCAAGTCGCCATTGAAGCAGAAGACGAATGGGCTCAGCGGGCTGCTCTGAAAGCGAGATACGAATTGCTGGCGGCCGCAGTGCTGGCGGCCACTGCCGTTCTAATGCTTTTTCTTCGCCTCCAAAAACAAGAGCACCTCAGTCAGCTACGGGAGACCGAACGCAGTGTCCTCCGCGAGAGCGAAGAGCGTTTCCGTGCTCTCAGCGAGCAGTCAACCGACATCATCCTCATCGCTGATCCCACCGGTCGAATCAAATACGCTAGTCCTTCCGTTCATGTGGTTCTTGCGGTACATGGCGACAGTCTCGTGGGAACGAATATGATTGATCTAGTACATCCGGACGATGTCGCGAAGACGATAAGCGCGGGATCGCGATCCGTAGCGTACGGACCGAGTCCGGGGCAGAATCGGGTAGTTGAGCTCCGGTTCCGACATGCAAGTGGAAGATGGCTCCATTTTGAATCCGTTGTTCGAGACCTGTTTCAGCACAGAAACATTGGCGGTATCGTCTACAACGCCCGTGACATCACCGAGCGAAAATGTGCTCAGGAGAAATTAGTCTTTAACGCCACCCACGATGTGCTCACGGGCCTCCCCAACCGAGTGTTATTTCTCGGACGGTTGCAAAGCGTCGTGGATCAGATGAAAAGGCACCCGCACCTGGCCGCTGCCGTCCTTTTCGTTGACATCGATGATTTCAAGATCGTCAATGACTGCTATGGCCACGCGGTCGGGGACGCGCTCATTAAAGAAGTGAGCTGCCGGCTGCGCGCGTGCATACGCGGCGACGGCACAGTCGCCAGAATGGGCGGAGATGAATTCACGGTGCTTGTGGAAGACATTAGCGACCCAAGCGATGCCATTCGGGTAGCCGAGAGAATCCAGTCATCACTTAGACAGCCGTGCTTACTGGAGGGACTTGAGATCTTTAAGAGCGCGTCCATCGGTATCGCCCTAACATCGCCTGGGACACCTGCAGAAGGGGTCCTGCAGAATGCCGATATCGCCATGTATCGTGCAAAAGACAAGGGTAAGGCTTGCACTGAGATCTTTGATCGCGCGATGCACGAGCAAGTCTTAAGCAGACTCCGGCTGGAAGAGAAGCTACGATATGCCCTTGAGAATAAGGAACTTTCACTGCACTATCAGCCAATTGTCGCAGTAGACACTGGGGTTGTACAGGGCTTTGAGGCGCTATTGCGCTGGCAGCCCTCAGAGTCGAATTCGATACCACCGGGTACCTTTGTCCCAGTGGCGGAACAGTCCGGCTTAATTGTTCCTATCAGTGTTTGGGTTCTAAGGACAGCGTGCTTCGAGGCGGCGAAATGGCAACGATGCTACCCTGCCGAGCCGCCGTTATACGCAAGTATCAACATCAGCGCAAAGCACTTCTCTCACAGCGCCTTTATTAGGCACCTCCAAGACGCGCTCGACGAGAGTGCGGTCGATCCGCGATGCATAACGATTGAGCTAACCGAGAGCGTGGCGATGAGCGACGTTGCTGGTACCAACGAAACGATGTCGCAGCTGAGATCGTTGGGAGTTAATCTGAGCATTGATGATTTTGGCACTGGATATTCCTCGCTGAGTTATCTCCGTCGTTTTCCAGTCGACACACTGAAGATCGATCAGTCATTCGTGAAGACGATGGATGCTGAAAACTATGCCATCGTGAAGACCATCATCGGGTTGGCCCAAAATCTGGACCTCAAAGTCGTCGCTGAAGGAGTGGAAACAATAGAGCAACGGCGACTGCTAGCATTGGCCGGATGTGGGTTAGCCCAGGGACACTTGTTTGCGAAACCCATGCAGCCGGAAAGTGTTCGCGCATTTATTGAATCAAACTGGAGAAACTCCGGCCGCAATGAAAAGATCGCCTTGGCACGCGGCAGGGCAGGAAAATAACGCGGCCTATCTCATTTCTGGTCACTGAAGCGGTGTCAGTGAGTTGCGATTTCGAGGTCACTCCAGAACGGCTGTGGCTCATCTCGCGACCAACACGGGTATCCCTACTTGGAACGCGGCTTGCTGCGACACAGTGAGGCACTCGCGCGGCGATAGGTTCAACTGTTAAAATCCTCGATCTCTTGCCTTTCGAGCGCGTCGATAACCCGGGAGCTAACGCATTTCGTCGGAGACCGGCCTCCTCATCACATCTGTCTACAACAATTGGTTCCGAATCACTCGTGATTCGATTGGGAACGCCTCGTCCTCTAAATCGAGAACATTGCGCGATCACTCGGCCCTAGGGCTCCCGATGGATCGTCAGAAGTACACCTGGGAGTCAGCTTGCTTGTCGGTGATGCTCGTTAAGGGCTCTCACAGCCTCGCTAACCAGGCTCCTTCTGAACTCTGGAGGCAACTCGGCGGCCTCGCGGAAAAATTTCGTTTGCGCGATCAATCGACGCTTCCCATTCTTAACCTCCTCTACCCGAAGCCTCTTGCCTAGGACTAGTGGGTTACTTGAGGTCTCTGTGCTCTCTATTCGGCGGCCTATGTCCCCCTCCACCACTTCGTATCGTTTTGGAATCTAGTTGGAACTGGCTTGAGACATGGCGCGGAAACATTAGCACATTACTTGTGCTTTTCAACCGCCGCCTAACCGTTGAAACCGTTGGTACAATTCCCGTATGGCAAATCTGACCTCGGTACTCAATCAACTGGAGCAGGAACGCACCCGTCTCACGGCACAACTCGGACGCCTCAATAACGCACTCGTAGCACTCAACGGAACAAGCAAGAAGGGAATACGCAGGGGAATCTCCGCTGCCGGCCGTGCGCGAATTGCTGCGGCGCAACGTGCACGATGGGCGAAACGCAAGGGGCAAAAAGTCGTTTCAATCGCCGCACGGAAACGCACCATGTCAGCGTCAGCCCGAAAAAGAATCGCAGGGGCGCAGAAAGCCCGCTGGGCAGCATGGCGGAAAGCGCAGAAGAAGGGCTAGGTTCGCGAAACTCGCTTCGTGCGCTTCGTTTTTTTCTTCGCCCTTGTATTCTTTTCTATCCTAAGTCTCCATGCGGTGCGCAGAGCACCGGCCAGGACATCCTCGTTCGCTTTCGCGAGGCGAATGTGGGTCATTCCCATCCGTCCCCACCCGCCCGGAATGGGCAGGAACACTTCTGGCAACTCTCCGACGAAGTCCGCCTGCAGCTCCAGCGTCAGCATCAAGTTACCGTAGCCCTGATCTTGCGAGGCCAGCGTTGCGAAAATCCTACCTCCGACACGGAAGTCGCAAGCCCCCATGTGCGACCCTTCCTCTGCTCCCTCGAGACTGAGTGCAATCCGGCGAAAATCTGCGGCCTTCATGGCGAATTCCTCCTATCGGTTGTGTCGAGAATGCTCCACTGAGCGAGCGCTCGAATTCTAGCCGATCATTGGGCGCGATCAGGTGCTTGACTGATAGGTTGGTCAATAAGTGAGAAGGCGATTTACACCAGCTACTTCGTAGTTTTCGGATTGCCCACACACCGGGAGTGTCGCTTTCGGTCAATACCGCCCTCCGCTTTAAACATCAGCCGTGTCCGACCTACCGGTGGCCGTCGCAAGCGAATGCAGCAAGTTCGACTCTTGTCGTGGCCCGGCCGGATTAAACTAGGTGTATATGCGCAAGCGACTCATTACTCCAACGCCCCAGCCTGTTCGTTCTCGCGTTGAGGGCTGGCTGGACGTCGAACGGGCAGCCATTGTTGAGATCACTTCGGAGGAGAAAGATTATCCGGTAAAGTCCGCCTTTGTCTCGGGAGAGGCGCAGGGCTGGCGCGCGGCAGGGCCAGGGCCCCAAACGATTCGACTGGTTTTTGACCAGCCGCAAAAGCTCAGGCGTATATCGCTTGTGTTTGAAGAAAACGAATCGCGCGGACCCAAGAGTTCGTCTTGCGATGGTCCTCGGAGGGTGGCAGCGGGTTTCGAGAGATTGTGCGCCAGCAGTGGAATTTCAGCCCGCCTGATACAGTACGCGAGGCTGAGGAATATCTAATTGACCTTTCAAATGTCACCGTACTCGAACTAGTCGTTGTGCCAAATGTCAGTGGCGGGTCCGCTCGTGCATCGCTCAAGAGCTGGCGACTGTCCTGAGTCTTGGCATTTTTTGGCCTATGTCCTTACGTGAAGGACCTGGATCACGGGCTATTCAGAAACAATCCCGGTAGGTACTGGGCACTTTTCTCGCCGATACTTCCTCATCGACTTGCGAGACAATAGGCTCATCTCGACATGCGCGCTCGCCGAGTCTTAGTCCCGGCCCTCACCCTCCTGGTGTCTCTCGCTCAGGCCACTCAAGCTGCGCGCCACCTTTCCATCATCGTGCGCGATGAAAACGGTGTCGCCGTTCCCGGCGCCCGCGTCACGTTCCAGCCTCCCTTTCCGACCCAGGGTTTCAGGTGCGAGACCGAAATTTCCGGCCGCTGCGAGCTTTCGCACATTCCCTACGAACCCTACCTTATCCGCGTCGAGAAAGAGGGCTATTATGCCGCGAACTCGTCTGTCGAACTCTCTGGCTCCTCCGAAATCGAGATTACTCTCTATCATCTGAAGGAAATCAAGGAAACGGTCGAGGTCCACGAATCGCCGCCCCTAATCGAGAGCTCGCAAACCGAGTCGCAGGAACGGCTCACAGGCATCGAAGTCATTAATATCCCATACCCGTCCACTCACGACTACCGCAAGGTCCTCAACTACATTCCCGCGGTGGTCGTCGATCCCTACGCACAGCCCCACGTCGCCGGCTCTCAAACTTACCAGACCATCACCGTGCTCGACGGGCTCAACGTTACTCAGCCCTCCAACGGCCAACTTCTGCTGCATGTTTCCACCGACGCCCTCCGCTCCATACGCGTCGAACCCAGCCGGTATTCTGCGGAATTCGGCAAAGGCTCCGGCGGCGTAATTCTGCTCGAGACCGGCATCGGCGACGACCACTACCGCTTTATCGCCACCGACTTCATTCCCTCCTGGCAGAACAAGAATGGATGGAAGTTCGACCAGGTAAACCCACGACTCACGTTGTCCGGCCCTGTAGTGAAAGGAAAGATCTGGTTCTTCGACGCCCTCGATGGCGCCTATCAATATGAAGTCGTCACCGAGCTTCCTGTCGACCAGAATGAAGACGTCATTACCCGCCTCGGCAACCTCGCCAAGGTTCAGGCCAACCTCACCTCACGCAACATCCTGACTACCAGCTTCAACATCAACGAATTTCACGACCAGCATGCCGGGCTCTCCCCGCAAAACCCGCAAGCTTCCACGCCCGCGGTCGACCAGCCCACTTACCAGGTCGGCGTCAAGGACCAGCACTATTTCGCCGGAGACTCGCTGCTTGAGGCCGCCTTCGGTTTTAATCGCTACGACCTCAACCAGATCTCACGCGGCCTCGATCCCTACTTCGTCTCGCCTGAAACCGCCAGTGGCAGCTACTATCTCACCGCTCACACCCGCGCCGATCGCTGGCAGGTCGTCTCCAACCTCTACCTGCGTCCACGCGTCTGGCATGGCCGCCACGACTTCAAACTCGGCATCGATCTCGACCACCTGCGCTACGACGCCAATTACCAGCGAAATCCGATCTCCTACCTGCGCGAAGGTGAGCGTCCAGCTAACTGCATTACTGTCTTAGCGACCTCGCCCTGCTCGCGCTACTCGGTCTTCCCAGGTGCTCCCGCCCTCACCCAACACAACACTGAACTCAGTGGATACGCTCAGGATCGCTGGCTGCTCACCGAGCGTGTCTTTCTCGAAGCCGGACTTCGCTACGACAGGGATCAGATCGTCCGCCGAAAGCTTTTCTCGCCGCGCCTCGCCGCCACGTGGGTCCTTGACAGCAGCGGGGCCACGAAGCTTTCCGTCGGATTTGGCGTCTTTTACGATGCGACCACGATCTTTCTCGTCGCCCGTCCCCGTGCCGGAACACGCATTGATCAGTTCTTCGACCAAAACGGTTTTCCGATCGGCGGCCCGGTTCTCTCTTCCTATACCGCCGATCTGCATTCCTTGCAGGCGCCACGCGTTTTGAACGAGAGTCTCGCCCTCGAGCGCCGACTTCCCGCAAACATTTATCTAAAATTGGAATACGTCCGGAAGCGTGGCATTCACGGCTTCGTCTACGATCTCACCGACTTCTCCGGCCTGAACGGAAACTTCGCGCTCTCAAACACTCGACAAGATCACTACGACGGCTTTCAGATCAGTGGGCGGCATGCCTTTGGGAACGGTCACATGGTCGCAGTCTCGTACGTCCGCTCCCGCTCTCGCAGCAACCAGGTCCTCGACTTCAACATCGACAACCCGCAATTCAGCCGCCAACAACCCGGTCCCTACGCATGGGACACTCCCAACCGTTTCCTCTCCTACGGCACGCTTCCGCTCGTGAAAGGTTTCGATCTCGCCTATTCCACCGAGGTCCGCACCGGATTTCCCTTCAATGTCGTCAACGATCAGCAGCAGCTCGTCGAACCTCCCGGCTCACGGCGCTTCCCCACGTGGTTCACGCTGAACACACACCTCGAAAAACGATTCCACGCCCTCGGCTACTACTGGGCTCTCCGCGGCGGCTTCAACAATGTCACCGACCGCAAGAACTGGATCGACGTCAACAACAACATCGAGTCCCCCGACTTCCTCACCTATAGCGTCTACAACGGCCGAGCCTTCACCGGCCGCATCCGTTTCCTCGGCCGCAAATAAGCTTCCAGCCAGAACAAGAACCCATCCTAGCACCCGCTCAGCCCCCAATAATATGCAGTCATCGGGACCACACTCTCGATTGCGGCATCAGGCCCGGTTTCATTCGGATGGGAGACCAGGACTGAGCCGCTGGTGCGGCGGACGCTACGCGTGGGGTGAACCCGAAGGGTGTAGGTAGCTGACATAGTCTGGGTCACAGAGAAAGGAGACTCCTGTGACCCGTTTACGCAAGATGATGCTGGAGGAACGCCAGCGGCGCAACTACTCTACGATCACGACGCGCACTTACCTGCGGGTCGTCACCGAGTTCGCCAACTATTTTGGCAAACCTCCCGATCGGCTCGGCCTCAACGACCTTCGAACCTACCAAGCCTATCTGCTGCGAGAGCGCAAGCTAACGCCGGGTAGCGCGGTCAACCAAGTGGCGGCAATGCGCTTCTTCTTCGTCAAGACGCTTAAGCGTCATCAGTTTCGCGATTTCTTGCCTTACCCTCAGGATCGGCGCCGGCTGCCAACGGTGCTGAGCCGGGAAGAAGTTTCGCGTTTGATCAACGCGGTCGGGAACCTGTTTCGACGGACGCTGCTGATGACGCTCTACGCCACCGGCATGCGCCGCAGCGAACTGGCTAATCTTAAAGTCGGCGACATCGATAGTCAGCGCATGATCATCCGTGTGGTGGCGGGCAAGGGTGGCAAAGATCGTGACCTGCCTCTGAGTCAGGCTCTGTCGGAGACGCTGCGAGAGTACTGGCAATGGCGGAAGCCGAAGCTCTACATGTTCGCCACACGTACCGTGGCCGGACGCTTGATCAGCCGATTTCCGACAAAACCGTTTGGATCGCACGTAGCGAGGCGGCACGCCAGGCGGGCATCAAGCAACGTACTACCCCACACACCCTGCGCCACAGTTGGGCGACCCACTTATTGGAAGCGGGCACTGACTTGCGAACCATCCAGGTCTTGCTCGGGCACGGGGATCTGGAAACCACCGCCCAGTATCTGCATCTGTCGCAGCGACACTTGCAGACGGTTGTCAATCCGCTGGACGGCCTTTCTTTAGCCAGCACCCAGAACATCAGTCGCAGTTTCAAGCGGAAAAAACAAAAATGACTCGGCCTACCCTCGAGGTGGCCGACATTCTACGTGCGCACGGCGATCGCTTCCTGGAGCGGCATCGATCGAGCTTCGACTATCAACCGCTCAAAGCCTTTCGAGCCATTCACCACTGCCGCACCGCAGCCCTCGGCGGGCAGCGCGATGCTTGCCTGGGTTGCGGTTATCGCGCCATCTCCTCTCTGTCGAGCTTCTTCAGGGCACTGCTGGCGGTTTTGCCCTCTTCTGTGCCTGGGATGGCGTCTGCTACTCGCTGATAGTGGGCGCGGGCCTCTCGCGGTTGCTGCAAACGCGTGTACAGATTCGCTGCCGCCAACTCCGAGGCATAGATGTATCTGCCAGTTCCTGGCAGTGCTCCGGCCTCCGAGTATCGGTCGAGCGCGGAATCGTACTGCTGAAGATGTTCGTAGGCCTGTCCTGAGTGATAAAGAACCTTGGCGGTCGGAACCTTCTCGTAACCGGAGGCGCCAGCCCGCTGCTTGGCGAGGATCGCGTCATACGCTTGCGCTGCGGAATGCCAGTCATTCAGCGTACCGAAGATACTTGCCACTTCATACTGGAGAAGGTAGTTGCGGGGATAGGAACGTGCCATGTCCTGGTATAGCGCGACCGCCTGAGCATGGTTTTTTTCGCGCTGGTAAAGTACCGCAAGCATCACCTTCGCGTCTTCGCGCGCGTAATTGCCTTCCTCTGTCACGCGTTTCAATTGCCGTATGCCTTCCTCACGATCCCCATGCCGCCCCGTGAGACTCGCCAGAGCCTTGATATACCAGGGGAGGCTGCCCACAACGTAGTTGTTCATTCCCACTACCAGGTATGAATCCACATAGTCGGGGTCGATCTTCAGCAAATCGCTGTGATACTTGTACGCAGCTGCGGCCTCATGCAGCGCGGGCATGTATTCCTTCCGCAGGGCGAAGTGATATGTCGCGCGAGTGCCATGGCTGACACCCGCCCAGTACAGAGCGTTCTTGTCACGTGAATCACTCTTGAGTCGCACTTCGGCTAGTTGTTGTGACTTGTCCAGGATGGACAAAAGTTCCTGCTGAAATGAGGCACTGACCTCCACCTTACTAGCCTTAAAGATGTCGCTGCCCTCGCCGTAGACACTGGACTCCAGTACACCTCGGTCAAACATCTCGTTATACAGGGTCGCGGTAGCAAGATAATTCCATGCGCGGAGGTCAGCCGGTTGCGTTTCAATGCAGCCCCGCAATTGTTGCTTGGCAGCGTCATATTCGAGGTTGCGTAAATGATCGATAGCACTGCTCACCGGATCCTGGCCCTGCGTATTGGCAGGAAGCGTCGCCTGTCCTGCGAGCGGAAAAGCCAACGCCACAAACTGCAGGATGAGGACGGGGAGTTTCATGAGATCTCGACTCCAGTGTTCGCGTCGCTTCTCGTCGATGAAGATGGGTACACCATTCGAACGAGAGTGCGCTGGGAAAAAGGCAAGTAAAGCAAAGCGGCCATCGCGGCAAACACTAATCCCAGGCCGATCTGGTTGACCAGCATGAATGGGGCGAGGGCCCACAGTTGGTCCAGCGGCAAAAGGAAAAAGAACAGCTTGCGGAACTTCTTTCCGAGTTCGGGGTGGTGGAAGGTGAGGGCAGACAGTAAGTACAGGCGAATGGCAATTCCAATGCTAGCACTCACCATCACGAAGGCAGGTATGGTCCAGCCCGTGCCAGGGAACAAGAAGTCACTGACCCTCTGCACGGATTCCAGTTTTGCGAGCGTTGCGACATAGAAGGCAAGGTACATCACCTGAATCAGTATCAGAAGTCTACGAAGAACAGGGGCGGAGGGGGACAAAGGCCCGGGTAGGAGTGCTGCCTGGGACCCCGAAGATGCTGACCGGCTTGCAGGACGGTCAGGGGGCGTCGTCAACGTCAGTTGCGCGGAATCAAGATCCCTCTTCAACCGTCTTAGATCAGCGCCCATTTCCGATGCGTGTTGGTAGCGCAGGTCGCGGTCCTTCTCCAACGACTTCTTGATGATCCGCTCGAGATCGGGAGGAACTTCCGGGTTCAGGCGCACCACCGAGATCGGACTGCGATTCAGAATGCTGTCCAGAACAAGACCCGATGTGTCCCCCCGGAACGGAAGTGTGCCGGTTGCCATTTCATAAAGCACTGCCCCCAATGAAAAAAGGTCCGTCCGGGCATCAAGTTCCATGCCTCGTATTTGCTCGGTGGACATGTAGACGAGTGTGCCCACCGTGGCGCCCGGGCTGGTCAGGTGATCATCCGCGATTCCTTCCGTGGGCAGCGTGGAGGTCCCCAGGTTTCTCTTGGGCTTTTCCTCCCAAACAAGTTTCGCCAGTCCGAAATCCATAAGCTTCACGTGACCGCCGCGGGTCACGAAGATATTCGCGGGCTTGATGTCACGGTGAAGGATGCCGCGCAAGTGGGCGGCGTCCAAGCCATCCGCGATTTGAATACCCAACTTGAGGACATGCTCCA
>Ga0307471_100000279_pt1 | contig 25724 bp, 23 predicted proteins | sample atmos_gasesAM3C__2_FD_204566 | JGI IMG/M metagenome (GOLD analysis project Ga0307471, IMG submission 204566) | Hardwood forest soil microbial communities from Morgan-Monroe State Forest, Indiana, United States - atmos_gasesAM3C_515 | ecosystem: Environmental > Terrestrial > Soil > Temperate...
TCAACAGCGACCACCGGTCCCCCAGCATCTCCACCGAAGCGTTCAGCGGGCAGCCCGAGCGGCGCTTTGCAATCGCTTTTTCCTTCGCCACTTTTGCACAGTATCATTTTTCACTTGCGTTTTGCAAGTGACTTGTGCACACTACGCAACCAGCTACTATCGCCAACTGGAGGCCGCAAATGAGTCACGCAGCAGCAAAACAATCGCCCACAACCGAACTCGAACCGCCGCGCTTCGAAAACGGCAGAGCTTTGCTCATCGCCGGTTTGCACAGCCATTACACCGCAGAAACCATGAAGGACCTTCCCGCTCAGTGGCAGCGCTTTGGTCCCCACATCGGAGAAATTCCTGGACAGATTGGCCGCGCCACCTATGGCATTTGCTGGCAGCCACGCGAAGGCTCGGGCATCGAGTATCTCACAGGCATCGAAGTCTCCGGTTTCGTTGGTCTTCCCGGCGAATTCACCGTTGCCAGTATCCCCGCCCAGCGATACGCAGTTTTCCCCCATCGCAGCCACGTTTCGAAGCTTTACGAAACCTGCGATGCCATTTCGAGATGGCTCCCGGAATCCGGCTATCAGCACTCCGACGAGGCTGAAACACCCGCGTTTTTTGAACGTTATACAGAAGAGTTCGATCCTCAAACGGGAATGGGCGGCATGGAAGTCTGGGTTCCGCTCAAATCCTGAGCGTTTCGTTCGAATTCACACTCGATTCAAGGAGTTGAGGTAAAGTATTTGCCATTTCGCATCAGCACCAAACCAATCACTGGAGGGAGAGAGGAATGAGCGGAGTACGGGTATTGGTTGGCACACGCAAGGGCGCATTCATTTTGTCGTCGGACGGCAAGCGCGAAAAATGGGACGTCAGCGGTCCGCATTTTGCCGGCTGGGAAATTTACCACATGAAAGGATCTCCCAAGATTCCCAGCCGCATTTACGCCTCGCAAACCAGCGGCTGGTTCGGCCAAATCATTCAGCGCTCCGATGACGGCGGGAAAACTTGGATCCAGCCAGGCACGCCTCCGGGCGAGCCGACGACCGGCCCGGGCGGCATGCCCAAGGGCGAGAGCAACAAATTTGTGTACGACACTTCTGCCGAAACCGGCGCTCCGCTCACCACGCATCAGTTTTACGATGGCAACCAGCATCCGTGGGAGTTCAAACGCGTCTGGCATCTGGAGCCTTCGCTCACCGAAGCGGACACCGTCTACGCAGGTGTCGAAGACGCCGCTATCTTCCGCTCGAAAGATGCCGGCAAATCCTGGCAAGAGCTCTCCGGCCTCCGCGGACATGGCACCGGCCCGAAGTGGCAGCCCGGCGCCGGCGGCATGTGCCTGCACACCATCATTCTCGATCAGAGCGATCCGCAGCGGATGTACATAGCGATCTCCGCTGCAGGCGCGTTTCGCACCGACGACGGCGGCAAAACCTGGAAGCCCATCAACAAAGGCCTCCATTCGCAATACATCCCCGACCCTAACGCCGAAGTCGGCCATTGCGTCCACCACGTCGCGATGAACCCGACGCGCCCAAACGTTCTATTCATGCAAAAACATTGGGATGTGATGCGCAGCGACGACGCCGGCGACAATTGGAAAGAAATCAGCGGCAATTTACCCACCGACTTCGGCTTCGTCATTGACGTTCACGCGCACGAACCCGAAACCATTTACGTTGTCCCCATCAAAAGCGACGGCGAGCACTACGTGCACGAAGGAAAGCTGCGCGTTTACCGCAGCCGCACCGGCGGAAATGAATGGGAAGCCCTCACAAAGGGCCTCCCGCAAAGCCATTGCTACGTCAACGTCCTGCGCGACGCCATGGCCGTGGACTCGCTCGATAAATGCGGCATCTATTTCGGCACCAGCGGCGGTCAGGTCTATTGTTCGCCCGACGCGGGCGACAATTGGGCGCCCATCGTCCGCGATCTACCGGCCGTCTTGTCCGTCGAAGTGCAGACGCTCTCATGACCGTTGGGCCCACAGCCAAGATTCGCGTCATTCTGCCCCCGCATCTGCGGACGTTAGCGCACGCGGGCCGCGAAGTCACTATTGAAATTGCCGGCCAGGTCACAGTCCGTTCTGTCCTTGACGCACTGGAAGCGAATTACCCCATGCTTGCGGGAACCATTCGCGACCACGTCACGCAACAGCGCCGCCCGTTCTTGCGGTTTTTTGCGTGTGAAGAAGATCTTTCTCATGAGTCGCCAGATACGCCGCTCCCCGACGCCGTCGTCTCGGGAAAAGAACCGTTGCTCATCCTCGGCGCCATCGCGGGAGGTTAGTCGAGATAATGAATACCCGGTTTCGGCCACAAGACCCGAGGAAAGCATGTTCGTTTGCAGGACGCGGGAATCCCAAAAACGGACACAGGGACAAAGAAGAAAATGAACCACAACGTAGCTAAGACTTTTTTGTTCAACGATTTAGGAAGCATCGTCCACGGCACATGCCGTGCGATACGAACCTCACAATGAGAGAATTAGGGAGGGGAGCCATGATTCTCAAACCGCAACTTCTGCTTCAGGACATCCGAATTGCTGTGCGGTCGCTCGGCCGCTCCAAAGGGCTGGCTTTCACCGTCATCGCCACCCTTGCCCTCGGCATAGGCGCAAACGCGGCCATCTTCAGTCTCGTGCGCGGCGTCCTCCTTCGTCCGCTCGTCAACGACGACGAAAGCCGGCTCATCTACGTTGAGCAAAGCGCTCCCGGGATTGGGCCAGGTGAAGCCAATTTCTCCGTCCCCGAGATTCAAGACTTCAAGGCCAGCATTCATTCCGTCAGCGAATTCGGCGATTTCTCGGCCATCCCTATGACCTTGGTCGGTCTGGGCGAGCCTCGCGAAATTCAGTCCGCCGTCGTCGGCGGTACCTATTTCGAGGTCGTCGGCCTCCATCCCGTCCTTGGCCGCCTCATCGGACCTCAGGATGATGGCCCGAAAGCCGCTGGAGTTGTTGTTTTGACCTATCCCTTCTGGGCGACCGCACTCAAGAAAGATCCCAACGTGATCGGAAAACAAGTTCGCCTCGAGAGTTTTGACGCCCGCACCGCCACTGTCATCGGCGTCCTCGAACCTTCCCTTCCTTATCCCACCGACACCGCGATCGTTGCCAATGTCGTTATGAGCGCGCACCACCTCGACGCCACCATGGTCACGGGCCGCGTCCATCGCATGACCGAACTCTTCGGTCGCCTTGCTCCGGGCGTCACACTCGACCAAGCTCGCGCCGAGTTGCAATCCGTCTATTCCGCCATGAAGAAAGATCACCCCGAAGCTTACCCCACCAACGCGAACTACCAGATTGATGCAAGGCTTTTCCGCAATCAGGTTACTTCCGATGCCCGCCCCATCCTTCTCGTCCTCCTCGGCGCTTCCGCCCTCGTCTTCATCATCGCTTGCTCCAACGCGGCCAACCTCATCCTCGCCCGTACCGTGCGCCGCGAAGGCGAGCTAACCATTCGCGCGGCTCTTGGCGCGAGTAGCGCCGCCCTTCGCCGGACTTTGCTCGCGGAGAGCCTCGTCCTCTGCATCGCCGGAGCCACCCTCGGCGTGATCATCGCTCGTCCCCTACTCGAAATCCTCTCGAGCTACGCCTCCCGCTTTTCCGTTCGCGCCCTGAACCTCACCGTTGACTCGAGTGTCCTCTGCGTTGGCGCGGGGCTCGCGATCATCGCCGCAGTCCTCCTCGCCTACGTTCCTCGACTCCCAAGCGCCAACGTTTCACAATCTCCCGGCCTTGCAACTAGCGGTGGCCTTCGCATCACAGGCAGCACCAATCGCCGCCTGCGCGCCTTCGCCGTCGTCCAGATTGCGGCTTCTTTCATGCTTCTCGCCGGGGCCAGCATGCTTCTTAAAACCCTCATCGCCATGCAGACCGCCAAAACGGGCATGGATACGCGCCACGTTCTCGCCATCAACGTTCCCCGCATGTCACATGGAAAAACCGAACAGCAAGTCGTCGATTTCTACAAGGAGACGATCCGACGCATTGATTCTCTGCCCGGCGTGATAAGGACTGCCTTCGGCGTGTCTGCTCCCTGGCGGGATGCTGGCCAAGACGGCCCCGGCCTGCAGTTCTCGGGGGATGGCCATGTCTCCAGCAATGAAAACGATCCTCGCGCGCACTTTCGCACGATCTCTCCTGGATTCTTTGCGGCCCTCGGCGTTCCCATCCTCGCCGGGCGCGATTTCAATGACCTTGACACCCAATCGAAAGAGCCGGTCGTTGTCGTCAGCGAATCCCTCGTGAAGCACATGTTCCCGGGTCAAGATGCCATCGGTCGCCATGTCTATTGGACAGATCCGGTGTTGCAATTTATCCCCGGGTTTAAGAGCGAGCCAGAACGCATTATTGGCGTCACCGCCGACATCGATGATGAACATGTCGTTCCCCAGCCCACTCTCACCATTTACGCCACCTTTAACCATGGTCCGATGTTTGGCGGCCGCCTCTTTATCCACGCCAGCACAAATCCGTATGCACTGGTTACACCCACCACGCAAATCATTCGCGGCATGTCCGCCGAGCAGCCCGTCGAGAAAGCCGCCACTCTCGAAGACATTCGCGCCGAAGTCCTCACGCCGGATCGCCTGAACACTGTCGTCTTCGGCATCTTCGCGGCAGTAGCGCTCACGATTGCGCTCGTCGGTGTTGCGGGCGTGTTGGCTTTCTCCGTCAGCGCGCGCACGCGCGAGTTCGGCATTCGCCTCGCTCTCGGTTCGCCGCCACAGAAGCTCCTGGCAGGGGTCATCGCGGAAGGCGCAATCATGGCAACTTTTGGTTTGGTTGCCGGCTCCGTCGGCGGGTACTGGCTGGCTCGCATTGCAGAGCGCTACATCCCCGACTTGAAAATGCCTAGCGCTTTGCCTGTTGTAGCTTCAGCTTTTGTACTCCTGGCTGCGGCCGTCATCGCGTCTGCCATGCCGGCAGCTCGCGCTGCGCGTGTGGACGTCATGCAAGCGCTGCATTCCGACTGACTTCGAGGCTCCAAGGCCTATAACTTTTTGAGACCTGAAAACTGCGGCAATAACCTTAGGGCAACTTCCCTATACTTTTAAGGCGAGCGCCTTCCCTTTTACGAGAGGACGGGCGCGCTAAGGCTCACAGGGCACTTGGTGAGTCTAGCCCGATCAAAAGACTCGCCTGGCGAAGCCGGCTGCGCGCCCTCCCACTTCGCTGCTCCGACGGGCCGCGCCGGCGGATCCGCCGCGCCTCGTGCCTCCAGCGCGGTCACCAGCCCTCACCAGCCCTTCCACCGCCCAACGCAAAACCTGTATTTTACGCTCGTGCAGCAGCCGCAGGTGCGTCATGCCACTCAGCGAACAAACGGATAAATCTCGTCCGCAATCCAATAATTTTCAAAGAAGATCGCAAAGAGCGTCCCCACTACCCAAATGGCCCACCGTTGCCGGTTCCACGACACGCTAGTCGTGGCGTTCTGGATCAGAATCTCCGCGAGGTACGCGGCGCAGTAACAAACGTTCGCCAACAACGCCAGCACGGTCATGATTCCCAGGGCCTCCAGATTCATCGCCGGGCGGAAATGCGGCCACGTATTGACCAGCCAAATCATCACGACGATGAACAGCAACAAGTTGTAAAGGAGCCGGCGCGGCTCCCAGAACTTCACGGCGACCATCAGGCCCTTCTCTGATGGTCCCTGCCCGGATTGAGCTGCTGTCATGCTGGATGCCCCTGCTGCCTGCGAACTTTGTGTGTCCATTCTTTTGGGCTCCTCTGGTAGGGTCCGCGCGCCGGGGCCAGTTCTTGCGCGAATCCTGCGAAGCGACTGTGCGACGCTTCGCAATAGCATTTACTTTGCCACACAAAGTACTTCACGTCAAACTCAATTCCGGCCTCTTCGTTTATACTGGCCACTCAAAACTGGTCACTGTCCGGACTGGAGGCGCCGATGTGCCGCAACATCAAACCGCTTTTCAATTTCGATCCGCCGGTTGCGCCGGAAGAGGTGCGCGCCGCTTCCCTGCAATTCGTCCGGAAAATCACCGGCTTCCACCATCCGTCCAAAGCCAACGAAGCCGCTTTCAACGCGGCCATTGACGAGATCGCTCGCGCCTCGTCGCGTCTGCTGCATTCCCTGGAAACCACTGCCCCGCATCGCAACCGCGAAGCCGAAGCTGTGAAGGCACGAGCGCGGGCAGCTGCACGGTTCGGGTGAAACAACGAACGTTGGCACGTTTGCAAGTTTGAAGGTTCGGGACAATGCAAAACCCTCCGAGCAGGAGTCAAAGCCTTACTTGAGGTGTGGGAACGAAGGGGTATATCCACCCCCCGGGCAATTCGCATCGTTATCAAAACAAAAGAGTTACAAATTGGGCAGTTCATATTTGTATGAAAACAAACAAGATAGCTAGGGGCAAAATGGACAAACAACGTCGCAACCAACTTCAGGCGGTTCGTCCCGCAAAACCATCCAGGATGCAAAAGGCGCATAAGTGATTGAAAACTCGTTGGGGGGAGCGGATGGACTGGTAGCGGTTGATTAGAAAGGGCGGAGCGGTGGGGACGTCCCGGCGAAGCGCACGGGATGCAAAAGGCGCGCATGGTGATCTGGGCGCAAAGGAATCTGCGCAGTAGAGAGTTACATACTATATCAAAAAGTAAAATTTGTCAAGGAAAATCTAAGTGTTTTGGCTGCAATGAGATGGAAGGAGCGGCGAGGGGTCAAAAACTCCCAATCATCTGCACTTGAATGCGGCTGACCCATCGGTCCCGTAAGATGATGGCGCAAAAGCACTTAGACATTTTGGCGGACGAGTGCGCGTATACACTGGCTGTGTCGAATTAGGGCGGACTTGCGGGGTGGCAGATGGATGTAATGTCGACCAAGAACCGGCGGTTTGCGGGAGTGGCGGGGTTGTGCGGGGCGCTGCTGTTTTTCACCGGGGACATGCTGTTCTATGGGCATTGGGGGTCGGGAGCAGGATTTCATGAAGGCATGATCGAGACGGTTCGCAGTGCTTCGCTGGCGCGGCTGTATGCGGGAGGGCTGGTTGGGCCGGTGGCGGCGTGCCTATGCATCGTGGGCTTCTGGCATGTGTACCTGAATGTGCGTCCGGCGCAGGCGCGGATCGGGCAAGTGATGCTCGTCGCGTTCGTGGTGCTGATGATTTTTGGCAGCGCGATCCACACGCTATGGACGACGAGAGGGCTGGCCATCAAATACTGCTATTACAACGACGATGCGGGATGTCACGCGCTGGTGAACGCGGTGAACTCGTATTGGGACCTTGCGTACAATCTGGGCGCCGCGCCGGGGTATTTGGGTGCTGTCGTGTTGCTGGGGCTGGTGCTCTTTGGAAAAACCTGGTACCCGAGGTGGACGGCGCTTGCGAATCCCGCCATGCTGGTTGTGCTTTCGCCGCTGGCGGATAGGGCTCCGGCCCCTTTCGGTGCCGTGTTGTCGGGAGGATTCACGAACCTGTCGATCGCGGTGTTTTTTCTGGTTTCGGTTTGGACGACGTGGAAGCGAGCAGATGACAGCTCCTAGAGAAGTAGAAGCGATGGCCCGTATCCTGCTGACGCCTAGCGTCCGGACAACAGGTCCTAGGTATATGCTATGACGCATGATCGGGGCCGACTTTCCATTTGTTCAGAATTATTCAGGGGCTTGTCCGGGTTGTAGGTACGTAATCCCTCCTCTAAACGAAGTGTCAGCCGAATATTTCCATCGGGGATTTCTAACTTGCTCGCGTTGTGGTTTATCACTCGACCTGTGGCGAACAACCCTGGAACGCCTAACTCAGAGATTGCCATTTGTCTTCGCCATAGGCGCACTGGGCCCGATTACTACGCACCTAGAATTTAAGCTCCGAGCAAATGAGGGAGTTGAGCTCGATCTAACTCAATATGGAATTCCCGAGAGCTCGACTGTCCTTGGTGTTATCTACAACGCCCGCGGTGGGAACTGTTTCCCGATTGAAACGCACGGAAACATGCCGCGACGACGCTTTATCGGCACAAAGGCCTATCTTCATGGTCTACAAATGCGAACGGCCAACGGGCTTCCAATACTAGAGGAATACGAGGGGAAGAATATTACGGCGGCGGTCGTTTGGGTTCCTGTCGCGGATTCAGAAGTTCCGTGGCTGTATCTTGTGGATGCGTTTGAGGCATTGTCCGTTGGGAAGCTCTCCCAGGCAATTGTTCCCGCCCATGCTGCAGCGGAAATTGCTATCAACCCCGTTGTCCGACAGATGCTGCTTCGGCACGCCGCAAGGGAGAATATTGCTAGGGTACTGAAGCAGGAACTCACCTTCTCTTCGATTCTAAACGTCGTGCTGCCAGTTCTTTGCGCCCTTGTCGCTGCAAAGCCGCTGTCCGATGAAATTCGAGCAGAGCTAAATACACTGCGTAAGTTGCGGAATGAATTTGTGCATGAAGGTGTGGTTCCAACTGAGGTAAATGAAGAGCAAATACGACGACTTCTCTGCGCAGCGGTCTTCGGCTTTGAGTATGCGAAATATCTCCAAAAATTCCCAGGATAGGAGCATCCGCAGGTGTGTCGAGCAGGAGTGGCTTAACGCTCGCGGTCTTCTGGAGCAGGGTTGTCAAGGGCTAAGGCACGTTGGCCTTCGCTTGTCAGATACCAAAGCACTTGGTTGTCTTTCGCGCGTAAGGTTTTTCCCGCCAGCCGACGCTTGCAGAGATCTGTCAGTCGTCTTTCAACCTCGTCGATCGTGAGTTCGGTTGCTTTTTTCACGCCGCTCGTCCATCGGTATGCGTACTTAGGATCTCCTAATGCTTGTAAGATTTTGAGGTCTGGCTCCTGGAGTGAAGCCCGTTTGGGACCGAAAGCAGGAGGCGCCTCTGGTTGTTCCGTAAACTTGGTGACAAGCGGCGTGACTTCCTTCTTAGTTTCCACCGCCAGCTTCCTCGTGTCGTGCAGTTCTTGCAGGATTCGATCACCTATAGTTTGAATGAATCGAGTAGAGAAAATGGCAGCGACCAAGCAAATGCCTGCGAACACTAAGAGCTTCAGCGGGTCGCCAGGATTCCCCTTGTCACCACGGATCAACTCCACAAGATTGCTTGATATCATGTTCAGCAGCAGGGGGACCGTAAAAGAGGCACCGATTCCAAGAACAAGGCTCTTGAGAATTGACCTGCTCTCATCCTTTGCTGCCATTAGATAGTTCATCCACCCGCCCAGTGCCCCAGCTGCAAGAATAGCGACGACTATGCTCAGAATTGGATAGGCCATATTGCGTTCCGTACACACAGCAACGCGCTTGGTTGTGAACTGGAATATACCGGCTTATAGCGTCAAAGGGAAGCCAAAGGAACGAGCTTGAGGGGAAAGCGGCTCAAGCGTAGAGTGCGTGAGATGCGGGCGACGAGGAGGCGAACATGTCATTACGGCCGGTGAAGAAGCTGATACGGTCGAAGCCGACGCTGGAAGGCGCGGGAGTGCACCTGCGGCGAGCGTTTGGTTTCGGCAACACAGCGGAGTTCGATCCGTTCCTGCTGCTGGATGATTTTCGCAATGACGTTCCGGCGGACTACCTGGCGGGGTTTCCGTGGCATCCGCACCGGGGCATCGAGACGATTACGTACGTGCTTTCCGGAACGGTGGAGCACGGGGACAGCATGGGGAATCGCGGGACGATCGCCGCGGGCGACGTCCAGTGGATGACCGCGGGAAGCGGGATCATTCACCAGGAGATGCCCAAGGGCGACCACGTGGGGCGCATGCACGGGTTCCAGTTGTGGGCGAACCTGCCGTCGGCGCTGAAGATGACCGCGCCGCGCTACCAGGAAGTGAAAGCGCCGGAGATTCCGGAGATTACCGACGACGATGGGACGCAAGTGCGCGTGGTGTGCGGAAGTTTTTGGGGAAAGCGCGGGCCGGTGGAGGGCATTGCGGCGGATCCGATTTACATTGACGTGAGCGTACCGCCGGGGCGGCGGAAGACGCTGCCGGTGGAAGTGACGCGGCATGCGTTCGCGTACGTGTTCGCGGGAGCGGGGAAATTTTGCAATGCGTCGGAACCGCTGGAGGTTCCGACGGAGCCGGTGGGCTGGCTGGAGACGGCGCCGCCACCTTCGGAGGCGGACAACCGGTCGCTAGTGCTGTTCGATCGCGGCGATGAGCTGATGGTGCAGGCGGGAGAGGAAGGGATTCGGTTTCTGCTGGTGTCGGGCAAGCCGCTCGAAGAGCCGGTGGCGTGGTACGGGCCGATTGTGATGAATACGCAGGAGCAGTTGCGCGAGGCGTTCCGGGAATTGGAGAAAGGAACGTTTCTGAAGGCGCAGAAGAAGAGCTCGGCGAGCGGAGAATAAGCACGCGTCTGCTGCTATGACAGAGGGCAAAGAGCGGACGGCGACATAAAGTCGCCGCTACGACAGAGGGGCAAGCGCGGACGGCCTCAGAAGGCCGTCCCTACGACTGCGGAAAAAGCAGATCCCTACCCTGCTTGCAGCAGGCAAGCTGCAGCAGGCAGGCCACTGCAAGGCAACGGCCCCATCTTCGTTCTAAGGAGGTAGGTAGCAGAAGCGCGCGTGCCATTGTTAAAGGCTCGGCTCCGGTGTATGGTACGGACTGGTTGAACGAACAGCACGACAGTATGCCTAGCATGCGGAACCCGGCTCACCTGCAGGCGTACCCTACGCGGGCGAAGGTGCGGCCCGGCGGGGGAAACCATAACAGGAGAGTCCACTTTGATGAAAGCTGTCGCGTCGTCCCGGCTTCGCTTTCTGGCTTCGGCTCACTTAACGCTCTTCCTACCTGCGCTCGCGGTTTTCTTAACAATGATGGCAGGCTTGTTGGTGGCGCGGGGGCAGTCTCCCGCTCCCCCATCCATCACAGTCGTTGATCTGATTCCCGCCAGCCTGAGCGGCGAGAGTAATCAGGATAGCGAGCCGTTCCTGGCGATCCAGAACCAGAATCCGCAAGTGATGGTGGCATCGGCGTTCACGCCGAATCCGTTTTCGATGACCGGGAACGCGCCGGTTTATGTTTCGCAGGATGGCGGCAAGACCTGGACGCTGAACGCGATTACTCCCGTGCAGCGCATGACTTGCGACATTACCCACGCCATGGCGACCGGCGAGAATCATCCGCGCGGCGACTTGCACGCGGGCACACTGGCCTGCGCGACTGGAATCACGCTTGATGAATCGGAATCGAATGACGTTTCGCTGACCACGACGATGAACGTGCAATCCACGCGCGGAAACGTGGACCAGCCGTTTGTGCGCGCGCTCGGCGTGGCCAGCGGCGACCGCATTTATGTGGGCGTAAACGATTTCAGTCAGGCGAACGGCCGCACCGCGACGATTGACGTATCCGTGGACGGCGGGGCGACTTACAAATCGATTCCCATTGAATCGCGGAAAACTGCCGGACAGGACGGGCCTTCGGTGCGTCCCGCGGTGGCTAATGACGGCACGGTTTACGCCGCGTTTTTCGGCTGGCGCAAGTTTGACGGCAAGACCGCGACTAGCGATGTGGTCGTGGTGCGGGACGATGCGGCGGCTACTGGAGCCAATCCATTTCAAGTGTTGAAAGATCGCTCGGATAAGCTGCCCGGAGCCATCGTGGTGAAGAACGCGCAGATTCCCTGGTCGAACGCTCCCGCCATGGGGCAGGAACGCATTGGCTCGACGCTTTCAATCGCCGTGGACCCGAACCACAGCGGGACTGTTTACGTGAGCTGGGCCGATAAGGGAAGCAAGGGTGACATCTATACGCTCCACGTGCGCAGCTCGGCGGACCGCGGTGTGACCTGGTCGAAGACAGACTTGCCGCGCACCACGATTCATAATGCAACCAACGTGGCGCTCGCGGTTGCGAACAACGGCGTGGTGGGATTTCTTTATCAGCAACTCAGCAATGGAAGATGGGTTACACATATAGTGCAATCTCACGATGGGTTTACGACGTCGCAGGACCGCGTACTGGCAACCGTCCCCGCGGACCAGCCGGTGGGACAATTCCTGCCCTATCTCGGCGACTATGACTATCTGCTTTCGGTCAGCAACGAATTTCGCGGCGTTTTTTGCGCCAACAACACGCCGGACTTCGCGAACTTCCCTCAGGGCGTGACCTATCAGCGCGCGGCGGACTTTAACGCGAAAACGCTCAATGACGGCTCGGGCAACCCGGTGCCGATTTCCATCGATCCATTCTATTTTAGCGTTCCGGTGATCCCATGAGGCGCGCCTACACAGAAGCCCAAGAGAAATGCGCGAAGGTGCAAGAGAAGGAGGTACACGTGAAGATTTCATCGCTGTTCCTCAGAGTTAGTTTTGGAGGCGCCTGTTTATTGCTGGCCCTGTGCGGCTGCGCGAAGGCTGCAGCGCCGCAAGCCACCGACCGGGCCGCTCTCGCAAGCAAATCGAGCATCATTTTTTCTGGAACGGTCAGCCAGCTCGCCGGGGCTTCTTTTGCCGACGTGCCGAAATCGGCGCAAACCATTGTTGTGAAAGTGGATTCCGTCGCAAAGAAGCCGGCGGCAGTATCGCTGAAGAAAGGCGACAGGGTCACGGTGGAAGTAAAAGATCCATCCGCCTTTCAGGAAGGCACGCACGCCACGTTTTACACGGATGGCTGGATCTTTGGAGCGGGCGTGGCAGTCAAGGAATTGGGACATGAACTCGGTACCGTCGTCGCCCCGGTTCGCGTGACGAACGCAGAGAAACCGTCGGCACAAGGAAAAGACGAGCTCAGCGATCAAGAGCTGATAGAGCGCATGAAAGCTTCGGATTTTGTCGTAGTGGGGCGCGTGATGGACGTTCGCAAGTGGAACGCACCTAAGCCGAAGTCGGGCGCGCCTTCGCGCGTGACCGAACACGATCCCGACTGGCACGAGGCGGTGGTGGAAGTCCAGTCGGTGCTCAAGGGCGGAAAAGTGAAGGGCAACAAAGTCATCGTGCGGTTTCCCAATCGCAATGACGTGGCCTGGGTGAACTCGCCGAAGTTCGCGAAAAATCAAAGAGGCATCTTCTGTTTGAATCGGGATCAGTCCACCGGGGCCAGCGCGGGAGGCCAGCAGGCCAACGTCTATACCTGCCTGGGGCATGGAGACGCATTGCCGATTTCTGAGGAAGCGCGCGTGCGAGCCTTGCTAAAGAATCCGTGAATCGGCGGTCTTTGGATGAAACGGTCTCTGCTTGAAGAGATTTGCTACGGCTTCGCGGAAGGAAAGTCGGTCAAAGGATGATCGAGTTCCTGATAAGCGCGGCGGACAAAAACCTCGAGGAAGAACGGTTTGAAGGCGGGTAGAAGGCTCGCATCGGTGAGTCCGATCATGGCCGCCAATTCCCTTTCGTTTTTGCCGACCGCTTCCACGGCTTGCTCTTCGCTCAAACCTTTGGCCTTCGCGTCACGAACTTGCTGAACGACGCGCTGGAAGAGTTGCAAATTCTGTTCGAGAGCTTGCTTCGCGCCTTCCGTCGCGCCGTGACCGGGAATGACCACCTTAGGATCTAACGCGATAAGCTTCTGCAGCGTTGCGATCCAGTCAGCAGGAAAAGTGCCGCCGACCGCGAAAGGAATGGGCCGCACCAGAATATCGCCGGTGATGAGAATCTTCTCCTTCGGCAGATAGGCATAGGTATCGCCGGAAGTGATCGCCTGAGCGTGGAACAGGCGGATCTCGCGCGTGCCCAGCCAGATTGTGGCGGATTCGGCGTAGGTGAAATTCGGATAAGTGAACTGGACGGACAGCTTCTGCGCAAGGAAATTCTTGTCGGCTTGGAGCAATTGCTCGAGGTCGCGCAGTTCGTCTTCGGGAGCGTGGGCCGCTTTCTTGGAGGACAGATCTTTCTCGAGAGAAGCGACATAGCCAGGCAGTGCCTTAAGGTCGTTCTCTGTGCGCGGGACGGAAACATCGCGCATGAGGATGCGGGTATTTTCCTGGGAAATGATTTCCAGCGCGGGGAACGCCGCTTTGTAGGTTTGATTGCCTTGCCAGTGATCCCAGTGCCAGTGGGAATTCACGAGATAGCGCACGGGCTTGTCGGTGAGATTTCGGATTTGAGCGAGAACCGCGCCGGAATCAGAAGGGACGCAGCCTGCGTCGAAAACCAGAACGCCTTCGTCGGAGAGAATCGCCACGGAGTTGCCGACGAAGCCTACGTCGCCGTGGCGCGAGGATGAAAACAGATAAATACCATCAGCCACTTTTTGGACGGTGAGTTTGGCGGCGTAATCGCGTGCCGAAGCAGGAAGGACAAGAGTCGCGAGCAGGGCGGCGCACAAAGCGGCCTTTCGAGGCAAGGCAGATCTCCTTGCCACTCGCGGGGTAGCCACTGCACAGGACAGAAACTCGCCGACCGCCGCGGATTATACACACTGGCGGATTCGAGAGCCACAGAACTTTGTAAGGCGGCGTGTCTAGGAGGAGTTGAGGAGATTGTCGCGAGAGAAGGGTTGGAGGCGCGGGGCGGAATCGAACCGCCGATAAGGGTTTTGCAGACCCTTGCCTTACCACTTGGCGACCGCGCCGCTGGAAAAGTCGTAGGTCAAAAGTTATAAGTTTTAAGCAAGAAAGCTGCAAGCACGATTTGTTCGCGTGTTGCCTCGTTCTTTAGTAAAGCAAGCACTTGCATTCCTGCGTTCCCAGTTGTGAACATTGAATCGGGCACCGGTCCGTCGCACGTCCGTTTCCACGCCGAGTTTGTCTTTACTGAGGCGGCGAAGGCCGGGGAGAGTCGGCCCCCGCCACCCAGTACCCTAGCTCGGCCCAACAAACTTCGAGCGGCTCAGATTCAGCGGGCTGAAGCGCGATCTTTCGAACGCCGATGCCTAGCGCGCAGAAGCAGCCACGCTGGATTGCGCGGAGCGCGCTTCGTTCACGATGGGCGCACCGACGAGATTGCCCCATTCGGTCCAGGAGCCGTCGTAATTGCGGACTTTTTCGAAACCCAGCAAATATTTCAGCACGAACCAGGTATGCGAACTGCGTTCCCCGATGCGGCAGTAGGCGATGACTTCGTCTTTGCCGTTGATGCCCTTGGCTTCGTAGAGCTTCTTCAAATCGTCGAAGGACTTGAACGTGCCGTCTTCGTTGGCGGCCTGCGCCCAAGGAATGTTCGACGCTTGCGGAATGTGCCCTGCGCGCTGAGCGGTTTCGTTCATCCCCGGAGGCGCGATGATTTTGCCGGTGAACTCATCGGTGGAACGAACATCAACGAGTTGGCCGGACTTGCGGCCGTCCACAACGGCGGAAACTTCTTCCTTGAAAGCGCGAATGGTCTTATCGGTGGCCGAAACGCGATAGGTGGCCGAAGTAACGTTGGGAGCGTCCTTGGTGAGCGGGCGCTTCTCCTCGAGCCATTTCTTGCGGCCGCCGTTGATGAGCCGGACGTCTTTGTGGCCGTAAAGCTTGAGCTGCCAATAGGCGTACGCCGCGAACCAGTTGTTGTTGTCGCCGTAGAGAATGATGTTCGTGTCGTTGGAGATGCCGGAATCGCCGAGAAGTTTCTCGAGCGCCGGCTTATCAATCAAATCGCGGCGAATGCCATCTTGGAGCTGCGTTTGCCAGTTCCATCCGACGGCGCCGGGGATGTGGCCCTGGTCGTAAGCTGAGGTGTCCACATCCACTTCGACGAAGCGCGTGTTGGGAGCGTTGAGATGCTGTGCCGCCCAGTCGGTGGAAACCAGAACTTCGGGGTGTTTGTATTCTGACATTTTCCTTCTCCTTTGGTCCTTGTTATGAAACTCGTAGAAGCGTGCAGCAACAAAAAGTCGAAAATAAAAAAACCCACCTGCCATTCCTTCTGGCGGTGGGCTTCCAAAAACTTGAGGCCTGGTGAAACTTTAAGTGCTCAGCCTCCCCGCGCCAGAAGACACAGGCGTACAGCACATACAACAGATGCACACTGCGTTGTTCTTCCGGCTGCGAACTTTCATATTTTTATGCTACATAGATGCGGCCCTGTTGGCAATAGTTACTCGGTGCTCAGGCGCGCTGGATGTCTCCGCGGCGAAAGTTCTCGAGTAAGTGCTCGCAGGAACGCAGCGTGAACGCCATGATGCTGATCGTCGTGGTCTTGTCCGTACAGTTGAGAAAGACACTCGCGTCGCAAGCGTACAAGTTCGGGACATCGTGAGCCTGGCCGAAAGCGTTAGTGACGAATTTCTTCGGATCATGCCCCATACGGCAGGTGCCCGTATCGTGGAGGCTCCAGCCTGGAACGTTCGGGGAATCGCCAGAACCTTCGACCACGCCACCCGCTGCGCGAAGCAAATCGGCGCAAGCCTCTTTCGAGTGCTCCCACATTTTCAGGACATTTTCGTCCCACTGAAAATGAATGCGCGCGCAGGGAATGCCGTAGGCGTCTTTCACTTCCGGATCGATGTCCACAAAGTTGGTGTCCAGGCGCAACGTGGGAGCTTGAATGGTAAAGCTGACGGGCGTGGGGTAACGGCGCTTGACTTCGCGCTTGTAGGAGGAGCCGAAGCCTTCCGCTCGAGATGCATACCAGGGGTAATCGCCGCAGCCTCCGCCGGGATAGACGGAATACCCGCGAATGAATTTCTCTTCGTGTGGATCTTTCAAATTCTGCCAGCGGGGCATCCAGACAATCGTGTTGTCGCCGACGCTATCGGGGAAGCTGGGTTGACCGAGGAGCTGCGGCAGATAGCCGAAGGCGGATTCTCCATACAGATGGTCGCACAGATTTCTGCCAAGCTGTCCGCTCGAATTCGCGATGCCCGTGGGCCAGTGACGCGACTTCGAATTGAGCCAGATGCGCGCGGTTTCCACGTTCGTAGCCGCGACAATGACGGCACGGCCAAAAACTTCCGCTTCTTGCCTGGTCTTGCGATCGATGTAGGCCACGCCATTGGCGACTCCGTTTTCGTCTACAAGAATATTTTTCGCTAGCGCATCGGTTCGAAGCTCTAGATTCTTCGTGGCTTCGGCGAGCGGCAAGAAACGCCAGGGCGTCGAGAAGAAAGAACCCGTGTCGCAGCCTGTAGTGCAGGCACCGCAAAAATGGCATGCAGGATGACCAGCATGGTCAACCGTGAGTTGTGCGATTCGGTCATGCAGATAAGGGACGCCGATTTTTTCCGCGCCCTTCTGCAAGACGTGGTCGAGGCAACGAAAGTTAAACGGCGGCAGATATTCGCCATCCGGATTGCTGGGCCGATTCTGGACCGAGCCCGAAACTCCAATCATGCGCTCGGCGCGGGAATAGTAAGGAGCGATCTCCGCATAAGTAAGCGGCCAATCTACGTCGTATCCGTCCAGCGAAGCGGCGCGAAAATCGATATCGCCAAAGCGCGCCGAGGACCTTCCCCAAAAGTTGGTTTTTCCGCCGACGGCCCAGCAACGTGGCCAGGTCCACTCGGTTCCGGGAGCCGTCGTGTACCGGATTTCGTGCTCCCACACGCCCGGCACCCATTCGCTGTCCATGAAACCAATGGACTCCGAGCGCTTCGCGGGATCGCCGAACCCGCGAAACTTCATTTGCCACGGTTTGCGGTGGTTGCGAAAGTCTTTGCCAGGATCGAGCCTGCGCCCCGCGTTGATACAGCAAACTTTGAGGCCGGCTTCGCAGAGCGTTTTGATGGCCATCCCGCCACCGGCGCCGCTTCCAATCACGATTACGTCATAGATCTGCTTTGGCATGGCGGCTCACCATTTCGGCGGAGGCAAATGCTTGTGTTCAGGGTCATTCGGATGCGGGCAGGCTGGCGACTTGGCGTAGAACTTCAGAGCTGGATTGTCAATTTCCTTGTAGCCGATTTCCGTGGTGTAAAAGCCCATGACCGTGAGTTCTTTGATGGCCGAGAAGAATTTGCGTCCGTCTTCCTCGCCCTCGCGATACTTTGCTTTGTAGGCGAGCGGCTCAAGAACAGACACCTGCTGCGCATCAGAAAGGCCCATAAACGACTTTCCGAGTAGCCGCTCGCAGTGTGCGTTCAGCCAACCAACTCCCAGGCGCATGGGATATTGCTGTTCGCTGTCATGCGCAACCATGAAGTCCACAAATTCCGCGACGCCGGCCTCTTTCGCGCCGGGGGTCGTGTCGCTTGGAATGATGATTTCGGTGAGGCGTTCCACCATGGCGTATTCGGATGAAGAAAAGAAAAGTGGCTGATAGCTCTCCGGCCGGATTCGTTCAACCCCCGAAGTGTCGTGCGCGCAAATGAACGCCCATTTCGAGAATCCCGGAAACCCGGACGCAGCCGCAGCGGTGGCCATGATGCGAAGCATTTCTCGGCGTTGCAGGTCTTGTCCGGCCATGGTTCTTTTCCTCTTATTGCTTCCGTGTTTCCACTTCGAGCTTTTTAAGCATTTCACCGATTTCCGGATTGGACATGAAACTTTTCCAGACCAAGCCGGTCCGATAGTTCTCGATCATGACCGTAATCGGAGCCTGGTTTAATCCCATGTAAATGTCGGAAACCCAGTCTTGGCCCGGATTGTAGGCGTCGCGCAACCCGTAAATGCCCCACAACTGCGCGCCGAGATCACGGTAATAGTGCTTTAGCGCCGCCATGGAAGCTTCCGGCGTGTAGGGAAAAGAGGCCAGCGCACCAGTAGGCGTAAGCGTGCCCCTATCGTTAGCTTTGTCCGGTGCGTGAGCAACATAGCCGGAAGGGCCGTCGCTCGCCGTCAGTCCCCATGCATCGGGACCGTAGCCCGGAAAATGTTTGGGATTAGCGACGCAATATGCGCGGTTGATCAGAGCAATGTTCCGGTTATTTTCAAAATAGGAAGATGTGAAACGGTCGCGCAGACCGTGCGGATCAAAAGCGAAATAAGAGTAATGAGTAAAAAAGAGAGGGCCTCCCGTGCCGACCCCAACGTCGAGTTTTATGCCGTAGTAGGTGTTCCCGTTCGAATAATGATCCCCGTCTTTGGTGCCGGACCAGCCCCCGCGATACGCCAGAGCCATGGGATCCTGGCTGGCCCAGCCGGAATAGTAGTAGCTTGCGGGAACGCCGTGGGTGGGCGAGGCCATCGCGAGAAGATAAGTGATCATCACTTCGTTGAAGCCAATCAGCGGATGGTGGATGCGCCAAGTCCAGAGCGGAGACCAGTGCCAGAACAGAAAATGGCTGTCCGGCGTCTCGCGAAACCAGTCCCATTCAACGCCTTCCCAGAGCTTGGTGATGCGCTCGTAGAGAGACTTTTCTTCCGGACTCGTTCCGTGAAAGTAGGCGCGGGCCGCCAGGAGCCCTTCCATCAAGAAGGAGGTTTCCACCAGGTCGGCTCCGTCATCGAAGGCTCCGAAGACGGGCATCACTTGGCCGGTGGAACCATTCATGAAATGCGACCACGCTCCGTGGAAGCGTGGCGCATGCTCCAGGAATCCGACAATCTTAGTCAGCCGTTCGACTGCTTGCTGGCGCGTGATAAACCCGCGGTCGGCTCCCACAACGAGCGCGGCGATACCAAAGCCACTGGCGCCGGTGGCGACAATACGGTCATCGCCGGGAATGCTCTCGCGAGCCATGCCAGAGTTCGGGTCAGCGGCTTCCCAGTAATAACGAAAAGACGCTTCCTGGACCATGGTGAGCAATTCCTCGTCGCTAAAGGCGCGTGTCGTGGCGCTGGTTGCTGATGAAAGCGGAGACTCTTGATAACGAATCGTGGATGCGGCCACTTTGTATTGGGCGGTTACCCCGCTCTTGCCAAGAAAATCATTGAAGCGGTGAATGCCGGGCAGCTGGATGCCGATGGGCTGGAACTCCTTGCGATCAAGAGAGCGATAGATGATGTACCGACCGAGGTTTGCATTGGAAACAGGATCCCATTGAATGTCAATGTGGCGGTCGTAGCCGGTAGAGCGAACATTCTGCGGCGCGGGGAGAGAGGGGAGGGAAGTTGCAACATTATCGCCCACGCGAATTTCATCCAGAATCAAGACGTGGCGCACGCCGTCCGCGCGGCCCTGCAGAAACATGATGTTTTGCAGGTGCTCGGGATGGAACCCGTAAATGGCAGTGGTGTGAAAGGCGGAAAAAGGAACCTGAACCTGAACCCAGCGGCCTGCGGGAATATCCCCTGAGAATTGCCCGAGTGGCAGCGCTTCCGTAAAGCTTCCCGGGTATTGCGCAACACGAAGTCCTTCCGAGGTATTGGACAGAACAATGCGTGGAAGATCGGCAGCGGCAATGGCCTCCGGTGCGAAACACCAAAGGGATAGAGTGTTTCCGCGCAGTTCGGGAAAGCGGTTTCGGAAGCTCACCAGATGGATTGCAGCCTGCCAATTTCCTCCTTCGAGGGATTGCCATTCGAGCCGCAGCGCATTCGGAGGGGTCAGAAATGTATTCGTCTCGACTGGCAACTTGGAGTTTTTTTGTTCCAGCCGGCTCGGGGCAAACGCGGCCGCGGAACTGTAGAAATAGGAATCCGAAGTGAGGCTATTATCGAAAAAGGTGTGCCGGAAATACTCGTCGTTGGCAAGAATGGCGCTAGGAATGAGAAACGCCACCAGCAATAGTACGAGCGAAAGGCTATTTGCCGGCGAACGAAGCAGTTGCGACCGACGGGAGTGCGGAACGAGCCTCATTCGGGGACCCCTCGTGCAAGATTTCCACGCCATTGAGTCTATAAAAATACAAGGGTTAGGTGGAAGAGATGAAAAGAGGAGGGCAGCCGGAGAGCGCGTCAGATTCTCTAACGCGAAATCGGCCTTCGTCGATTCGTTGTTCCGGTGAGTTCACTTTGGAGGGTCAGGCAAGAAGTTTGTGGAAATAGGCAACCTTCCGCGGGGCAGCTGGACTACACTTTTGCTCATCGAGTCAGCGATTCGCATCATTAGAGCGGAAGCGGGCAAATTGCATCAGGTACAAGTGATGGCTCGAAGGAGAAACAATGCAGAAGCGCAAACTTGGAAAAAGCAATTTGGAAGTTTCGGCTATCGGTCTTGGCTGCATGGGAATGAGCTTTGGCTATGGCCCAGCCGTAGATAAGCAGGAGGGAATCTCTCTCATTCGGGCGGCCGTGGAGCGCGGTGTCACGTTCTTCGATACCGCCGAAGTGTACGGCCCGTACACAAATGAAGAACTTGTGGGCGAGGCTCTCGCCCCGCTCCGGGGGAACGTGGTAATCGCCACAAAATTCGGGTTCAAGATTGAAAACGGCAAGCAAGCTGGCCTGGACAGCCGACCGGCGCATATTAAGGAGGTCGCCGAGGCTTCGCTCAAGCGCCTTAAGACCGAGGTCATCGACCTGTTCTATCAGCACCGTGTCGACCCAGACGTTTCGATTGAGGATGTGGCCGGAGCAGTGAAAGACCTCATTCAGCAAGGCAAAGTGAAACACTTCGGACTTTCTGAGGCGGGCGTGCAGACCATCCGCCGCGCTCACGCCGTGCAGCCTGTCGCTGCCCTGCAGAGTGAATATTCGCTGTGGTTTAGAGAGCCGGAAGCGGAGGTCATTCCGACGCTCGAAGAACTCGGAATCGGCTTTGTTCCGTTCAGCCCTCTGGGCAAGGGTTTTCTCACTGGCGCGATCAACGCGGATACAAAGTTCGACAAGACCGACTTCCGCAATGTGGTTCCTCGTTTCACCGAGGAAAACCGGAAAGCGAATCAGGCGTTAGTTGACCTAATTGGCCGCTTCGCGCAACAGAAAAAAGTGACGCCTGCGCAGATTGCACTTGCGTGGCTGCTTGCGCAGAAACAGTGGATTGTTCCAATCCCAGGTACAACGAAGCTGCATCGGCTCGAAGAGAACCTCGGAGCCGCCGGCGTCGAACTCACACCGGAAGATCTCCGCGAGCTAGAAACTGCCGCCTCGAGGATTGCGGTACAAGGCGCTCGGTACCCGGAGGCTCTGCAGAAACTCGTGGGCCGCTGAGCGAATCAGCAGGGCTGGCGAGATTCACAAATTGTCGGCAGTATCATCGGAGGAGATTCGAGATTTCACTGACAGGAGGCACAAACATGAATACACAACCTTCAGCAGCGCAGCAAGCCTGGGGCGATTTCGCCCCCAAGTTTGCTGAATTAGCCGACAAGGTGCTTTTCGGAGACATCTGGGAACGTAAAGAGCTTTCCAAGCGCGACCGCAGCCTAGCGACTGTGGCGGCGCTCGTTGCTTTGAACCGCACCGACCAGTTGCGGTTTCATCTGCAGAGGGCGCTGGAAAATGGGGTCAAGAAACAGGAATTAATTGAGGAAATCACGCACTTGGCGTTTTATTCTGGTTGGCCGACGGCAGTGAATGCCTTAACGGTCGCAAAAGAAGTTTTCTCGAAGTCATGAAGACCATTCTGACGATGACGGCATTGACGCGCCAGAGTCTGAGGTTAAATAGTGGAAGGCAGGAGAGAACATGGCAGCACGGAAGGATGACTTAAGAGACCGCCTTTCGCGAAATCGCGAAATCAACATCACCGTCACTGGTAGAAAGTCTGGGCGCGCTATCACAAACCCGGTCTGGTTCGTATCAGAAGGCGAGAAGGTTTACCTGTTGCCAGTGTCCGGGTCGGATACGCAGTGGTACAAGAACGTGCTGAAGAACCCGGCGATTCGAATCGATGCCGGAGGCGCAGAGGGAACATTCAAAGCTGTTCCTCTCACTGATGCCAAGCAAGTGTCGTCTGTCATCGAGAAATTCCGCAAAAAGTACGGCGCCGGCGACGTGAAGAAGTACTACTCAAAGTTCGATGTGGCCGTCCTCGCGCAAGTGGAGTGATGGAAAACATCGAGACCAATACTCGCGGGACCGGTAAAGAGGTACGCTTTGTAATATGAGACTCCGTGTTCTTTGTGGCCCCATTCTGCTCCTTTCGTACGCCCCAGCTTGGGCGCAAGAACCTAACGCTAACCAGAAAACGTTGCCCACATATAGCACTGAATCCTCTGCGTCCATCATCGAGGGTCATAACGCCCGGACTTACGTTACCGAGAATCACTCATTTCGCTTTGAAGAAGTACTCGGAGACACAGGCAAATACGAAGCAGTGCTTCTCTTGGAGGAGATCTACCACAATGAGCGCACTTCAGGTCTCGAAGGCACGAGCGGAAAAGTCACTGCTAAAGCCTGGACTCTGAAGCAGGGCAGTGATCGCGAGCTGCGCTGGAAGATAGAGACAAGCGGCAATGAAGGAGATGTGCGGGATAGGTTTTATCGAGTCATCCGGTGGGGATGCTGCGACGTGCCAGTCGTTTATTTCTACTACAACATCTTAAATGGGAAAAGACTGTACACTTCAAATTCCCAATTGCTTGAGGCTTATTTCGGAGAAGGCCCCTTAAACGCCCGCTATGTAGGCTACGGCTACTCAGTGCTGGATAGGGAGAGCGAATATCCCCAATTACAATATGGTACCGATAAGGAGGTTCTTCAACGTTTTTCAGTCGTCTCCTCAACGAAATACTATGAGGCGCCTCAGGTCTTCATGTCGGACGGAACTAATCTAAGGAAATCGCTTAACCTCATCGGAGAGCCGATGTCCTTCTCAATTGTGCTGAAATATCCGAACGGAATGGAATTGCAAATTCCCGTTGAAGCGGACGCCATCCACCCTGAGAAGGCAAAATTTCCAAAGGGTTACGCCTTGCGGCTGGAAAAGTGAGAATTTAAACAGTGAAAGTGAATGGAAAATCGCTTCCTTCCCACCGCCTGTCAAGAGTTGGAAAGTGCTTTAGAATAAGAGTCGCTTGCTTGTCGGGGCGTAGCGCAGCCTGGTAGCGCGCCTGCCTTGGGCGCGGACTAAGCGACTCCAATAACTCCTTCGCTTACTTCTATCTACTAATGTTTCCAACAAATCGGGGAATCTGCCTTCGCTCAAAAGCTAACCCAAATCGTATGAAACGTTGGATTTTGGCACAATTTTGCCACAGGAACTGTAGTGTTCTCTGCGGAAACTGTACGACTTGGCTAGCTGGGGTGAACCAGGGCCTAATGGAGCAACATGGGCAGGAAACGGCGTGTAGATCGATCCCCGGAGAGAAGTGGCAGATCGTACAGGAAGACATGGTGCTTCAAATCAACTTCAGAACAGTTCAGTTGAGAACCCATGATGACCCCTCATTGGGACAGGTTAAGCCTGTCCTGCTGTAAGACTATGGGCGACAATGTCCGAACAGAAGGTCTGACACAAGAATCGTTTCTCTGCCGACAGAATCAGGAGCACTACTCATTTAGATTCTCTCCATGGGCACAGGTTTAGGATGCGCATGGGAATCTCGTGGTGGGCACGAAGACCCAACACTGCTTTAGCAATCTCTAGAAGCAGACCTGTCCTTCCAAATTGTCGTTAGTCCATCCAGCCCCCAGCCTCATCGAGACAGCGGCCTAAAGAGACCCACAAGAAATTATTGGGGTGTGTTCCTTTGAAAACCAGAAGATTTTCTACTCTCTTTTGTGGGACTTCCGTCCGCCCACTATTCCTCAGTGGCGCTAGGCCAATCGCAGTTGGTAACTGGCCGAAGGACACAGAACGTGAAGCTTGCAGCTCCAATTTGAGCCCTGCACCAAAACTGTTCGTCACACCAGTAGTTAGCGAAGTGCTCGTCCCTCTATCATCCGTCTCTAGCGGGGTCAGGGCAAGCCAGAGCAGCGATCCGGGCGGACCCTACCCCCGTTCGCGAGTATGTCCTCACATCAGCCTAGAGGAAATGATGAGACGGAGAGAGAGTCATGGATAAGAACTGGAATACTGGCTTGGCAGATTCTTTGAATCCTGTCGCGTACGGACCGCATAGCAGCGGATTGGCAAAAAATGACGTCGTCGGGGGGGAGCCCGGCAAGAACTTGCACAGCAACCTCCTCCAGTCTTGCTGCTCTATAGCCCTGCCGTACTAACTCCCGTCATGCCAGATAGAAACAGCATCGCAAGGTTCTGGAGTCTCATATCCCTGAAGATCTCAAACGAATCGTCCCCTCATGACTCTCCTGAACTCATACTTGTGGCACGATTGAAACTAGAGAAGTCGTCTGGACACCGCAATCAGGTGAGTCATTGATTCTTACAACAGAGAATTGCGCATACAGGCGTACGGTAAGAACTTGAAATAGGCGGCTGGTGAGAGATTTCGGAGTCCTCAACGCAGGCTAAGGCCGTTCCGCCGGCCATGCCGCATCGGGTACTGCTCTGCGATCATCGGCAACCCTTAGGGCTTGTAAAATCTTTTAAAATCTTCCCCACTGTTTCATTTATGTTGAATTGCTCGCGGAAGTTCGAGTCCAGATTGGCTGGTTTTTGAAAGCGAGGAACTTGGAAGTGCTTTATAATGAATAGCGCACTTCTTGTCGGGGCGTAGCGCAGCCTGGTAGCGCGCCTGCCTTGGGCGCAGGAGGTCCCCGGTTCAAATCCGGGCGCCCCGACCATTAACTCCTTAGTTTTCAGTGCACGGTTTGCGAGCTGCTGGCATTGGAAACCGAATTTGGGTCCAACTTGGTTCCAAATACGAGTCTCTCAACGCTTTCTACTGCGCGACGTTGCTCTTCCGAGATCGCGTGCAAATAAATCTCGCGCGTGATTTCCGGCGTGGAATGACCGAGGAGTGATTGCATCGTTCCTATCGGCGTGCCCACAGAATCAAGCATCGTCGCGTGGCTGTGCCTCAGAAGATGCCACGTGACAGCGAGAAGCCCCAATTGCTTCGCGGCAGGCTTCAGGTGCTTGCGCAAGAGATTCCATCGGCCTAATGGCAATCCCTCACGCGTAGCAAATACGAGAGCCCTTGCGTCAACAGCAGCGGGACGGACAGCTGCGAGAATTTCTGCAGTCTCCGCTCCAATCGGAATGGTTCGTGCACTACGCTTCGTCTTCGGCTGATC
>Ga0307471_100000280_pt1 | contig 25720 bp, 23 predicted proteins | sample atmos_gasesAM3C__2_FD_204566 | JGI IMG/M metagenome (GOLD analysis project Ga0307471, IMG submission 204566) | Hardwood forest soil microbial communities from Morgan-Monroe State Forest, Indiana, United States - atmos_gasesAM3C_515 | ecosystem: Environmental > Terrestrial > Soil > Temperate...
TGTTTGCCAGATCCTGAAGAATCAGACGGGCATCGTAGGAAGAGCGAAAGAAGGCGCGGTCGATTCGCTGGGAGCCTCGCCGCACAAAGGGTCCCGAAGCCCACACCAGAGCGACTCCGAATACGGCGCTGAGTGCCATGCCGAACTGTGAATTGGCGGCAAAAACGTAAGAAAAGAACCGAGAAAAAAGGAAAATCGCAAGAAACGCACCAACGAGCAAGAGAGTGGAAAAGCTGCGCTGCACCAAAACGTATCTTACACTTCGCCGCAGTAGTGCGGGGATCTCCAGCACACGGTGTTTGACGACAGCGTAGGCAAACGAAAGAGGATACAGAATCAGGGCGAGAACAAGAATAGTGTCGAGCCAGAACGGTGGCTGGTAACTGACAAAATCCCTGAGCAAGCTCCTTATAACGGCCGGAAGAACGCCCAGGAAAGTGCCCCAAAGCATCACGCGGCACTTACGATGGGTTTCGTTAGAGCTCTCCCGGCCAAACGAGTTCCAGAGGAGGGAGATAAATCCAAGAACGAAAAAAAGATAATTGATGGCGTGGCGAAAGTCGGTTGCCCGGACAATGCCCAAGAGCCGTGAGACGAAAAAGGGCCAATGCGGATCGCCATCAAGTAGGGCGGGGAACACCTGGCTGAGGCAGAAACCCACCGCAACCCATTTCAGCCACGGGGCGCGGCGTTCCAGGGGAGATCTCGTCGGGAAAAGCACAAAGAAAATATAGAAACACGCCGGAAGCATTCCATTAAACACGGCGCGATAGAGCGGCAGAAAGTGTTGGGCAGCAGGAGGAAAGACCGTGAAGTTTTGGAATCCAGGAGCAGCAACAAAACAGACAAAGAGAGTGGCCAGCAGCCAGGCGTCTGGATTATCAATGCGAAGGAACAACACAGCGAATCCAACCAGAAGAAAGAGAACGGGAAAGAGACCAGTCAGTTGGCGAGCAGAAGCCCGGGCAGGCGTATCCGCACCACGATCATTGGAGGCCGCGCGGAAAATGGCGTGAAGCGTCAGGGGTTCTGGGTCGCCGGGACGCGCGACCTTGAGCGTGACAGGATCGCCGGGAGAAGATTTGCTCCAGACGCGGTCATAGGGGGCTGAGGAGGTAAGGGGCAGGCCGTTTACCGCAATGATGTGATCACCGGCGCGAAGTCCAGCGCGCTCCGCGGGGCTGTCAGGAACAACGTTGTAAACGGGAATGCAGGAGGTCAGCGGGTCGTAGTCGGTGTTGAGCGACTGATTGAAGCCAATTTCGACAGTGTGGCCCGGATGGCGAGCGTCGTACATCCAGAGAAATGCGTAGACGGAAGTAGCCGCACAGAAGAGTACGGCGAGTGCGATCAGGATGGGACGAGGGAGAGAAGTCCAGGGGCGCATGATTTCCCATTAGAGCCAAAGAGCATAGCAAATCAAGAGTATGACTGGATGACTCGTCGGTCAATGGAAACGAGGCCAGCCAAAAAAAAGGCGCCCCGAGCAATTCAGAGCGCCTGTCGTTGCAACACGCACACAGGCTGGGGCCTGTGCCACTCATCTCTCTGGCTCACTTCGGGCACGGGCTGGAGCCGGTGCTAATTAGAACGACTTCACTTCGATTTGCACTTTCTTGATGACCTCGGCCTTGGGTAGCGTGACCTCGAGGATGCCATTCTTCAGTGTCGCCTTGACACCGTCCGGCTTGATTTCAAACGGCAACTTCACAGTTTTGAAGATGTGCATCTTCTCCGTGTAGTGAGTCGCCTCCTCCTTCTTCTCGATCTTGCCCTCCTCTTTCCACTCCTTCTTTCCGGTAATCACCAGGCGCCAGGGCTCGCACACGATGTTCAGCTCGTTCTCGGTGTAGCCAGGAACCTCGGCACGGACCAGCAGGTGTTCTTCCGTCTCGTACAGCTTTAGGTAGACTGGGCGGAGCAGTTCGGGTTCGGTCTTGAGGAAATTCTCCAGCTGACGGCCGAACAGATGCGGCCTCTTCTCCAGGAGCTCGAAGGGGCGGCGGGCAATCAGGTCAAAGAACTCCTCGATATGCTTCGGAAACATCTCGAATTCATCATAGGGAACCGGAATTGGCTTCATGGCCTTTTCCATTTTCGTTGCTAGCATGAAATCCTCCAAGGCGAACAGTAGGATGGCGCACAGGAGTTGAGAGTAATAGATCTACAGCACTGGAGAATTTATAGATTGGGCCCATGGGAAGAAGTGGCCATTGGCCGCATGGTCGCCTAACCGTACTCCACTCCTCACGCCTGGATCCCCCGCCGCAGAAGAGTGCACGCCAGGAGCCAGCCGGAGATAGCTGAGGAAAAGCCGGTAAACCGTTCGTGCAGTGTGAGCGCCACATGGGTGTAAAGAAATTCAGTGGGGATTCTGGCGCGGAATCTGTGAGAGAATTCGCGCAACGGCTGAGTGGCTAGCCGCATCATCGTTTTGTTCCGTACCCGATTTGGCGTTTTTTGAAATTGCGATAATGACGGAAGCCGCACTCGATAACGCGATCTCTTGACGATGATTCTGCCGAACCTAATGCAACTGTGGTGCCTGGCATGGCTGGTACTGTGCCTGGGTCAAATCACGCACGCCGAAAATATTAATCAAATCCGCGCGACTGGGTACGTGACTGACCTTGCCGGCATCATCAAGCCTGAAACAAAGGCCCAGCTTGAGGCTCTCTGCACGGAGTTGGAACAGAAGACCGGGGCGCAAATGGCCATCGTCACCGTGAAATCTCTCGAGGGCGAGTCCATCGAAGAGTATGCGAACGAGCTTTACAAGCAACTTGGTATCGGGAGCAAGAAAGAAAATCGTGGCGTGCTATTGCTGGTGGCACCCAATGATAGGAAATACCGACCAGAAATCGGTTACGGGTTGGAGCCAGTCATCACCGACGCGCGCGCCGGAGATGCCGGAAGACTTATGGTACCGTACTTCCGCCGTGGAGACTACAGTAGCGGGATCGCGGCGGCGGCATGGCAACTGGCAAAATACGTTGCCGACGATAAAGGCGTAAACCTATCCGGAATGCCTGAACTCCGGCAGGTGCGCCACCAGGAAGATTATGGCGGAATTTGGGTGTGGCTGGTACTGGGGATCATTTTGTTCGTAATTTTTGCAGGCCGAAACAGTGGTTCTTCGCAGACCATTCGCCGTGGTAGAGGGATGGGCAGCGGATGGTGGATTGGGCCGATGAGTGGGGGTGGAGGCTGGGGTGGTGGCGGCTGGGGTGGTGGCGGGGGAGGCTTCGGAGGATTTGGCGGGGGCATGAGTGGAGGTGGCGGCGCGAGTGGAAGCTGGTAGCCAAGCGAACAGAGGCGGGTGGAGCAATGGAAACAAAGTTGGCAGAGCTGGTGAGCAGGCTGAAAGAAGCTGCGGGGAAAAACTTGGAGTCGGTGATTCTTTATGGCTCGGCGGCACGCAACGAGTTCCGGCCGGGTTCGTCGGATCTAAACGTCCTATGCACGCTTGTCCAGATTGACCTCCGTGAAATGCAGCTTTTAGCTCCAGCGGTGAACTGGTGGACCACGGAGATGAAAGAGCCCGCGCCGCTGTTCTTTCTGACTGAGGAGTTGCAACGCTCTACCGACGTATTTGCCATCGAAAGCCTAGACTTGAAGCGCTCGCACCGGGTGCTGTGCGGAAAAGATGTGGTCGCGGATTTGGAAATCCCGATGAACCTGCACCGCGTGGAACTGGAACACGAACTGCGCCTGTTATTGCTGCGGCTGAGGCAACACGCTGTGCACGCCGGGCGAAATGAGATGGAGCTGCTGGCCATCGGGAAGCGCTCGGTCGCGAGCGCCTTGACTCTACTACGCCATACACTGCTGGCCTGCGGCGAAGAGCCGCCGCAAGGCGCGAAGAAGATATTTGCACGCATCGAAGCCTTAACCGGTGCGAGCGCGGCGGCGTTCGCCAGGATTTATGATTTGCATGAAACTGGCTTAATGCAGGGCGACTCCTTCACCGCCTATGATGCTTTCATGCACGCAGTTGAAAAGGTAGTCGCGACGTTGGATGGACTGATGCCGAAACGTGAATGGAAGCGTGTGAGCGCCTAACCAAAAAAAACGGGGACATTTTGTAAGCTAAAATCTCGAGGTGAATATGAAAGCGGTAATCGTCGTTCTGGTCGTCCTATTAGTTTTGACCTTGATCGTCGGGGGCGCTTACGTGAGCCGGCGCAATCAAATGGCCATCAAGCGTGAGGCCGTGAATGCGGCGTGGGCCCAAGTGGACGTTGTGCTGCAACGCCGGGCTGACTTGATTCCCAACCTTGTGGAAACTGTAAAAGGTTATGCCGTTCAGGAGCAAAAAGTCTTTGGCGACATCGCGGCGGCCCGAGCTGCCCTGGTGGGTGCAAAGACCCCCACCGACAAAATCGCGGCCAATGGCGCATTGGATTCCGCTTTGGGCCGTTTGCTGGTAATCGTGGAAAACTATCCTCAATTGAAATCCAATGAAAATTTCATGCGGCTGCAGGATGAGCTAGCGGGAACGGAAAACCGCATCGCCGTGGAGCGCCGCCGGTACAATGAGGCCATCCAGGATTACAACACCTACATTGCACTCTTCCCCAACAGCCTGGTGGCCAGCCTCGCTGGATTCACGCGCAACGATGCCTATTTCAAGACCGAAGAGGGCGCGCGCCAGGCCCCAAAAGTAAATTTCGACTACAACAAACCGGCTGCTGCGCCCGCGCAGCAGCCAGCTCCGGCGCATCCGTAAAAGTCCCATTCACACGAGTCGGCGCATGAAGGTCTTGGTTCAGCCAAGGAATTCACTGAGAAGCATGTGGAAATGGTGAACGCCGTTTTCCCGCTTCACCGAATACCGCCCGCGGTCATACATAGCCGATTGCAATCCTCGTTGTACCGCTTCGCAGATATGCATGTCTTCCTGTTGCACGGTTTCGCTGAAGCCTATAGCCTTCCTGGCGCGTTCACGGACGCTTGGGCTATTAGCGTCGTGGAAATACCATTCAAAGATGGTCAGTGTTCGATCGTGTGAAAGCGGCACGATAAGGTTGGTCTGCACATTGTCCGGATAAAAATTGAGCATGAGGTTGGGGAAAACCCAGAAATACAGGGCTTCGGGCAAGCCTACGCCGGGCGGATAGATGCGCTCCGAGGAGTCATTGGGCTTGCGATCTTTTACCGGGCCAAGCTGCTGTGAGTAGTAGCGGTAGACTTCGGTGCGGTAGTGCGGGTAGTCAATTTCTTTCATCAAGCCAGGGTGAACGATCGGGATGTGATAGCCCTCGAGATAATTGTCTACGTAGACCTTCCAATTGCAGTTGACGTAGTAGTCGCGGCGTTCCGCAAGTGCCAGCCCCGAGAAAGGAAAGCCGCTGGCTTGCCTGGGAATGTTGCCCAGGTAATCGGAGAGTGGCGGCGCTTCGCGATCGAAATTGACAAAGATGAATTGTTCCCACGTTTCGCAGCGCAGCGGAATCATGGCCATGGTGGAGCGATCAAAAAATTCCACACCATCCACTTCTGGAGTGCCGATAAGACGGCCGTCGAGCGTGTAGGTCCAGCCGTGATAAGCGCAATTCAAGACGTTCTTGCATCCGGCGCCTTGGGCGATAGGCCCCGCGCGGTGACGGCAAACATTGCTGAAAGCGCGCAAGGTGCCGGTCTTGTCCCGGACCACAACGACAGGCTCGCCAACCACATCAAAAGTGAAAAATGTCTCGGGATCGGCGATGGTCCGCTTCACGCCTTGGACTTCTCCGCAGGGGTGGCTGAGCGTGCCAACCAACTGCCAAGTGCGGCGAAAAATGCGGTCCTTTTCGAATGCCAGCACGGCTGGCTCGGTGTAGAACCGCGAAGCCAGCGTTTCCGCGCACGCAACTTTTTCCTTCATATCGAGATGGAGGGGCCTAGTGGTCATGAAACTGACTCCGCGAATTACGATAGATGAACGATATAGTGCGCCTTGGCAGGCGGTCAACTCCGAGATCATGCTGTTCCGGGGCAGATCCCGTCGGGACCGAGGAGCGGCGGTGGCGTTACACTCCGTAGAGAAACGCTAGAATTTGCGCGTCTCCTGGCGTGACCAGCGCTCAATGACAATCTTCGATTCGGTGTAAAACTCAACGGCATCTTTACCCTGCGCGTGCAGAATCCCGAAGAAGCTTTCCTTCCAGCCGTTGAAGGGGAAATAGGCCATAGGCGCGGCCACGCCGATATTAATACCGATGTTGCCGGCCGGCGCTTCGTATCGGAACTTTCGCGCAGCGGCACCGCTGGTGGTGAACAGGGAGGCCTGATTGCCATACGGACTCTTACGAATGAATTCGATGGCGTCGTCAATAGTGTCGGCATGAATCAGGCTGAGAACCGGTCCAAAGATTTCCGTGTTCGCGAGAGTGCTGCTGGACGGTACTCCATCCAGAATCGTAGGCTTCAGGAAATTTCCGTTTTCGTAGCTGGGCACTTTGGGATTGCGACCATCCACGATGGGCTTCGCGCCGTCCGAGACCCCGGTGGCGATGAGGGACTCGATGCGTTGCTTGCTCGCCCGGCTGATCACAGGTCCCATTTGTACGCCAGTGTCCAGACCAAATCCCACCTTGATGGAAGATGCCGCGTCGGCGATTGCATCGCGAAAGGTCTTCTGCGCTTCGCCGATGGTCACCGCGACGGAAACAGCCAGACAGCGCTGCCCCGCACAGCCGAACGCGGAATCACTGATGATTTGCCGCGCCAGGTCGATGTCGGCATCGGGAAGAACAATCACATGGTTTTTCGCGCCGCCCTGACACTGCATGCGCTTGCCGCTCGCCGCCGACCGCTGGTAAACGTGCTTGGCAACGGGTGTGGAACCGACAAAGCTGATGGCGCGCACGGTCGGATGGTCGCACAATGCGTCGACCACTTCCCGGCCGCCATTAATCAGGTTTACGACTCCCTTGGGTATGCCGGTTTTCTCAACCAGCTCCATCGCACGTCGCATTGTAAGCGGTACACGCTCACTCGGCTTCAAGACAAAGGTATTACCGCAAGCGATAGCGTAGGGAAGAAACCAGAACGGGATCATTGCCGGGAAATTGAAAGGGGCGATTGCCGCGACGACACCGAGCGGCTGGCGGATCAATGTCTCATCCACGCCGGGGGTAATGTCCTCGAGGTTATAACCCTGCATCATGGTGGGAATGCCGCAGGCTACTTCCACGTTTTCGATCGCGCGGCGCAGCTCGGCCTTGGCCTCGGGAAAAGTCTTGCCGTTTTCGATGGTGATGAGCCTGGCAAGCTCATCAATATGATCTTCCAGAAGAAATTTCAGCTTAAAAAGATACTGGATGCGCTCTCCGGCAGGTGTGCGGCGCCAGGCGGGAAAGGCGTCGGCGGCCGCTTTTACGACCGCGTCAACGTCGGCTTTGGTGGATACGGGCGTGCGCGCCAGAAGCTCAGAGGTAGCAGGGTTGGTGACATCAACGAATTCCGTAGCGGCAGATTTGCGCCAGACGCCTCCGACGTAGTTCAACAGGTCGCTGACCTGGGTTGTAACAGTGCTACTCATGGGGTGCTCCGTGCCTCCGGAGTGGTTCCGGCAGGGCTTGCGATATGAAGGATGACGGCCAGATTGACCGTGTTACGAGAGGCTAGTTTACCAAAAATAAGCAGAGTCAGGCGAGCAATGAGAACACGCGTAAACACGCGTCAGTCATTCGCGAGCGCCTGAGATTTTTCGGATGCCTGCCAAGTGGGTGTGCACCCCAACAAGGAAACACTCAACGGCCGAGGGTGGCGAGAGCCTCGTAGGCGGCGCCAATCAGCGGTGCAGATTCATTCAGTACAACCGAAACGGGCACATTAGCAAGCACGTTTGTAAAGTGCCATTTATCCTTGAAGGCGTTGAAAAAGGTGCCGTCCTTCATCTTCGGGAGAATCTTCACCGCGATTCCACCAGCGACATAAACGCCGCCGAGCGCCAAAACCTTTAACGCCAGGTTGCCTGCCTCTGAGCCGTAGATGGCAGTCCATAGATCAATGGTTTCGACGCAAACCGGGCAAGATTTGTCGAGGCCGCTCTTGGTAATAAAAGGAGCAGGATCCGCGTCTGGATCTTCAAAAATCGGATGCTTCACACTGGGAGAGAGAAATTCGTGGATGGTATGGAACCCGCGGCCGGAGAGGATGAGTTCCCAGCTCACTTGGGGGTACCGACGACGCATGAATCGCAGAAGTTCAATCTGCTGATCGGTCCTCGGCGCGAAATCCGAGTGGCCGCCTTCGGAAGGCACCACACGATAACGCGTCCCATCCCAAAAAAGAATGGACTGACCTAACCCTGTGCCGGCAGCAAGCAGCGCGCGGCTCGCATCTGGAACGGCCTTGCCCTGATTCAGCACGCAAAAGTCCCGTGGCGGCAAATGTTCGAGGCTGTGCCCAGTGGCGCCCAGATCATTCAGCAGAACAATGGGCTTAACGTCCAGTTCGCGCGCCAATGTATCGGCATCCACAACCCAGGGCAGGTTCGTCGCATGGATGCGGTTGCCGATCACCGGCCCAGCCACGCCAAATCCGGCCGCGTGAATCTTCTCATTGCCCAGATGGGGCGCAGCCTGCCGTGAGAATTCCTTCACGATCAAATCAAACTGAGCGAACCCTTTGCTCGGAAAACGCTGGTGATAGACGATTTCGAGTTGGCCCTGCTTCTCCGCAAAGAGCGCCAGATTGCATTTCGTACCGCCCACATCGCCAGCGAGAATCACCGTGCCTCCCCAGGAATCCCATATTAAACCGTTTTAAGGGTTATACCACTGCCGGCCGTCTCTTTCGAGCAGCTGATCGGATTCCCGGGGTCCCCAAGTTCCTGCAGGGTAATGGGGCACCGTGGCGGTTTTGGCGGCGCTCCAAACGTCCAGGATAGGTTCGACGAGAGACCAGGCAGCCTCGACGGAATCGCCGCGATCAAACAAAGTAGCATCGCCGCGCAGGCAATCGTTGAGCAGCGTGGCGTAAGCGCTTCGTGATGTTCCGCCAAATCCCTCGCGGTAGCTGAAATTCATCGTTACATTGCCAATATTCATCTCCGTGCCCGGCTGCTTCGCGCCAAACGACACAGAGATTCCCTCGTCGGGTTGAATATTCAGGATCAGACGATTCGGTTCGACTTTCCGTTCGCGAAATACGATATGCGGCGCGCAACGGAACTGAATCACGATCTCGGTGGTGCGTTTGGCCAAACGCTTTCCTGTCCGCAGATAAAATGGCACACCAGCCCAGCGCCAGTTATCAATGAGCAGGCGCGCAGCCACAAAAGTTTCTGTGCGGGAGTTGGGATTGACGCCGGGCTCATCCCGGTAACCGGGAACGGCGTTGTCTCCCAATTTGCCCGGAGCATACTGTCCGCGCACGACGGACTGGGCCACCATCTCAAGATTGAAGGGGCGAACGGACTGCAAGACCTTAAGCTTTTCGTTGCGAACGGCGGTCGCGTCGAAGGAAGCGGGCGGTTCGACGGCGACGAGCGAGGTGAGTTGCAGGACGTGGCTCTGGATCATGTCGCGAAGCGCCCCAGCGGTCTCGTAAAACCCGCCACGCCGTTCCACGCCCAGGGTTTCCGCTGCGGTAATCTGCACCTGATCCACATAATTGCGGTTCCACAAGGGTTCAAAAATCCCATTGCCGAACCGGAGCACGAGGAGATTCTGTACGGTGTCCTTTCCGAGGTAGTGATCAATTCGGTAGACTTGTTTCTCTTCGAACACGTTCAGCACAATTTGGTTCAACTCTCGAGCGGTGGAGAGATCCCGCCCGAAGGGCTTTTCAATGATGATGCGCACCCACGATCTTGGGGTGGCAGGGCGAGCGAGACCCGCGCGACCCAGATGTTCGACGATGTCCGGATACACTTCGGGCGGGGTCGAAAGGTAGAACAAGCGATTACCGCCCAATTTTTTCTCGGCGTCCAGTTCCGCCAGCCGTCCGGCCAGTTCGGCGTAGGACTTGTTGTCGGCGTAGTCACCCGAACAGTAATAAAGGTTGGCGGCAAAGTCGTTCCACTTGGCGGGATCTATCGGGCCAACCTCTGAAATCGTTTTGGCGGCTTCTCCTGCCATCGAGCGGAAAGAATCATCGTTCATGGGTGTGCGGGCGAAACCGATGATCGAATAGCGCTCGCCGAGTGACTGGTTCTGCGCCAGGTCGAACATCGCAGGGATGACCTTGCGCTTGGCCAGATCACCGGAGGCACCGAACAGGATAACGGCACACGGGTCGGCGGTAACACCGTAAATTGAACTGGTGCGTTGAGTTTCTTCCGACATGAACTTCCTCCGGGAGAGTGCGGTGCCTAAATCGAATCAAATGCTGCCCAAAGACTATACCTCAATCCCCAAGCTTTTCAGGTCTGCGCGAAGCTGTGGTGCGTTCTGATGGTGAATGACGTTCATGCCGAGGCGACGTGGGTTTTCGAGATTGAGCGGCCGATCATCGATAAAGACACACTCGCCCGGGGGGCGCTGGGTAACTTCCAGGGCAATGCGATAAATCGCCTCTTCCGGCTTGCGGGAATGAAGATAGCAGGAGCTGAAAAAGGCGAGAAAATCATTGCGCAAGTGGAATGCCTCAATGCGGTACTGATTCAGTTCCAGAGGTTCATTGTTGATGGCGGCAATCAGGTACTTCCCATGGCGGGCAAGCGCGGCAAGGATCGCTCTTGTTTCCGGAAATTCCTTGGATTGGGCAAACATGAACGCGGTGAATTCCTCCCGACTGAACGGGCGCGGCCGGTAAAAAAGGGTGCGATCCAGATACTCATTCAGGGTAATCTGCCCGCCATCAAAGGCAGGAAAGGAAAGGTCGTGGCGGTCCTGAAAGTCGTCCCAATCGAGCTGAAACGCTTTTGCAGCCTCGCGGCGGGACTCGCGATCCCAACCGTTTGTCAGCACGACGCCGCCGATGTCGAAGAACAGCGTAGTAATGTCGGGCAAGCGAATCCTCCCTTTAGGCACAGAGAGAATTATCAGATGTTGGCGCAAGACAAAAGGTTAAAATCCGGCGGTCCTCCTTGAAGAACTACGGAGCCACACGAATAGGGGTGCGGGACTTTTCGCAATAAATTTCTTCCTCTTCCCCTTCAATCGCGCTTAACATTTGAGTTCGCTTGCAACAGGGAGAGCGGGTAGCGGACAATGAGGGCTGGGAGGATCGCATGGCAAATGACAGCTGTGAGCCGACGCCGGCAGCTAGCGAACCGGTTAAGCCTGGAACGCGCATGGTGCACTGCGTGAAATTCGGGAAAGAAATGCCTGGGCTGGAGCGCGTGCCATGGAAGGGAGAACTCGGCAAACGCGTATTCGAGAACATATCGAAAGATGCCTGGAAGCTCTGGCTGGAATACTCGAAGATGGTAATGAACGAGTACCGCCTTAACCCGCTCGATCCCAATTCACAGAAAATCATGGAAGAACAGATGGAGCAATTCTTCTTTGGCGAAGGCGCGAAATTGCCGGAAGGGTATGTGCCGCCGAAAGCCAAGGGCTGAACAGAATCAGAATTCTGAATTTGAGGCGTCCCAACATCTTCGGGACTCCCTTTTTACATTTCAGGCAGGATCGCCGGGCCGAGCGGTGCGTGCGAGCGGGTGTTCGACTGGCAAGCGGGGCGTGAGCGTGAACTTCAACCGTGCGTGGGCCTCGCGTAAGGCTGCCTCGACCATGGCAGGGTCGTCAGCTCGGGCAAAGAGAAATCCAAGGTAGCTGGAGCCTTCGGGCCAAGCCGCGATGTAGTCATGAAGCCGCGCGGTAATTTCCACATTGGTGATGCCGGGAATATTTCGTGCTGCTTCCTCGCCCTCCACTCTTTCCAGAATACCGTTGCTAGGCACCGGAATCATCATCACGCCCGAAGCAGCAGTTTCGCGGGGCGAATCGCTCCCGGGAAGTCCTAGCGCGTGGCGCAAGAGGAGTTCTTCCAGGCCGATGAAGTTGCCGCTTTCTTCAAGCTGGAACCGCAAGGCTTTTGTACAGAGGCCGCCGATGGGCCTCGGAGCAATTTCAATCGGCCATACGCCTTGATCGTTGAGTCGAAATTCGCCGTGAACTGGACCATGAGACAGTCCAAGCGCCCGTATGGAGTTCCTGAAGCATCGTTCAATCGCACCCTGGTCGGAAACGGAGAGGCGCGAGGGAGTAACATAAATCGTCTCTTCGAAGTAAGGTCCTTCGAGAGGGTCTGGTTTGTCGAAGATGGCGAGGGTGCGAAGCGAACCATCGCTGATCAAGCCTTCGACTGCCACTTCCCTGCCCGGCAAATACCCTTCGACCAGTATCTGATCAAGATTCGCCTCCCGCGTCGCGCGGATCTCCGGCGATTCCAAGAGACGTTTCAAACGCGCGACACCCGCTACAAATTCTTTGCGATTGTTTACACGCACCACTCCCTGGCTCGCAGACAAGGACAAGGGCTTGAGCACGCAAGGGTAGGAGAGGCCCAGAAGATCCGGCTCCGGCACGGGATCGATTGCTATGCTGCGAAACCACGGCACAGGGAGTCCTGCAGCGCGAAAAGTCTCTCGCATCCGAAGCTTGCTGCGGCAAGCCTCCACGCTGGCCGGGTGGTGATGTGGCAGCCCTACGGCCCGCGCCACATACGCGGCCGTAGAGGCTGGGCGATCACCGAGCGCCAAAATGCCGTCCACGCGCAACTCGCGCTGGGATTGCATGATGGAGAATGCCGCATCCTCCGGCGATTCAAAATGTGCCGCCAGGGCATGGTCATTCCACGGATCGTCAAGGCGCTGGCAACGATCCGTTACAAATACGAGGTCAACGGCCAATTTTTCAGCGACTGCATTGAATGCTCGGGTCTGGTAGCCAAGTTTGGTGGCGAATAGGAGAAGGCGTCTGCGCGGCGTCATAAGTTATTTTCGAACCATCTAAACAAACGTTTCAGCCTGCCGAACTGTCTCTTTGGCTTTTGCGATGGGGACCAACTGGTCCCCTGTCGGCTCCGCTCAACAATACCAGGGCTCGTTGAGATAGGGGACCGCCGCGCCCCCGGGAAGCACCGGCGGACCCATCATGGCGATGTCCCGATTGGCGGCTAAGTTTGCAGTGCGCCAGAGTTGTTCGAACGTCGCGGTCCGGCTGCGCTTCATCTTCTCACTGGCAGCCACGATTCCCTGTACTTCTTCCGCGAGTTGGTCTACAGCCGGATTTGAGTTCTTCCAGGGATACACTAGCGCTGTAGCATCGAACGCAGCGATTTGCAGCTTCACGTCATCCAGTTCGAGAAGCCGCGACCCTGGGGGGATCAGAAGGCGAATCGCGAGCTGAATCGGCGCCACGGCTTCGACAAGGTCGAGACGCCGCAACTGCGCGAAAAGGTCGAGATAGTTTTCGAACGTGGTCCACGGAGTGAAGGGAACGAAGGTAGGCTGCAGAGTAATGTCGGCCCGCCGACACTCTTCGACGACATGAAAAAAATCTCCGCGTGTGTGGCCTTTCTGCAGCTTCTGCAAAATAGCATCATCGAGTGATTCCACCGCAGAAACAACAAATAGGCATCCGGTTTGTCGCAGCTTTGGAAGCAGTTCCGCGTGCTTCAACAGATGCTCAACCTTGATTGTGGCATCGTAGGTGAGCGAAGGAAATTCGCGATGCAGGGCTTCTACAATCGGAATTGCATGGCCTACACCATTAAAAAAATCAGGGTCGCCAAAGGTGATGTGCTCCGCCCCGGCTGCTACTTGTTGGCGTATGTCTGCAAGAACGACATCGCGATCCACGATGCGGAATACTCCGTTATAAACAGGGACAATCGGGCAGTGCCGGCAAAAGTGCTTGCAGCCCCGGCTCGCTTCCGTGTAACCGACCGTACGATGTTCTCCCGAGGGCAGGATGAGATGCGCATATGACCGCAAGGGCGGCAACCCCTTCCGATCAGGCACCTGAAACCGCAGCCTCGCGAGTGAAATGTTGGATGCCAGGGGATGAATTTGCGGCGACCCGCAGATTCCCGAAAGATGTTCGGCGAGATCAACCAGAGATTGCTCGAATTCGCCGCCAAAAAGGCTAGTTACGCCGTGTGCGAAAAAACCTTGCGCGGAAATGGGTGCGTAAAGACCATAAGCGCAGAAATGCGCCTTAAGGCTGAGACGACGAATCGAGGGGAGAAGTTCCAGAGAAAGCCGTGTTGCGGTGTGCATCGGCACGTAAAAGCCAATGAGGCCCGCTTCTCGCAAGGCCGGCTCGCTCAGCGGTTCGCGAGAAAGATCAAGGCAGGTCACCTCGTGACCACGTTTGCGCAGCCAGGCAGCGGGGGAAGCCAGGCCAAACGGCTGCCGGCCCAATTCGTACGTCGCGATCAGTAAGATCTTCACGGAGAACCATTATAGCGTCTCCGCCCGGTGTGGCGATTTCGGTTATCATAGAAGTTCATCCAGGCAGTGAAAGGACAGCCCGTATGCCCATCTCCGCTACAAATTCTTTCGGTACGCGAGACAGACTGGACGTTGGCGCCCAATCATTTGAAATTCAGCGTCTTGAAAAACTCGAAAAACACGGTCTGGGCAGCTTCCTCAAACTCCCTTTTTCTCTCCGCATCCTGCTCGAAAATCTGTTGCGCTGCGAGGACGGCCACTTCGTGCATGCCGAGGACATCCGTGCCTTGGCCGAGTGGACACCCGGAGCCGCCCAGAAAGAAATTGCGTTCATGCCCGCTCGCGTTCTTCTACAGGATTTTACGGGCGTTCCCGCGGTGGTCGACCTGGCCACGATGCGGGAAGCAGTCCAGAAAATGGGCGGAGACCCGAAACGCATCAATCCGCTTTTCCCCGCGGAGCTGGTGATTGACCATTCCGTACAAGTGGACAGTTTCGGCAGCGTCAACGCTTTCGGAATGAATGCCGAGCTGGAATTTCGACGCAACGTGGAGCGCTATGAATTCCTGCGCTGGGGACAGAAAGCGTTCCGCAATTTCAAAGTCGTGCCCCCGGATACGGGAATCTGTCATCAGGTAAATCTTGAGTATCTGGCGCGCGTCGTTTGCGCCATGCCGAGCGGCAGCCGTTTTGAAGCTTATCCAGATTCACTGGTGGGCACGGACTCGCACACAACGATGGTGAATTCGCTCGGTGTCTTTGGCTGGGGCGTTGGCGGTATTGAGGCAGAAGCAGCGATGCTGGGCCAACCGCTCTCGATGCTGGTGCCGGAAGTAGTGGGCTTCAAGCTGCACGGACGGTTGCCCGAAGGGGCGACAGCGACGGATCTGGTTTTGACCGTGACGGAAATGTTGCGCAAGAAAGGAGTCGTTGGAAAGTTTGTGGAGTTCTACGGCTCGGGGCTTTCCAGCCTGAGTGTGCCCGACCGTGCCACGATCGCCAACATGGCGCCGGAATATGGCGCGACCATGGGCTTCTTCCCAGTGGACGACGAGACGCTTAATTATCTGCGCTTCACCGGCCGCTCCCACGAACAAGTTGCCCTCGTTGAAGCTTACTCCAAGGAGCAGGCGATGTTCCGCACCGATGCCACGCCTGACCCCGCATTCAGTGATACGCTCGCGCTGGATCTTGGCAGCGTAGAGCCTACCGTGGCTGGGCCAAAACGGCCGCAAGATCGCGTGTCGCTAAAGAATGCCAAGGCGTCGTTTACGAAAGTGGTGGAGGGCACCGCCCCGAAAAATGTTAGGGTCAGGAACAATGGCGACGCCTTTGATCTTTCAAGTGGCGCTGTGGTGATTGCGGCGATCACGAGCTGCACAAACACCTCGAATCCTTCTTTGATGCTGGGTGCGGGATTACTGGCGAAGAAGGCGGTAGAACGCGGGCTGCAGGTCAAACCCTGGGTGAAGACGAGCCTCGCGCCAGGCTCAAAAGTAGTCACGGATTATCTTCAGGCGGCGGGACTGACGCCCTATCTTGAGAAATTGAAGTTTCACCTGGTGGGCTATGGATGTACCACTTGCATTGGAAACAGTGGGCCATTGCCGGAGCCGATTGGCGCTGCCATCAAAGAGAACAACCTGATTGCCGTGGCGGTTTTGAGCGGCAATCGTAATTTTGAGGGCCGGGTGCATCCGCTGGTACGGGCGAATTATCTCGCGTCCCCGCCACTGGTCGTCGCGTACGCACTCGCCGGGCGGATGGATATAGATTTGACCACGGAACCACTGGGGACGGACACCGCCGGAAGGCCCGTGTATCTTCGCGAGATTTGGCCCACACCGCAGGAAGTGGAGAAAACGGTGCGAGCCTCCGTGACCACCGAACAATTTAGCAAGGAGTATGGCGAAGTGTTTGAAGGCGACGCACGGTGGAAAGCGATGCCGGTTCCCGAGGGCGACCTCTATAAGTGGGAGCCGAATTCCACATACATCAAGCTGCCGCCTTATTTTGAAAATATGCCAAGGAGTCCTGGTCCTCTTACAGATATTCACGAGGCGCGCGTGCTTGCCATCCTGGGCGACAGTGTGACAACGGACCACATTTCGCCGGCGGGCTCCATCGCTGTGGATTCGCCCGCGGGGAAATATCTGATTGCACGCGGGGTGAAGCCGCATGATTTCAATTCATACGGAGCGCGCCGAGGCAATCATGAAGTGATGATGCGCGGCACGTTTGCCAACATTCGCTTGCGCAACCAGTTGGCGCCGGGGACAGAAGGCAGCTGGACGCTGCACTTGCCGGACGGGGAAAAGATGTTTATTTACGACGCTGCCGTGAAATACCGCGAAGAAGGCGTGCCGCTGGTAGTGATCGCAGGCAAGGAATATGGCTCGGGGTCATCGCGGGACTGGGCGGCGAAGGGGACGCGCCTGCTGGGAATTCGCGCGGTGATTGCGGAAAGCTACGAACGCATTCACCGGAGCAATTTAGTGGGAATGGGTGTGCTGCCTCTGGAATTCAAGCCAGGCGAAAATCGCGAAACGCTGGGACTGACAGGCCACGAAATCTTTAACATTGAAGGAGTGACTGCGCTCTCGCCGAGGAAGCCGGCTACCATGCATGCCAAATCCGTGGATGGAAAAGTGAAGACTTTTACCGCGGTGATGCGAGTGGATACTCCGGAAGAGGTCCTGTATTACAAGCATGGGGGAATTCTGCAGTACGTTCTGAGACAGATGCTAGGTTGAAGCAGAAAAACTTATTGCAAAAACTGGTAACTGAAATGGATTGTTTGACCATTTGCCAGCAATACTGCCGACGACAATCGTCCTTAAGTGCCAGCCGGATATTCCGAGACTGCCTTAGCGAGGCGTTGACGCACGGAATTGGCTTTTAATGCGCCAATAAAGAATTATGCCGGCGAGGAACGAGAGCACGCTGGCGGCTTGGGCATTGGACATGCCGAGGAAGGTGCGCGGATTGATGCGGATAATTTCCACAAGAAACCTGGCCAGGCCAGTAAGGATCAGATACAAACAGAAAATCTCGCCCTTCGCTCTTCTCTCGCGGCTCGCCTTTGCCCCCATGCGCCAGAGAAATCCGCCGATGGCGCACCAGGCAAGGAACTCGTAGATGGGCGTGGGATGAACCAGCGCCAAAGTGGGAACTATGCCGTTTGGAAAGCTCATGCCCCACGGCAATGAAGTCGGCCTGCCATAATCGCCATCGCCTGAAAGCAGACATCCGATGCGGCCGATAGCGTAGCCAAACGCCGCCGCGGGCGAGCAAGCATCGAGAAATTCCAGGAGCGGAAGGTTGGCGCGCCGGGCGAGTACGATCATCGCGCTAAAGCCACCCAGAAAACCGCCAAACCAGGCAAAGCCTACGCGACTGAAAAAAAGATTTGTGGGATCGGCAAAAAACTCCGCGGGTGACTGTAACAGATGGTATAACTTCGCGCCCAGGAGCCCCGTCAGCCCGGCAATTGTGATCATCCAGGATGCATCGGCTTTGATGCCGCGGCGGTCAAAATCTTTTTGCAGGACAAAAGCGGCCGTGAGCAGTGCCAGCGCCACCATCAGTCCAAAGGTCGGAATCGATAAGGGGCCAAGTTGCAGGTACGGAATCATTCAGTTCACGTGTTTTAGTACATTAAAAAGTATACACGACGAGACGAAACGTACGGCTCACGAGCGCTTGTGCAAGAACAGGCCAATCGCAAGCCAGGCAGCCAGAGCGAGCCATTCGGCTCGGGAAAAATGCCCCGGGACTGCAGGGAGCCATTTCATCAGCAAGAGAAGCAAAGAGACAGCAATCCCGAGTCCGGAAATCAGGCGCAAGCGGGGGCTTCGTTCGACAAGCCAGAAGGAAAGGCAAGCCGCAAACCAGCCAAAGGACGAGGCCATCGAACCAACTTCCGTTACCGGCACCAAGAGCGCGTCGCCCAGGAGCAACCCGGCGACGGTGCCGGCGGTAATGCCAACAATGGCGACACTCGGAGTGAGATAGTTCGCATGAACGGTCGCGAACACTGCGGGAATGGTGCCGCGGCGGCCGAAAGCGAAAAGGAGGCGCGTGGAAGCCACAAAATTGCCGTTGAACACCTGGAAGAGAGCGACCAGGGTGATCGCCAGAATGAGCCGGGCGAGCCAGGTGGAATGGGTTCCCTGCTCGAAAGCAATGGCGGTGGCAAAGCGTTTGCCAAGAAGGGTTTGCCACGGGGCAATGTAGGAAACGGCGCCAGCGGCGAGGACATAGAAAGCGGCTCCCACGAGCAATGCTGCCGAAATGGCTTTGAAAAAATCCTGGGGGCGAAAATCCGGATGCGCCTCTTCCGCAATCTTGGGGACAGATTCGAAGCCCGTGAGGAAGTAGGGCACAATCTGCAAAGTGAGAAGGATGGACAACAGCGGCGCGCGACTGAAGAGTGGTTTCAGGTGCACGGGCGAGCCGCCGGCGGCGCTGATAACTACGAGAGTGAGGAAGACCAGCAGGACGGAGGAAGTCGCCCAACTTTGAAACGTAGCGCTTGCGCGGATGCCACGATAGTTCAGATAAGCGAGGAATAGAGTGAGCGCGATGCCGAACAACAGGCGGGGCAGAAAGACGGGCTGGCCCGCAACGCGGTAAAGCTGCATGGTGTCCAGTGCGGGGAAAATGTAGGCCACCAGCTTGCCCAGTGCAACTGCCTCCCACGGACACACGATAAAATAGGCCAGTAACATCACCCAACCAGTGATGTAACTGATGAAGGGCGAAAAGACCTGGGCGGTATAGGCGGCTTCACCGGAGGCGTCGGGCAATCGGCGCACCCACTGTCCATAGACGTAGCCGACGGGAAGCAAAAGGATTCCACCGATGGCGAAGCCGAGCATGGCACCAAGCGGTCCGCCGCGGCCGAGCCAATCGTCCATCAAGACGACCCAGCCGGTGCCAATCATTGTGCCGAAACCCAGCGCGAAATAATTGGCGAGGCTCAGCTTGCGCGCCAGTTTCAGCATTTAGAGAACGCAAAGAAGCTCATAAAGCAAATTGGCGGCCAGGAGCGAAGTGATTTCGCCAGTGTCGTAAGGTGGCGACACTTCGACGAGGTCCCCGCCGACGATATTAAGGCCTCGCAAAGCGCGAACCAGCTCCAGGATCTGAAAACTGGTAAAGCCGCCCACTTGCGGGGTGCCCGTTCCGGGGGCGTAGGCAGGATCGACGCAGTCAATGTCCAGAGTCACGTACACCGGCTTGCCGCGAAGCCCGCTTAACCGCTTGCGGAACAGCGCCATCCCGCCAGCGTGAAATTCCTCGGCGGTAATCATTTTCACCTTGTGCTGACGAGCAAAATCGAAATCGTGTTCGCTATAAACCTGGCCGCGGAGGCCAACTTGAAGAAAACTCCCCTCGCGGAGCAGGCCCTCTTCGATGGCACGGCGGAACGGTGTTCCGTGGGAATAGCGGCAGCCGAAGTATTCGTCCCAAAGATCATTGTGCGCATCGAATTGAATTAAACCGACGGGGCCGTGGCGTTTGGCGATGGCGCGGAGCAACGGCAGACTGAGCGAGTGATCCCCGCCGACAGCAACGCAGCGCGTGCCGGCCTTTAGCAGAGGTTCCATTTGCTTTTCGACGCGCGCAAACGTGTCTTCAATCGAAAGGGGATTTACCGAAAAGTCCCCATAATCAGCGATTCTGTATTTGGCAAAGGGATTTACCTCGAGCACGGGATTCCATGGGCGAATCAGCACAGACTGCTGACGCACATGCCGCGGGCCAAAGCGGGGGCCGGGGCGATAGGTAGTCCCACCATCAAAGGGAATTCCAAGCAGGGCAACGTCCAGTTCTTCGGGCTGCGTGATATGGGGGAGCCGCATGAACGTAGCGATTCCGCCAGAGCGTGCATGGACGAGGGCATCCATCGGCTCGGGATGTGGCAGGGCATATTTTCTCTGAGGCCTCTTCATCAAGTCGTATGCTATTGGGCGAGTCCCTACCTGTCAACGCGAGGGTAAGCACGCTCTGCTCAGCATCCTGAACGATGCACCGCGTGCGACCTTGGATTTCTCAGGAATGAGTGTCTGGCTCGGAAGCCTCGACGGATGATTCGTCATTGAACTGATTGCGCTTTTTGTAGGCTATCCAGGTAATGGCCAAACAGATGAGCATGGGAGGAACCACCAAAATGAGGATGCCGCCGCGCAGTGCCTGAATCATCCGCGCTCCCGAGCCCGCTGCCTGCGTGTAGCAAAGCGCACAACCCTGGGCGAGAGCGATGCTGGGGGCAAGCAAAGAAAGGCTGAAAATTGCGAATCTTGAAATCCAGCGAGTCCGAGTGTTCATGGCGTTCACAGGGTGCTGCTCCTACTGATGGTTTCGTGTAAGCAGATTACTGCACGGGCGGGCGCATATGCAACAGACGCACGCTGTCTGACCAAATCATGTTCATCATGAGCAGAACGAAAATAGTGACCGGAATCAGTGTAAGAAAGAGTTCTCGGCGCTCATCGGCCAAGTGCATAAAATACATCAGCCCAAGGCCGGCGCTGCATGCCGCCAACAGGAGAAGAATGACTACGAGCGTGCCTGTAGCGAAGTGCTGGACCGATAAAAAGACCTCAACGAGGAAAATGGCCAACAAAACAAAGTAGACGGGCAAGTATTTGCGAATGACATTACCGGAAGCTGGGCTCATCGTCTCTCTCCCCCTTGACCTTGGGCGTCAGTGCGCGACAGCGATATTCGTAAGGTAGACCAGGGACACAACGAACATCCAGACAAGATCAACAAAGTGCCAATACAAACCCATGGTTTCGACGTGGCTGGCCGTGAGCTTGCTGCGGGAATAGCCGCGGGCAATCACAAACAGAGCAAGCACGCCACTGATGACATGGAGCAAGTGCAGGCCCGTGATCGTGAAAAAGGTTTGACCAAAGAGGCTGGAGCTAAGCGTGATGTTGCGGCCGAAGAGCTCGGCCCACTCACGAATATGCAGGGAGGCGAAGAGTGCGCCCAAGGTCATGGTTGAATACAGAAAACGGATGGCCTTCGATTGGTCGCCAGCCTTCGCCGCATCAACAGCTCCAAGCATGGTCAAGCTGCTGGTGATCAGGACAAAGGTCATGATGATCACATTGATGAGACTGGCGCCTTCGAACGGCCGCACCCAGTTGGCTGCGGAAACGCGGATGAAACCGTAGGCGAAGAGAAGCGCGCCAAAGGTGACTGCGTCCGAGATAATGAACAACCACATCGTCAACTTTCGCGATGGGATTGCGTACGGCGATTCTTCCATGAGGGCGCCATGCCCGTGCATTGCCAGATCGGACTCGCTCACTGGTTCTCCCCTTCTTCTCGCTTACAACTTCAGCCGGCACAGCAAGAGCAAATAGACCCAGAGCACGCCAAGGAAATGCCAGTAGATTGCCGTGTTGTCGAAAAGGCTGCGGCGAAATGTTGCATGGCTGGCTATGAGGCAGCCAATTAACCGAACAAGGGCAACGATACCGGCAAGAAGATGCAAGACATGAATAGAGGTCAGGACGTAGAAAAACGAACTGTTGGGGTTAGTGGCCAGGTAGATACCCTGCGCACGTAGATTCTGCCAAGCGAGGTACTGTCCGAGACAGAATGCGAGGCCCAGCACGAGGGTCAGCATCAGCCAGCCGATACCCCTTCGCGCGGTGCCAGGTTGAATCATCTGTCCTGTAAATAGTGTTCGCCGCGAAATCTCAAAGGTCGCGCTGCTGAATAAGAGCACGACGGTGTTGACGTAAAGAACGGAGGGCAGAATCAGGTGGCCCCAATCCGTCGTACCCTGGCGGACGAACAGCGCGCTCGTGAAAGCAACGAAGGACATAGTGATGGCAAAGATGCCCACCCAGATGCCGCTCCGCGATGCACGATCCATGCCGAGCGAGGAACGCGCTTGAACACTTGCTGTCGAAGCAATCGAGGAAATCATAATCTCCTATTCGCTGCAGATTTTCGCGGCGGACCAACCGAATCAAGGCTCCTCGCCCCCGGCATCTCAGTCACCACTGACAATGACTTGTTCCGGAGAATCCTGCATGACGAAATCACCCTTGGAACCTTTTACACCATACTGGTAGGGGTCGTGATAGACGACCGGATGCTTCCCGCCGAAGTTGTTCCAGGGTGGCGGCGAGGGAATACTCCACTCGAGCGATGTGGCATTCCATGGGTTATCCGGTGCGAGTTTTCCCTTAAACCGGCTGTAAATCAAGTTGTAAAGAAAGATCAGCTGGGCCGCGCCGGTAATGAGGGCCGAAATGGTGATGAACTTGTGCAAGGGAATGTACGGCGCCATATAGTCGTCCACGAAGGATTGGTAGCGGCGCACGTTTCCGATCAAGCCGAGATAATGGAAAGGCATGAAGATGCAGTAGGTGCCGACAAACGTGATCCAGAAGTGAAGCTTGCCAAGGCCTTCATTCATGAAACGTCCGGTCATCTTCGGGAACCAGAAGTAGGTAGCGGCAAATACGCCGAAGAGCGACGCAACACCCATGACCATGTGGAAGTGGCCGACGACAAAGTAAGTGGCGTGCAAGTAGATATCGATCGCAGGCTGCGCGAGAAAGAAGCCGCTAACACCGCCTGCCACGAACATAGAGATGAAACCAAGCGCGAACAGAGACGCCGAGTTGATCTGGATGTTGGCGCCGTACAAACTGCCCAGCCAGATCAAGGTCATTACCGTAGCTGGAATAGTGATCGTCAGCGTGGGGAAAGAGAAGGCAAGCGCAGACATCGGATTCATGCCGCTGAGAAACATGTGGTGTCCCCAAACCATATAGCTCAGAAACCCGATGGACATCATCGAGTAAATGATTACCTTCGAGCTGAGCAACGGCTTGCGCATGCTGTTGATCAGGATGTGCGATACAATGCCGATCGACGGCAGAATCGCTATGTAAACCTCGGGATGGCCGAAGAACCAGAACAGATGCTGCCAGAGGAGAGGTGACCCGCCGGAGTGGGGCTGAAGGCGGTCGCTGATCACCAACCCACCGGGGATAAAGAAACTCGTTCCTGCATGCCGATCCAGAATGAGCAGGATGCAAGCAGGAAGCAGAACAGCGAAGGCCAGTAGGGCGATGCAAGAGGTGATAAACCACGCCCAAGTGCATATGGGCATACGCATAAGCGTCATTCCCTTTGCGCGAAGATCCAGAGTAGTGGCGATGAAGTTGAGCGCGCCAAGAAGAGAGGCAATGCAGAATATGGCGATCGACAGGCCCCACAGGCTGGCACCCCACGCCATGCCAGGTCCAGCGTCCTTGCCCACCGCGCTGAGAGGTGCGTATTCTGTCCAGCCCGCGATGGGTGGTCCGTCGGGAATTACGAACGCGAGCATGAGCACGAACCAGGCGAGAAACGTGGTCCAGAAAGACATCATGTTGAACCGTGGGAACGCCATGTCTTCCGCACCGATTTGAATTGGCAGGAAATAGTTGCCAAAGGCCGCGAACGGCGCATTCGTAAGGACGAAGAAGACCATCAGCGTGCCGTGCATAGTCAACAATGACAAGTAGTATTCCGGCGTCATTATCCCGCCCGGAGCGCCCACTTTCGACAAGAGCTCCAAGCCGGGGAACTTGGTATTCGGCCAGACCATATGAATGCGCATCAACCAGGAAAGGATCATGCCGGTGAAGACGGCCACCAGCGCGAGAGCGAAATACTGCTTTCCGATCACCTTATGGTCCAAGCTAAAGACATACTTCCGGATGAATCCTTCCGGAGGCGCATGCACGTGAGCTTGTTGAACTGAACCTTCCCCCATCTGATCACCTCGCTTGCGAGCGCCCCAAGCGCCAGCGAGCAGGAGAAGTGCTCGCCGGGCCGCGGGCTGAGATTCCTGTTACTGAGCCGACTGATCCTTCAACCACTTTTCGAAATCTGTCAGGGACATCACGTTCAGATAGGCTTTCATGTTGTAGTGCCCCAATCCACACAGCTGGGTGCACACAATTTCGTACCTGCCGATTTTGGTTGGTGTGAAATGCACGGAGAGATCGAGGCCGGGGACAAAGTCCTGCTGGATGCGCAGTTCGCGCACGTAGAAAGAGTGGCCCACATCCTTGCCGTGCAAAAACATGTGAATTTCGCGGTTCACCGGCACGACGAGTTCGCCAGACACAATGTCATCGCGCGCTTCCACATCGTTGGCCAGGTCGAGCCCGAAGTAATTCTGGTTTCCCTCATCAATCTTGTCTGGGTGGATGCTGCCGAACTTTCCGTCGGGTCCCGGATAGCGGAAGTAGAAGGCAAACTGTTCGGCCTGCGCTTGAATCTCAAGGGCATCTGCCTTCGGCGGAGTGAAGTAAACCGTGGCCCAGGCCTTCTGCCCCACTACCCCTAGAGCCAGCACCTCAAGGCCGACGATGACGAAGGCAAACATCACGAGGACCTTCGCGCCACCGGGGAAGCTTTTGAGCCGGCTGCCGGGCTTGCGGCCAGAGTACGAGAAAAGGAAGAAGGCGAGAACCAGCTGGGCACCAACGAAAGCGATGCCTGCCTCAATCATGGTGTCGTGAAGCTGTTCGTCAATCTGGTGACCATGAGTAGAGATGTCCTCCGGCAAGGGGTACTTGTTCATGAGAATCGGGTACGCCGAAACCAGAGCAATTATCACAAGCGCGACAGCGAAAAGCTTCCCCATTAATCCTCGCCTCTGCCCTTGCTCACTCTTGGGCGGTAAATGTTGCTTGAACAAACGACACAAGACCCTGATCGGTGTTGACGCGAGCCAAGCCCAACTAATAAGGCTTCGCCTTAAAGACAAAGTTGACGGTCCTGGTTTCTGTGCCCGTAATCGTAACTTCCTGCGACTGTTCACCATATGATTCTTGCCAGGCTGTTATTGTGTACTTGCCGGGAGGGAGGTTGGCGAGGATGAAACCACCGCCATCACCCGTCACCGCGTAGTGCGCATTCTTGAGCACTGCGAATGTTCCGTGCATCCAAGGATGAACGTTGCACTTCACGGGGATGAATTCCGCCTTGTCGTACCTTTCGCTGATCGGCGGCGTGCCCGGGGGTTGCGACTTGTTCCACTCGCGATTTAACTTCGGAAGCGGGTGGATGTTGTGCGAAGTCTGATCTTCATTGATGATCTTCAGCTCCTGGTTCACTTCAAAAGCGAGGAGGTGTGGGATATAGCGGCAGCCCTTCTGTGTGAAAGTTGCAGGCGTAGAAGGAGCGGGCTCGTCGGGGGCACCCGCGGAGACATAGACGACCACATTTTCCAGGCTGTTGCCCGCTCCAGTAACGACAGTTTCCGCGAGAGGTGGCGTGGGATACATCTTGGCGCAGCTTGGCTCCTTGGACATGTCAATCGGCTTCATCTTGGCCGGTGTCCCTTCA
>Ga0307471_100000281_pt1 | contig 25679 bp, 25 predicted proteins | sample atmos_gasesAM3C__2_FD_204566 | JGI IMG/M metagenome (GOLD analysis project Ga0307471, IMG submission 204566) | Hardwood forest soil microbial communities from Morgan-Monroe State Forest, Indiana, United States - atmos_gasesAM3C_515 | ecosystem: Environmental > Terrestrial > Soil > Temperate...
ATGGGCATCATCACCCCGGTGCGTGGAGGTTCATGAAGCGGACTACCTGGATCGTCGGCGCGTTGCTCTTGGCCGGCCTGGGAACTGGTGGCTATGTGTACCTGAACGGTGACCAGAAGGCGCCTGTCCGGTACAAGACTGCAAAAATCGAGCGGGGCATGGTGACTCAGGCCGTCACGGCCACCGGCACCATCAATCCGGTGATCACGGTTCAGGTGGGCAGCCAGGTCTCCGGCATAATCAAGGCGCTCTACGCCGATTTCAACTCGGTGGTGAAGGCCAGGCAAGTGGTGGCCAAGATTGATCCGGCTCCTTTTCGAACCGTTGTCACGCAGATGGAAGCCAACCTGCAGAACGCCGTGGGGAATCTGGCCCGGGCCCGCGCCGATCTGGCCCTGCAGAAGCTCAACTTTGACCGCGCGCAGGTTTTGTTTGCGCAGCAACTGAACGCCCAGCAGGATGTGGATAATGCCCGCACTGCCTATGAAACTTCTAAAGCCAATCTGCAGATTGCGGAGGCGCAAGTAAAACAAGCTCAGGCTCAGTTGGACACGGCGAAAGTCAATCTGGACTATACCACCATCTACTCGCCGGTCAACGGGATCGTTATCTCACGGAACGTGGATGTCGGGCAGACGGTGGCGGCGAGCTTTCAAGCTCCGATCTTGTTTCTGATCGCCAAGGACCTGACCAAGATGCAGGTTGAGACGAACGTCAGCGAGTCGGACATCGGAGGCGTTAAGGAGGGCAAGCCTGCCACGTTTGTCGTGGACGCCTATCCCAAACAACCGTTCAAGGGAATTGTTACGCAGGTACGCAATGCGCCAATCAACGTCCAGAACGTCGTTACCTATATCGTCGTGATCGGAGTGGACAACGGCGATCTACGGCTCAGGCCGGGGATGACGGCCAACGTGTCCATCATCGTTGACCGCCGGGAAGATAGCCTCAAGGTCCCCAACCAGGCCTTGCGGTTCAAGCCGAGTTTTGCGAGAGGCGTGTCGAAGGCGAGAACCCAGTCAGCCTCGGCTTCAGAAAGACCCGAGGGCGCCGCCAAAGGCGGCTCCGCTGCAAGCAGCGGCCGTGCGGGTGCAGAAGGTAAGGCCAAGCCGGCGGTCTGGTTGCCCAACCCGCAGGGGGAGCCGACTGCGGTCGAGGTGAAGACCGGTGTCACAGACGGGACCTACACCGAGCTTGTTGAAAGCCCGTTGAAGGAAGGCGACGAAGTCATTGTCGGAATAGATACGACGAGGTGGCCTCATGGTGGGTTTGGAGGGTCCTTACCCCCTGGGTTCGGCTCCCAGCCGTCGCAGCGCCCCGGCACCGGTACGCCGAGAGGGCTCTGATGAGCCTGATCGTCTGCCAGGACCTTGTAAAGACCTATTACCTGGGCGAGATGGATGTCCACGCCTTGCGAGGCGTGTCGCTGTCGATCGAAGCCGGAGAATTTGTGGCCGTCATGGGCGCCTCGGGTTCTGGCAAGTCCACCTTGATGAACATCCTCGGGTGTCTCGACATCCCGACGAGCGGCGCGTATGTCTTAGAGGGGACCGATGTCTCCACGTTGGGGGAAAATCGCCTGGCGGAAATCCGTAACAGCAAGATTGGCTTCGTATTTCAGAACTTCAACCTGATTCCGCGGACGACCGCTCTGGAGAATGTGCAACTCCCGCTGTTCTACAGGGGGATACCGGCACACGAACAGAAAGCACTGGCCTTGCGCGCGCTGGAGCGGGTGGGACTTGCCGACCGGCAACGACACCACCCAGCCCAGTTGTCCGGCGGGCAGCAACAGCGAGTGGCCATTGCCCGCGCGCTGGTTACAAACCCGTCGATTATTCTGGCCGATGAGCCGACCGGCAATTTGGATAGCCAATCGTCCAAAGAGATCATGGACGTCCTGACCCGGCTGAATGGCGAGGGGATCACCATCATTCTGGTCACCCATGAGGCGGACATCGCCCGCTATGCCCGGCGGACCATTCTCATGAAGGATGGGATGATCTTGGCCGACCGCGACGCCGGCGGTGTGGCTGTTGCACGTGCCGTCCCGCTGGAGGCGCGGGCATGAACTTTCTGCTGATGACGGTGGTCGTGGCATTTCGTGTCCTCGCGCGCAATCGCATGCGCTCCGCCCTGACCATGCTCGGCATCATCATCGGCGTCGGCGCAGTCATCGCGATGGTAAGTATCGGAGAGGGCGCGAAGGCCGCCGTACAGGCGCAGATCGCCTCTTTCGGGACCAACGTCATCACGATTCTTCCCGGTTTCACGACGGTCAGCGGAGTGCGGAGCGGCCATGGCGGGGTGGTGACGTTGACCGTTGTGGACATTGAAGAGTTGAAGAAGATTCCCGGCGTGACTTATGCCGGTTGGGCTCGGCGCGATGCGACGCAGGTCGTGCATGAGAACAAGAACTGGTTCACGACGGTCAACGGCGTACCGTCGTCCTATCTGATTATTCGCAACTGGTCCATTGCGGACGGAGATTTCTTTACGCAGAACGACCTGGACACGGCGGCCAAGGTGGTCTTGCTTGGCAAAACGGTGGTGGACAGCTTGTTTGAATCGGGCGAAGATCCCGTGGGTACTACCATCCGGATGAAGAACATGCCATTCAAAGTCGTTGGCACACTTGCCTCTAAGGGATACGATCTGATGGGAACGGATCAGGACGATGTGGTCTTCATTCCCTTCTCAACAGCCGAACGCAAGGTCATGGGTACCAGGTTCCTGGGTGCCATCGGCGCTGGCTTTCTGTCGGCCGAGTCCCCTGAACAGATGGACGGGATTGTGGAGGAGGTCAGGCGGGTCCTCCGCCAGCGGCATAAGTTGCGTCCCGATAAGGATGATGATTTCACGGTCCGCAATCAGATCGATATAGCCAAGGTTCAAGAAGGGACTAGCGAGTCCATGAAGCTGCTGCTTCTGGCGGTGGCGTCCATCTCGCTGCTGGTCGGCGGGATAGGGATCATGAATATCTTGTTGGTCTCGGTCACGGAGCGTACCCGAGAGATCGGTATTCGCATGGCGGTGGGCGCCAAGCGTCGGCACATCCTCCTGCAGTTCCTGGTAGAGGCCGTGGTCCTGAGCGCCATGGGCGGGTTGATCGGCGTCGGGCTGGGCGTTGCGGGCGCCAAGGCCGCCTCCAACCTGGCTGGCTGGCCCACCATCATCTCAGGCGATATCTTGGTGATCGCCTTTGGGTTCTCAGCCCTGGTGGGCATCTTTTTCGGTCTCTACCCGGCCAACAAGGCCTCCCAACTCAATCCGATCGAAGCCTTGCGTTACGAATAGCCGCAACAGGAGCAAACGATGTGGAACCAAAACTTCATGTTCACCCAGACAGGGACCATGCCCATCGACAGGACAGAGAACGAACTGTTCCACGATATCCCGCAGGCTATGGACAGTGCTGGGTTGAATGGGGAACGGTATATCTCGGTCTGGGTGCAAGGTGAGGAAAAGAACGGCAAGCCGGTCATGTACACGAACATCTATGCGCGGACGGCCATTGTGGACATCGGGCGGCAGGCTGGGCTCTTACAGCCGCTGCAGGGCCGGACCCATCAAATCAAGAAGCTCCTGTCCGAGGCGCAGAAGGCCTGGATCAGGGAATGGTTGACCAAGACATCTCCCGAGGCCTGGGAGAGCAGTGACGACTCGTTCAAGGTGGTCTTCGAGGAAGACTGACCGCGAGGGAAAATAAAAAGGCCGGCGCATGATGAAGCCGCCGGCCTTTTCTCTGTTCCAGAGAGTAGGGGGAGAATTACTTCTTCTCTTCCTTCTTCTCCTCCTTCTTGGCTTTCTTGTGCTTCTTCTCCTTCTTCTGGGCCTTCATTCCGTCCTTCTTGCCCTCGTCCTTCTTCATCTCACCACCGGCGGCCGGGGCGGTGGCAGGAGCGTCCATCTTCTTCTCTTCCGCCGCATAAGTGGAGCCGGCGAAGGTCAGACCAATCATCACCGCGAACAGTGCTGCAAACAGTGCCTTCATCTTGTTTCACCTCCTTCCTGTGTATGACTATTGATGGTAATGGAGCATTTCGTATGCCATGGAGGGAAGTAGAGCGATGTCACAAAATCATAACTATTCCAATAGGTTCGGTTCTAGAAGACTTACGAGTAAGTCAGCCAGCCAATACAAATGCCGGGTTTAAGGCGAGAGGTGCCTCGAATCAGTCAGAGTCCTCCTCGTTTCATTGCAAATGGGGGGGCCGCTCCCTATACTCCTCACGCCATTCACTGAGGAGAGCAGGGCCATGACATTCCAAGGAAGATGGTCGGCGGCGATCGGCGCGAGAGTATGTGTGTTGCTCATGGTGCTCTGGAGTTCGGCCGTCGGGCTAAAGGACGGCGGCACGGTCGTCACGGCTGCTCCTGAGGTGCTCTATGCCCCAGAAGACAAACCGGCCAATCGCCTAGTTGCACTCTACGAAGGAGCCCAGCACACGATCTATATCGCCACCTATGGCCTGACGTACCCTCCTGTGGTGAAGGCGCTCATCGCGGCGAAAAAGCGCGGCGTGGAGGTGCGTGTCATTACCGACCGCGAGAAACTCGACGATCGCAATCAACGCGCCGCCCTGGACACTTTACGGTTGGCGGGCGTCCCGATCAAGGTCAATCGTCACGACGGTCTCATGCACATGAAGCAGGTCGTCGTGGATGACCGGGTGAACACGTCAGGCTCGATGAACCAGACATCGAGCGCCGCCCTCTACAACGATGAACGGCTGGATATCCTGCATGATGCGGCCAGTACTCAGCGGGCGAAGGAAAAATTTCTGAAGATGTGGGACGATCACACCCGGTACCAAGATTGGCGATGAAGCTGTGAAATTCGATGTCGTAGTGGTCGGCGCTGGCGGCGGAGGCGCTGTCCTGGGCCTAGCACTTGCTCAGATGGGCGTCTCGGTCCTTGTCTTGGAGCGTCAACCCTGCCCGCCGACTGCCCTTCGGGGAGAGACCATCCAGCCGAACGGCCAGCAGATCCTCGCGCGGCTGGGCCTCCTTTCGGCGCTCACGCCGGAGGTCGTGGAGTCTGTACAGCGCTTCCACTTCATTCGGATCGGGGGAGAGCGCCTCTGCACGATGGACTACGGCATACTGCCCGAGCCTAACAACCGGGCGCTGGTGGCCCTCTCCAGCGCGGTTCACCACCTCATCCTGAGTCGGCTGTCTGCCCAGGCGGATGCCCAGCTCTGGTATAGGGCCGAGTTCCAGGGAATCCTGCAGAACAATGGCCGTGTGGGGGGCGTCGTGGTCCGACAGGCAGGACTGCAGTCGAGCACTGAGATCCAGGCTGATCTGGTAGTAGGAGCCGACGGAGCGGCATCACTGGTGCGGCGCGCCTTGGGGATTCAGGCGGAGGTTCACCGCTATCGCCACGGCTATCTGATCGCGATCCTGCCGCGCCCAGAAGGCATGCGCGGCGAGGCGCGGTACTACGTCGGACGCGGAGAGCTGCTGGGACTATTCCCGGCTCCGGAAGAACGTGTGGTGGTGCTCTATATGGTTGAGGCTGACGAGCTCGAATTGATCAGGGCTCAGGGACTGGCATTGTTCAAGTCGCGCGTGGCAGCGATCGACGCGGCGATGACCAAGCCGCTGGAAAGCTTGACGTCGTGGGAGCAGGTCGGTCTACTTCCCTGCACGCGGGTCCGGGCGGACCGGTGGGTCGTGGACGGCGGGGCCCTGATCGGCGATGCGGCGCACTCGATGAATCCGCACGCTTCGCAGGGTCGGATGCAGGCGATGGCCGATGCGATGGCGCTAGCCGAAGTCATCGGCCGGTGCCGTGAGACCGGTGATTGGTCGGCTGAAGCGCTGGCGGCCTACGAGCGGGCGCGTCGTCCGCAAGTGGAGATGCTCCAGCGGCTCGCGGACGAGCAGACGTTCTTCTGGAATGCGGCGGACCCGATCCGTTGTTTCCTGCGGGACCGTGTCTTTCGGGTGCTGGATCGGAACGCGCGCCTCAGGCACCAGACCCTGACAGCCACCGCCGGCCTGCGAACCACACCCCCGTTGACCTGGTTCGACAAGTTGATGGCCGCCGGGTTTCTCCCCGATCCCCGCGCTGACGAAATTTCCGTACTGTAGGGATGTGATTCATCGAGTCAGAATCTTCTGCGATTAGGATTTAGACAGCTTCGGCGTAGAGGGTGGTGACGGTGGCGTCGGTGATGCGGACGGCGATGAGGCTGCCGGACTTGATGCCATCGGCGATCTTCGGGAAGACCGTCACGATGTTGCCGTCGGTGCGGCCCCGCCATTGATCGGCCCGCTTGCCGTCCCCTTCCACTAGGACCTCGACAACCTGCCCAATCAGAGCCCGGTTCTTCTTGAGGGAAATCCCCCACTGCAACTCGACCAGGCGGGCAACGCGCTCCGCCTTGATGGCGTCGGGAACATCGTCGGCGAATTTGCGCGCCGCGATGGTGTTCTTCCGCTCCGAGTATTTGAAGATATACGCGGAGTGGTATTCAACCCGTCGCACGAGGTCGTAGGTCTCCGCGAACTCCGCGTCAGTCTCGGAGCAGAACCCGGCGATGATATCGGTGGTGAGGACGATGGCCGGGCAACGGTGCCGGATGCGGTCCACCAGCGCCAGGTATTCCGCCCGTGTGTAGGTCCGATTCATCAGTCGGAGAATGCGGTCGTTGCCGGCTTGGAGCGGCAGGTGGATGTGCTTGCAGATCTTGGGATGGCCGGCGACCGCCTCCAACAACTTATCCGGGAAGTCTTTGGGGTGCGGCGACGTGAACCGCACGCGCTCGATGCCCTGGATGTCCGCGACCGCGAGCAAGAGGTCCGCAAAATCATGGGAATCGTCTTGGTACGAGTTGACGTTCTGGCCGAGAAGCGTCACCTGTTTGCACCCGGAGGCGGCGAGGGCCTCGGCTTCCCGCACGATGCCCGTGAGGTCGCGGCTGCGCTCGCGTCCGCGGGTATAAGGGACTACGCAGAAGGTGCAGAAGTTGTCGCAGCCGCGCATGACAGCGATCCAGGCCGTGACGCCTTCGATGCGGTCGGGGACAATGTCGGCGTAAGTCTCGTATTCGGAGAGATCCACCACCATGCCTTTCAGGCCTGCGGCAGCCCGCTCCAGGAGGTCGGGCAAGGCCCGGTAGCTGTCCGGGCCGACCAGCACGTCGATGAGCGTGTCGCCGGCCAGGATGTCCTGCTTGAGGTTTTGCGCCATGCAGCCCAGCACGCCGATCACAAGGCCCCGTTCCTTCTTGAGAGGCTTGAGCAGGCCCAGGTGCCCGTAGACCTTGTTGTGGGCGTTCTCGCGGATCGCGCACGTGTTCAAGAGCACCACGTCGGCCGTGTCGGCCGAGTCGGTAAAGCCGTAGCCGCGGGCTTTGAGGATCGCGCGCACGAGTTCGGTGTCGTACTCGTTCATCTGGCAGCCGAAGGTTTCGATGAAGACTTGAGGGACCCGCATGGTGTCAGCGCTCTTTCCGAATCGCGTCGATGGCCACCGGAACGCCGGCGTGGACCGTAGGGTACTTGAGCGCCCACCCGAGCGTGGACTTCGCGCGTTCGTTCTTGGCCCGCACCGAGCAGGTCACGGATTCCGTCCACAGCTCGCCGGCCTGCTGGGCGCTCTCCTCCACGGAGATGGAAGGAGGAATCGGCTTGGCGAGGCCCCGAGCGACCACCGAGAGCCATTCCTTCTGAGTAACCGGCTGGTCATCGACCAGGTTGAACATCTGCGCCACGGGCCGTTCTTCCGGCGGCGGGGAGTACCCGATTTCTTCGGCGGCGAGGACGTAGGCTTCGGCCAGGTCTTCGACGTGCACGAAGCTCATGTAATTCTCGCCGGAGCCGACTGCGCGCGCATGGCCTTGCTCGAAGGCCGGCAGGAGCATGTCCTTGAACCAGCTTCCGCTGCCATAGGCCCATCCCGGGAAAATCAATTTCGCGGTCACGCGCTTGGACTCCGCCAGGTGGGCGAGCTGGTGAACGGCTGGACCGCTGAACCGTCCGTAGCCGATCGGCTCGCGCGACGTGTCTTCGTCCACCCACTCCTCCCCGTGATCGCCATAGGAGAGGATGCCGAAGGTGAGAATCACCCCTTTCAGCATCCCCTCATGTGTCGCGAGAATGAGATGACTGCAGGCGTCTGTGTGGGATTTGAGGAGGTCGGGGACCTGCGTCATAGTCGGCGGCTGGCCTCGCCGGCCCGGCATGGTACACCCGATCGCCACGTCGAATTTCTCCATCGCGCGCTCCCACGGGCCGTTGGTCAAGAGGTTGCCGATGATGGACGTGCACCCCAGTTCCTCCAGGACCTTGCCTCGCATCCGGTCCCTGGCCATCCCGTACACTTTGTGCCCGCGGGCCTGAAATGCTTTGGCGAGGTGGCGGCCGATGAAACCGGTCGCACCGGCGATGAAGATTTTGAGCGGAACAGCCATGGTGTCAGGCTCCGGTTACAGTCGGGGAACACGCGGGCCTGAGAGCTCCAACGGCCAGGCCGTCCGTGGCGCCGGTCAACCGCACCAAGCGGATCTGATTGCTGAGGTCCTCGTCGGTGGGGACCCCGACCCGGATGTAATTGTCCGTCAGCCCCGTGAAGAGACCCGACCGATGGCGGGTCTCGAACAGCACGGACACCGTCTGGCCGACGAACCGGTGATAGAACTTCAAGCGCTTGGCGCGGGAGAGCGCGCAGAGTTCCTCGCTGCGGGCCTTGATGGTCGGCGAGGGGACCGCTCCAGGCAACTTGGCGGCGGCCGTGCCCCGACGCGGGGAATAGCTGAACACGTGGAAATAGGCGAAGGGGAGATCGGTCGCTAGCGCGCGAGTGTTGGCGAAGGCCGAGTCTGCTTCTCCCGGAAAGCCCACCATGAGATCCGTGCCGAGCCCGAGGTCCGGCACCGTCCGGACGGCCTTCTCGATGAAGCGGGTGAACTCCCGCGCTGTGTATCGCCGGTTCATCGCCTGTAAGATGCCATCATCCCCGCTCTGCAGGGGCACGTGGAGGTAGCGGCACAGCTTCGATGGCCCGGCCATGCGTTCCAACAGCTCATCGGAGATCGTGGTGGGTTCGATCGAGGAAATGCGGATGCGGTCGAGGCCGGGCACGGCCTCCAGCCTGCGGATCACGTGTGCCAGTATGAGTCCCTCGCACCGGTACCGGCCGACGTTCACGCCGGTCACAACCACTTCGCGGTGCCCGCACGCCACGAGGCCCTCGGCTTCCCGGAGGATGTCGTCCGGGCGGCGGCTGCGTTCGTGCCCGCGGGAGAAAGGGATGATGCAGAAGGAGCACATGAAGTTACAGCCGTCCTGCACCTTTAAATTCGCACGCGTCTCCTGGTATTCTCCAATGCCCTCGATCGTAAAATCGTCGCGGCCGACCGTCCGGGTGTGGAGGATCTCCGGTGCAGGCCGGCGCTCCAGCGAGGTCAAGTAACGGGGCAACTCCATCTTGTATTGCGTGCCGACGATCAGGTCGACGCCCTCCATCTGTTGCAGGACGTCCACGCCGGTCTGGGCGTAGCAGCCGGTGACGGCCACGAAGGCGTCCGGGGAAGTACGGCGGATCTTGCGAATCAAGCTGCGGCAGTCGGCTTCCGCGTTGTCTGTGACGGAGCAGGTGTTGACGACCACGAGATCGGTGCGTTGGTCGAACTCGACGAGCTCGTAACCGCGATGTCTAAGTTGATCGCCCAGCAGCGCCGTTTCGGCGTGGTTCAAGCGACACCCGATGGTATGAAGCGATGCGCGTGGCATGTGCGAGGGGGAATTATACCGGGCGGCTCATCCCCGGCGCAAGGAAGACGGGCCGGATGAATCATGGCGAATGAGGCGCGTGAGAAGCACTTGCTGGCCGGACTGGACGAGCGAGCGCGCGGGTTCACACGCATGGTCTCCGTTGAGCAGCAGGCCGAGACCTTCCGCGCGTCGCTCCAATACGAAACGTTTCTGGTGGTGAGCGCAGACGCAGACAGCTCCACTGCCGCGCTCGCCGACTTGGCCTGCCGGCTGCACGAACGAGGGTACACGCAGCTCAGGAGCCGGTTGACCTTTGTCGGCAGTAGCTATCTGGGGAGTCAGGAGCAGTGGGTGGAATACGCCGACCCTCAAAGGCCGCCCGAAGCAGAAGGAGAGTTCTTCCGCCTCATGCGCCGGATCTGGCGGATGTTCACGCGCCGGTCAGGTGATTAGGCGCCGCTGGTCAGCGGCTTCTTGATTTTCTGCAGCAGGCTTTCGACCGGGATCGTCTCGGACGCCGCGGCGGTCAGCACGCTGATCCGAGCCGCAATCCTGGAGGCGATGTCCATGAAGGCCTTGGCCTGCGGCGAGTCGGGGTTCGCCACGACGAGGGGCAGGCCAATATCCCCGCCGACTCGGATGGCCGGATCAATCGGGACGCGTCCGAGGAACGGGATGCCGAGCTTTTCGGCGGCCCGCTCCCCACCCCCGTACGAGAAGATCTCGGTGCGCTCGCCGCATTTGCCACAGACGTAGTAACTCATGTTCTCAATGATTCCCAAGATCGGCACGTTCACCTTCTGGAACATCGCCAGCCCTTTGCGGGAGTCGTGCAGTGCGACTTCTTGCGGCGTGGTCACGATGACGGCGCCGGTCAGGGGGACCAATTGGGCGATGCTGAGCTGGGCGTCTCCGGTTCCCGGAGGGAGGTCGACCACCAGGTAGTCAAGATCGCCCCAGATCACGTCCCGCAGGAATTGCTGGATGGCGGTGTGGATCATCGGCCCACGCCACGTCAGCGGGGTGTCTTCCGGAACGAAAAACCCCATGGAGATCAGTTTGACTCCGTGGCTGTAAGCCGGCTCCAGCTTGCCGTCCCGCTGCTCGGGCGGCCGCTCCACGCCCATCATCATCGGGACGTTCGGGCCGTACATATCGGCGTCGATCAGCCCGACCTTCGCGCCTTGCAGGGCCAGGCCGACCGCCAAATTGACCGCCACCGTCGTCTTGCCGACGCCGCCCTTGCCGCTGCTGACTGCGATGGTGTTCTTGACGGTCGGGATGAGGTTGTCCTTGGTCTGCGAGCGGCCTTGCTGCACGTTGGCGGTGAAATCCACGTCCACTTTCGTCACGCCGGCAACCGCGCCCACCGCTTTGTCGCAACTGGCTTTGATCTCGGTCTTGAGCGGGCAGGCAGGGGTGGTCAGAACGACGGTAAACTTGACGGCGCCTCCCTGGATCTGAATATCCTTCACCATGTTCAGGGTGATGAGATCCTTGTGCAACTCCGGCTCCATCACCGTGCGGAGTGCGTCGATGATTGCCTGTTCCGTCACTGCGGCCATCTCGTATCCTTCCCTAGGGGATTCTTTTTCCACCGCCTCCGCGCACACCTGCGCGGAGCTTCCTGGCACGCGTGCGGTCCTCTTCCTTCACGCCGGGAGCGTGATCAGTTTACTTGAGCGGCGAATTTCTTCCGGGCTCGACCCAAAAGAGGCTCAGGATGTGATCCGCGGTTGGTGGCAATCACGGGATCAAGGATCTCTCCGCATATCAGGCATCGCCAGCCTTTAAAGCAAAGATTTCCTGTATCGTCCAATAAGTCCTCGAATACCTCCTGGGTCATGACGCCCTTGCACCGAGGGCAGTCCATGGGTCCTCCTCCTGTTACCAGACGAACTCTGGTCCCAGAGTGTCCCTGTTTTTCTCGAACGCTGATCATTTCCTTTGCCTGATTGTATCCGATCAATTCAATCCCCGACTAAATCAATCGGAGATCAACTTGGTCGGCAATATATTTATACTACTTGAAATAGAACTTGTCAACGTCATTATTCTTCTAATTTATCAAATGGTTACTTTTTGAGAAAGGGTTCGAGGACTGCCCATGTATTTTGAGCAATGACTGCATAGCCAGCGCCGGTCGGATGGATGCCGTCAGCTTGGTTGAGGTGAGCCTTCGCGGCGACTCCTTCGAGAAAAAATGGAATGAACGGAATGCCATAGTGCTTGACCACGTCTGCATACATAGACTGGAACGCGCGCGTGTATGCGGCACCGTAATTGGGCGGCAACTTCATGCCGGCGAGGATCACTGTGGCCCCGCCGGCCATGAGGCGCTGAATGATCTGCTCGAGGTTGGCGTGCGTTTGGGAGAGGTTCAGTCCGCGCAAGCCGTCGTTGGCGCCGAGTTCCAGGATCACGATCTCGGGTTTGCTTTTCAAGATCCAGTCCACCCGGCGTAGTCCGCCGGCCGTTGTCTCGCCGCTGACGCCAGCGTTGACTACGCGATACCGGTAACCGGAGAGCTGGAGTTTCTCCTGGAGTCGAGCCGGGTAGGCTTCCTCCGGCGAGACGCCGAACCCTGCCGTCAAGCTGTCACCGAAGGCCACGAGGACCCGTTCTTCGGGGCGGGGCGCGGCATTGGACGGAGGCGGCGACTTGGTGCCGGGCCGCGCGTCCACGCTCGTGCCCTGAATCTTGGGCGCGGGCTTGCCGAGTTCCTGATCGCAAGACCACAGTCCTGTGCCAAGCAGCGCGACGAGGCAGACGATTCTAAGTACTTGATCCATGCTTCTGTATAATAGGGGGCATGATCGCAATCCGCAACCTCTCCATGCGGCTGGTCAGCGGCGGCCGCGAAGTCTCCATCCTTGATGACGTCTCCCTCGATGTTCCCGCCAAACAGTTTCTCGCCATCATCGGGCCGTCCGGAAGCGGGAAGTCCACCTTGCTGGGGCTCATCGGCGGCATGGACACTCCTACGTCCGGCACCATCTCCATCGACGGACGGGACATCACGAAGTTGTCGGACGACGAGCTCTCGCGGTTACGCCTGCAGAAGATCGGCTATGTGTTTCAGTCGTTCCATTTGATCCCCACCCTGACCGCGCGCGAGAACATTGCGGTTCCGATAGAACTGGCTGGCGATCCCGAAGCCGACGCGAAAGCGGACGAGTTGCAGCGGGCGGTAGGGCTCGAGTCGCGCGGCCATCATTATCCGGTGCAGCTCTCCGGCGGCGAGCAGCAACGGGTGGCCGTCGCGCGGGCGTTCGCGAACCGTCCGGCGATCCTGCTCGCCGACGAGCCGACCGGCAACCTGGACACGACCACCGGTGAACAGGTGATCGAGCTGATTATCCGCCTGAACCGGGACCACGGCAGTACGATGGTCCTTGTTACGCACGATCCGGCGCTGGCGGCCCACGCCGACCGGATCGTCCGGCTCCGCGACGGGCGTATCGCGTCGGACGACCTGCAGCATCGCGCGTCCGGTGCCCGCCCATGAGCGCGTTCGTCTCCCGGATGGCCTGGCGGGAGACCCGTGCGGCCTGGCGGCACTTCGCCTATTTCTTTTTCTGCATAGCCCTCGGCGTCGCGGCCCTGGTCGGTGTGGACCTTTTCGCCTCGAACCTTGAGCGTGCCATCCAGCGCGAGGCCCGCAGTCTCATGGCCGCCGATTTGGAACTGCGGACGACGGGGCCGCTGACCCCCGCAGCGGAAGAAATCCTGATGAAGCTCGCCGTCCGAGGCATCGCCCGCATGCAGGTCAGCGAACTGGTGGCGATGGCCGCGGTGCCCTCCGGGACGCAGCTCGTAGAGCTCAAGGCTGTGGAGCCGGGCTATCCGTTCTACGGGAAGCTGCGGGCCGACCCCGAGGATGCTCTGGCGACGCTGTTCACCGGCACCCATGCGCTGGCCGAGGAGACCTTGCTGATCCAGCTTGATCTGAAGGTCGGGGACACGCTCAAGATCGGCCACGCGGAGTTCCGAATCACCGGCGTCCTGAAGAAAGAGCCGGATCGAGCGGCTGGCGCGTTCAGCTTTGGCCCTCGCGTTCTGATTTCCCGGCAAGGCCTGGAGGCGACCGGGCTTGTCCAGCCGGGAAGCCGCGTGACGCACCGTCATCTGCTGAAACTGCCCGAGGCCCTGAACCCGAAGGCCGTTCAAGGTGAACTGGCCGAGACGTTCCCGGACAAGACCGTGCGCGTGAACACGTACCAGGACTCCCAGCCGATGCTGCGGCGCTTCCTCCGCCAGCTCACGATGTACCTGGGCCTGGTCGGGCTCATCGCGCTCATGGTCGGCGGGATCGGCGTAGCCAGCAACGTCCGCGCGTTCTTGAAAGAGAAGCTCGAGACCATCGCCGTGCTCAAGGCGATCGGCGCCGGATCGGGCACGATCCTGCGGGTCTTCTTGACACAGACGTTTTTGTTGGGCGCGCTGGGGTGCTTGGCCGGAGCAGCCTTGGGGGCGGCCTTCCAGATCGCCTTGCCTCCGTTGCTGAGGGCCTGGCTGCCTATCGAACTGGAGTTCCGCCTGGCCCTGCTGCCGTTCGTGCGTGCTGTAGGCATGGGGCTCTTGACCACTGTCCTGTTCGCCCTCTGGCCTCTGCTGGAGGTGCGGCATGTACGGCCGAATCTGATCCTCCGCCGGGAGGTGGCCGACGAGCCGGCGGGGTCGCCGGGACGCATGGCGTGGGCAATCAGCGGGCTTCTGGCGCTGGCCTTGGCTGGGATGGCCTTCTGGCAGGCCGGATCGTGGCGGGCCGCCGGCCTGTTCATTGGGGCGTTGGCGGCCGCGCTGGCTCTCTTGAACGCGACGGCGTGGCTGGTGGTGCGACTGGCCAGACGGGTCCCACGATGGCGTCCCTTGGCGTGGAGGCAGGGGCTGGCCAATCTGTGTCGTCCAGGGAGCCAAGCCCAGACCGTCCTAGTCTCGGTGGGAGTCGGCGTGATGGTCATCTTGGCGATTCACCTCGTGGAGCGGAACATCTTGTGGGAGATCGGCGAAAACGTACCTACCGACGCGCCGACATTCTTCTTCATCGACATCCAGCCGGATCAGCGCGACGCGTTCGCGCGCTTGCTTGTGGAGCGCGGCCACACCGACGCGCAGCTCACGCCTCTCGTGCGGTCAAGACTGTGGGATCTGAACGGGCAGCCGGTTCGCCGGGAATCCTACGAGGATCGCGAGCATGGCTGGTACTTCACGCGCGAGTACGTGCTGACGTTCCTGAACGAGCTCCCGAAGGGGAACGCCATCACGAAGGGACAGTGGTGGGAGGGCGGTGGATCGTCAGGCTTGCCGCGGGTGTCTGTTGAGGAAGAAGCGGCCCGCCGCTTGGGCCTCGATCTAGGCTCGACGGTGGAATTCGACATCCAGGGCGCAAAGGTCTCCGGCAGGATCGCCAGCATCAGGAAGGTGGAGTGGGGGAACATGTCGACGAACTTTTATTTCATCTTCGAGCCGGGCGCCCTGGAGGGCGCACCCATGACGTATGTCGCCACGACCCGGGTGGCTCCACAGGAAGAAGTCTCGTTGCAGCGCGCCACGGTCGCCGCCTTCCCCAATGTCTCGGCAATCAATATCCGGGCCGTCCTGGACTCCGTGGCGCAGGTGGTGGACCGGATCAGCCTGGTGATCCGATTCATGGCGGCGCTCAGCATCCTCGCGGGGGCCGTTGTCCTGGCTGGCGCCCTGGCCGCGACCAGGTTCCGTCGGATCTACGAGGCGATGATCTTCAAGGCCGTGGGCGGCACCCGCCGGATCCTAGCGGCAACCTTCGCCGTGGAGTACGCGTTGCTAGGGGCCGCGGCCGGTGTGATCGGCACGGGCTTGGCGACGGGGCTGGCCTGGGGCGTCGGACATTGGATCCTGGACGTGAAATGGCTGTTCCAGCCTGTGGCTTTGGTCTCGGGGATCGGCGCGACGATTGTGGGGACGGTCCTCGTCGGCTTCCTTTCGACGTACCGCATCCTCGGCCAGAAACCCCTGCCGGTGCTGAGGCGGGAATAGGCTGGTGTCCCTATTCAGAAAGGATTAGAGTGTAGGCTCGACAGGAGCAAAGTTGATGGCTGACGCATTGGTGATCGTCCTGGCGCTCGTGGCGGGCCTGGCGGTTGGGGCATGGGTCGGATACCTTCTTGCAAAGAGGGAGGAGGCCAAGGCCAAAGTTCAATTAGCTGATACATTCAAAGCGTTAGCTACCGATGCGCTTAGGGGCAACAATGAGACTTTTATAGGCCAAGCGACGCAAGCCTTTAAGACTGTCAAGACAGAAGCCGAAGGAAATCTAGCTCAGCGTCAGCAGGCGATTGAAGGTCTCATTAAGCCGCTTAACGAAGCTCTCCAGCGATACGAAACCCAGATTGCCAATATGGAACGAGCCCGGCAGTCCGCGTATGGCGGATTGGATCAGCACCTCAAGACACTGGCGCAGGCCCACGAGCGGCTACAGCAAGAGACCGGCAATCTCGTCAAGGCCTTGCGGGCGCCGCAAGTACGAGGACAGTGGGGGGAGATCACGCTCAAGCGCGTGGCGGAGCTGGCCGGCATGGTTGAGCACTGCGACTTCCGCGAGCAAGAGGCCGTGGAAGGAGAGACAGGCCGCTTGCGCCCCGATATGATCATCCAATTGCCGGCCGGCCGCCAGATTGTCGTGGATGCCAAAACGGTACTGGCTGCGTACTTGGAGGCCGTGGAGGCTCAAGACGATGAAGTGCGGCGTGAACGGCTCCGGCAACACGCGACGCAGGTTCGCGCGCGAATGGACCAATTGAGCGCCAAAGCTTACTGGAGTCAATTCGCGCAGGCTCCCGAGTTTGTCGTCTTGTTCTTGCCGGGCGAGCAGTTTCTCGGGGCGGCGCTCGAGCACGACCGCACCCTCATCGAAGACGGCTTCGCGAAGCGGGTGGTCATCGCCACGCCCACGACGTTGATCGCGTTGTTGCGGGCCGTGGCCTATGGATGGCGACAAGAGCAACTGGCGGAGAACGCTCAGGCCATCAGCGCGCTCGGCAAGGATCTGTTTGAGCGTATGGCGCTACTGGCGGAGCATCTGTCTGATGTGGGAGCAGCCCTGAACAAGGGCGTGACTGCCTACAACAAGGCGGTCGGGTCGCTGGAAGCGCGCGTGCTGCCGTCGGCTCGTCGATTCAAGGACCTCGGCATCGGGTCGGAAAAAGACATCCCGAAACTTGAATCCCTCGAGCAAGCTCCCCGTCCGGTGCCGGAGATTGATGAATCCAACCAGTGAGGAGGGGTCATCATGAAAAGCCATTTCCAGATCGCCGGCCATCCCATTCATGTCATGACCGTGGGCCTGCCGATCGGTCTCTACACGGCCGCTTTCGTCGCTGACGCGGTCTACGTCTTGGTACACGACGCGTTCTGGTACCGCATGGCGTTCTGGTGCATCGCCTTGGGGTTGCTGGGCAACCTGGGGGCGGTGTTGACGGGCCTGCCCGATTTCTTCGCCATCAAAAAGGAAGTGCCTCCGGCCTGGAACGCCGCGACGACGCACCTAGTGATCGGTCTCGGGCTCGTGCTGCTCTACACCATCAACTTCGCCTTGCACAACTGGGGGGATCCGCTCGCTGGCGGGGATTCGATCCTCCCGTTCTTCCTGAGCCTGGTCGGCGCGGGCCTGTTAGGCCTGCAGGGGTGGTACGGCGGGGAACTGGTCTTCCGCCACAAGGTCGGGGTGGAGGAAACGGCTGCGGGCAGCCTGCATGACGCACACCAGAAGCGGAAAGGGGCGTCCTGACGGGACGGCTCACGAAGTACTTGCATCTGCCTTTAGGCTTGTGCTAGCGTAGGGCCGCGATTCATCGCTGAAGGGGTCTAGCGATGAAGAGCCGAGAGAGGAAAGACCCCAGCGCGATTGTGCCTTGCAGTAGGGATCTGATCGGAAAGCCTGCCCGGAAAGACGCCTGCGTCTGTGCGCCTTCGGTGGTTCTCTTGCCCCCTTCGTTCCTTACTCCCAAGACCGCGTCGCATCAGTAAAGGAGATACCCGATGGGTACAAAGTTGTATGTGGGGGGCCTGCCCTATTCGACCACCGAGCAACAGCTTCAGGAGCTGTTCTCACAGCAAGGGTCGGTGACGTCGGCCAAGATCATCACAGACCGGTACACCGGCCAGTCACGCGGGTTCGGGTTCGTCGAGATGGCCACGGCGGAGGAGGCCCAGAAGGCGATTACCGCGCTGAATGGAACCCAATTGAATGGCCGGACGATCACCGTGAACGAGGCTAGGCCCCAGGAAAAGCGCCCCGGCGGTGGTGGAGGAGGGGGTGCTGATCGCGGAATGGGGAGACGCTGGTAGGAAGCTGTTCCGACTAGCAGACGACGAGTCGAGACAGGGCAGGGTCGCCCATGGCGACCCTGCCCATTTTTTTGAGAAAACTGGCTTCGAAGGGCGATAGCATGGAACACCACCCGGCGATCAGCGAGCGGAGTCGGCGCTACGGCGTCCGCGAGGGCGCCTTTCAGGCGATCATGGTGGGCGGGGGGGAGAACTACCTGTCCGCCTTTGCGCTGCTGCTCCATGCCTCCGCGTTCCAGATCGGTCTGCTCTCGGCTCTGCCCCAGATCGTGGGGACGTGGGCTCAACTGTTCTCCGTCAAGGTCCTGAACCGGTTCCACCATCGCAAGGCTCTCATCCTGGTCGGGGCGGCGGGCCAGGCGGTGGTCTGGCTGCCTCTGCTGGCCCTGCCGCTCGTGTTTCTGGAACGCGCCCCGTGGCTATTGATCGCCTGCGCCGTGGCCTACGTTGCGATGGGACACTTTGCCATCCCCGCTTGGAACAGCCTGATCACGGACCTCGTCGATCCCGATCAGCGGGGGTCGTATTTCGGGCACCGGGCCATGGTCATGACCGTCACCAGCTTTTTCGCCTTGTGTGGGGCTGGTCTGGTGCTCCATGCGGCCGAAGCCTGGGAGAAGCCGTGGGCCGGCTTTGTGATTATCTTCCTGCTGGCGGCGGCCGCCCGTGGCGTCTCCACGAGCTATCTCGCCTGTATCGAGGAGTCGACCGAGTCCCTGACGCGCGAAGCCGAGTTCCGCCTGCTGACGTTTCTGCGGCGCGAGCGCGGATCGAACTTCCAGCGGTTTCTGGTCTTTTCCGGGCTCATGCACGTCAGCGTGCTGATCGCCGGCCCGTACTTCGTGGTGTATCTCCTCAACGATCTCCATTTCACCTACCTGCAATACACGGCGTGGTTAGCCGCTGGCATCCTCGGCCAGTTCCTCACGCTCAAGCCGTGGGGCCTGCTGGGGGACCGCTACGGCAACAAACGCGTGCTGAAGGTGACGGGACTGCTCGTGCCGTTTCTTCCGATGCTGTACGTTATCAGCACGGATGTTTACTACCTGAGCGCAGTCAACTTCGCCGGCGGGGTGATCTGGGCGGGACTGTCGCTGGGCATGCAGAACTACGTGTTCGACTCCGTCCGTCCTGAAGATCGGGCGAAAGGCGTTGCGGTATGGAATGCCGTGAACGCCCTGGGCTGGTTCCTGGGCGCCATGATCGGAAGCTGGCTGGCGGCCATCGTCCCCTCAAAGCTCGATCTGCTCGGGTGGCACCTGAGCGTGGTTTCCAACCTACCGTTCGTCTTTTTCATCTCCGGGGTCTGTCGGCTCATCGTCTCGCTGAGCCTGCTTGGCACGTTCCGGGAGACGCGCCGTGTGGAGCCGATCTCGCGCCGCGACCTGGTGGCGGAGCTCCCGTTGATCAAGCCGCTGGCCGACACGTTCGGCGGAGGAGCACGGCGGGAGTAAAACCGTGGTATGATGAAGGCGTGGAGGTGCCGACCATGGCGCACGAGACAATCCTCCTCCACGGTCACATCGTCGACTCCCTGCTGTTGCCCAAGGTCCTGGATCTCGTCCTCCAGTACGGCGGTTCTTTCGAACTCGCCCACATCCAGATTGGAAAGACCCGCGAGGAGCCCTCCGACGCGCGTATCATCGTCCATGCCGAATCCCCCGAACGGCTGACGCAGATCATCGCGGCGGTCCAGGCGCACGGCGCGGCGGTCGAGAAGGAAGCGGACTGCCAATGGCAGGAGACTCCGGCGGAGGGTGTTTTTCCGGACGACTTCTACGTCACGACGCATCTGCCGACCGAGGTGCGCTTGCACGGCAAGTGGGTGCCGGTGAAGGGCATCGAGATGGATCTCGGCATACGGCTCGATCGGAATGACCTGGCCCCGCGTACGGTGCCGATGGCCGAAGTCTGCAAGGGGGATCGGATCGTCGTCGGACACGAAGGGGTCCGGGTGACCCCGCTGGAGCGGCCGGCGCAACTCGACGTGTTCGGGTTTATGGGCGCTGCGATCTCCTCCGAGCGGCCCCACGGTCACCTCATCGCCGGTATCGCGCGCCGTATGCAGGCGTTACGAAAAAGTGAGGCCAAGATTCTCCTGGCCGGCGGCCCCGCCATCATACATGGCGGAGGTCGCGAGCCCCTGGCGTGGCTGATCGAAGCGGGCTACCTCCACGTGCTCTTCTGCGGCAACGCGCTGGCCGCACATGACATGGAGGCCCACCTCTACGGCACGTCGCTGGGGCTCCATCTGGAAGGTGGATCTCTGGCCCATCACGGCCACGAGCACCATCTGCGGACGATCAACCGCATCCGGGCCATCGGGAGCATCGAGGAAGCGGTGCGTCAGGGAGTCATCACGACCGGGATCATGGCCGCCTGCGTGCGGCGCGGAGTGAAGGTTGTGATGGCTGGTACGATCCGGGACGACGGACCGCTGCCCGGCGTGATCACGGATTCGGTCCAGGCGCAGGCCGCGATGCGCGCCGCCCTGCCCGGTGTCGGACTGGCCCTGCTGGTGGCCTCGACGCTGCACGCGGTCGCGACCGGTAACTTGTTGCCCGCGTCGGTGCCGACGGTCTGCGTGGATGTGAACCCGGCGGTGCCCACCAAGCTGGCCGACCGCGGGAGTTTGCAGGCCATCGGTCTGGTGATGGACGCTGCGTCGTTCCTCCGGGAACTGGCGCACCAATTGGGGTGGAAGGAATGAGTCGCTTGCTGGTGTGCCCGCCGGACCATTATCAGATCGCCTACGAAATCAATCCCTGGATGGACGTCAAGCGAGGGGCCGATCCCACGGTGGCGCGCGTGCAGTGGACGGCCCTGGTGACGATGCTGGAGAAGAACTGCGGCGCGACGCTCGAGCGCATCGAGCCGGTCGCGGGCCTGCCGGATATGGTCTTTACCGCCAATGCCGGGATCGTGGCTGGGCGCACCGTTGTCCTCAGCCAGTTTCGCTATCAGGAGCGGCGACCCGAGGAAACGCAGTTCGAGCGGTGGTTCGAGTCGCGTGGCTATCAGGTCAAGCGACTCCCGCCGGGCCTCTACTTTGAGGGAGAAGGAGACCTGTTAGGGACCAGGGACACGTGGTTTGGGGGCTATCTCCAGCGGTCCGACATCCACGCGTTCCGCTACGTCGGAGAGTTCCTGGGACGAGAGATCCTGCCGTTGGAGCTCGTGGATCCGCGGTTCTATCACCTGGATACCTGCTTCTGCCCGTTGTCCGGAGGCGAGGTGATCTGGTTTCCGGGCGCGTTCGACCGCTACGGGCAAGCCGCGATCATGGATCGCATCCCCGCCGCAAAAAGGATCGCGGTTTCGGAAGAGGAGGCGGTGCGGTTCGCCTGCAATGCGGTCTGTATCGGGAAACACGTCGTCGTCCCGGAGGGCAGCCCTGTCACGATGGGGAGGTTGGAGCAACTGGGGTATGTTCCGCACGCGGTGGGGCTGTCCGAATTCATCAAGTCCGGCGGGGCGGCGAAGTGCCTGACGCTCGCCCTGGGCTGACGCCGCGTGATCACGCGGCGTGAGTGACGGGCCGACGGTTTTCAGACCGGACTATCCATGAACATCTACTGCGTCGCCCGATCCTCTCGCCCAGCGGGGCTTTTCTCGTTCGGCCTCCTCAACGTACTCCACGAGTACGCCTACGTCGCCCTCACTTCCGAGAAGCCCCGGTGGGCTTCGGTCTCGGCCGCCTCGCTACGACATTCCTGAATAGTCCGGTCTAGCCCCATCCAGAACCCTTCCAGATAATCTAGCACGGCTGTCATGCCCCGGCGAAAGTCGTCCCGTTCCCGTTCCGTCATCTTGCCGAGTCCGCCAGCCGCGCCGCCGTCTACGGCCGCCACTGCCTTCTTCATGGCGTCTTCGTGCGTCACTTCGAGGTCGCGGTGGAAGGTGAAATACGTCATGTCCATCTGGGGGTAGCGGGAGGCCCGCAACACGTTGAGGCCGGGGATCAGGTGGTCCCACATCGTGATCGCCATGTTTTCCAGCCCGAACGAGGCGCCGAGCGCCGTGGCGTGATTGCCGCTGCTGTAGAGCTGCTCCATCCCGTCGATGTAGGCACGCGTCGATGGCAACATGGGGCGGGTCAGGGCCTCGTGTACATCCATGCCGACCGAACGCAGGAAGTCCCGGTAGAGCAGTTCGTGCCGGTTCTTTGGCCGGCCGTCTCCCAGTTCTGAGTACAGGACCGTGGTGAGTTCATCGGCCACGGCCTCGTCCTCAGTGTTGACGAGCTGGGCGACCAGAATTTTCGGGAAGAACCGTGCGAAGTTGTAGAACTCGACGGCAAAACGCCGGAACTCCTCGTCGGTCAGCGCGCCGGTTTTGAAGCGATCGAGATAGGGATTGTTGATGGCGCCATGGCGAAGAACCAAGGCCCGCATCTCCTCATAGAAGGTCATGGCAAACCTCCTTGCTGGCCGTGTTAATCCCTCAACTGATTTACAGTATAAGATGTTATTATCATTCATGCAACAAAATTTTATTTCTCAATAACTATTTTATTTTCAAATACTTATAATATCTATCTCGAAAATATTCTCACTTCAAAGCCTTACAAAGTTCCCACGATAATATAAAATGTCTATTGCGTGATAGAAGTTGTCTGTTATACTGGAACCGATCTCTGGGGAGGAGCGGAGGCAAGACCATGCTGGAGATTACCCGGTATGTCGAAGAGCTGAAGGAGCGCCTGCACCTCAAAAGCGACTATGCGCTGGCCCACAAGCTCGGCATCACGCAGCCCGAAGCCAATCACCTCCGTCGAGGCCTGAAAGTCCCCAGGGAGGAGTTGTGCATCAAGATGGCCAAGCTGCTGGGGAAGAATCCGGTCGAATTGATGCTGGTGGCGCAGAAGGACCGGGCTCCGGTGGAGGGGAAGGAATACTGGGAGCTGGCGAGGACGGCGGTGGACGTCATGCTGCATGTTCCATCGCATCCCCGCTACCTCCCGCGGAAGGTCGAAGCCATCGGGAAAGAGCTCCGACAGATGGAAGCGCAGTGCCTGCTCTATGAGAACGGAGCGGCGGAGACCGAACCGGTCCGTTTGATGGAAACCGTCGAGCGCACTGTGGATGCCTTGATGGAATACTGGAATCTCTGGAAACAGGGCGAGCCGCTCTATCCCAACTACCTCCTGGCCAACAAGGACGCGGTGCATCGGGGCGTGACGATCCGGCGTCTGTTGGTGATCGCCGCCGAGCAGGCGGCTTCGAATACCATCATGGCCGACGCGATCCAGGTGATGGATGACCAACGGCAGTCCGGCATCCAGATTTGCTACGCTTTCCGGGAGGAGCTCATGAAGTCCGTGACGTATCAGCGGCTCGTCCAGGCGTTCAAGCGTCACGGCTCGGCGGCCGAGATCAATGCGGCCGTGTTCGACAACGAGATCATGGTGATGGCGCGGGCCTACGAGCGGGTCCCGCTAGGGCTGACGGGAGGCAGGGTCATCACCCGGATCAGCCAACAGGAGATTACCTGGAAACCTCACGTGATTGAGGAACTCAGTCCGGCGCCCTTGTTCGATATGACGCGGTATGTCCGGGAGTATGCAGGCCCCGAGCTGTTCAAGGCGGATCTGGCTCGCCTTCGCCGAGAGTCGCGGGAAGGGGTGGGCGGGTGCGAAGGCGGAGCCCGTCTCGACGCATCGGTGGCGGGCGGGTGAGCACGGGAAGCGGGTGAAGAGGAGGAAACGGCGATGAAAGGCTCGATGGGAATCGATCACATCACCCTGTGCGTCAAGAATCTGGCTGCGGCTGAGCACCTATTCACGAAGATCCTTGGGTTCGACGTGATCTGGTCCGCACGGGATGTGGGGAGCGAGCTCTCGAGCATGGATACCGTGGTCGTGCAGCGCGGGAACGCGAAGATCGCGCTCATGCAGGGCAACGACAAAGCCGTGCGATCGCAGATCAACGACTTCATCGTGAAGTTCGGCCAGGGCGTCCAGCACGTCGCTATCGAGGTGGACGACATCGACGCGGTGTGTCGCGAGTGGGAGGCGCACGGGGTGAAATTCAGCGGTCTCCTGAAGGAGGGCCGTGACGGCTTCGGACCGCTGAAGCAGCGGTTCACGTTCCCCTTGTTTCCCGGGAGCGGGGTCTTCCTGGAGCTGACCCAGCGCCAGCATGGTCGTGAGCAATCCAAGACCTTCGTGCTGGAAACGGTTGAGAAGCTTTACAAGGACATCGAGCGTGACCAGGTCCAAGGCGTGGAACAGACGATCATCGACTACGACAAAATTCTGAGCGAAGACCTGCGCTTCAGGCGCACGTCGTGAGGATGGCGTTTACAGTTAAACGTGAAACGTTAAACGTACAGGCGAATCTCCTTGCGAACGAATACCGTACGACGATTAACGTTTAACGACGTGAGAACGTGGGGAGGCCGCTGATGTATCTCATCAAGAAAGGCAACGTTCCCAACCAGGCCCATGTCGGGATTCCGGAGGGCCTGCATGAGGAAGAGCACGGCCGCCGGGGGTTTGTCGGACCGGCATCGCACCTGTACCGGAGGCACCCTCCGACCGGATGGGTGCGGATTGACGGTCCGCTCCGGCCCCGTGCGTTTGCCTGCGCGGACCTCCCCACCCCTGACCTGCGCGCGGCCGACGCCCGTCCAGTCGAAATCCTGGCTAGCCCGGACGCGCGGGTCTTCCTCTCCCGCCGGGCCGAGACGATGCCGCACTTCGTCCGCAATGCGGACGGCGACGAGGTCCAGTTCGTCCACGCCGGCCACGGACGATTCGAGACTGACTATGGGGTGCTGTCCTTCGAGCCCGGCGACTACATCGTGATCCCCAAGGGCACGACCTATCGCATCGTCATCGAGTCGAGTCCGGTTCTCTTGCTCATCGTCGAGACCCCAGAGCCGGTCGAGTTGCCCGAGCGGGGCCTACTGGGCCACCATGCGCAGTTTGACCGTGGAGTACTGACGGTGCCGGAGCCGGCTCCCGCCTCCGAAGGCGAAGGACGCGAGTGGGAAGTTCACATCAAGCGCAACGGCGAGTACACGCGCGTCGTCTATCCGTTCCATCCGATGGACGTGGTCGGGTGGAAGGGCGATCTCTGGGTGGCCAAGCTCAACGTGCGCGATTTCCGGCCGGTGATGAGCCCGCGCTATCACCTGCCGCCCAGCGTGCACGTGACCTTTCAGGCCGGGGGCATGCTCATCTCGACGTTCGTCCCGCGGCCGCTGGAGAGCGATCCGCAGACGCTGCGCGTCCCGTTCTACCATCGGAACATGGACTATGACGAGGTTCTCTTCTACCATCGGGGGAGCTTCTTCAGCCGGGCCGGCATCAAGTCGGGCATGCTCACGCTGCATCCGCAGGGGATCCATCATGGGCCGCAGCCCCAGGCTGTCGAGGAGAGCAAGACTAAGAGCCAGACGGACGAGGTGGCGATGATGGTCGAGTCCCAGCGGTCGTTCACGGTGCTGCCTGTGCTCGAGCCTGTCGAACTCAAGGATTACGCGCTGAGCTGGAGCAAGCCATGAAGCTGGTCAGCTTTCGGGTACAGACGCCGGTCGGAAGCTTCGTCAGGGCGGGCGCGCTGCACGGCCACAGTATCGTCGATCTCAACATGGCCTGCGCGCGGCTGTTGGCCGATCAG
>Ga0307471_100000282_pt1 | contig 25653 bp, 17 predicted proteins | sample atmos_gasesAM3C__2_FD_204566 | JGI IMG/M metagenome (GOLD analysis project Ga0307471, IMG submission 204566) | Hardwood forest soil microbial communities from Morgan-Monroe State Forest, Indiana, United States - atmos_gasesAM3C_515 | ecosystem: Environmental > Terrestrial > Soil > Temperate...
ACCGCATGGAGCGCCGGGCCGAGCTCGGCGGCGAACTCCCGGTAATGCGCCTGGCTGGTGTCGGGGACTTCTTCGAAATCCACGACGATGCCGGCTTCATGCGATTCGACCGCAAATTCCACGGCGTCGTGCACCAGCCTTTGCCGCGAGAGAGGATTCTCGAGCAGCTTCACCATGTCGTCGATGCGCCAGTGAACGCCGTCGTAGTTGTTGAGCAGCGCCATCATCGGCAGTTCGACGGGAGGATTCAGAGACTTCATCCACTGGTGCAACTCGTCCTGTTTCAGGAGGGAGACGGCTGCTGAGGGTGTTGCTTTGACGCGATTCTGGCCGTGCTCGTAATCCACGACGGTCAGCGCGCCGTCCTCGCTCACGGCGTGAAGCTGCTCCGGGATCAGCAGGTCGATCTCGCGATAATGCTTTTTCAGAGAGGCGAGACTGTTGGGATCCCAGCTGACAAAAAACGCAGCGCGCACGGGGTCGTAGCTCGCCGGCACGGTTCCGATATTGGCCACGCGACGGCGGCGGCCTTCGCGAACCGGCTGCGTCCGCTTTTTCGTTTTCAGCGCGTGATAGCCCAGCTTGGTGTCGGGGAGCAAACCGGCGGGCAAATCGACGCTGACGGCGATGGTGATGAAGAAGTACACCAACAGCAGCGTGAGCAGCGCTCCACTGATCTCGAGGACACGGCGAGTGCGGCGCCAGCGCACACGCTCCGCGTCGTAAAATATCGGTCCACGTTCCTTCATTGAATCTGCTTAGCCCTTCGGGATGGCTGCCAATCCGCTCGCGGCTGGGCGGAGCCTTCCGCGCGATTCCTGCTCCTCTATTGTAAGATGCGTTTCGCCCATGAAGCGAATTTTCTCGACCCGGGTTTTCCCGTTGGCGGTAGGGCTTGGCCTGCGCTTGCTTTTTGTGCAGCTGTTTTCGGCCACTTCCGGCGACACCGTTCTTTACGAGCAAATCGCCACAAACTGGCTGAAACACCACGCCTATGCCATGGATGTGCATGGCGCACTCACTCCGGTGGACATAAGAATGCCGGGATATCCCGCCTTTCTGGCCCTGATCTACGCGCTCACCGGCCGAACCGGGGAATCCGCGCGATGGTGGGTCATGCTCGCGCAAATTCTTGTGGATCTTCTGGGGTGCCTCGTGATCGCACGCCTGGCCGGGATGTTGACTTGCCCGTCGGGAAACGACGCGCGCGGTGAGCGGGCCTACACCCTGGCGCTGTGGCTGGCCGCGGTTTGCCCCTTTACCGCGAATTACACGGCCGTACCCCTCACCGAAGTTTTCGCTTGTTTTTGGACCGCGCTCGCGTGCTGCGTTCTTGTGGTGGCAATCGAAAGAGTGAAGAAACCGGATTTTCTCTTGCGGGGGTCCGAGATGCCATCGCGCCGGGGCGTGGAGTACGCAGCGCTCGGCGCGGGACTCATCGCGGGTATGGGCGCGTTGTTTCGCCCGGAAACCCCCCTGCTGCTCCTCACCGCGGCGCTCGTGCTTGGCGTATTGCTTTTTCGGCTTGCGCAATTCGCTCGCTGGTTTTTGGCCGCGGCGGCGATGATCATCGGGTGCCTGATCGTGCTGTCTCCCTGGGCTTTGCGCAACCGGCTGACATTCAACGAAGTGCAATTTCTCAACCCGAAATATTCGACTCTTCCCGGCGAGATTGTCCCTTACGGCTTCATGGCCTGGGAAAGGACCTGGCTGTACCGCGTGCGCGACTGTTATCTGGTGCCCTGGAAGCTTGATGAAGAGGCCATCGATGTCGACGATATCCCTCGGCGGGCCTTTGACTCGCCGGCAGAGAAGCAGAGCGTCCGAGATATTCTCGAAAAGTACAACCAGGACTTGACGCTGACCAAAGAAGAGGACGATGCGTTCGGCCAAATCGCGCGCGAACGCGTTCGCCGTCATCGCTTGCGCATCTTTGTGTGGATTCCGGTGGCGCGCGCGGTGGCCATCTGGTTCACCCCGCGCATCGAACTCTTGCCTCTGTCGGGGAACGTTTTTCCCTTGGCCGAGATGTATGACGAGGATCCCGTTGATCAAGGATTCACCATTCTGTTTTTCCTGCTGAACATGGTTTACGTGGGCCTGGGAGCGTGGGGCGCGAGAAAACTCTGGCACGCGAACCCGGCCATCCGGCCCGTGGTTGCTTTTTTGGTTCTCTACATGCTGCTGCGCACGGCGTTCCTGACCACGCTCGAAACGCCCGAGCCGCGCTACGTGCTCGAATGCTTCGCGGGGCTCATAGCTCTGGGAGCCGCCGCCCTAGCGGGCCGACGAGGTGTGGCCGGGGAGGAGGCTTAGCGATCCTCGGCGGGTTCCGGGTGGATGGTGACGCGATAAATTTGTTGAAACTTTTCCTTTACACGATCTTCCAAAGCGGCGGTCACATCGTGGACTTGCGTGATGGGCAGCTCGCTCTTCATGGTGCAATGGCAAGAGACCAGAATATGATGCTCGACCTGCCGCACGCGGACGTCGTGGCAGTTCACCAATTCATCGAACTCCGACGGCAGGCGGTTCAGGAAATCCTCGATGGCCTTGGCGAGTTGCTTCATCTCCTCGAGGCCAGAGTCGGGCGTCGCGATGTGGTGCCCCTGCGGCTCGATGTGGATGTTTACGTCGATGGCGCCGTCGCGCAGTTCGCGGATCTGGTCTTCCAATTCGCTGGCCTGGCGATGGGCCTCGCGCAAGCTCAGATTCTCGTCCACTTCGAGGTGCAACTCGATAAAAAGGCGGCCGTCCTGCTGCGATGCATGCACGTCGTGAATCGCCAGTCCCATGCGCTGGGCGAGCGCGCGAATGGCCTCGAAAAGATGTTCGCCAACGGGCGCGCGCGGCTCCACGTGCACCATCACATCAGAAGGAACAATTTCGCCGATGCGCTTCTCGATGGCGTCGGTCAGCGCATGTACCTGTTCGAGGCTGGCGGACCGCGCCACGCTGACGGTGGCGTCCACGAAGTGACGGTTGCCGGCGCGGCGCACGCGCACGCGCACGACATCGAGCACGCCGGCCATTCGTTCGAGCGCCCGGGCGATCTCCTGTTGCAACCCCTTGGGCGCCGCGTCCAGGAGCGCGTCTAAGGTGCGCCGGCCAAGCTGCGAGCCAACCCATAAGACCACGGCGGCGACCGCCAGGCCGGCGAGCGCGTCCGCGTAGACGAGCCACGGCAGATCCCAGGTTTCGCCGGCCCACACCAGCCCGATACCCACGATGACCACGGTGGTGCTCCATACATCGGTCGAAAAATGCAACGCGTCGGCTTCGAGCGCTTCACTTGAATACTTTCTCGCGGCTTCCCGGAGGGCCCGCGCTCGTGTGAGGTCGATGGACAGTGCGACGAGCAGCACTACGATGGCCATCACGCTCGGCTGGATATGCACGGTGCGGAAAAACAGCCGGTCGAACGCCTCGTAAATGATGTACAGGGCCGTCAGCGCCAGCAGACCGGTCTCGACAAATGCGGAGAAATTCTCGAATTTCCCGTGACCATAGGGATGGCGCTCGTCGGCGGGCTGATCGGAGACGCGAATCGAGAGGAAGGTAATGATGGCGGCAAGCAAGTCGAGCCCGGAGTGCAGCGCTTCGGATAGCACGCCAAGACTGCCCGTCCGCACAACCAGAAAAGCCTTCAAGGAAACCAAAAGCGTGGCGGAGCCCACGCTCAGAAGCGCAGCGCGCTTCTTCCCACGCGCCTCCTCGATTGGAGCAACGCTTTCCATCGAGGACTAGACTACCCCAGATTCCATATTCCCCTCGAGCGACAGGGAAGAACACCGAGCTAGGAATCGAATGGATTATTTCGCTGCCGTCATGGGGGGTGGCGGCAGCAGCGCAAGCCGTTTGGCTTCGGCGCGCTCGCCCCGCACCTCCACTTCGTCGAAGAGCAAAGAAGGCGCGACGATCGCAGCAGGCAAGCCCACTTGCGCCGAGCCAAACGCGCTGAAGGCCGTGCCGGCGAAGTTACCCTGGCTTTGCACATGATTGAAAACAAAGTCGTCGTTGCCGATCCCGGCGATGTTCCGCAGCGTGCGCGTACTCAAGCCGATGAGGCGCGCTCCCCGGACCATTTCTTCGCGGCCGGTATCGGGATAAACGCGATAGACGATCAACGGCAGCCGGTCGCCTGTTCCCGCGCCGCCCCCGAAGCTCGCCAGCAGTTCCGAGAAATCGTCCTGGTGGAGCAAGCTCAGGGCCGGATTGTCCATCTCGCGAACCACCAGGCAGTACTTCTCGCGTTCGGATTGTTTCTCCTCCCGGCATTGCTTCAGGAATTTCTTGCGCAAATCGTCGGGCGAAACCGCTTCAGTCGAAGAAAAGATCAAATTGCTCATGGTGGGCTTGGCGTCGCTCAAAAACGCGGAGCGCCCGTGGCCGTTCGACTGGTCGAAATCCGAACCGGGACGGCGCGACATGAGCTCGCCCTTAAGAACCCCGTTTTCGACCAAGGTGATTTTCTGGCCGCGCACGCCTTGTTCATCCACGGTGTATCCGCCGACGAGCCGGCTGCCCTTGAACTCTTTTGCTCCCGGGTCGTCCACAAGCGTCACGCTCGGCGGCAAAACCCGTGCACTAATGCGCCCGACCCAGTCGCTCTTCCCTCCCAGTCCGGTCAGCATTTGTTCGAGCACCGGGCTGAAGGATATGGGTGGCCGCGCTCCGTTGATCGCCGGGCTCAACACCTGCGCCAGCAGCGATGCCGCCGCGCGTGCTTCAAACAGCACCGGCCCGGTGTAATCCTGCGCCGGGGGCGCCGAGCGCAGCGCCATTAATTCCGTGCAGGTGACGTTCAGGCCCTTGCGGACCCCGTCCACGTTCGGCAGGTCCGCGGGGCGAACGGCGTAGGTCGTATAATAATGATTCACCGGTACGCCATCGTCGGCCACGGCGTTCATGCCCGCCTCGATGGCCGCAAAGCTGCGATTCTCGCGGATCTCCGTCCCTTCGCTGGTGAGCAGGTATTCGGTCGCGTAAACCAGGTAATAGCTGACGCGCGACTCGTGGATTTGCGAGAACGCGCGCATCACCGCGGAGCTGTCCCGCGCTTCCTGTTCCCAGTTGCGGTTGGTCCAGTCCGGGGTCTCAAGCGGCTGGATCAGCTCGACAGGCTCGGTCTTTGAAAAATCGTCGATGTCTGATTGCCGCGCCAGGCTGCTGAGGTAGCCTTTCTTCCTCGAGTAAGTATCGAGCGCTTCCTTGAAAGCCTGATCGGTTGCGATCCACAAGTCCTGCCGCAGCGAGTCGTAATCGCGGTCGACGCCCACCTCGCCCGTCGGACCGATGAAGCCTCGAAAAACGTCGTCGCTAACGAAGTTCGAGCTGTCCAGTTTGTAGCTCCCCACGCGCGCTTCCACATTCATGAAGCGGTTCCGCGCATGCGTGCTCGTAAGCAAATCGCCGAACTCGGCCACCACTTCGCGCACGTCCAGATCGACCAAGCGGTATTCGATGTAAAACGGCCGTACCGTTTGATCGGTGTTGGGAATCTGCAATTCCAGTCGGGCCTTCGAGCGGGCCATTTCATCTCGCATGGCCTGAAGGGTATGGTCGTTATCCTGTTGCGCCCGCGCGAGCGCGGAGCTCGCACAGCTCCAAACCGCCAAGAGAAATGCTGCTTTCGCCATTCTTCCCGCGCGCCTCACTTTGCCCCTCCCGTCTTGACTGTGTCATGGGCGGGCGGCGGCAGAATCGGCGGCCGGTCGGTCGAAGTTTCCTTTTTCTGCACTTCCATTTCGGAAATGAGAATCGCGGGCGAAGCGGCCGCCACCGGAACGGACCCGGATTCGGCGCCGCAATAGCCGTTGAACACTTCCGGCTTGTCGCCCGTGGCCACGATCTTGGTCAAAGCGGCCAGCGGCGTGCCCACGATGTCCACTCCCCGCACGAGTTCATCGGGCCGGCCATCAGGAAAGACCTCGTAAACCACCAGCGGCTGCACCTGAAAAGCCTGCGGCTGCCCCCGCCCGGTGAAGGTGAATCCCCCGGCGATGTCGTCGATCAGCAGCCCGTATGGTTTGTGTTGTTCCCTGATCAATTCGATGAATTTTCCTCGAAGCTCCGCGTTGCTCACCGTTTTGCTGCTTTGCACGATGAGGTTGCCCTGCCGCGAAACCGGTGTCGCGCCAAGCTGCCTCCGTCCGTGCCCGTTCGAGTGCGGAAAGCCCACCAGCGGCGACCGCGACATCTCGAAACTCTTCAACACCCCGTGATCGACCAGCGTCACGCGCTCGGCCGGCACGCCTTCGTCATCAAACTGGTAGTAGCCGAGCAAATCCTGCCCTCCCAGCTTCCTCATGGTGGTGTCGTCGGTGATGCTCAGGAAAGGCGGCAGAATTTGCTCTCCGACTTTTTTCGAGAAGGTTTGTCCTTCGCTCACGTCTTTTTGCCGGTGGCCTTCCGCGCGGTGGCCAAAAACCTCGTGGAAGAACACCGCGGCGGCGCGTCCCGTGAGCAGCGCCGGGCCAACGGTTGGGTCGACAATCGGCGCCTTGATCAGCCCTTCCAGCTCCTTGCGCATGGTCGCTTCGGCAGCGTACACGGCCTTGTCATCCGGCGCTTCTTTCGGATCCACCCAGTCAAAGTTGTAATAGCGGTCGATGTCCATCCCGTCGGGCGCTTTCCCCTGGATAAAGAGTTCCAACCGGTAGCGCACCTGACCGAACTGCAGTTGCGTCCCTTCGCTGGTCACTTGCAGCACGTTTTGCGCCTGCGCGCTGAAGGTCACGATGGAATTGATGATGGCCGCCGATTCGCGAAAGGCTTTCGTGTACGCGCGCACTTTGGCTTCCCACGGCGTGCGGTCCACGTTGATGGAAACCTGCGGCGAGATGGAAACGTGCGGCTGCTCGCGGGAAAAATCCGGGGCCTTGCCCTCGACCGTTTCTACCTTTACTTCTTTTCCCGTCTTGATCTTAATCAGCGCTTCTTCGGCGGCGCGGTACTGTTTGTCGGTTTCGAGCCAGGCGGCGCGGCGCAGCACTTCGGGATCGTTATCCACGGGCACGGCCACGACCGGGTTTTCGCTTTGTATTTGCCGTTCCCCGACCTTGTGGGTATCATCCAGCTGATAGCTGCCGGCGCGCACCGAAACCTCTAGATAGCGGTTGCGCACCGCCTTGCTGTCCAGCAAGGCTCCGTTCGAACCCGAGACGTCCACTCTCTGCGTGTCGGTGACCGCATATCCGATGTAATACGCCGCAGGGTCCTGGGCGCCGTAGGTCTTCATCGAGCGGTCGAGTTCCGCCTGGAGCGCCCCGAGCAACGGTGAACGCTGCGCCTGGGCGTCCGGCGGGTAAGCCTCGGCCTTCGGCGCAAACAGCGTAGCCAAGCCCGCGAGGAGACTCAGCCCAATAAGATAGGAAGCCCATGCACTTCGCTTGGCATTAATCAAGGGAAACCTCGTTCTCTTTGACGGGACTCGCGAAACATTCAGTGTACGCTAATGGAGAGGGCGTGCCAAACACCGCGGACGCAATCTTTCCTTCCCGACAATTCGTTTGACGGCTGGTTTGTTCTTTCCGTTGCACGCCGGGCGGGAAGCTGGGCTTTGCCGCGATGAGGGGAAAGCCGACAACCTTGCGCTCGAGCGCAAGCTTGGTTTAGGGGTTTATTATAGGCGCGCTTGCTCAGCAAGCTTTGCTGGCGATGCAGCCATTCTGGGGCGGCTTCGTGCCGCCGCCGCGGGTCAATCCCACACCCAACCCCGTTCCGACCGCTCCCGCCAGGATTCCCACCGTTCCCCACACGCCAAGGTGCGGGTGCGGCTCGGCTCGGGCCGTTGCGCCCGACGGCGCGCCTGCGTTGGTGTCGTTGCTCGAGGTCACCAGCACGTCGAGGGTGGCTTGCTGTGGCGGCAACGGCGCGGAATTGTCACCGCTGCGCACGCTGGTCATCTGCCCGGCCTTGGCCATCACACAAACACCGGCAAGGTTGCAGACCTTCACGAGCCCTTCGAATACGATCACGTTCATCGCGTTGTTCGCATATTCCACAAAAAAATCCGTGCCCACGACGCCCGCGACGCCGGCTGCGGTGCGTAGCTCGAATTTCCCGTCGGGCTTCGTGATTTTTTGCGCCTGCGTCCGCAGCTTTCCATAAGTGAGCTCGAGTTCGGTTTGCTGCGCGCCCGCATCATGCTTGATCACCTGGATGGAGGAATCCGAGCCAACGTTGAGCACCGAACCGTCGTCGAGCGCGATGCGCGCCCGCGCACTCACCTGGGTGTTTACGAGGTCTTGCCAGTTCACAACCGTCTTGGCCGCGGCAGGAATGGTTTTGCCGCTGCGCGCAAGGTTCACCGCCGGGATCACCCGCGAAACCTCGCCCGCGCGCGGCCCCGTCCCCGCGGGAGCTGCCGAGCTATCGCCAGGCATGGCCACGAGCCAGGAAAGCAGCATCGCCAAAGCCATGGCACACGGAGACTTCTTGGTCATCATCTTGGCTTCTCCTCGGAGCACGACCCTATCTATCGTTGTTACCGGAGGCCCGGAGAACTGTCAATCGCTCTGAGGAAACCGCTTGTCCACTCTCTACCCGACCGCGAGGACAGGAAAGGTGGTGTGGTTTCCCCGCGCAAGGTCATTCCTGCGGTTTCTTAATCCCCACGCTTTTCTTCCGCCTCCGCCCGATAGTGGGTTCTATGGCGACCTGGGATTTTTCGGTGCTGAAAGAGATTGCGTTTCGAGAAAGCCGCGGGCTTGAATTCCGCGCCGAGATCTTTAACCTCTTGAACCGCGCCAATTCCAATACGCCCAATCTGATCGTTTTCACTCCATCGGGCGTTTCCGGCACGGCCGGAGCCATCAGCAGCACTTCCACTACTTCGCGCCAGGTGCAATTCGCGCTGGAGCTTCACTGGTAGGGAGAAGCCTTGCTCGACTATGCCCGGGCTTCGGCCGGTACCGATCGGCGGAGGGTTTTGTTCCCGGCGGCGGAAAGGACATCTTCCAAAAGTTTGCCTGAGGCGTAAGAAATGCGAACGACACGATGGTCTTTCCGTGGCCCCCTAGCCGAAGAGACACCACTCGGCATTCCGCTTTCTGCTTGCTGTGCTCGTTAGCCAGGATGAGTGTCTGCCCGACCGACACGGGGACGTCCAGCACCGTCAGCCCACCGTGCCCGCTCACGGAAAGAGAGCGGGTCCGGATCTTGAACCTCTGGTTTTGTCCATCGATTCCTTGCACGGTCAAATCGACGAAGACGGATACGCGGACGGTTCGACGGCGTTCGCCGTTCCGACAGTGAAGGGTGGCCATGATCAAGTCCTCTGCTTTCTACGAATCTCGAGGCTCTTACTGCTTGTCGCTCTGACGAGCCGGGAACCTAAGCGCGAATCCGGGTTGCGACGTTGACTTCTAGCACCAGGTGCTGGTTCGCATGAGAGTAGTCTTGGCCGTTTCCAGGTGGAATAGCTTGTCGGTACCAAACGCTGGTTCCGCCCGGGCAGTACGTTCCGGCCAGCACTCTCCGAGCCTACCTCCTACGCCAACCTTTCACTGGCTTCCAGCTTTCAGAAGTCCGAGCTCCCTGCCGGCATGGATTCAGGAGACGCGCGAGCCGTTTTCCCCGGTTCCTCGAGGTAAACATGCGGGAACTTTTCAGCGGCCGTTTCCGTACCTTTTAGTGCAGGCGGTTCCCAACATGCGCCCGGAAGGGCGCTTCCTTAGAGAAGAAGGAGCAGGGTATGGACGGACAACTGATCGGATTGGTGGCGGTCATTTTGGGGATGGGGATTCCTCTCGGCGCCCTTTACACCTATTACCGAGTTCGCAAGCTGCGGAGCGAAGAGCGACTCGCCGCCATCGCGCGGGGAGCCACGATTCCCGTTGAGCCCGAGTTGAACCAGGCGGCGCGTTCGCGCCGGGCGGGCATTTTGCTCGTGAGCGGCGCCATCGGCTATATCCTGGCGTTCGGGCTGATCGCGCAAATTCAGGCGGACCGTGACGTGTGGACCGTTGCGGCGCTCGGCATCATTCCCTTGGCCGTGGGCGTCGGCTATTTCGTCGATTGGAAACTGATTCACCGCGAAGCCGGGACATAAGCCTCCCGCTCGCGCTGCTGTTGCTTGAAGGCGGGATCCCTTTCCCTTCGAAAGCGGTCTCGCCTTTTTGTTGCCGATCATCTTTTGTTGCTGATCGTTGCTGATCATCGGTCACCGGAATTTACGGCGTGCGCTGCTGATCTGCCACCAGGACACCTGCCTCGGCATAGTTGGTCGCTGGGAGGTCGTGAAAGGAGACGTGAATATTTTCGCGTTTGGCCTTGCCGTCCTCGATCAACACCGCCGTAACGCGCTCGGCAATCTTTCGCTTTTGTTCCGGGCTGCGTCCTTCGACCCAGGTAATCTCGACGTGCGGCATTCCTTCCTCCTTAGAACAAATGACTCACGCTTCCTTACGCGTCCCTCGAAACAGGGCCTCCGCATTCTAGCCGCTTTTCTCCATTCCCTTTGGCATGGTCCCGGAACCGGCGCTCGGCAAGGCCCGAGATGGCTCTGTGATAGAATGAGCGTTCCATGCATCCGGCGATTCCCCATCTGATTGAGCTGCAGCGGGTAGACCACCAGATGGGCCTCCTTCGCGCGGAACTGGAATCCTTCCCCAAGCGGCTCCGCGAAGCGGACACCAAGCTCAGCGGCGCCCGCGCGGAAATCGCCTCTGCCAAAGACGCGCTTGCGAAGATCACCACCGAGCGCAAGAAGTTCGAATTCGCAGGCCAGGAATGGAAGGATCGCGTTCGGAAATACCGCGACCAGAGCGGCGCGGTGAAGACCAACGACGCCTACCGCGCGCTCCAGCATGAAATTTCGAATGCCGAGGCGGAAATCGCCAAAGCCGAAGACCGCCAGCTCGAGGTCATGATGAGAGCGGAGGATGTGGAGCGGCGCCTCAGGCTCGCGGAATCCCGGCTGAAAGAAACGGAAGAAAGCCTCGCGGCAGAGAGAAAAACCATCGAAGCGCAAGCAGGCGAGATCAGAAAACAGCTGGAAGCTTCGACCGCCGAGCGTGAAAAAATCATCGCGCCCGTGCCGGAAGATTTGCGCGACCTCTACGCGCGCATCGCCAGGCGCCATGGCGGCACGGCCCTGGCGCAGGTGCGCGAAGATCAGTGCCGCGGCTGCGGCCTGCGCGTCTTGCCGCACATCGTGCAGGAGCTGCGCTCGGAAACCAGCGAAGAAGTCTACCGCTGCGAAAGCTGCGGCCTCATTCTCTATTCGCTCGAGCCGGTCCCGTACGCCAAAACGGCGGGCGGCTCCGCGAAAGCCGCTTCACCGCCGTCCACCAGCTGATGCCGCGCCGTCCTCCTACTACCCGAGGCAAAAGCCTCTTCAGCGATGCCGCTCCGGAGACGAAGCCTGCCGCCACGGCGGCCCATCGCGCCAACATTGACGGCGCCTCGCGCGGCAATCCCGGCCCGGCGGCCTACGGCGTGGTCATTCGGGATGCGCGCGGCGAAGCCGTCGCCAAGCTTAAGAAATACATCGGCCGGTTTACCAACAACGTCGCGGAATACTATGGTCTCATCGCGGCCATGGACTATGCGCACGCGCACGGTATTCGCGCGATTCGCGTCGTGAGCGATTCCGAGCTGCTCGTCAAACAGATGCGCGGGCTGTATAGAGTAAAGAGCGCCGATCTCCAGCCGCTCTACGAACGCGCGCAGAAAATGTCGGCGGGATTCGACTCGTTCCGCATCGAGCACGTTTATCGCGAGCAGAACCGCGAAGCCGACGCCCTTGCCAACGAGGCCCTCGACGAGACCGAAGGCAAGCCGCCCAATCCGCCTGCGGCAAAGTCCGAATCTCCGGAGAGGGCCCTGCCGCGGCGCATCCCCGCGCGTTTTCGCGGCGGCGTGCTCTACCTTCTCGAAGACGTTGGCCTGCCCGACGGCACGGTCGTCGAAGTTTCCATTTTTCCGCTGCAAAAACGCGAATCCTCCTAGCGTCGACGGCAAACCGAAAAGCCTACTTCAGCAGATAGGAGCGATACAGCGTGTCGCGCTGGGCAGGAATGAAGCCGGCGTCGGAAATGATGCGGCGCAGCTCGCCTTCGTTGGTGCGGTTTTTCACGCCGGCGGCGAACACCACGTTCTCTTCGATCAAGATGCTCCCGACGTCATCGGCCCCGAATTGCAGGCCCACCTGGCAAACCTTGATTCCCGGGGTGAGCCAGCTCGACTGGATGTGATCGATGTTGTCGAGATAGAGTCGGCTGACGGCCAGCGTTTTCAGATAATCGACCGCCGTCGTCTCCTGCACTTTTTTGCCGAGCGCGGTATTCTCGGCGGCAAACATCCAGGGGATAAACGCGGTAAACCCGCCGGTGTCTTCCTGGATGCGCCGGATGCGCTCGAAGTGATTGACGCGGTGGCGGAGCTCTTCGCCGCACCCGAACATCATGGTCGCCGTGGTGCGCAATCCGAGCGAGTGCGCGATGCGGTGCACTTCCTCCCACTCGTCGCTGGTGCATTTGAGGCGCGCGATTCGGGCGCGCACTTCGTCGTCGAGAATTTCCGCGCCGCCCCCGGGAATGGACGCGAGTCCCGCGTCCATCAGCCGCTCGATCGTCTCGCGGATGCCGATTTCGGACACTTCCGCGATCGAAAGAATTTCCGGCGCGGAAAAACAATGCAGATGCACTTGCGGGTAGCGGGCCTGCAAAGAGCGCAGCAGATTTTCGTAGTAGCCGATCTGCAGGTCCGGGTGCAAGCCGCCCTGCAGCAGAATGCCCGTGCCGCCGAGCTCGAGCATCTCCTCGATCTTTTTGTAGATTTCCTCGAACGGCAGAAGGTAGCCGTCTTTCGCGCCGAGCGGGCGGTAAAACGCGCAAAACGAACAGTATTCGGTGCAGAAATTCGTGTAGTTGATGTTGCGATCGATCTGATAGGTGACCACGCGCGGATCGTTTTTCTCGAGCCGCATTTGATGCGCTTCCATGCCGAGGCCGAGGAGGTCCTCGGATTCCAGCATTTCGAGTGCTTGTTGTTTTGTCAGTGCCAAGGTAGGTCCTTTTTTGCCTGGAACGGTCCTTTGAAAACAGACGGCTACAGTTTCACGGCCTCGGATTTTGCGGCGGCCCAGTGGATGGCTTCGGCTTTCCCAATGAGGCCGAGTTTCGCCGCGTGCTCGAAATAGAGTTCCAGCCCGCGGCGGTTTTCCGCATCGAGCGAAAAGTCGATGTTGTCGCGCAAGTAGGATTCGAGCGCACGCTGGGGCAGTTCGAGATCCCGGGCCGCTTCATGGCTGATTTCGCCGAGATGCGCGAGGCCGAAATCGCGCGAAGCCAGAAAATCCGCACCGAGTTCCGCGGTGGCCAGCTCGCGGCCGAGGGCCCAGACCGCCAGAACCGCAGGCCGTCGCGTCAGGGCGCGCCACTCGCCGACCACATCCGAAACATAAAGCAATTCGCAACTGGTGATGCCGAGCGTGGCGGCCGGGCACACGGTTTGGCCGGGCGCGCCCGGCCAACCGTCTTTCGCGATCCCCAGCGAAATGCGCAGAGCGGGGTCGCCGATGATCAGCGCAGCGTCGGCGATATCGAGCATTTCCGGCAGATCGGGAAGCGCCTCGGAGAATTCGGGCGCGATGCGCCACTTCTCGGCGCACAAGATGCGCGTCAGAACCTGGGTGCTGCGCGAGCTGCTGTCCAGCGCGAAAGTTCGGACTTGCTCGATGGGCTTTTTCGCCACGATGAGCAGGCTGCGCACCTGATGCTTTGACGCGATGGCCATGTCCGGCAAGATGGCCAGGCCGGGGATGCGCTGGTACTCGATGGCCGGGATGATGGCCACGTCCGCGCGGCCGGCGCGCAAGTCGTCGGCGCACTCGGAGGGCACGGTAAACGACAGGTCGTACTTCCCCAGGAGCGGCCCGTTGGTGAAGCCCCAAACGAGCGGCGCGGTGTTCAGGTATTGCACGATGGAGATGCGTAGTTTCCTCACCATGCGCGTGTCCGTAAGACCGGCTCAGTATAACAGAGGCGATTTTGCCAGGTGAGCCGCGACGGGAATTTAGAAAGATTCGGCGGCATTGAAAAGTTTGAAAGACGTGGCCCGCGATTGGCTGTGGGAAAGACGTCTGTGGGTTCTGGGTCTTTGCATGTGGAGCGACAGCAATTCTGGGCACAGAGCCAAGAGCGTAAATTCGATCAGAAGATCTGCAGCGGCGCGACTTTGGGTTGACAGAGAACCTGCGCTTGGCATGCCGACGATGTTGCGACGCAAAGGTAAATGGCCAGCTACTGGGCGACGAATGCGCCCTGGCATCAGCAGGCTCGAGTGTTAGCCATTCGCCCAGTTCTAATGTACAACCATGTGTTGTGTTCGGAGGTTTTTCCAACATGTTAAAACATTCGCACCGGTTTTTATTTCCTTTGCTTGTTTGCTTCCTCGGGAAGTGCGTTCTGGCCGTTCCCCATTCGGCACCGGCAATCACGGAAAGGAGCCGGGCTGAATCCCGGGCTCTCGACGCTGCCCACCTAGGAGCGGCCCCGGAAAAAGCGGCGCGGAGGCTGGCCAGCGAGAAGACCGCCCAAACGCCGGGGGAAAAGGCGGCACAGGGCGCGACACCGATGCCGACGATTGCGGAGAAGACGGCTGGGATCGAGAAGCTGCCGGGGTACTTCAATCTGTACTGGGACGCGAAGCAGGGGAAGCTGTGGCTCGAGGTTGACAAGTGGGGAACCGAATTTCTCTACCAGAGCGGGTTGCCGGCGGGGATTGGATCGAACGACATTGGGCTCGACCGCGGGCAACTGGGCGCGACGCGCATGGTGCGTTTTGACCGCAGCGGACCGAAAGTGCTGCTCGTCCAGGAGAATCTCGAATACCGCGCCCTGAGCCAGGACCCGGACGAGCGACGCGCCGTGCGCGATTCGTTTGCCGAGTCGGCACTGTGGGGATTCACGGCAGCCGCGGAAGAAAAGGATCGCGCGCTGGTGGATGCGACGGATTTTTTCCTGCGCGACGCACATCACGTTCCGGAAGCGCTGCAGCGGACCAAGCAGGGAGCCTACCGGCTCGACCTCTCCCGCTCGGCGATCTATTTGCCACGGACGAAGAATTTTCCGCTGAATACGGAAGTGGAGGCCACGCTTACCTTTACTGGCGAGGAGCCGGGCCCGTGGGTGCGTCAGGTGACGCCATCGCCTGAGGCCATTACCGTGCGCGAGCATCATTCGTTCGTGCCATTGCCCCCGCCGGGCTACAAGCCGCGCGAATACGACGCGCGCGCGAGCTTCTTCGCCATCCAGTACCTGGACTACGCCACGCCCATCGGCGAGCCGATCGTAAAACGCTTCATCGCGCGGCACCGGCTGGAGAAAAAGGAACCCAAAGAGGCCATGAGCGAGCCGGTCGAGCCCATCGTATATTACCTGGACCGCGGCGCGCCCGAGCCGATTCGCTCGGCGCTGCTCGAAGGGGCCCGCTGGTGGAACCAGGCGTTTGAAGCGGCCGGCTACAAGAACGCCTTTCGCGTGGAACTGCTGCCGGAAGGCGCGGACATGATGGACCTGCGCTACAACGTGATCCAGTGGGTGCATCGCGCGACCCGCGGATGGTCGTATGGCGCGGGGGTCATCGATCCCCGCACGGGCGAGATCATCAAAGGACATGTCACGCTTGGTTCGCTCCGCGTGCGGCAGGATTATTTGATTGCCGAGGCGCTCCTCGCGCCATACGAAAAGGGTAAGCCGGTCTCGCCGAAGATGCAGCAGATGGCGCTCGCGCGGCTGCGGCAGCTGGCGGCGCACGAGGTGGGCCACACGCTGGGGCTGGAGCACAACTATTCGGCGAGCACGGTGAACCGCGCTTCGGTGATGGATTATCCGCCGCCGTACCTCAAGCTGGACGCAGGCGGCGTGCCGGATTTGTCCGACGCCTACGCGACGGGAATTGGCGAGTGGGACAAAGTGTCGATTGCCTACGGGTATCAGGATTTCCCCCCGGGCGTGGACGAGCACGCGGCACTCGACAAAATCCTGAAGGACGCCTACGGGCGCGGGTTGCGCTTCTTGACCGATCAGGACGCGCGGCCCGCGGGGTCTTCGAGCAGCCTCGCGCATCTGTGGGACTCCGGCACGAATGCAGTGGATGAATTGCGCCGGTTGCTCGAGGTGCGAGTCGCGGCGCTAAAGCGCTTCGGCGAGAACAACATTCGCGAAGGTGCGCCGATGGCCACCCTCGAAGACGTGCTGGTGCCGTTGTACTTGATGCATCGGTATCAGGTGGAAGCGGCCAGCAAAGTAGTGGGAGGGATGGACTATACGTTTGCGCTGCGCGGGGATGGGGAGACGCCAACGCAAATCGTCGCGCCTGCCGAGCAGCGGCGCGCGCTGGCGGTGGTGCTGGCTACGCTCAGGCCCGATGTCCTGGCGCTGCCGGAATCGCTACTCGAAATGATTCCGCCGCGTCCACCGGAATATGAGCGCGGCCGGGAACACTTCAAGATTCGCACGAGCCCCGTGTTTGACGGATTGGCTCCGGCGGAGGCCGCGGCCGAGCACACGCTCGAATTTCTGTTTAATGCGGCGCGCGCGGCGCGGCTCGTGGAATTTCATTCGCGCAACGGCGAGAATCCGGGTCTCGAGGAGGTGCTCGATGTGATTCTGAGGGCGACGTGGAAGGCCCCTCATGGCGAGGGCTACAACGCGCAAATCGCGGGTGTTGTTGACAACGTGGCGTTATACGACCTGATGGCGCTCATAGCGAACGATCACGCGAGCGAAGAAGTGCGGGCGATCTCAAGCCAGGCACTCGACGAGCTTTATGTTTGGCTGAATGCGCACAAGGGCATGATAGAGCCGATTGCCGACCAGGCGCACATTTCGTTTGCCTTGCGGCAAATCGAGCAGTTTCGGAAAGATCCCAGGAAAATCGACCTGACGCCGCCTGCGGAGCCCCCGGACGGGCAGCCCATCGGAACCGACGACGGCTGGGAATGGCCGAATTGATTTTTTTGTTCAGCCGCGGTCGTGACAAAACCGCCCGGTCGGTCGTCTATAGCTTATAGCTCTTGAGGAGGGGTCCCATGCGTTCACGCACTTTTTGCCTGATTTTCGCCTCAGCCTTGATCGTGGTTGGCCTGGCGGCTGCGCCGGCCGCAGCGCGTCATCATTCCGTGAACCTTTCCGGCGGGCACCGAGAGCCCGCCAACGATTGCTCCGATCTTCGCATTCGCTTTGACGACCGCGATGCGGTGGTGCGCTCGGAGACGCGCACGCTCAGCAAAGCGGAAGCTCCCGTGTTGCGAGTCCATCCGCACGCGAACGGCGGAACGCAGGTGGTGGGATGGGACCAGAACCATTATTCGGTGACGGCGTGCAAGGCGGTGGCGGCCGGAGACGACGCCGAGAGCATGCTGTCCCAAATCACCATGTCCATCGACAATGGCAGTGTTTCGACGCACGGCCCATCGGCCGAGCATGGGCAGTGGACGGTTTATCTGCTGATTCGCACGCCGAAGTCCGCGACGGTCGAACTCGACACGATGAACGGGCCGATTTCCCTGTACGACGTCGACGGCAAATTGACCGCGCACGCGCACAACGGGCCGATCAGTCTACGCAACTTCTCGGGAGACGGGGAGGTTAGCGCTGTGAACGGCCCGATCAGCGTCGAAGGCAGCAGCGGCAGCCTGCGTATCCGAACCGAGAATGGGCCGATCAACGTGGATCTGAAAGGAACGAGCTGGAACGGCAGCGGACTTTCCGCCGATGCCCAAAACGGTCCGGTGACGCTGCGCGTGCCGAGCGGATTCCAGTCCGGCTTCGTGGTGGAATCGACCAATCATGCGCCGATGAGCTGCCGCGCGAGCATTTGCGACGGCGCTCGCAAAACTTGGGACGACGAGCATCGCCGAATCGAGTACGGCTCGTCGCCGGCGGTCGTGCATCTGTCTACGGTGAATGGGCCGGTGTCGGTTGAAGAAGGGCGCGACTGACGTTTGGCCGGGGTTCGCCCGAGGCAAGACTCGAATCAGATGATTCTTGCGGGGCCGTGGACGCCGTCGCGCCCTTGCAGATAAAATTTGACGCATGCCGCTTGAAGCACGCGTCGCCCATGGTTTGACGGAATCCGAGGCCGCCCGGCTGGCGCGCGAAGTGTATGGGTTGGAGGCATCGGCGCGGGCGCTTCCCGGCGAATACGACGAAAATTTTCATCTGATTGCAGCGCCTGGCCGCGCCTTCGTCCTGAAGGTGATGCATCCGGCGCGCGAGCCCTCGTTCATCGACCTGCAGTCGAAGGCGCTGGTGCATCTCGCCTCGCGCGCGCCGCAACTCCCCCTGCCGCGCGTGCTGCCGAATCGCAACGGCGAGCTCTTCTCGGAAACGATTGCTGCGGATGGCTCGAAGCGGCTGGTTTGGCTGCTGAGCTTTTTGAAAGGAACCCTTCTTGCCAAAGTGCGCCCGCACGCCCCGGAGCTGCTTCGCGACTTGGGCCGCTTGCTTGGCGAGATGGACGCCGCTTTGCAGTCGTTCGAGCATCCCGCAGCGCATCGCGAGCTGAAATGGGATTCCTCGCGCGCGGCCTGGATCAAGGAGTACATCCCGGAGATTGCCGGGGCCGCGCGGCAGGCGCTGGTCGAAAAGTTCCTTGCACTTTATCGAGGGGAAGCCCTGGCGCGCATGCCACGCTTGCGGCGAGGCGTGATTTACGGGGATGCCAACGATTACAACGTTTTAGTGAGCGACCCGTGGCCGCAGCCGCGCAAAATCGCCGGAGTGATTGATTTTGGCGACATGCATCACGGGTTGACGGTTTCCGAACCAGCCATCGCGGCGGCCTACGCGATGCTCGGAAAAGCGGATCCGCTGAGCGCCGCGGCCGAAGTCGTTGCCGGCTATCACCGCGCATTTCCGCTCGAGGAAGAGGAAGTGGCGGCGCTTTTTCCGTTGATGGCGGTGAGGCTGGCGGTGAGCGTGACGAATTCGGCGGACCGCAAAAAAGTGAAGCCCGGTGACGCGTATGTGACCGTCAGTGAAGAGCCGGCCTGGCATGCGCTCGAGCAGCTCGCAAAAATTCACCCGCGCTTTGCCCACTACACGCTTCGCGCCGCGTGCGGAAGCAAGCCGGTCCCCAAGGCAGAGAAGATCCACCGCTCGATCGAGGAAGACGGGAAAGCTGCGGCAGCCGTCCTGGACGTCGATGTGCGGACCGAAGCGCGTCTCGTGCTTGATCTTGGTGTCGGCAGCCTGCTTCTCGGAGCGGATCCCGGTGCGTCGGAAACCCCGGCGCTGACAGAAACGATATTTGGCGAGATGAAGCGAGCGGGCGTGCGCGTGGGCGTCGGGCGTTACAGCGAAGCGCGACCGCTGTACCGCTCCGCGCGTTTTGGGAGTGTGGACAATCCGGTCATGGAGCGTCGCACGATTCATTTGGGAATGGACCTCTTTGTTGAGCCGGGCACGGCGGTGCGGGCACCGCTCGAGGGTGTGGTGCACCTTCTCGCAAACAATCGAGCCCCGCAGGATTACGGTCCGCTGGTGATTTTGCGGCACCACACAAGCGACCGAGAAGAGTTCTTCACGCTGTACGGACATCTCGCAGGAAAGACGCTTGGCGGCCTTAAGGTTGGCCAGCGAATTTCTCGCGGCGAGGAGGTTGGCCGCGTCGGGACCTGTGAGGAGAACGGCGGCTGGCCGCCGCATGTTCATTTCCAGATCATTCTCGATCTGTTGGATCTTGGCGCGGACTTTCCCGGAGTCGCTTACGCTTCCGAGCGAGCGGTGTGGACAAGCCTTTCTCCGGATCCGAATCTCCTGCTGGGCATTCCCAGGGATTGCTTTCCGGCCGAGGAAAGGGAGACTCTCGAGAAGCGGCGCGTGCTGCTGGGAAAGAACTTGAGCCTTTCTTACGAGCGCCCGCTGAAAATCGTGCGCGGGTGGATGCAGTATCTCTACGACGATACCGGGCGCGCGTATCTCGACGCGTACAACAATGTGCCGCTGGTGGGGCACAGCCATCCGCGGGTGGTCCGCGCGGTCGCAGAGCAGCTTAGTTTGCTCAATACCAACACGCGCTATTTGCACGACAATGTGATTCGCTACGCCGAGCGGCTGGCCGACAAGCTGCCTGAACCGCTGCACGTGTGTTTTTTGGTGAATTCCGGGAGTGAAGCCAACGAGTTGGCGCTGCGGCTCGCGCGGGCGCACACCGGCCGCGAAGATGTGATCGTGCTCGAGCACGCCTATCACGGGCACACCAGCACGCTTGTCGACATCAGCCCTTACAACTACACCGGGCCGGGTGGGGGGGGGAAGAAGCCGTGGGTGCATGTGGCGCCGCTCGCGGACGATTACCGCGGCCGCTACCGGCGGGACGACCGGGCAGCCGGCTCGAAATACGCGGGCCACGTTCGGGAGATTCTCGAAGGCACACGCAGCGAAGGCCGTGGCGTCGCCCTGTTCATCGCGGAAAGTTTGCCAAGCGTCGGCGGACAGATTGTTTTTCCGCCGGAATATCTCGAAGAAGTTTACCGGCACGTGCGCGCCGCGGGCGCGGTGACGATCGCCGATGAAGTGCAGGTCGGCTTCGGGCGTTTGGGAACGCACTTCTGGGGATTCGAAACGCAAGGCGTGGTGCCGGACATCGTCGTGCTCGGCAAGCCCATCGGGAACGCATTTCCGCTCGCGGCGGTGGTCACGACGAAAGAAATTGCCGCATCGTTCGCGAACGGAATGGAATTCTTCTCGACGTTCGGGGGCAATCCAGTGGCCGCGGCGGCAGGTCTGGCGGTGCTGGATGTGCTTCGAGAAGAAAAGTTGCAAGAGAACGCGCTGCGGGTGGGGACCCACCTCAAGAACAGATTGCAAGAGTTACAGCACCGCCACGCGCTCGTCGGCGATGTGCGCGGATCGGGCTTGTTTCTAGGCGTGGAGCTGGTCCTTGATCGAGCCACGCGCGAGCCCGCGCCTCTCGAGGCCTCCTACGTGGTGAACCGCTTGCGCGAGTGCGGAATCCTCACCGGCACCGACGGACCGCATCACAATGTGATCAAGCTGCGGCCGCCGCTCCCGTTTACGGAGAAAGACGCCGACCTTTTCGTCGGGACGCTCGATGTAATCCTCAAGGAGGATGCCGCCGAACCGCGGCATTGAAGCCGCCGGTTCTTCCAAGGGGGCGCCTCAGGGCTTCAGCAAGAGGAAGCTTACGCCGTAGCCGGCGAGAGTCACACTCAGCTTGGGAGCGGGCGTAATCGGGCCCGGTTGCGGTCCGTTCGTGAGGTCAGCCGCTCGACCGATATTTAGTTGCGATGCGGAAGTAAAACTACCCAGAGCCGAGACGTCGAGGACCACCGTACGCGCATCGCCGGTTCCGTTGCTGTCCGCCGGCGAAAGCACGGCGCGGTCCGCGATCATGACCAGGACCGAGCCATCGCTGTTTTTCGTAGCCAGCGTTTCAACCGTGGCCGTTTCCGTCATGGTCAAAGCCAGGATTTCAGGCGCCGCCGGACGCTGCGGATACATCTGTCCCAGCCAGTAGTCCACCCAATAGCTCAGGCGTTTGTTGCCGGAGGAGTAGTCCACCTCGCCGAACTGCGCGTCGCTGTCATAGTCCCAGTGATAGAGGGCCCGACTGCCGGCTTTCCCAAGTTGCGAAAAAACATAAGGCCGCCACGCGGCAAAAAACGCGCTCGTCCCGCGCAAATCCGGCACGAATTTCTGTGTTGGATGGCAGGAGCTGTCGCCGCTCGGATTCGCGAAGTCGGCGTTGACATTGTTCTCGGTCACCCATACCGGAACGCTCTGAAGATCCGGCCGCAGCTGCAGTTGCTGGTAGAAGTATTTGACATCGTTCACGAAACCCGGAATCGTACTGAAAATTTGTGCGTCCGTGTCCTGTTGGTTGCAGGACGAATAAAAGTGCGTGGAAACAACATTCACCTGGGCATTGACGCCGCCCTGGTTTGCCGGAAGGACGAAAGTTGGCAAATGATTGCGCGGATCGCCTTCCTCGAAATCGAAGTCGGATAATTCCAAGGCGGAAAACTGGATGGTGGGATCAACGGCGAGCATGCGAGGCACAACGGTGTTGTAGAGCTCGACATACTCGGCAGGGGTCAGCCCGTTGATGTTGTACTCGTTGAAGATGCCCCACCAGGTGATTTTGTGCGGACTGGCGGAGGAAAGACTTGGCGACTCGAAGTGCTGCCCTCCCCAGTCGAAGCCCGGTCCGTTGTAGTAGCGCACCAGGTTCGCACTGTAGTTCGCAAAATCCTCGAGGTGATTGGTGATATCGAAGGTTCCCGCGGCGGTGGACATAAATGCCGGTGCGACCGCTATTTGAAATTCGGGACTGTGGTCCCCGACCGACAGAACCGGCTGGACAACGGCGTCGAGTTTCGAGAAGTCCCAGTCGGTCGCCGCACCGGTATTCGACCGCATCGGAACCGCCTGCGAAAGACCCTGGAGGCGAATGTGTTGCGGGCCCAGTTGATCGAGTTCTGCGGGTTCGCTCGCCGTATGGTTCTGAAAATATGGATAGTCCCATTCCGCCGGCTGGAACGACGTGGACATGAATTGTTGCAATTTGCCGTCGACACCCTGGGTCGGATCCACGGTGCTGCGAACCGCGCCGGACACCGCGACAACCATGGTGAGATTCTGGCTGGCCGTCAAGCCGCCGCCGGTTGCCGTCACTTGGAGGGAGTAAGCCCCTGCCGGCGTGCCGGCGCTGCTGGTCAGGATGATGGCGCTGCTTCCGCTCGTCCCGGGCTCGGCGACCTGGGACAACGTGCCCGTCGGAACGCCGGCGACCGCCAAGGTCACCGGGCCCGGGTTTCCCGTTACGGTTGCGGTGATCTTTGCCGGCGTCCCGTCCTGTGGGGCGAGCGCCGTGGAAGAAGAAAGGGCGAGGCTCAGGGCTCCACACGCGCCACCGGAACCGGTGGAGTTGCCGCAAGCCCCGAGGGCCAGGCAGAGGGACGCGGAACAAATGAAGGCCACTTTCGTCAAGCTTCGCCCTTTCATCGCAAGCTTTGGCGGTGCACTTCGCGCCGTCGAGCATCCTCGAGCCATCGTTGTCCATCCTAGATGGCGTCGGTTAAGAAATGAAAACTCGCATCTCGCGAGATGTAGTTTAATCACTTGTGGCTCAAACCGGGAAGGTATGGCATGCGGCTGGTGCGACTCTTCGTCGGGATCATAGCGCTGTCGGGGATCTTTGCCGACGCCCAGATGCCTCGCGCGGAGGTCGCAGATTGCGCGGGAGTCGTCGTCGACGACAACGGCGTCCCTGTCCCATCCGCCGAAGTAACGCTCAAAGACGCCGCGGGGCATTCCTACCGAACGGAGACCGATGCCGCCGGGCGCTTCGCTTTCCATAATCTTTCTTCCGGTGACTACCAGGCGGAGGCGCGCAAGGAAGGGTTTTTTCTGCTCGCGGGCCAGGCCGTCACGCTGCACGCCGGCGGCAACGAGTTGTCCCTCCTTCTGAATCACGAGCAGGAAGTTCGCGAAAAAGTGCAGGTCACCGTGCCCGCCAACCAGATCGACACGCAGGACACCACCGAGCGGTCAACGCTGACCGCCCGGGACATTCGCGATATTCCCGTTCCCAACACCCATATCCTTCAGCAAAGCCTGGTCGCGCTGCCGGAAATCGTCGAGGACCATAGCGACAACTTGCATGTCGCCGGCGCGCGCTCCGCCGAAACACAATACATTATGGACGGATTTGAGATCGGCGACCCGGTGAGCGGCGCGCTCACTTCGCGGTTCAATGTGGATGCGACGCGCGGCGTGGAAGTCCAGGCGGCGAACATCAGCACGGCTTACCCGCACTCGGGTGCAAGCATCCTGAGTCTGGAAACTTTCGATGGGGACGACCGCTGGCGCTTTGGAACCACCAATCCCGCTCCCGGCATCAACATCCAGGAGGGAGTGCATCTGGGAAACTGGTATCCGCGGTTCACCATTTCCGGTCCACTTGAGCGCGGCCGTTTCTGGTTTTCCGATGCCGTCAGCATCCAACACACCTTTGGCGTCGTAAAGCAACTGCCTTCGCACGCCAACACTTTCGAGCAGTGGGCGGGAGACAATCTTCTGCGGCTGCAGTATAACTTTTCCTCCAGGCACATCCTCCACGCGACGCTGCTCTACAATCGCGCCAGCGACGCGAACCTCGGCCTGGACGCGCTCGATCCGCAGTCCACGACGGTCACCGCCGACCAGCGCCGGGGCTTTGTTTCCTTGAAGGATCAGCTGTGGCTTCACGAAACGTTGTTTGAGCTCGGCGTTGCCGCGGATTCGAGCGTGCTTGAATACCTCCCACAAGGTTCCCAGCCGTTCATCTTGCTCATCAACGGCACGAGCGGCAATTACTTTCAGCACTTGCGCGAGCGCGGACGGCGTTTGCAGGCCGTGGCCAACATCCTGGCTGCGTCTCGCCACTGGCACGGCACTCATCAGCTTTCCGCGGGCGCCAATGTGGCCGGGCTGATCTTCCACGGGTTTGCCGAGCGCGGAGAGATTGCCGCGCTCCGGGCCGTCAATCCGAACGATGGAACGACGTGTACCTCCGCGACGCCGGGTTGTCTCGTGCGGCGGTCCACCTTCACGGGAACGGCGACGCCGCGACTTTCCAACACCCAAGCGGGCGCCTACGCGCAAGATACCTGGTCGATCGGCAAATATTTCGTTTTTCGCGCGGGCTTGCGCACGGACTGGGACCGCTTCACCCAAAGCGCCATGGCCGAGCCGCGCGTCGCGGCCAACGTGCTGCCTTTCGGCGATGATCGCGCGAAATTGTCGCTGGGCTGGGGCATTTATAACGCGCCCCTTAACCTGGGGCTGATTGGACAGGGGCTCGATCAGCAGCAAGTCGATACGTTTTACGACTCCGCCGGCAACGTGGTTCCTCCAAGCCCGGTTGTGAGCCAGTTCGCGCTGCCGGCAGGCGGTCTCGAGCAGCCGCGTTTTGTGACCTCGAGCGCGGGCTGGCAGGAGAGGTTGGGGCCGAAGATGCTGGTTAGCCTGTATTTGCTCGCGCGCAACGGCTCTCATGGTTTCGCCTTTGTGGACCAGCAGCCCTCCCAGCCCGGCGGAGTTTTTCTCCTTCAGGATCACCGCGAGGATCGCTATCGCTCGGCCACGGTTTCCTTGCACCAGGTGTTTTCAGAGAGCACGGAGATTTACGGCGCTTACACTCGTTCGCGGGCGCATTCGAACGAAGTTCTTAGCCCGTCGCTCGGTTCGATTTTTTACGTGGCGCAACAGCCCGGTCCGGTGGCGTGGGACACGCCCAACCGCTTGCTGGTTTGGGGCTGGATCCCCACGCACATCTGGAGCACGCAGTTAAGCGGTTTCTTCGAATATCGGACGGGGTATCCGTTCAGCGTCGTCAATCTCGAGCAGCAACTGGTCGGCCCGCCGAATTCCTTGCGTTTCCCCGCGTACGCAAGCTTGAATCTGGGTCTCGAACGGAAGTTTGCATTGGGCCGGTATCTGTGGGCCGTGCGGGTGGAAGCCGTGAACATCCTTGGCCGGCAAAACCCCGACGCGGTGGTGAACAACAGGGACGCCCCGGCGTGTACCCGTGTTGTGCTGTCCGGGTGTTTTGGGGCCTTTGCTGGCGGTCAAGGCCGCGCGACGACCTTGCGCGTGCGCTTTGTCGGCAGAAAGTAAGCGACTTGAACTCTTC
>Ga0307471_100000283_pt1 | contig 25547 bp, 21 predicted proteins | sample atmos_gasesAM3C__2_FD_204566 | JGI IMG/M metagenome (GOLD analysis project Ga0307471, IMG submission 204566) | Hardwood forest soil microbial communities from Morgan-Monroe State Forest, Indiana, United States - atmos_gasesAM3C_515 | ecosystem: Environmental > Terrestrial > Soil > Temperate...
GGACTATCGGTGTTTGAATCGACCCACGGAAAAGCATCGGCATTGATGACATGCACGCGCGGGGAGAGCAGAGACTTTTCGTTGAGCTGGGTCAGCATGGGATGCGACGAGAAAAGCTTGGTCATCTCCGGGTCGAGATCCACCAGCGTGATGCTTTCGACTTGGGAATACTTCAGGATTTCGCGAGCGGCGAGGCCATCACCGCCGCCGAGAATCAAGACGCGGCGCGGAACCGGAACGGCCGCAAGGCCGGGATGAACCAAAGCTTCGTGGTAGCGGTATTCGTCGCGCGAACTGAATTGCAAGTGGCTGTTGAGAAAGAGACGCAAATCGTCCTTGAAACGCGTGAGAACCAGATGTTGGTAATGCGTATCGCGCGCGAAGATGATTTCATCGGCGTAGATATTGTCTTCTGCGGTGGCCGTGATGTACCGGGCTTCCGCGATGCCGGCCCCCAATCCGCAGAGCACCACCAGGCAGGCGATGCGCAGACCACGAGTTCGCGTGAGCTGGCCGGCGAAAAGAAAAGTGCTCCAAAGGGCGACGGCGGCATTAATCAGGCCAAAGAGCATCGCCGAACGAACCAACCCGAGACGCGGCACGAGCAAAATGGGGAACAAGAGGGATGCGCCAAGCGCACCGAGATAGTCGAAAGTCAGAACGTGCGCGATGACATCCCGAAAATGATAACGATCCTTCACAATCCGCATCAACAAAGGGATTTCCAGCCCCACCAAAACGCCCATTACCATGACCAAGGCGTACAGGATCAGTTCGAAGCCCTGCGTGAACGCGAACGCGAGCATCAGCAGCGCCGACGAAAAGCCGCCAACCACGCCGAGAAGCAACTCAATCCACACGAAGCGGTTCACGAGTCCGCGGCGGACATAACGGGAGAGCGCGCTGCCGATTCCCATGGCGAACAGGTAAGTGCCGATGATCGTCGAGAATTGAAACACGCTGTCACCGACGAGGTAACTCGCCAAAGTGCCGGCCACGAGCTCGTAAATGAGCCCGCACGCCGCTACCAGTAGCACGGAAATAAACAGCAGAATGCCCATAAGGTGTCAATGAATGGCAGACGCGATGATGATGCAGATGCCGATGGACATCGCGCCGACAAGAATTGCCAGAGCCATGTTGTGTTCCTGCACGATCTCTTTCCAGAGATGATATGGCGTGAGCTTGTCCATCACCACGAATGAGATGACGAACACAACGATCCCGATAAAAGCAAAGACCAGTGCAGCAATGATGTTGCCGAGGGGAACGAGATTCATCTTATTTGCCTCCGGTGTAATGGTGATAGCTGCTGTAAACCGAGCGGTACGAACCAGGGTTATCGCGGACCGACTTGGGAACGTTCTTGACCTGATCGATGGTGTCGAGGCTCCAGCCACGGTACTGGCCGAAAGCCACGGTGCCAAGAGTGAGAAATCCAAAAAGGAGATAGAATTTTCGGAACATCAGTCGTCGTCCTCCGAATTCCCGCTTAGATTAGAGATTTGCATTGGTGGATGATCGCTTTCGGACCAGCGTGAACGCTCGAACGTATACCATCGGAAGGAAATTAAGAGGGGAGGCAAGAGCAGGGCTATGAGTGCGATGCCGTAAATCCCAAAGACTGGGACGTCGCGAGTGAGTTGTATGGAATACGAAATGGCGCGAACAGCTGGGTCCACTTCCGGCTCGATTCGCAAATAGTAGCGACCCGAAGGAACGCTTGGAATCACCGCGGTGTCGTCGCGACTTCCTTCGGACCACGAGCCGTCACTGTCGTAGCCGGAGTAGTAGCTGACTTCGCGCCCGAAATCCCAGGCCTGCCCCGTATCCTGATTGATCAGGGCGTAGTTTAGATAGATCCACTCGTTGCTCACGGGCGCCCAGGTTTTGACCTGGACGGTCGAAGGGCCGCCTTTCAGCTCGAAGATGTCGGTGACAAAGGAAGATTCGCCAACTGCTTTTGCGCGTTCCCAATAGTAAGTTTGTTGTAAGACCTGCTCTTTTCTTGCCGTGAAATCGAATCCCACCATCATGCCCGCAAGAAGAATGGCAAGGAGGATGAAGATGGCCCAGATGCCTTTAACGTTTGTGGTAACGGGCGAAGGCTGGTTTTCATAAACGCCTTCGGCTTCGGGAGGACTGCCCGGCAGCTTGAATGCGTCCCAAATCTCCTGGCCATACATGTACTCGCCTACGGACCAGGTCACTTCCTTGTCCATTTTCTCGCTGGAGAGAACCCGGGGGGGATGGACATAGTCGGTGACGGCAGAGTGCTCGCCGACACGTACCTGCCAGGGAAATTCTCCCAATACGAAATCGGTGTTGGCGTCTGACGTTTGAAAATGTTTGTAAACTTCGCCCAGATAGTTGGCCGCGCTGGAGGAACTGGAAAACATTCCGCCTCCAACCATGGGAAGCTCTTTGCAAATACTGATGTCGTTCCAATGACCGTTGTACTCGCTCAAGTAGCGAAAACCCTTGTAAGGATTGAAGAGAACGTACTCATGCCAGGGATACGAGAATCCCTCAACCGTGGCGTGGCGGCGTTGAAAGCCAATGACTTCATAGTCCGTGCCGCGAAGCTCGCCGCGCGCGCCAAGAGGAATGAGAGGATGAATATCGCTTGTCAGTTTCTCGAATTGCTGAAGGATGGCCAGGTTGGGATCCTTCGCGTCGAGGATGCAGCGGCAGCTCCCGCAGACAACCGTTTCCGCTTGTCCAAAAGTACGGAGCATAATGGCCCCGCCGCACTTGGGGCAATTGAGCGCGCGCACTTGCGGCTTCGGCGGTGTTCCCGAGAGTGGTGGTGGGCTCGCGCTCATTACCAGCCCTCAAAGCTGCGCAGGTTCTTTAGCTTGAGTTGCTCGAATTCCACGAATTCGCCTAAATAAAGAGCGGGTTCGGGATCACTGTAATCGAGCGTGGCGAATGTCCCCGTTTCGCTGCGCAGGTCGATGAAAGTAACATCCGTTTTGTCCCAGTACTGAAAAGGCAATTCGCCTTCCACGCCGCGGTAGTGCGCCGGCGTGATGACGCTTACGGTGTAACGCTGGTCATTCCAAGTGAATTGCTGGCCGACGTCAACCTTGGCGGCGGGAAGATTCGGCGCCTTGGAAGAAAAAGAAACGGCATATTCTTGTTGCGCATCAGAAAGCCAGGCGCTCGAGCCGTCACTCATCATCACGTGCCACTCGTTCCACGCGCCCTGATCGTATTCGTAAACGATCCGGCCAACAACCACAAAACTTTTGTTGCGATAGATTCCTTCGGTATTGAGCTGGATCGGTGAGCCGTCCGGCGGGAGATCCGCCACCTGGCCAACTTTCTTGAGGTCGACATCCGTGCGTACAAGAATGCTTTTGCAGTATTCGCAGACCGTTTGCACGCTGCTGGACCAGCGAAAAACAATTTTTGCTCCGCAGTTGGGACAATTGGCCGCGGGTTGCGTCATCGCCGGCTTCTCGCCAATTTGACCGGGGAGAGTATTGCGTCAATCACTGGCGGCCTGCTTCCATTTCAACTGGTAGGGACGTTGCAAACGCCGGATCGAAACGGATTCCGCAGCGAAAAGATCCTTCAGGGCCAACTCAAAGTCCCACTCCGCGCGAGGAACACAGCAGAAAAGATTGAGGCACAGTGAGCCGTGTTCGGGAAACGTGTGGCAGGCGAGATGGGATTCAGCCAAAAGACAAAGACCCGTGATGCCTCCAGTTCCGGGGAACTGATGCCACTGCGTCGGTCCCACAGGCCGGAGATTCATCTCCGCAATCATTCTGAGAAAAAGATTCTCCAGCGCTGCAGGGTCACGCAACGCCTGCGAGGAACACCCAAAGGCTTCGACGACCCACTCGATCCCGTTCATGGCGCGCGCGTCTAGCCCTGTGGCTTGCCGCATTCGGGACAGAATTTCGCGCTGCGGGGAATAGATTTGCCGCATTCGCTACAGAATTTGGTGTCGGCCGCCGGGGCACCGCCGACAGGAGCTGCGCCTCCGCCGGGTCCGGAAGTGGATTTCTTCACCGCGTCCATCATGGCTTGGCCCATGGCAACACCCGCGCCGAGTCCAGCGCCCATGCCTACGGCTCCGCCGCCCTCATTGGCGGCAGCAACCGGGATGGATTGCGCGACTTCGTATTGCGTGTAGCGGCCCATGTCTCCAACCATGGTCATGCCGATGCGCTGGTCGAGTATTTTTTGGAGCTCGTCCGGGAGCGAGAGATTTTCAACCACAAAGCTGTCCAGAGTGAGCCCGTATTCCGTGAAAGCCGGTTTGATTTGCTCGCTGATTTTTTCCGCAAGCGCATTTTGATTCGCGGCCATGTCGAGGAAAGGTATCTGGCTGGCGGCGAAAGTGTCCGTCATTTTGGCGATGATGGTGTTTCGCAACTGGCCTTCGAGATCGGCTACGCGATACAGGTCGCGCGTGCCGCTAATCTTGCTGTAAAACGCTTTTGCGTCGCTCAGATGGTAGGAATAGATGCCGAAACCGCGAAGGCGGATGGCGCCGAATTCCTTATCGCGAATCGTGATCGGGTTTGGCGTGCCCCAGTGCTGGTCGGTCTCAATGCGCGCGGAAAAGAAATAGACATCCGACTTGAAGGGCGACTTAAACGCTTTGTCCCAGTTTCTCAAGTACGTAAGGATGGGAAGCGTTTGCGTGTTGAGCGTGTACAGCCCGGGACCGAAGGCATCCGCAACCTTGCCTTCATTCACGAACACTGCAAATTGAGACTCGCGAACGGTCAGCTTGCCGCCGTTCTGAATCTCGCGGTCCTGCATCGGAAAGCGGTAGGCCAGAATGCCTTCTTCCGGCTCGACCCATTCAATGACGTCAATCCACTGCTTGGCGATGAAGTCTCGAAGGCTCATGGAGGCCTCTCTTTTGGCACGCTTGTTTGCGAGGAAGCGGCCTGTGAAGGCGATGCTACGGTGACCGAGAGAATGCTGTCAATGGTCCTCATAAAAATGCAAACGCAGGAATATTGCTGGTTGCAATTTTACGAACGGGAAGTGCGCAAAAGCCGCGAATGACAAGGGGATACTTGCGGCGGCAGATTGCGGAAATATTACAAAAAATCGGGCGCCACCTGGCCACATAAAAATCAGAAGCCATACTTGTCGATCACGGCTTTCTCCTGCCTCCCGATGAGGGCTAGGACCGCGTGCCGCGCCGGAAGCTCCAGGGTGAGCCGAGTCCCGGTAGCGGCATCTCTCAAGTCGATCGCAGCATCGCCTGCATTTTCCGATTCCAGAATGTAAAGCACGGAGTCCTGAAGTTCGGTAGCGGAAATCAAAACGCCTGAAGGAATCGGGGATTCCAATTCGAAAGCAGGCTTAATCTTTAGCGCCGCGAGGACATAGCTATAAACAGACGCCGCTGATTCGAGCCCTTCCGCCAATTCCGCAGAGTAGGAAGACCAGAAGATTTTTCCTTTGCCCAAAGGAATCTCTTTCCAGGTTGCGCCGTCAATGAAGCGAAGGGCTTCCAGTGAAAACTGTTTTTGTTGGTCAAAGGAGAGAGGGAGCGTCTTCCCGGGCAAGCGAATTTCCGTGCCGCGATAGCTTTGCGGTTCGATTTGCGTGGTTAAGCCGAGGTCGTGCGGCCGGTCGCGGAATTGCCAGTGCTCGGTGCGCGAGACCGGTCCGGTGATCAGGAGATTGCCGCCGCCTTTCACGTAGGCAAGCAAAGCCTGCCAGGTGGTCTCATTCAAGGACTGCGGCGAGGGAAAGATCACCAACTGTGGCGTGCCCAGCTTCGCGATTTGGTTTTCGGCAATGACACAGGGAGTGATGTGCAATTCATACGCGAGGGCGCGAACTGCCTTCTGTTGTGCTTCCAGCTGCAAGTCTGCAAGGACGGAGAATTGCGCGGCCTGCGAAGTGACGACAGCGACGGAGGGCTGATGCGGATTCTGCAAATGGCTATGAAGCGATTTCGCAAAGTTTGCAAAATGGCGCATCACGGTGGCTTCCGGCTTTTCCGTGCTGTCGGCACGTAAAGCGCCGATGGGCGACTCGTTGGCTTCGGTCATGTAGGAATTCGTGTTCCACAGCCACTCGATGGCGCCGGATCCCTGCACAAAGGACAGCGCGACTTTGCGTTCGAATAATGACGCTTCCTGCTCCGGAGTGAATCGCGCGGACTCGTCCAAATTGATTTCCCGCTGCAGCCCTGTTTCTTGAATGAGCATGGCCTCGCCGGGTTGCTTGGCGGTAAGCGAGTCCCAGACCAGGGAATCGTTCCCCCACCAGGAATGATTGGTGGTGAAATCGACTACCGGACCATAGAAAGCAGGCGAGAGACGATCCCTCACGCCGCCTTCGTCCTGGCCGACGGTGATGAGTTGCTGCGAGCCCGTTCCGCGGATTTTCTCCCGCAGCGTGCGAACCCAGTCGGCGAAAGTCTCTTGCGCAAAGAGAAAATAGTCGTAAACGCGGAGCGAATTGTGACCCACATACATGCCGCGCGAGCTAAATTCGAGCTCACCCGGAAGGGAAATGCTCCCCGCAATTGCGTCCGGCGGAAGATTCCATGCTGCCGCGAGCGCAGCCCGGTCGGGATAGCGTTTCGACAGCCATTGGTTCCACTCGGCCTGCTCGATGGGATCACCATTCGGCCTCGTCTGCCATAAGTGTTGCGAAATGCTGGGCTCGTTGATGAGGTCCCAGGCCAGAAACGGAACATCGTGGAAGCGCGCGACAACTGTGGACACAAGTGTCTGCTGCTTGCGCCGCGCCTCCGGATCCAGATAAGGATTCACTCCTCCAAGGACCTCGGGAAGAAACGCAAAAAAGTTGAATTGCACGGGCAGGCCGTGTTTTCGCGCCGTCATCAAGTAGGCTTCGAGAGTGCGCAACGTGCGTTCGTAGGGCTGGCCGTTTTCGTCGCAAAATTTGTCCCAGCCGGTCCACCAGCCGGTGCGCAGCATATTCAGGCCGGCGGACTGGATTTGCGCCATGTCGCGGTCCCAGACGTACACATTGGGATGATCGAAATACAGGCGTTGGACTTCGCTCGACATATAGGTAGTGCCGACTACTGCCAGCGGATGGCCGTCGAGCTCGAAGAAATCGTGATTAACTGCCAGGTGCGGGCCGGAGCGCAGGAAATCACCGTCACGAATCCAAAAGCCGGAACGGTAAGTGGCGCGGACCGTGGTTCCTTCCAAAAGTTCGGCCTGAATGAGGTGAAATCCCTTTTCCTTGGGCGCGGGAAGCAAGATGGTTTGTGGCGCAGACAAATTTGCGGCTTGCTCTTCGCGCTGCGTAGGCTGGCCTTCGAGAAACTCGCTGATTCGAACGTTCAGCGGCGCGTACGGTTTCTCTACGGCGTGCCACAGAACCTCCACTTCCACGGGTTCACCAGGCAAATAAAGAGGAAGCGTTGGCCGGGCCGTGAATTCTTCGGAGCCCCGCCGCGCGCGTTCGGCAAGCGTGTGAATCAAAGTGACTGCATCATTGCCGGCCGGAAATTGCGAGTCGAGTTCGGCCGTTAGAAAGACCCAGCGGCCGCCGCCGAATCCGTTTCGCAAATGGTCGATTTCCATGGCCGGTGCGGCCATCTTGCGGCCCTCTTTCACGCCCCAGGCAAGCGGATCAAGCCGCGCGTCAATCGACCCGGCCGAGCCGCCGCGATTGTAAAGGTCCACGGCGCTGAGCCGGATGATGGGGCTGAACGCGCGCTGCCAGGAGAATCGCGGCAAAGAAATCGTGAGGTCCGGATTGTTCTGGAATTCCGTTCCGGCGGAACCCGGCGTAGTTTGGAACTGGTCCATAGACAACTGCTGGATGAAACGCACGCTGTAATCGCGGAGATGCCAGCCGGAGTCGTTGTGATAGGCGGCTCGCGTAAAAGGACGTCCGCCAAGAACCAGCAAGTTGCCGCCGTGTTGCAGGAACACGCGGATGGCCGGCCAGCTTTCTTCCGGGAAAGCAGAGCCATAGGGAAGCACGAGCAATCGCGTCGCAGATTCAGCCAAAGCTGAAGCAAGTTGATCTGCGGAAGCAAAACGCGCGCCCGGGATGGCCTTTTCGAGTTGCGATTGCGGGAACGCGGGACCGTCCGCCGATGGCAAGCCCGCTTCACGCAACACAACAACTGGCGAGACTTCTTGTGCGAGCACGGGCGCTGGAAACAGAGTGGGGTACGAAAAAGTTGCGAAGCAAAGGACGAAAGCCAAGGCCAGGAATCCAGGCTTGCTCATTTTTCACCCGGTGCGTCGGGAATGTCGCTTCTGGCGACAATTTATAGCACGCGGCGCCACACTCGCGTAACTCGCAATAGTTTTTTCTTCGCGCCAAGTGTGTCATCATCCTGCGCGGTTTGAAATTGCAGTTTTGGCAGGGCTTAGGTGAAATGGACGTGACTTTTCGATGCCAAACTTAGCCGTGAGCAATTCAAGTGGAGCGAGTGAAACCTCGACGACATACACTGGCGCACTGGCCACTGTGACCAGCCTCTTCTTTATGTGGGGATTCGTCACCGTGCTCAACGACATCCTTGTTCCGCACCTCAAGTCCATTTTTGATCTGAGCTATGCGAAGGTGATGCTCATCCAGTTCGCCTTTTTTTCGGCGTATTTCATTTTCTCAATTCCTTCGGCCAAGCTGATCGACTGGGTTGGCTATAAGCGCACGATGGTCGTGGGCTTGATGACCATGGGTGCCGGTGCCTTGCTGTTCCTTCCCGCAGCGTCGGCCGCTTCGTATGTTCTGTTTTTGTGCGCACTTATGGTGCTGGCGGCAGGGATCACCGCCTTGCAGGTCGCGGCAAATCCCTATGTCGCCGTGCTTGGACCCGAACGAACCAGTTCAAGCCGGTTGAACTTGACGCAGGCTTTCAATTCTTTCGGGACGATGATTGGTCCTTATCTCGGGGGCCTGCTCATCCTGAGTGCGCACCCCAAGAGTCTCGACGAACTGCGCCAGATGCCTGCGGCAGTGCTGCAGGCTTACCGGGTGCAGGAAGCTTCCTCCGTGAAGCTGCCCTACCTGATCATAGGAATCGCCTTGATTTTGCTTGGAATCGTGATCGGCATGATCAAACTCCCGGCGATGCCGCATGCAGAGCGTCATGGGCAGAACGGCCCTAAGACAAGCTTATGGAAATACTCGCACCTCGTGCTGGGAGCGATCGGTATCTTTGTTTATGTCGGTGGCGAAGTCGCGATTGGTAGCTTCCTGATCAACTACTTTACGCAGAAAAATATTGGAAACATCACGGAGGTGGTCGCAGCGGGTTTTGTCTCGTACTACTGGGGCGGAGCCATGGTTGGAAGATTCATCGGTTCGGCTATTTTGCAAAAAGTGGAAACGCGCATCGTGTTGGGAATCGCTGCCGCGGCAGCTTGTGCGTTGGTGGTGATCTCGATGCTAACGACAGGACACGTGGCCATGTGGAGCATTATCCTCGTCGGCTTTTTTAACTCCGTGATGTTCCCCAGTATTTTTACGCTGGGAATCGCAAAGCTCGGTCCACTCACCGGCGTCGGATCTGGAATTTTGATCATGGCCATTGTGGGAGGCGCGATTATTCCCGTCGCGCAGGGAGTGCTGGCGGATCGTATCGGCATCCATCACGCTTTTATCCTTCCCGTGCTCTGTTACGTCTACATTTTTTATTATGCTTTGCGGGGCTCGAAGCCTTCGGGTCCAGGCATCGCCACGGCTTAGCAACGCAATCCCGACTGAGGCTTGCTCTTAATGGGGCACACTGTGACCGCAGAAACATGGGCAATTGGCGTGGACGTGGGCGGCACGAAAGTGGCTGCGGGGTTCGTCGACGCGCATGGCGAGATTCATCAGCACACGCGTGTGCCGATGAACTCTCGTGGCACCGCCGACGAAGGACTCGCGGCGGTGACGGGCGCAATCGATGAACTGCTGAAGCTTGCGCCGGGGACCAGCAACGCGTCGCAGCGCATTGGAATTTGCGCTCCCGGCCCGCTTGATCCTCACACCGGGGTCGTGCTGAATCCTCCAAATGTGACTTGCTGGCGGAACTATCCGCTCGCTGCTGAAATCGCGCGCCGCTACGGCGGCTCCGTGAAGCTGGAAAATGACGCCAAGTCCGCCGGTCTTGCCGAAACGCTGTGGGGAGCCGGACGCGGCTATAGAAATGTTTTTTATACCTCCATTGGCACGGGCATTGGCGCGGGAATTCTTTTTGACGGGCGCATCTACCACGGGCGCACCGGAGCCGCAGATGAAGCCGGCCACATGGTCATCGACTACCGCGGACCTACTTGCGGATGCGGGAAGAAAGGCTGCATCGAAGCGCTGGCTTCGGGCACTTCCATCGCTAAGAAGGCGCGGGCGCGGCTCGCGGATGAAACCGGTCGCAAATCCCTAATGCTCGAACTCGCCGGCGGCAAGCTCGATGCCGTCACAAGCGAAATTGTCGGACGCGCTTATGAAGCCAGTGATTCGCTGGCGAAAGAGATTCTGCTCGAAACCGTCGAATTGGTGACCATCTGGCTTGGCAACATCGTGGATTTGCTCGAGCCTGACGTCATCATTATTGGAGGAGGGGTGGCCGCCTTGCTGAACCCCTTCCTTGGAGAAATCCGCAAGGGTCTGCCCGCTTGGTGCATGAACCAACGCTGCCTGGAAATCCCTATCGTTCCGGCGCGCTATGGCGCAGAATCCGGGATCGCAGGCGGCGCGGCTCTCTGCATGTTTCCCGGCGCGTCCGAATAATATCCGGGAGCTTCCGGGCGCGCGAAAGCGCTATAAGTGAAACCGTCTAGCACGCTACTTCGCATTTCGGCGAAGCTATTTCAGGTTGACCTTTTCCACGAGCGGCAGGCTTTGCGAAGAGCCTCCTACCATGAACGTATAGCTGCCCGGTACAAGCTTCCAGCTATCCGAACCTTCGTCATAAGCCGAGAGGTACAGAGGTTTCACGGCCACGCTCACTTCTTTGCTCTCTCCGGCGTTCAGATGCACTTTGTCCCAGCCAACCAGGCGCTTCGGCGGTTCTCCCGTGCTTGCAGGCAACGCAGCATAAACTTCGGCGATTTCCGCGCCCGCCCGGCTGCCGGTGTTTTTCACGGTGAAGCTGACGCTCGTCTCGCTTCCAGTGCTCACTTTCAGCCCTGAGTAGCTAAACGTTGTATACGAGAGCCCATAGCCGAACGGAAAAAGCACGGGTTTGTTTTCCGCGTCGTACCATTTGTATCCGACCTTCAATCCTTCGTCGTAATGCACCTCAAATGTTGTCTCGCCTTCTCTTCTGCCTCCCCGTCGCTCTTCCCGTGGCGGAGTCACCAAATGAGGATGCGGCAGGTCGGCCTCGCTGCGCGGAAAAGTCATGGGCAGTTTCGCGCTGGGATTCACGTCGCCAAACAGGATGTTCGCAACCGCGTCCGCGCCCTTGCTGCCTGCGTACCAGGCTTCCAGGACGCCGCCCACTTGATTGAGCCAGGGCATAGTTGCTGCGCTGCCGGTTTCAAGGACGACGATGGTATGCGGATTTGCTGCAGCCACCTGCCCAATGAGCGCATCCTGATTGTCCGGCAGGGAGAGACTCGGCAGATCAAAATCCTCGCTTGTCCATTGATATGCAAAGACAATGGCGACATCCGATTTCTTTGCCAGCGCCGCTGCGGAGGCTCGATCAGCGCCGGAGTCAAACTCAACGGTCGCGCTCGGAGTTTTCGCGGCAATAGCTTTCAATGGAGAAGTTGGAAACCATACATGTTCTTTCCATTGGGGGGCGCCGAATCCCGGTGGATCCACCTGCGCTGAGCCGCCGCCCGAGATCATTCCCGTGTTCGCGTTGGGTCCAATGACCGCAATGGAACGCACCTTCGCACGATCCAAGGGCAGAATCCCTTGATCGTTCTTCAATAATATGGTGCTTTGCTCGGCGATATGCCTTGAAGTTTCCAATCCGCCCTCGACGTCCACTACACTCTTCTTTACTGGATCATCCACAATGCCACTCGCAAATTCCGAGCGTAGGATGCGATGTAAGTGGTCATCGAGCTCAGCCTTTGAAACTCTGCCCGACTGCACCGCCTCCTTAAGTTTGCCTCCCAAAAAATCATCCAGTGGTTCTTCGTGATCTAGCCCTGCAGCTGACGCTTTTTCCGTGCTGTGAGTACCGCCCCAATCAGAAAGCACGAAGCCCTTGAAGTTCCAGTCTTTCTTGAGCACATCCGTCAAAAGGTATTTGTTTTCGCACGCGTAGTCGCCGTTGACCGCGTTATAAGAGCACATCACGGCGGCAGGATCGGCGATCTCGATTCCAATCTGGAAGGCAAGGAGGTCGCTTTCCCTCATCGCGCGCTTGCTGATAATCACGTTGACTTCGTTTCGGCCGCTTTCCTGATCGTTCAATGCGTAATGCTTTATGTCGCCCAGCACGTGCTGAGATTGCTCGCATTTCATGCGGTTGCCCACGAGCGTGCCAGCGAGAATCGGGTCTTCGCCCATGTATTCAAACGTGCGTCCGTTGCGCGGCTCACGCGTCAGATTTACGCCGCCGCCGAGCGTCATGTTGTACCCTTGGGCGCGCAGTTCGCGTCCGATGAGCGCGCCGTACGCGCAAGCCGCTTGTGTGTCCCAACTTGCGGCGGCGGCAACGTCAGAGGGCAGTGCCGTCGAATAGCGCCCGTTCTCCGCGCTGCTGCGCACGCCGTAAGCCGCGTCGCTTATCTGGATGATTGGAATGCCCAGCCGCGGCACACCAAGAACAAACCCTGCGCCGCCATTGCCAAGGTATGGATTGGCATTAGGCACGGCTCTCGGCCATCCGGGCATGCCGTTTCCGTGTAGCAAGGCGATTTTCTCGTCGAGCGTCATTTCCTGAAGCACCAAGTCCGCGCGGCGGTCCGGCGGCAACGTTTTGTCCATCCACGGACGATTCGCAGGCTGACCCTGAGCCAAAGCGCTATGATCGCGCTTCAGAAAAATCGTTATTCCAATGGCGAATACGAATGTTGCGAAAAGGACAAACGGGATGCGGCTGAGTTTTTTCATGGTCAGTGTTTTCCTCGACTGCCGGAGTTTGTGCCCATCATCATAATCCTTTTTGGCCAGAAACTGTGAGCGTTTGAAACCGACCCACTTGGGAAACCAGCCCGACGGCCTGCGGGTTCTCAAACTTGTCGACTGGTTTTTTGAAGAGCCCCTTGTGGCTCCTTGTCAGAATTCTTGACGTGCATAGACTCTAGAACCTAAGCATTCGAAAATTCGGATGGCCTTCGCCATGTCCGATGTGAGTTAAGTGTCACGAGTTACTCCACCACAATCACCAAGAATCCGGTTAGCCAGATAGGACGCCCCGTCTTCATTCTTGGAATTTCTGGGGCCGGTCATGTAGAGTGTATCGAAATTACGCTGTGGCATTTTTTTATGGCTAATGCACAAAAGGCTCATATCGGCTGGAGAGTTTCGCTCCGTTTTTTTGATTGTCCTGCTTGCGTTTACCCTGCGGGTGGCAGTCATTCCTTTCCTGCTCGGCGACATCACCAACCCGGCTCGGGATCACTGGGATTTCGGCTGGGAAGAGGGAAGAATCGCGCGGTCTATCGCCAGTGGTCAAGGTTTCAGTTCACCACTCTTTGGTAACACTGGGCCGACAGCATGGACGACTCCGGTTTATCCCTATCTGGTTGCTGGCATGTTTCGCGTCTTTGGCATCTACTCTCAGGCCTCAGCGTGGGCCATCCTTACGTTGAATTGTCTCTTTTCGGCAGTCACCTCTATCCCAGTTTATTTCATCGCGAGACAATGTTTCGATAGGAGATCTGCTCATTGGGCTGCTGGAATTTGGGCCCTATTCCCTTACGGAGTTTATTTCGCCAGCGGATATGTGTGGGGCTTCTGTCTGGATGCGCTGATGTTGACTCTGGTCGTTTGGGGAACGCTTGCGATGAAGCAAGAGACCAGACCCACGCGCTGGATGGGATACGGTTTGCTCTGGGGGGCTGCGGCGTTAACCAATGCGGTCATCCTCTCGACATTGCCGTTTCTTCTCGGCTGGCTGGTGTGGCGTCATGCGCGGAGTAAAACCCCCTGGCTTCCCAACTTGGCTGTTGCCGTTCTGCTTCTCCTTGTCGTGGTCTCTCCCTGGTTTTTTCGCAATTACAACACCTTCCACCGCTTCATTCCTTTTCGCAGTACATTCTGGATGATCTTCTGGGAAGGCAATACGGGAGACACGTCTGACCTATTTCCCGACTGGACCAACCCCGCCCATAACAGGACCGAAATGGAGGCGTACGCGCGACTCGGCGAACTGGGCTACGTGGAGCAGAAGAAGCAGGCTTCGTTTGACTTTATCAGGCATTATCCCGGGTTGTATCTTCGACTTGCTGCAAAACGATTTATTTTTACTTGGACGGGTTTCTGGTCTCTTCGTAAGGACTACCTCGCCGGTGAACCTTTCGCATTTCCAAATATCGCCCTGTCTGCCACCCTGACCGTGCTCTTGCTGTTCGGTGCCTGGAGGGCGATGCATTTCAATCCAGATGACACGTCGCTGCTTCTGCTGGTTTTGGCCAGCTACCCGCTCGTCTACTATATCGCTCATTCGGGAGCGGAATACCGACATCCTATCGATCCGATCTGTGTGGTATTAATCGGCTACTTTGCAAGTTCCTTGATGCGGCGACGAAGGAATGCAAACGTGGCAGGATTTCCCAGCAGTCTTGAGTAGGCCAGTTATTGTTTCTTTCGGGAAGAGAAACCACAGAGAGGGAGTCGGGGGAGAGAGCGACAGAGTCGCGTAGGTCGTCAGCGGCTGCCTTGGCGGAAGAGAACAACGCGAGCGGTTCGTAACAGGGTCCTTAAGTCCAGCAGCGGCGAAGCATTGCACACGTAGTACAGGTCATATTGAAGTTTCCGCTTGGCATCCTCCAAACTGGCCCCGTATGGATAATTGACTTGCGCCCAACCGGTGATGCCAGGCAGGACGTAATGCCTCAGCTGATAAAAACCAATCGATTCGTTCAGCAACCCCACAAATTCCGGACGCTCCGGCCGCGGACCAACGAAACTCATCTGTCCCCGCAAAATATTTATCATCTGCGGCAATTCGTCAAAGTGCGTCTTCCGCAGGTATTTTCCAACGGTAGTCACCCGCGGATCATCCAGAGCCGCCCATTGCGGTTTGCCGTCCTTCTCGGCCTCCGCTTCCATGCTGCGGAACTTCAGAAGTTCAAACGCTTGGCCCCTCCATCCCACGCGCCTCTGTCGAAAAAGCACCGGCCCTGGCGAATCCAGCTGAATCGCCACAGCTGCCAACATCATAAGCGGCAGCGCCAACAACAGCCCGACGCCTGCTAACAGTAAGTCCGTCAACCGTTTGACTCGCCTAAAAAATCGCGCCTGCAGCAAATCGAAACCGTCCGCCACGGATAGCCAGAATTCCGTCAGGATCTCCAGCGGTATTTCCTCCGACGCCCGCATGCAAAAATCCAGCAGCGAGTACACTTGTATCCCGCTGAACCGCAGCCGCGTCAGCACTCCTGCCAATTCCAACGTCATGGCCTCATTGCGCACTACCACTACCTGCACGTCCCGCGTCGCCACCACTCGCATCAAGTTCTCGCTGGTTGCAGGCCCCAAGTCCGCCACAGTCTCCGCTGCAGGCGCAGTCGCTTCGATCACCCTCGTTATCGTCGTCGCCTCACGCGCCATCGCCACGGCGGTCCCCGCCCCGTACCCGCCCGCTGCGACGCCTGCGCTAGCGCCCGCCGCCGCCGCTTGCGTCAACGGCTCCGCCGCCGTCGGCCTCACGTCGTCCTTCCGCCGGGCCTCGAGGGGCGCGCGCAGCATCCCCACCAAGCTGTACCGGGGATGCTCCTGGCCCATCGCCGCGTTCAAAACCTCCGCGTCCCTCGTACTTCCCACTACCACGAGCTTCTCGCGTGTTCGCGACCGCGCCCCGTGAAAATACACTTTCCTCCACGCGTAGATCGCCACCGGCGCCATCACCGTGCACGCCCCCAGCGACCAGTAGTACGCCGGATTCTTCCACCGGAACACATGAAAAAACGCGTTGCAAAACGCGCTCGCCGTCCCCGCCGCCACAATCACTTTCACCCACATTCCCAGCCCATTGCCCGCCCCCAGGTTGTACATGTTGCACACATACATCGCCCCCAGGAACGTTGGCACCAGCACCAGCAGCTCCAGCACCTTGTGGCCCGCGTGGCTCATCTGCCCCGCCGGCAGATACCACCCCGCCACCGCCGCCAGCGTTATCAGGCAGGCGTCCACCACGAACAACGTCACCTTGTCCCGTCCCGGATGTCCCCAGTTCTTCATCTCAACTCAGCACCGCTCAAAACGCACCCCTCCTCATTGCGAGGCTGCCTGCGCAGGCAGGCGTAGCGAGGAATCTCTCTTGACCTCAGAAACAAGGCTATCCACACGCGGCTTGTCTTTTCTTGAAAATTCAGAACCAGCGGAACGACTCAGCGCGCTAACGGCGCCCACATTCACAAGCTAACAGCGACACGCTGGCGCCGGCCGTCAATGGCTAGCCGCAAAATGCCGGGCACCGTTCGCGTGCATCCTCCACGTCTGAAGACCGCGGCTTTCGAAGGCAAACTCTGTGGGCAAAGCTCCGAGCTTCCTCAGGGCCTCGGCTACTTTATGCTTTTTCTCAAACTGGCAATACAGAAGCATGTAGCCGCCCCCTCCAGCACCCGTAATTTTCCCGCCAAGCGCTCCGCTCTTTCGCGCCGCTTCGTACATTTCGTCGATCGTGTCATTGCTGATTTTTGGCGAGAGACTTTTCTTGGATTCCCAGGCTGAGTGTAGAAGATCGCCGAATTCGTCAAGCTGCCGGCTGAGCAGCGCATTCTTCATTGCCATCGCCAGTTGCTTTTGCTCTCTTAGCCCCCGCAGCGTGGCCTCCTGCTTCTCCTCGAACCTCTTCGTTTGGTCCTCAATAATCCGGTCAGACCTGCGGGTCGTTCCCGTGTAACATAGCAGCAGGTTATGCTCTAGCTCATTGATTGTGTCCTGATGAATCCGCAGCGGATTCACGATCACGCCGTCCGCGTGAAATTCAATGAAATTGAAGCCACCGAAGCTCGACGCAAATTGATCCTGATGGCCGCCTTGTATTTGCAAATCCTCCCTTTCAATCAGGTACGCCAGGTGCGCGATCTCATATTCCGTGAGGGGAAGATTCTTGAACTCTTTCACCAAACCAACTAGCCCCACGATCAGAGCTGAAGATGAGCCTAGACCGGATCCTGGAGGAGCATCACAATGCAGGAAGACCTCGAACCCTCTTGAATTCTGCGCCTGCAATCGCTTGATCGTCGCTTTCACTAGGTCCAGTTGTCCGTCCAGTCGCAGCTCGCTCTCTACGGAACATTCCAGCAAAATCCCCATGTCGACTGACTCGATTTTTATCTGCCCATCCTCTTTTTGTTTCAGGCTTCCCCACGCATAGTTATCAATGGTCGCGTTTAATACGCATCCTCCCTCCCTCTCTGGGTAAGGTGGCACATCCGTCCCGCCGCCGGCAAAGCTGATCCTCAGCGGAGCCTTAGCGCGGATGGTGGTTCCGAATCCGTTCGGGTAGTTCACGTTGCGCTCTCCATAGATCTTTTGGCACTCCGATATCCAGAAAATAGGCGTCACTTTCGAATGCATACATGCACTTCTTGGCAAGCAGAGACGGGAACACTTTTCTCTCAAGCGACACCGGCCCTCTCGCGGAAATCTTTTTCAACAATCCCCTCTCGAACACGTATACGCCCCCATTCACGAGCTGCCTTCTCTTCTGCGGCCCTCCCTTCGCATCTCTTCCACCTTTTTCAAGGAACGCCTTTATCCTGCCTCCTGCCACGATGCTCAGCGCGCCGTAACGGGTACCCCCTGCAACCCTCCCGGCTGCCAGAGTCGCCACCGCCCTTCGCTTCCGATGAAACCTCACGAGCTCGCTCAGTTTCACGTCTATAAACGTATCGCCGTTTATCACGAGCAGGGGCTCTCCCGGAATCAATCGCTCCGCTTTCTTCAACGCTCCGCCCGTTCCCAACAGCTTTTTCTCCACCGAATATTTCACCCGCATTCCCCACTTGCTGCCCCGGCCAACAAATCTTTGTATTTGCGATCTCTTATATCCCACACACAGAATCACTTCCTCCACCCCCTGGCCTTGCAGCCAACTCAGCAAATAACCAAGGAATGGCCGCCCCCTCACAGGAGCCATACTCTTTGGCCCCGTCGCATACGCCGAGCGCAGCCTCAAACCTAGCCCTCCGGCTAAAATCACTGCCGGGACAGGTCGTTCTTTCTCTTCCATGAGTGATTGGCCGCAGCTTTCGCTAGAACTTACCTTGGAACGCCGCATCAAATGTCGAGCCGGGTTTGCAGGCTACGAAATTATAGCCCTTGTGGCTGACGGTCTTAATCGCCACCAGTTCCTTTGCATCGTGGATAAGACGTGTCGTGTGGGTGTCCCCGTCAATGAAGTAGAGATTCAGGCCCTCCGTCAGGAGCCGCGCTGTTGTTTCGGAGCCCTTGTCCTTGGAGTGATCCTCGTAAACGAGGAGAGTATTATGCGTCTTCAGCGTGTCCCGCATACCTTCGAGCCCCTGCAGTTCCGTACCCTCGACATCAAGTTTCACGATAACGTCGGGGTTTCTTATGTTTTTCCCCGCTGCGTCTCTGACGATGTCGTCAACGCTGACGGTAAGCACCTGAATCTTCCGCAGCGCGGGGAATTCCCCATCATCGACTAGGCCGCTAGCTTGATGGGAGGTGCTCACGGTAAACGTGAGCGTCTCGTCCGAATTGCTCCATATCGCTCTTGGTAGAACGGTGAAGCTTTCCTGGTTTAGCTTCTGATTGGCGATGAGCCGCGGCAGCACCTCATCGCTGGGCTCTATCGCGACAACCCGATCTTTATTTTTGATTCTTGAGGCCGCGACACTGCTCCAAAACCCAATATTCGCGCCGCCGTCGATGAACAGCGTGTCGGGACCGGCGAATTTGTCCATCACTTGCCATAGCTCCGGCTCATAGCCGCGCGGATTGCCCGCATACTGAGTCCAGTAAACATCGTTAAGCTCGTAGGACAGCTTTACGCCATCACCCAAATCAATGCTGCCTTCGCGTCCCCTGCCCAGAACGTCTGCGACTTTCTGAACCACTCTCCGGGGCACATGCTCCTTGAGAATGCGTCTCAAGCGGGCAGATTCACCCAAGCTCTTCAACATCCTTTCCAGCCGTCCCGGCTCCGGCGTCACCTTCTCCCGTCTCGGATGTCCCCAATACTTCATGTCAGTTCAATGGCCCGAGGGATGAAAACGCGGCCGCGATGGACACAAAGGCAACAACATACTGGACGCACAATGCTTCTCGCCGTGACAGGGCTGCTGCTTCTGCTAGTCGCATTTATCGGAACCAAAATAAGGAAGCGATGTATTCTGATTGACCGCCTCTACGGAGATGAAGCGACAGAAGTTAGTCGAATGCAGTTCAGTAGAGGCCGCATCGTTGTAGGTCACGTATCCCCAAACGTAAAGCTTTCTCCTTCCTGAGATGTAATCGTTGTAGGTTTCAATCGGCAAGAGCTTCTCGACAGGGGTGCCACACTTATGCAGACTTGGCCGTTCGCACTTTTCGTCTGGAATGTTGCTAGATTTTTTAACGTCGTAGGGAGCCCGAGGCCAATCGGTTCGAAATTCGATATCGGTATAGACCGAAACATTGGTCACAGGGCGATCACCAGCGGACTGGAATTCAACAACTATCGAAGTATTTGGCTTGAGGTCACGCAGTCCAATACCTTCGGGCTGAACTTTCAATCTGGTTCCATAGCTCGCATTGAGACTTTGCTGTGTGAGATTGTTGGTTCTTCTGGTTTCGCCGGCATAAAAAATCAGCCCTATCAGAGCAACGAATTCCAAAACCGCCAAGCCAATTTTCAAACGTTTTTCGAGCTTCTTCTCGGCATCATACTCATGGGATGGGGTTGGTTTTGGTGGAAAGGACTCTACCCACACCCTGATGGGGTCACCGGCTACATTCTTGCCTGTATTGCGGGATTCTTGTTGTTGTGTCACGGTTGTTGCCGACACACGTCTGATTGGCTCATTTCATGCACAAAGTTTTTCGTTAGGAAGTCAACAAGCGTTCGAACTCGTGCAACGTCGTCCTGTAGAAGAACGTTTCCAGAAAAGTCTTTCTGCAATTCGCCGTGTATTCATCCCAATGCTCGCGAATATCCAGCACGGCGGCCTCAATGGCCGCATAGTCCGCGATGGATGCAAATCGCCCATTGAATCCATCTTTGACGAATTCGGGGAAGGACCCTGTGCGGCTCGCGATGACGGGCGTACCGAACATGAACGATTTCACTAGGACCCCGCTCTGCGTCGACCTCCGGTAAAGATTCCACACGCAGAAGCTTTCTGCGTAGCACCTGTTGATTTCTTCGCTAGTAAGCGCTCGTCCGCAGACGGTGCTGATCTTGTCGCGGTTGTCCGAAATCAGCCGGTCTTTCATGACGTAATCGGGAAGGGGAACCTTGGACGCAACGAGGAAACGGAGGTCCAGCCCGCGCGAAAACGCATGCTTCATAAACGCCACATACTGATCAAACCCGTTCGCGTAACAGATGGCCCCAATATAGGAGAAGTACTTCCGGGCGGCCGTTTGGAGCACAACGCCACTGCCTTCGTCATCGTACATCGTCGGGATGCAATGGGCGTTGGAGTTGTACCGAATATCGCCTTCCGCGTAAACTTGAGCACCATACTGCGAAGGAAGGATGACCGCGTCGCAGACCTTCAGCATTAGCTTCGATGCCTGATGAGCCAAGGCGATGCGTACCCATCGTAAAGGCCCTTCTCCTATCAGATACTCAAGCGAGTACTTCCAGGGCTCATGGTAGATATAAAGAATGCGCGTACCATTCTCCTTAAATAGGGCCGCGACACGATGGTTCTGAATAGAGGGGTTCACAAACACTGCATGGCTATGCCCGTTGGCGCACAACCCATTTCCATTAACGGGCAGTACCGGCGCAATCGCAGATAGCTCGTGGAAACGAGCATATTCCGGACTAAGTAGGTAGTCGACCCCGTACCCGAGTTCACAAAAAGCCTTGCCGAGGCCGATGAGGTACGAGAGGTGGCCAGCGTTATACCTCAGCGACACGACAGCCGCTTTACCCTTATTCAATCCCATTTCACGATCCTAGCGCTTGGTTTCCCGGGACAGATTGGTCGAGATGCCGCCTATACAGGAGAAGGAGCACTCCCAATGCTACCCACCCTGCCGCATCGTACTTAGGTGTCACAAACCAGTCGGCGACATAAAGCATGATCCAGCTAAACCGAACTGATCCTGATGGCAAGCTCCTTACACCGATAGCCATCCCGGCGACAAAAAGAAGGCTCACGACAACGAGCCCGAGCGTTACGGCACCAGCCGCAAACGTCGAATAAGTGTTCTCAATCCACGAGAAGCTCAGGTTCCAACCCGCCACCAGCGTAGCGATTTTGTCGCGCACTTCTCCTGGATGCGTGGGTAGCAAGAAGTCCTGAAAATTCAACATTATTACCAGGTCAGGAACGTTCCTCCAGGAGCCGACCCCAACAGAGATTACGTCGAAAGCGGAACCACTTGCGTCCTGCAGGGCTTCCCGAATTCGCTCTCCGAACACCTGAATTACAACCAGCGCTCCGACCGACAGGCCTGCAATTATTAAGAAAGGTTTCTTTAACTTGAGTCCAAGCAGTGGGGCAAAGCAAATCCCTATTATCAAAACCGAAATGCTTCGTGTCAGCACAACCATGCTAACAATTACAAGCAGAGCCTCCAGCAAAAGCTGCTTCCTCACACCTTGCGATCCGCGTACGGAAGAGGCCGCCTCGACTGGAGACACAAGAATCGCCAGGTAGAGCGCTAATGGTGCAGCTAGGAGCGACGGCTCCGACAGGAGGCCTGCCCCGCGTCCTCCCTCCCCGAGGCTCACTCCAAACATCACACTCCACCAGCGGGGTGTAGAAAAAATTTGGCTGATGCCTACAACGAAAGTGAGGAGAACACAGCCCCTCAAAAAGTTAAGTAAACCCGCCGCGGCCTTCGGCGAAAAAGCCTCGTGCCGGGCCCCCGAGTATGCAATCCGCAGTGTCAGCACGAAGCAAATCAGATTGAAAGCCCAGTATCCATAAGTGCCATTTGGGAGCAAAGCCAGCAACGCAAGACAGACAAGTCCCATCCTCGATGGAAAGACGCACAGCCACGAAAGTAGTGTTATTAGCTCTCTGATTGGCCATCCCAAGGGATAGAGAATTCCAAGAGGAAAGAAAGTAAGCAAAACCGCGACAGCAAAGCGAACCTGAACTGAGGGCACAAGGGACCGAATACCAAGCCACGAATCCTTACCACCACGTCCAAGCTCTATCGCACTCTCGATCACTAAACACCTACCCTCAATCTTGAACGCGCTCTCGCGCCCAGCCCCTACGCTGTTTCTGGAAAATCAGCACCGCCCATAGCACAGCCAGAAATCCGCTGCAAACGAAGTACACCATCGCCACGCCCGAGCTTCCCCATCGCGGTGCCACTATCAGAACGCCGAGAAAACTCAGGCCTGCCACGGCCGTGGACTGAAACAAGTAAGGCTCTTGCTTAAAGGAACGCAGGTACACGGCCATCCCCTGCACGACGAAGGTGCCGACTGCGGCCAAGAGTAGGAACACGAAGATGCGCGGTGCTTCCATTCGCGCAGCAAGTGCGGGGAACACTCGCTGCACGGCCTCGACAGCCCCAAAACAGCCCGCTGCCAGGAGCAGAATCACGACCAAAGATTGCCGCAAAGTCCTGAAAAAAACCCGGTCCAGTTCCCGGAAACGTCCCAGCTTGACGAACTGGCCGAAAGGTGTCGCCTTGGTGCTCAGCCAGGAGAGAACGACAATCGGAAGGTAACCCACGATGCTTAAAGACAGTCCGAGCCTGCCTGCGTCTGCTGGTCCCCGGTAGGCGAACAGAACTGGCGTAAAAACCTGCACCATGAAGTAGGAACAGAGAAAGCTAACCCCTGTCTTCCACTGAAAGGGCCAGATTTCCTCATGCCAGGAGACTTCATTCCGCACGGGAAAGCACAATAGGGCCCTGAGCAGCTTCCAGCGCTTCCAAAGAAAAGCCACCCCGACAAAAATCACTCCGATGTTCACCATCGTGCAAGCATACAGGCCGTGCCCCGAAGCCATCGTTCCCCAAGACATTGCCATGGTCATCAGTGCCTGATACATCCGGAACCTGGCGACTTGCCAGACCTCCTTGCAGCCCTCGAAGAACCCAAATAATGGCATCACCAAAAAGCTGACCGAAACAGCCAGCACCGCCGTGACCCACGGGCCGAACCACGATACGGAAACGCCTGCCGGAGATCTCCGCGAGAAGAAAACAATCCCAAGTGGAACAAGGATGATCGCCATCGCCACCGCGGTGCGAAGGTACCAGCGCACCGTCAGTTGCAACGCCGAGGCCAGCCGAGCGTGTGCTACTGGATCGCCTTCGATCCGCCCATCGGCATGAAGTTTCAGGTGCACGGACTCATGGGCTGCCATCTGCAGGACGACAAATGAGAACCCCAACTCGAAAACGACTTGGAGTGACGCTAGACTAAGGAGCGTGTAGTAGTAGCCCTGCTCGACCGGCGTCAGAAAACGCAGTATTAATAGGACCGTTCCCGTGCTGCTGAGAATCTGGATAACCCGCGCCAGCACCGTATACCCGACGGCCCGATCCAGCCCCAACAGACGCTTCAGCCAGTGAACCCACTCCGGCCAAGGCCTTCGGCCCGCCCGCTCCCCCAGAACCGTTGTTGTCTCAATGATTCCCATTTTCAGAGCTCATCTGCCACCAAAATTCTCGCCCCTTTTACAACTTTTGTCTTGACAAATCCGTAAATATGTAATATCATGAGTCGTGGCTTTTCGACCCCATGCGCGCCAATCCCTTCAGTGGCCCTCTATCCCTGGCAAGGCAGCACCTGTCTTGCCCGTTTTTGCCCCTTGCGATCTGCTTTGTTTTCATAGAGTTCCGAACTGCCCCATTTGTAACTCTTTTGTTTTGATAACCATACGAATTGCCGGGGGGGGTGGGGGGGTACGACCTTTCACCACTCTTCCTTCCCATTCCCGAACTCGCCACTCGCTACTTCTTCAAATCGCCGCCAAATCCCCTTCGTCCATCTCGATCGCCATCGACCGCTGGATCAGCTCGAACGAAACCACCAGCCGGCTGCGATTCTTCCGCCGCACCACAATTCCTTCCATCCCCGCGAGCGGTCCGCGCACCACGCGCGCTCTTCTCCCCGCTTGCAGGTACGGATGCGGCTCGGCATGCCACCCTCGTCCCAGGAACTCTCGTATCCTATCTATATCCTCTTCCGGCATCGGCGAGGGGCTTCCGTTGACCCCCACCAGCCGCACCACCCCCGGAACTTGCAGGACGCGGAGGCGCTCTTGCGCTGCCAGATGCACAAACACGTACCCTGGAAAGAGCGGCAAGTCCAACTGCACGCGCCGGTCTTTCCACCGCCGTACGGAACTATGCAGCGGCAGGAAATGTTCCACCTCGCGCGCCCTCAGCTCCCCAGCGACACGCTTTTCATGGTTCGCGCAGGTGTACGCTGCATACCAGTGGGGCTCCAGAAAAGGATTCCCCTGGGGCTCCAGAAAAGGATTCCCCAGAGAGAGCGCTTCCAACTCGCTCCGTTGCTCGGTAGTCCCTGCAATCACGCTGGATAAGCCCAATGCCGCACTCTCCTCAGACAGCTTCGCCCCGTCACTTACAGGGCTATGTGTGACCTAACCCCTTCTAATCCTTGCACTTACGGACACGTCTACGGCTTCCACGAACACCCTTACCGCTCTTCCCCACGTGTCCGGCGGTCGAGCCGCCCGAAAATCTTTTTCTCTTCCGATTCCGCCCCGCTGCCGTTTCGCGTAGCCCACGGCGCGCGCGCCTTCACTGTAGCCACAACTTCCTGCGCAAGGATCTTGCGCGGATCGTCGGGATCGGATTGCTGCCATTGATTGGCCCCCAGCACCCAGACCACGGACACTCCCGCCGCCAGCAGCGTGCCGAGAAACATGATCAACAAGCGCGGAGGAAACGACTTCTTCTCCGGAATAGTCGCCGGGTCCAGCACTCGGACGCTGGGTGTTTCTTTCGCTTCTTGCACCTTCGCCAGTTCGTATTGCTGCGTCAACAGCTCGAAGACGGTTTCTTGGATTTTTGCGCGGCGATAATAGTCTCCATATTTCGCCCCGAGCAGCGGCAGGCTCTTAATAGTGGGATAAGGCATGGAATTGGATTGTCCCGCTGGTTGATCGGCGGCCGGATCGGCGGCTTGATCAGGGGGCGGATCCGCGGTCTGACTCTTTACCAAAGTCTGTGTTTTGGGTTTTTTCTTGGCGCTGTTTTGCGCTCCTCCCAGCTTCTCGAGTTGTCGGCGAAGTTCCGCGACACGGGCATTCATTGAGCGGACGCGAGCATTGTTGTCGGTATAGATCTGACGAAGCCCTTCGAGTTGGGACTGCGCTGCG
>Ga0307471_100000284_pt1 | contig 25533 bp, 22 predicted proteins | sample atmos_gasesAM3C__2_FD_204566 | JGI IMG/M metagenome (GOLD analysis project Ga0307471, IMG submission 204566) | Hardwood forest soil microbial communities from Morgan-Monroe State Forest, Indiana, United States - atmos_gasesAM3C_515 | ecosystem: Environmental > Terrestrial > Soil > Temperate...
TTCCTGGGGTACTTCGGGAGCGAGGCGAGGTACCTTCTGGCATTTCCTTTGCTGCTTAACATGGAACTAAAATGCTAATCGTATAAATGTATAACGTTCTTATTAACCTCTGTGGTTCAACTGTTCCAATCGGGAACACAAGATTCATCTGTGTAGGATAAGGAAGGTCCAAAACGAGGAATTTTGCAGGGAAATCGCGCTGTTAGTGCCATCCTCGCACTCTTCCCCTTCCACAAAACCGCCTTCGCGAGCGGCGGCCTGAAATTCCTGAAGTCTTTCCATAATGTTATCATGATGCACTCCTCCCCGTTTGTCATCTGTGACATAGCTCACGGAGCCCGGAATCCCGCCCAAGTAGGTTAGTAGCTGCATGAGCAAACCCACGAGTTAGAGCATGCAATGAATGAGAAGCGGCATCGCGAAGAATTGAAAACAAAGAGGAATCTGCTGTTCCAGCGGCTCTCGAAGAACCCTTTGGAGACTCACTTGGATCAAGGTCATTGACGATCAGGTTGCAGAATGTACTCAGAAAATGCTAATGGAGTCCGAGGACATGGAACTCAAGGGAAAGAAAACTCCTCGAATCCGCAAGGCTCTTCCAACGATTGAAGAGCAGGCGAAGTTTGTCCACAACTCTACAGCGGCCCGTGCCGACGCTTCGATTTTTTGGCAAGGTCGAGGGCAGGCTTCGCCAGTCGAGGGACTCTCACCGGAACACGTGGAATCACGAAATCCAAGCGTCTGGCCCAGTAGAAACCGGGTTATCAGAATCTGCCCCATCCACGCGGGTGACAGAACTATGGAGCTAAGACACCGCATCCACTCGGACTGCGATTCGCCTGCCCAGGCTGTTATAATCCCGGCATGACACTCGTCGAAATCACTTACGAATTGCAATCGCCTCTGAGCCACCAACAGCTTGAAAAGCTCGGGGAGTTTGCCAATACCTACGGCTTGCGCCGGTTCCACGTGGACAACGACAACAAACATGTGTCGTTTGAGTACGACGCATCGCGCTTGCGCGAAACGCAAGTGGCACACGTGCTGGGTCAGGCAGGGATCGCCGTCACCCGCAAAGTAAATTGAAGACGAAGTCCGGCTTTTCCGAATCCGTCAGCGGCTGAAAATAGCGAAAAAAATGGGGCCGGGAGCCCCGAAGGCACGTTTCCGCTGCCGATGTCGTTTTCACACCGGCGCGTGGGTTCATCCATCCTAGCTTCCCTCTCATAGGCAGGTAGGAACGATCTGCGGGAGCCAGCACGCAAGCCCTTCCCTCTCACTTGCGAGCCTCGCATCTCGTCTACCGAGACGCGCCCACGGCCTTCCCTGGTGCAACGCAAGCACCGTTCCGTGGCTCACGGGGAACGTCCTAATTTATTACAAATACACGATTTAATTGATGGGGAAGCCCCGCGGCCTGGACCAAAACAGACTGGCAGACCCGATATGGAACGCCTCTCCGCGACGCATCCTCATCCCCCTGCTTCCTCACCCTACCAACGTACTAGCACTTTCCAAACTCGGGTAATGCCCGAAATTAGACTTGCCGAGCTATCGGTTTTCTACTGTCCCAGTGTGAAACTTGCCTCCATGAGAGCCTATTTTCTCCAGCGAGCGCAACGACTCGTCGCTTGGGTCCTTCTGGAATCATTGGTGATCGCCGGCGTGACCGCATTTTCTGTCTGGGCAGATACCAGCAGCAGTGTGAGGAAGGTTGACCCAGGTGGCTGCTACTGTGGCTGCGCGCAATCGAGGACTTCGGGGGGCTGCGCAAAAATGTGTGAGTTGCCGAAGTATGCCTCGCGTAAGTGGGCGGTGAGCTGTAAGAAACCTCGGGCTACGGCTCCCGCCGAGAGCCCGGGCGCGGGTCCACATTTAACCCATCCGCCAAGGGCAGAGCGAGCCTCGAACTGAGCATGCGAGCCGGGCGATTTGCGAAGCCAGTGCGCGACAATGAAACTTGGTGCTAATTACTGATAACCGATTGCTGATTTCTGCCGGGGACTTGCCTTGACTCCCCGAGGAGCCGGGCGAAAATTTCCGGAATTTCGAAGATCGCCTGGTTGTTGAGCGCAGTAACATTTCCGCGAAATTCGGCGAGTGTCGCCGGTTCGAGGAGTTGCTGCACTCCCTGAACAACATCATCGAAGCTTTTGAGCACAATTCCCACACGCTTTTCCCGGACCCACTCGGCGTTATAACGCTCCTGCGGAAGTGTCCAGGAATTGCACTTCAGAATAACGGGGAGGCGGCGAACCATGGCTTCGGCGATGCTCCCTGGTCCCGGCTTTCCGATCAGGAAATCGGCGCCGCGCATGAGCCGGTAAACTTCCTTCGTAAATCCGAGAACGTGCAGCGGGAGTTTCCAGGAGCGCGTACGGAATTTTTCGGCCAGCTTGTCGTTGCGGCCGCAAATCACGATGAGCTGCAAGGGCATGCCGGCAGCTTCGAGACGCTCGACGATGCCGTACATTTCCTTTGAGCCGAATCCGCCAAAAAGCAGCATGCCCGTGGGCATGTCCGGATGCAGGTCGAGTTCGCGGCGAACGGCCAGTGGGTCAGTCTGGTCGGGCAGATAAAAATCGGGCCGAAGAATCATGCCGGAAACAGTGAAGATGTGCGCCTCATCTTTGCCAATGGCGCGGGCTTGCTCGGCAGCACGCTCTGTGCCGCAGATGACGTACTGCTGCTTGTTTGGCTCAATCCAGAAACGCGGGGGAAAATCGGCGAAGTCCGTGATCAAAGTGACGAAAGACCGTTCCGGATAAACGGCCGCCCAGGCTTCGCAAATCTCGCGATTGAAATGCGGAATGACGGAGACCAGCAAATCCGCGGGATGCTCGCGGAAATAGTTGGTCAGCAACCGCACCATCGGCGCGTGGAACAGGCGAATGGCGGTCTGCAAGACGCGCAGAAGTTGCCTGGCGCCGAGGGTCCAGCCGTTGCGAAGAATGACGTTGTACTGTTCCTGGATGCGAATGCCGGTGAGTTTACGAAGAACATCCAGCTTGTCGGTGAGCTCTTGAAACTGAATCAATTCCACTTGCCACGGCCGCTCCTGCAAGGCCGCGACGGTCTGTAAAGCAACGGCGGCATTGCGATGGCCACCCCCTGCATCGTGAAACAGGACATGAATTTTCTTCATTGGGAGGCATTGTTGCATAAGAGCAGGGCTTCCGTGCAAGAGCACTCACCATGCCATGTGGAAAAATCATGAAACCTTTTGTGTTCAATTAGTTGCGAGCCACCTTTCACGTTCATTTCGCGCTTTCTTCATACCCTGTTCATATCCGGAGTTCACCCTTGGAACATGCGCTGCGACCTCCACGTACATTCAACTGGATCGGGCATGTGCAACACTTCCGGCTTGACTCGAATTTGCCGGGAGTCCTACAACCAACCCGCCGAGGTTTACGAGCGTTGTAAGCGACGGGGAATGACCCTGGTGACCGTGACGGACCATGATTCCATCGACGCTGCGGAAGTGCTCCGGCGGCACCCCGACTTTTTCCTCAGCGAAGAAGTAACCGTGCGCATGCCCAGCGGCACGGAAATGCACCTGGGAGCGTACGGCATCACGGAGAAGGATCATGCGGAAATTCAGAAGCGTCGAAACGATTTTGTAGCGCTGGTGATGTATCTGACCGAGCGTAAACTTTTTTACAGCGTCAACCATGTGTACTCGGGGCTGACGGGCCAGCGCGAAGAAGAAGACTTCAACTGGTTTGCTTCTTACGTGCCGGCGTTTGAAGTGCGCAACGGGCAGATGTGGCAGGAGGCCAATCGGCGGGCGGCGCGACTGGCGCGGAAACTGGGAAAAGCGGGGATTGCGGGAAGTGATTCGCACACTCTCGCGGGCGTGGCGCGCACGTTCACGGAAGTCGCGGGCGCGCGCACGGTGGAAGAGTTCTTCATGGGGCTGCGAGCGGGGCGCGGCGTGGTTCATGGCGAACACGGCGCCTACGGCAAGTTGACTGCCGACGTTGTCCGGTTTGCGGGAAGGGTGCTGGAGGAAAAACCATGGATGGCTGTGCTTCTCCCGCTGACCATTTTCATTCCAGCCATCACGGCCGGGCACTGGCTGAACGAAATCCGCTTTTGCAGACAGTGGTGCGCACGGCTGGAAGGCGAGGCCAATCGGCCGCGAATGCTCTGGGAAGTGGATCCAGGGTTGAAGGCCAATTGGGCGAGTTGAGGTCACGCCATGACCATGGCGAAATCCGTCTGGGGCTACATACAGAGCCGGGATTACCGCGTGATGCGGCGGATGAACCGCTGGAAAGCACCCCGCTGGATTCGTTTCTGGATGCTGGCTGCAACGCGGATGGGCGATGGCTGGTTGTGGTACAGCTTGGCGGTGCTCTTGTTGACGATGGGCGGGCCACAACGCTATTCCGCAGTGGGCGCCGCGGGTTGCGCTGCAATCACGGGGATTTTTGTGTTCAAAGTATTGAAGAAACTCAGCCACCGTCAGCGGCCGTGCCAACTGGAACCGCACTGCTGGTCCAAAGTTTTGCCGCCCGATCAATTTTCGTTTCCTTCCGGGCATAGCATGACGGCTTTTGCGATTGCAGTGGTCCTGAGCTATTTCTATCCTGCGCTCGAAGGGCCAATCTATTTTTTGGCCATCAGCATCGCGCTCTCGCGCGTGGTCCTGGGAATGCATTTTCTAAGCGACGTGCTGGCTGGAGCGGTTTTGGGTTCAGCGTTGGGAGTGGCGTCGATTGTGACGTTCGCTTCGTATGGCTTGGCCTGACCGGATTTGCGAGTCCACAATTCCATGCCCTCATCAAGTCCTTCTCTCCGGGCAACACACAGCCAAGTCAAGTCATGATCGTCTCGACTTGCGTTAGACTATCGGGATGCCACGTCCTGCTGGATGGCGATCGCCATTTCTTAAGCTCACGGTTTTACTGTTGTTTGGCGTCGCAGCGCCGCGGCTCGCGGCACAACAGAGTGGCGGATCGACACAAACGGCCACTTCTTGCCCCTCGACAAATCCGGCAAGCCCCTGCTATGCGGCGGTGGATCGCGAAATTTCCCTGCAAAAGTTTCCAGGAAATATTCTCGAAGACCAGAAAGATATCTGGCGGTTCCCAGTATCGTTGGCCAAGGGTGAGCACGTCTGGCCTACGGTTGGCATTGTGGGCGTAACCGCAGGCCTCATCGCTTCGGACCCCTACACCGCGCCGATTTTTCGCACAACAAATAGCTTCAGCGGCTTCAATCGCGTCTTTAGCGGCACGAATACGGGCGCATTCATCGCGGCTGTTCCAGCGGCCATGTACGGTGTCGGATTTCTGCGCAAAGATTCATACGCGGAAAACACCGCACTGCTTTCGGCGGAATCTTTCGCCGATGGATTTCTTCTCGACATTCCGTTCAAAGCCATTACCGGACGGAAGCAGCCGCTGCAATATGCAGGAAACGGGCCCTACTCCGACAGCTTTTTCAATGGCACGCACAATCCCTTTCATTCCGGTGGCTATTATTCGATGCATGCCATGGCCGCGACTGCCGTGGCAACGGTGATTGCCCGGCGGTACCGCAATCATCGCTGGGTACCTTATGTTGCCTACGGTCTCGCCGGCACGATCTGTTTTTCGCGCATCACCTCGAGCCAGCACTTCCCTGCGGACGTATTCTTCGGCGCAGCCATGGGGTTTGTGATTTCGCGGTACGCCGTGTTGCCGGCACGATGAAGAGAGCGCAGGCAGTTAGAGGACAAAGTACAGCGAACTGGCAGGGATAAAAAACTACGCACGAAAAAATAAATCGTGAAGCTCAAGTAACACTTGAAGCACAGATTTGTTGAGGCCAAACCACTTAGCCGAGGGAAAGTGCCCTTGGTACAGCAAGGGAGAGTGCCTTTGGCACTTCATGTATTACTTTAAGTCAAAGTTTTACTTTGACTGTGCCAGTCCTGGGGGGCAGGGGCAAAAGCGCGAGACCCCAAGATGTGAAAAGGCGCCCGCTTCAGAAAGCGGGCGCTACAAACTCACGCGAGATCGAACACCAGCGCTTCGGCGTTCTTCACGCCCGTCTAACGATCAGGCTTTCTGCGCCTGGCGCCGGAGGAAGGTGGGTACGTCGAGATCGTCCTTAGGAACTTCGGATGAAACTTCGCGCACGTTTTGCGTGACCTGGTGGACCACGCTTGGTTGATGCGGCAATTCCTGCTGCACGGGAACATCGCGTCCGGTCTTCCAGGTTTTCGGAAGGAACGTGGGCTTCTGCTGGGCGGCTTTCTTCCCTGTTTCCTTGAACCCTGCGGCGATCACGGTGATCTTTACCATGTCCTTCATGTTGTCGTCCATCACCGCGCCAAAAATAATGTTGGCGTTCTCGTGGGCGGCCTTCTGAATCACGCTGGAAGCTTCGTGCACTTCCTGGAGAGAGAGAGAAGAACTGCCGCAAATGTTGATGAGGATGCCTTGAGCGCCCTGAATGGAATTATCTTCGAGCAACGGACTGGAGATGGCGCGATTGGCGGCATCCACGGCACGGTCCGCGCCGGAAGCGACAGCCGTACCCATGACGGCATAACCCTGGCCATGCATGATGGCCTTCACATCGGCAAAGTCACGGTTGATGATGCCAGGTACGGTGATGATGTCCGAGATGCCTTGAACGGCCTGGCGCAGAATGTCGTCGGCAATGCGGAAAGCATCGAAAAAGCTGGTGCCAGGCTCGACGGTTTCCATCAGGCGTTCATTGGGAATGACAATGACGGTATCTACGACGCCGACAAGTTCCTGGAGAGCTTGTTCCGCCTGGAGCATGCGGCGTTTGCCTTCGAAGGCGAAGGGCTTGGTGACCACGGCAACGCTGAGAGCGCCGATTTCACCGGAAAGAGAAGCCACCACGGGTGCGGCGCCGCTGCCAGTACCGCCGCCAAGGCCGGCGGTAATGAAGATCATGTCCGCGCCTTCGAGAGCCTCGATAATTTTTTCAGTGTCTTCCAGGGCAGCCTTGCGGCCGATTTCAGGATTGGCTCCGGCGCCAAGCCCTTTCGTGAGTTTCGCGCCGAGCTGCAATTTCACGGGGGCTTGCGAAAGTTTCAGCGCCTGCAAGTCGGTGTTTGCCGTGATGAACTCGACGCCCTCGACCTTGGCGCGAATCATGCGGTTGATGGCGTTACAGCCGCCACCTCCGACACCAATCACTTTAATTTTTGCCGGCTGCAACTCCTCGCTGAAGCTCATGCGGATGCCTGCGTCTTTCACTGTCATGCTTTCCCCCTGTCCGGCTGGTCCAAATCCTTTATAAAACCCGGGTAAATACCGCGCCACAGCCAGTTTTTAGTGGCTGTGGAAAAGCCCGATTTCCCCATCCTTCGGTGGCCCCCTCACGCTCCGGCGAACAGCGTCTTCAACTTCGACACCAGGGTGCCGGAACGTTGCGAGCCAGCACGCCGGGCTTTCGCGGCGTACAGCACCAGCCCGACAGCCGTTGCATACTCGGGCTGGGCGACCGCTTCGGGCAAATCGACGATGCCTCGTGGCTCGGCAATGCGCACCGGAAGATGGAAATCCTGCTCAGCAAGCTCAGCGAGTCCGTTTAAACGGCAACCGCCGCCAGCGAGCACAAAGCCCGCTAGAATTTGCGCGTCGAGACCCGCGCGGCGCAGCTCATCCGAAACCAGGGTGAGGAGTTCCTGGGCACGCGGCTCAATAATCTCCGTAAGCGTATGCGCAAAAATACTCCGTGGTGGGCGGTCGCCCACGCTGGCAATTTCAAGCGAGCCATCGTTGCGGAGAAGGTGAGCGGCGGCACAACCATAGTGGCGCTTGATTCTCTCGGCTTCGGGAATTGGGGTGCGCAAACCCACGGCCAGATCATTCGTGAAATGATCGCCACCAATGGCGACAGTACCGGTGTGACGGACAACACCGCCCCCGTAAACGAGGAGTTCCGTTGTGCCGCCACCAATATCCAGGAGGCAGCAGCCAAGATCGCGTTCATCCTGCATCAGGCAGGCTTCCGCGGCCGCGAGAGGCTCAAGCACGGTGTCGCTGATGAGGATGCCGGCCTTGTTCGCCGCGGTAACAAGATTCTGCGTCGCGGCTATAGACGAAGTAACAATGTGCACATTGGCTTCGAGGCGCTGGCCAACCATGCCAATGGGGTCGCGAATACCATCCTGGGCATCCACGCGGAATTCGTGAGGAAGAACGTGGAGCACTTCGCGGTCGTCCGGGAGCGAGATGTTGCGCGCGGAATCGATGGCGCGGCGGACGTCATCGCGCTCGATGTCGCGAGCGCGGTTGCCGAGGGTGATACCGCCGCGGCTGTTCACGCCACGGACGTGATTGCCGGCGACTCCGATGATGGCAGATTCGACGGGGACGTTGGCCACGCTCTCGGCTTCTTCCGCAGCGCGGCGAATGGAGCTGATGGTGGAATCGAGATTGACGATCAGCCCTTTGCGCAAGCCCTTGGATTCCGCGGCACCCAGAGCGAGGAAGTGCACCTGCTCGTTTTCAAATTCCGCCAGCAGCGCGCAGGTTTTTGTGCTGCCGATGTCGAGCCCGACGAGGTATTTGTCTTTCTTGGCCAAAACAGTCTCCTGCGCAACGCTTATTTGTGTTTCGCGGCAGGGGTGATGGAGTCGGGGTTCACCACGACCTGCCGGGAATACTGAAGATCGATCGACTGCACATGGCCGGCGTTGGCCTGCCATTGAGCGAAATTCTCTACCAGCATGCGGTACTTGTTTGTGAAATCATTTTGTCCGAAGTGGACGGTGACAGCCTGGGCCTCCGTGCCGCTGCCGAGCCCGGTCAGCACGGCGCGCAAATCGCGTGGTTTGCTGAGGTCGACTTCGCTCAAGTTGCCGGAAGACCCGGGGCGAACCAGGTCCATAGCCTTCACAAATTCCTCATAAGTCTGCATACGCTTCTCGCGCTCCTCGCGAGGCATGTTTTCGGAAAGGCCGGTAATAATCGGAAAGTGAAATTCCTGGCCTTCGGGGCGGTCGAGCAGGATGCCATGAGCGTCGATTAGCGTGAGATCGGTACCATTGCGGAAAAAGGCGACGGGTGTGCGCTCGGTAATTTCCACGCGCAGGTGGTTCGGCAGAATGCGCTGCACATTGGCCGCTTCGACCCAGGAGAGCCCCTCAATCTGGGCGCGGCGCACATCCAGCGGGATGCGCAGAACACTGCGGTTGCGATCGCGCGCAAATACATTCAAGACTTCCTCGGGGGCAACCATGTGGTTGCCGGCAACCGTGATCTGCTCCGGTTTCAAAAGGAGCATTTGCGGTGAATACAAGGCAAAGCGCATGGCAAAAACGCCGCCTGTAACCAAGGCCGCCGCCACAACAACCCAGAAAAATACCCGCCGATAGAACGGCCAGGCCTTGCCGCCGAATTTTTTTCGTCGAATTTCGACCGGCTTTTGCCGGCGGAGGTAGCGCGGCTCCTCATCGGTGATGAGCTCCGGCCGGTAAGCCTCCTGGTCCGCCGCGGCGGAGGCGGCGGTGGAATTCCGCTGCATGGGCTTCAGGCGTTCCAAATTACCACCTCGTTTTCGAGAGTAACTCCGAAGGCGACGCGCACGCGTTCGCGAACACCGGCGATCAGCGCCAGCATGTCCGAGGACGAGGCGCGACCCGCATTAATGAAAAAATTGGCGTGGCGGTCGCTGACGCGCGCATCACCAACGGAAAAACCTTTAAGGCTAAGCTCGTCAATCATGCGCCCGGCGGATGCTCCTGGAGGGTTTTTGAAGATGCACCCGGCACTCTTCTGGCCCAGAGGCTGGCTGGAGCGCCGTTTTTCGTTGCAGATACGAATGCCTTGAAGAATTTCCGGGTACGGTTTGGAGGGAAGTTCCACCTTCACTGCGAGCATCATATCATCCGGCGCAAACGAAGTGTGGCGATATTCGAAGGAGATTTGATCGCCCTTGAGGATTTCGATCGTTCGAGCGGCAGCGCGGTAAAGCTTCACCTCGCGCACATAGGAACCGATCTGCGTGCCGTAGGCCCCAGCGTTCATGCGCAGCGCGCCTCCAAGGGTGCCGGGCACGCCAATGAGGCCTTCCATGCCGCCGAGATTATGTTTGGCGCAAAAAGTGACCGTATGGCCGAGGTCAGCCGCCGCATCCACGTGCGCGATGTTCCCTTCAATGACGACATCATCAACCGGTTTGGCCAGTTGAAGAACCACAAACGGCAAGTTGCCATCGAGAACCAAAAGATTCGAACCACCGCCAATGAATTTGTGCGGGACGGCGTGCTGGTCCAGAAGACTCAAGAGGCCGGGGATGGACTCGTGCTGGCGGATGCGCAGAAGATCGGTATTTCCTCCGATGCCCAGATAGGTCAACTGAGCGAGCGAGGTGTCGCGCTGAATTTCGACGCCGAGTGCCTGGACCGCCGCCAGCAATTCGTAGTCGTCAATGCGCATCGCGTACTCCGTCGTTGACACGCAATTCCGTGCCGAGCAGAACCATAAATTCCCCACTGGCACGGCTGACGTTTCCGGCGCCGATGGTGAGAATGGCGTCGCCTGGCTTGGCTTCGCGCAGGAGAAATTCGATGGCCTCCTGCATGGAGCGGTAGTAGTGCACGTTCTTGTGGCCGGCTTCGCGAATGCTTATGGCCAGGGCTTCACTGGTAATGCCGGGAACGGGAGTTTCGCTGGCGGCGTAAATATCGATGAGCACCAGGATGTCCGCGTGGTTAAAAGCGCGGGAAAAATCATCCCAGAGATGCTGGGTGCGCGAGAAGCGATGCGGCTGGAAAAGAACGAGAAGGCGATTGAATTTACAGAGGCGCGCGGCTTCCAGGGTGGCGCGGATTTCGACGGGGTGATGGCCGTAATCGTCGACGACAGTGATCTCGTTGACGACGCCCTTGATGTCGAAGCGGCGGCCAACCCCGGCAAAATTGGCGAAGCCCTCGCGGATCAGGTCGCTGGCCACGTTGAGGTAGAGCGCAACGGCCGCGGCCGCAGCAGCATTCCGCACATTGTGAATCCCTGGAGGATGGGGAAGGGTGAAGAGGCCGAGATCTTCCCCTTTGTAAGTGAGACGAAATTCGCTGCCCAGCCCCTTCAGCCGCACATCGCTGATCAGGAGATCGGCCTGGCTCGAAGTGCCGTAGGTGATGATCGGACGCTTCACGTTGGGAATGAGGGCCTGAACGTTGGGCTCATCCAGGCAGAGGATCGTGGCGCCATAAAAAGGCACGCGATTCACGAACTGGAGAAAAGCTTCTTGAATATCCTCGAGCGAAGAGTATTGATCGAGATGTTCGCGATCGATGGTCGTGACGACGGCAACGACGGGGGCAAACATGAGGAAGCTGCGGTCGCTTTCGTCAGCTTCGACGACGAAATATTCGCCGCGGCCCACGCGCGCCGTCGCGCCAGCCTGGTTAACCCGGCCACCCACGACGAACGTGGGATCGAGATGGGCCGCCGCGAGAATGGAGGCGACCATGGAAGTCGTGGTGGTCTTGCCGTGCGCACCGGCCACGGCAATGCCGTATTTCAAGCGCATCAGTTCGGCCAGCATTTCCGCGCGCGGAATAACAGGGATTTTGCGCTTGTGCGCTTCAATGACTTCCGGATTATCGGCTTTGACCGCGGAGGAAATAACGACTACGTGCGCTCCTTCGACGTTTTCCGCCTGGTGGCCTTCGAAAATCGTGGCGCCCAGGTCCTGGAGGCGCTCGGTGATTGTGGACGGCTTGGTATCCGAGCCCGAGACGGAATAGCCCAGCGTGAGCAGGACTTCGGCGATGCCGCTCATGCCGATTCCGCCGATGCCCACCATGTGAATGCGCTGAAAATTCCGAAACGATACCATCATGTTTGCGCTGATCTCCCTGGGCCCACTTGCCCCGAGCTTCGAGGGGCTGGCCGCGCGGCCTCTTCAATCAAATTGACGATTTCCCGCACAGCGTCCGGGTGCGCCATGCAGCGTGCCATCATCGAAAGTTTTTCAATCTCCCGCGGCTGGTCAAGGAGGGAGAAGATCTCACGGGTCAAACGCTCCGCGGTGAGTTCCTGCTCAGGAATCAGACACCCTGCGCCTGCTGCCGCCATCTCCTGCGCATTGCGCAATTGGTGGCTATCGGTGGCGCGCCCAAACGGAATGAAAATGGCGGCCCTGCCCGCCGCCGCTACCTCTGCGGCAGTGATGGCGCCGGCCCGGCAGATGACAACGTCCGCCCAGGCAAAGCGTTCGGCCATATTCGAAAGGAACGGCGCTACCTCCGCCAGAATCTCGCGCCGCGCGTAAGCGGTCCTTACGGCATTATAATCGCGTTCGCCGGTTTGATGCACAATCCGCAGCTCACTCTTCCTTTCGGCGAGTTTGTCCATGGCGTCGACAAAAGTTCGGTTGATGGGAAGAGCGCCTTGACTCCCACCGGTGATGAGCAGGTGGAAAGGCTTCTCGGGCGTGCGAGGCGCGATGGAGAAAAACTCTGCGCGAACAGGACAGCCGGTCAAGATGGCTTTTTGTCCCCACGCCTGCGCGGAGACTTCGTAGCCCGTGGCGATGCGTTGCGCCAGGCGCGCCAGGACTTTGTTGGTGAAGCCGGGCTCGGCGTTGGGTTCGAAAATGACGTTGGGAATGCGGCGAAGCCAGGTGGCGAGGAGCATCGGCCCGGCTGCGTAGCCACCAACACCGAAGGCCACCGCCGGTTTGTGACGCCGCAAGACACCGAAGGCGTCGGCAAGGCCGCTGCCCAGCATGGCAAGATTCTTCAGAAGGGTCGTGCCGCCCTTGCCCTTCAGCCCGGCGACACGAATCGTCTCCAGAGGCAGGCCGGCTTGCGGCACCAACTTCATTTCAATTCCGCGTTGTGTTCCTACCAGCACGACTTCTCTCTCTGCTCCCCGCGTTAACCACTCCAGTGCAATGGCAATCGCCGGAAAAACGTGCCCGCCGGTGCCACCGCCTGCGATCAAAAGCTTCATCAGCGGCCCTCTCGGGTCCTCGCAATGGTGCGACCACCGGCCTGCTGCGAAACGTTCAGGAGCACGCCTGTCGCCAACAGCATCGCCAGCAAACTCGATCCACCGTAACTCACGAACGGCAAGGGGATTCCTTTCGTCGGCACCATCCCCAGCACCACCGCAAAATTGATCAGCGATTGGAAGAGCACCATGGCCGTGACCCCGAGCGCCAGCATGCGCCCGAAGCCATCCGGCGCGTTGAACGCCGCGCGCAGGCCGCGCCAGCCGTAGACCGCGAAAAGAGTAATCACCACAACGGCGCCGATGAAACCCAGCTCTTCGCAGATTACCGCATAGATAAAATCGGTGTGGGCTTCGGGAAGATAAAAGAGTTTCTGCTTGCTCTCCATCAGGCCCACGCCGGTGAAGCCGCCGGATCCAACCGCGATCAGGGATTGCAGCAGTTGAAAGCCCGCGCCTTGCGGGTCGGAATCCGGATGGAGAAATGCCATCAAACGGGCTTGCCGGTAGGAGACGAAGGTGATGAGTAGAAACAGCGCGGGCATAGCCACACCGAAGCCGACGGCCAGCCATTTCCAGGAAAGCCCGGCGACGAAAAGGATGGCGGCCATAATGAGGACGATATCCACCGATGTGCCGAGATCCGGCTGCAGCACGACCAGAACGACACAGACCAGAATCGGCGCGATGGCGGGAAGAATCGTCTGCAGGAAATCCTCCTTGCAAAATTCCAGGCGAGTGACGGTGCGGCGGCGGACATCCAGGAACCATGCCAGATAGAGAATCACGGAGAGTTTCGCGAGTTCGGAAGGCTGCAAGTGGACGGGACCAAACCTGATCCAGCGATGTGTGGCGTGCGACTTGTCCAGGAAGAAAGTGCCTATGAGCATCACGAGCACAAGAAAAAGTGCGATGTACACGACGGCCGGCTCGCGCAGCCGGTGATAATCGAGTTTCATCAGCGCGAACATCCCGAGCAACCCGAACAGCAGCCAGACAATCTGGCGCGCCACAAAAAAATAAGAGTGACCGTACTGCTGTTGCGCGGTGACAGCCGAGGCGCTGAAAATCATGACCACGCCCGTCAGGCACAACACCAGCGTCGCTCCAAAGAGCCAGCGGTCGGTATCAGAGCGTCTCGGCACGTCGCTTACCCCTTTTCCGAAGAACGATCGGCGGATTTCCGGTCAAGCTTGCGGACAAGGTCTTTGAAAACGCGTCCGCGATGCTCGAAATTCTCAAACTGGTCGAAACTGGCGCAGGCCGGGGCAAGCAGCACGATGTCACCGGGCTGCGCGGCCTGTGAGGCTGTCTCCACGGCGCGTTCAATGGTGCCCGCCCGTTCAATGGCGACGCTGCCAGTGATTTGCTTTTCGATCTTGTCGGCAGCCGCGCCGATAAGCAGTCCAAGGATGGCTTTTTCCCGCAGCGGCTTTTGCAATATGGTGTAGTCGCTGCCTTTGTCTTTTCCGCCGAGGATGATTAGAATCCTGCCGGGGAAAGCGTCCAGGGCTTTTAAGGTCGCGTCGACATTCGTGGCTTTGGAATCGTTGTAGTAGCGCACGCCGCCGATTTCCGCTACGAATTCAAGGCGATGCTCGACGCCCGCGAAACTCTTGACGGCCTTGGCAATTGCCGGAGCAGCAAGGCCCGCCAGGCGCGCCGCGGTCACCGCCGCCAAAACATTTTCAAGGTTATGCGCCCCCGCCAGGGGGATTTCGGCAGACTTCATGACGAAGTCTTCCTTTTCGCGGTGAACGACCACGATGTCTTCGCCACGAACGCATGCACCGGGTGCAACAATTTTCTTTCGGCTGAACCAGAAAACCTGCGGTTTTTTGGGCGCGTAGCGGACAGTTGGCGGGTCGTCGGCGTTCAAGACCGCGGCGTCGAGCTCCGTCTGGTTCTGGAAGATGCGCGCCTTGGCGGCACCATAAGCCTCGATTGTCTTGTGACGGTCGAGATGGTCCGGCGTCAGGTTCAGGAACACGCCAATGTCCGGCCTGAATTTTTCAATCAGCTCCAATTGAAAGCTGCTCAACTCCGCAACTGTGATGGTGTTGCCGTTCATCGAGTCAACGCGGGAAATCAGCGGCGTGCCAACGTTACCGGCCAGAATGGCAGGTAAGCCGGCACTTTGCAGAATGTGGTGAATGAGGATGGTGGTGGTCGTTTTACCATTCGAGCCGGTGATGCCGATCAGTTTTCCCTCCAGAAAGCGATAAGTGAGTTCGATCTCGCTCCAGATGGTGATGCCTTTCGAGCGCGCAGTCTGGAGGAAGGGATCGTCGGCGGGAACTCCCGGACTTGGAATGATGAGATCCTGCGCAAGATAGGTTTTCTCCGTGTGGCCGCCGAGTTCGAGCGATACGCCTGCTTCGCGCAATCTGGCAGGCGCTTCGCCGAGCTCGCCCTCGGGACGCGTTTCCGTTGCGGTTACAATGGCGTTGCGAGCAGCGCAGAAAAGCGCGGTGGCCACACCCGTGCGCGCCAGTCCGACGACCAGCACGCGCATCTTCCGCAATTCAATCGATCCAGGCATTGTCGCAACCGCAAAAACCCTTCCGCGTCACTTAGCGCAGTTTCAGCGTGGTCAACGCAAACAAGGCAAACACCAAAGCCGCAATCCAGAAACGCACAATTACTTTGCTTTCACTCCAGCCGAGTAACTCGAAATGGTGGTGAATGGGCGCCATGCGGAAAATCCGTTTGCCGCGCAATTTGAAGGAGCCGACCTGCAGAATCACAGAAAGCGCTTCCAGGACAAACACACCACCGACGAAGATCAGCAAAACTTCCTGCTTGATGATCACGGCGATAGTGCCAAGCGTGCCGCCCAGCGCCAGCGAGCCCACGTCACCCATAAAAACTTCGGCGGGATGCGCGTTGTACCAGAGGAAGCCGAGGGAAGCGCCGACCAGAGCCCCACAAAAGACGGTGAGCTCGCCAACCCGCGGAATGTACTGGATCTCCAGGTAATTCGCCCAGCGATAATTGCTGCTGACGTAGGTGAGAATGGTCAGAGCGCCGGCAGCAATCACGGTGCAGCCAATCGCCAGCCCGTCCAGCCCGTCGGTCAGGTTCACCGCATTCGAGCTGAAGGCGATCACCAGAGCTACAAAGATCAGAAACGGCAGAAACGCCAGAGGCCAGAGATGCCCCGCATTGATCAGGCTATGAACAACCAGGTCCGGGCGAAATTTCTTGAAAAATGGCACGATCAACTGCGTGGAATAGGCGCTGTAGGCCGAGAGCACCAGCAAGGCGATGCCTACAACCGTGCTGACGATAAGCTGGACAGTGACCTTTCTCTTGGCCGTTAAGCCCAGATTCTGGCGCTTGGCGACTTTCGCGTAGTCATCGACGAAACCGATGGCGGCAAAAGCGAAGAGTGCGAACAGAGCGAGCAGTACAAACGAATTGGAGAGGTCCGCCCAGAGCAGAACGGGCACGGCGGTGGAAAGGACGATCAGTACGCCGCCCATGGTCGGGGTTCCGGCCTTTTTCTTGTGTTCTTGTGGCCCCTCTTCTCGGATGTATTGCCCGATCTGCAGTTCGCGGAGCTTGCGGATGAGCCAGGGACCGAAGACCAGGGCAAGAAACATCGCCGTCAAGCTGGCGTAGACCGTGCGGACGGTAATGTAGCGAAAAACGTTGAGCGGGCTGAAATATTTCTGGAGCACGTGGTAGAGGAGGTAGTAGAGCATCTCAGTGTTCTACCCCCATATTGGGCCGCGAGTCTTCGGGCGCGAATCGCCCCAGCAACGCTTCGACGATGCGCTCCATTTTCACGCTGCGCGAGCCTTTTACCAGCAGCAAATCGCCCGACTTCACAAAATCCGCCAGGAAGTTTGCGGCCTCGACGGGTGAAGAAAAAAATTTCGTGTGGTCGCGGGGCAGACCGGCGGCGACCGCGCCTGCGACAATCTGCGCGGCGTCTCCCTGAACGCCAATAATGTAATCTATATTTTTCGTGCGGGCGGCGAATGCGCCTCCTTCGTGATGCAGTTGAGGCGAGCTCGGCCCCAGTTCGCGCATTTCCCCGGCCGCCAGGATGCGCCGCTGAAATCCGGGTGTGGCCGCCAGAAGGCTGATCATGGCCTGCAAGGCCGCCGGACTGGAATTGTAGGAATCATTGATGAGGGCGAAGCCGTTCGTGAAGCGGATCAGTTCACCACGCATGGACGGCGTCCGCAAAGTTGTGAAGACTTTCTGTGCTTCCGCCGCGTCAATACCCCAGACACTGGCGGCCGCGATACTCGCCAGGGCATTCAGGATCACGTGCCGGCCCGGGAGAGACATCTCAATGCGCGTTCGTTTTCCTTTGTGCACTAACGTGAAGGCAGAGCCCAAGGCCCCGCGGTCTTCAATTTCTTTCGCCTGATATTCTGCGAGCTTATCCATGCCGTAAAAAATGACCTTGCCGGGCGCGACGGCAGCCATCGCCGCGACGCGAGGATCATCGGCGTTGAGGACCGCGACAGACGAAGGCCCGTTCAGGCCCTCGACCAACTCGCGTTTGGCCAATGCAATCTCCTCGACAGAAGAAAAATTCAGCAAATGTGCTGGCGTAACGCGCAGTTCGATCGCAACATCCGGCCGCGCAATGGCGGCGAGCCGGCGCAGTTCTCCCGGAAAAGACATGCCCATTTCGAGCACGGCGACGTCATGTGCCTCTTCGAGACGGAACAGCGTCAGCGGCAATCCATATTCGTTATTGAAATTGCCTTCGGTCTTCAAGACCCGAAGCTTCGCGCCCAGCAGTGCCGCCAGGATCTCTTTCGTAGTGGTCTTTCCGACGGAACCGGTGATCCCGCAGATTTTCCTGCCCCATTCTTTGCGGACGGCTCGCGCCAAGTTGTGAAGCGCTTCGAGGGTATCTGGGACGGTGATGCAACGGTCCTGAAGCCATCCGGGATAGTGCGAGAGCAGAGGCCCGGCAACCACGGTCGCCAGCGCTCCGCGTTCCAGGGCCGCCGCCACGTAGTCGTGTCCATCGTGAGCCGGACCGAGTATGGCAATGAAAAGTTCTCCGGGACGTATCGTGCGAGAATCAATCGAGACGCCGGCCAGCCGGGCCATGGCGTCCAGGCCACGCCCCTGCTTTCCCGCCACCGCGTCAGCCACTTGTGTAAGCGTCCACCGCATAATTGCCTCAAAAGAGTTGCTTTCACCAGGGTTCGGCCGAGGCGTTCACCTCGTCCATACAGCTCAGTTCGGTGCGTTCTCACCAGTTGAGGGCTCCTCCTTTATCTGCGAGTCACATCTTGGCCCGCAGGCCCTCGTCCCATCATATTTCAGACGAGCGCGCTACGTGCCAAACCCTGGGCCGCCCGGCGGCTCTGTAAATCCGCGATCGCGCAGCGCTTTGCGCGCTTCCTCGCGATCGTCAAGGTGAATCGTATGGTCAAAGAAGATCTGGGAATCTTCGTGGCCTTTGCCCGCGAGCAGAACGATGTCGCCGGGGCGGGCTTCATCGATGGCCAGGGCAATGGCCTTGGCGCGGTCGGGTTCAATCAGATACTTTCCGGCAGATTTCTGCAGGCCGACGACGATGTCGCTGATGATCTTCAGCGGATCTTCCTGGCGCGGATTATCGCTGGTAAGAATGGTGAGATCGCTGAGGCGCCCGGCGGTTTCTCCCATGATGGGGCGCTTGGTGCGGTCACGCGAGCCGCCGCAACCGAACAGGGTGATGATGCGCCCCTTGGTGTTGAGTTCGCGAGCCGTGAGGATGAGATTCTCGAGCGCATCGTCGGTGTGCGCATAATCCACGACAACCAGGAATGGTTGCCCTAGATCGATGCGTTGAAAGCGCCCGGCAACCGCCTCCAGATTGCGAATGCCCGTTTCGATGGTTTCGTTGGGCAAGCCGAGCGCGATCACGGCGCCGATGGCCGCGAGAATATTGTAAACATTGATGCGACCAACCAGGTGCGATTGCACTTGAACTTTTCCATTGGGCGTCTGCGCGGTGAAATTCAAACCGCTGAAACTCAGTTGAAACTTCTTGGCCGTCAGGTCAGCGCCGTTCTGCAATCCGTACTTGAGCGTGTTTTTTCCCAGCCCGAGAAGTTTTTTGCCCCACTCGTCATCCGTGTTCACGACGGCAAAATCGGGGACGCCTGCGCCGGTACCTTCGAAAAGGCGGCGCTTGGCCGCAAAATAATTGTCGAAAGTTTTGTGAAAATCGATGTGGTCACGGGTGAGATTGCTGAACACAGCCGCCGCAAAGTGACAGCCCCACAAGCGATCGAACGCCAGCGCATGGGAGCTGGCCTCCAACACGGCGTAGGTGCCTCCCGCGTCGCGAATCTCCGCAAAAAAGTGCTGCAGCTCGAGCGACTCCGGGGTGGTATTCGGCGCAGGATACTCGCCACGCTGCGTGCGGTAGCTGATGGTGCCGAACAAACCGGTTTGCGCGCCAGCGGCGCGGATGATCGAATCGATGAGAGAGGTCGTGGTGGTCTTGCCGTTCGTGCCCGTGACGCCGATGAGCTTCAAAGCGTTCGCGGGCTTATCGAAGAAGTTCGCGGCAGTGATCGCCAAGGCCTTGCGCGGTTCGCTCACCTGAATCCACGCCGCAGCGCGGGTCCAATCCGCCGGGGCGGGATCTTCACTGAGCACCGCGGTCGCACCGCGAGCTACCGCATCTTTCGCGTACAAATTTCCGTTCGTGGCAACTCCGCGAATGGCCACAAACAAGGCGCCGGGCTGAACCTTGCGGGAATCGCAAGCAATCTGGCGGATGCGCAAGTCGGGCAGAGGCACGGCTGAACGCAACTGCACACCCTCCAAGAGAGAGGCCAGCGGAAGTGGTGCGAGGTGTCCCTGTTCAACCACAGTGTGTTCCCGATCGTCGTCTCCGTGCCTGCCTGCTACGTTCTCAGCCACGGCCGGAAAACTGATTCCTTTCGTCATGGGCCATATAAATCCTTTTCTTATCGCGGCTTGCCACTGCGGGCTGGCGCAGCGTCAAACTGGACGGAAATCTTGCTGCCACGGCGCACTTTCGCACCGGAGGCCGGTACTTGTTGAGATGCAAGGCCGCTGCCAATCAACACGGGGTTCAACCCCAGCCGCTGGCAAGTTTCGGTTACGTCCCGCATCGTTTTCCCGCTGAAATCCGGCACGGCAATTTCGCCGCCTTCGTCTACAGCGACGGTCACTTCAGGCAGTCTCAACGGCTCGGTCTGAACTGGCTCCTCTTTAGAGTCTGCGCCAAAAGAGTCGGCCCGAGCGGAGAAATCCACGGGCGCTAAGTCGTCGAGTAACGAGGGATCGGCCTCGGCATGCTGGCGGTAGGAGGCCTGCATCAGCCGCGGACTCAACGGCACATCACGCGGCACATTGAGATACAGGAGCACTTGCTCGGCAATGCGTTTGAAAACGGGAGCGGCGACCGAAGCGCCATCGTGCGGATGACCCCCCGGTGAATCGATAGAGACGAGAATGGTCAGGGCGGGAGAATTGATAGGCGAAAAACCGGTGAACGACGCGATCACATTGGAGTGTGAATAGCGTCCCGTGGCAGGATCAATCTTCTGCGCGGTACCTGTTTTTCCGCCTGCGGTCCAGCCGTCCAGCCGGGCGGACTTGCCCGTCCCTTTCAGGATGACGCCTTCCATCAAGTGCCGCATGGTTGCGGCAGTTTCCGGGCGAATGGCGCGCCGCGGTTCAGCGAACGCCGAAGGCCCATCGAACGGGAGGAGTTGTTCGCCGTGTCGTGTTTCCTGTACGACGTGAGGCTTGTACAGCAAGCCTCCATTGGCGATAGCGGAGACCGCCGAAATCATTTGCAGTGGCGTCACGCCGACTTCCTGGCCCATCGAGATGGAACCAATTGAAAACGAGCCCCAATGCTCGAGCCTCCTCACGAGGCCGCGGCTTTCGCCGGGGAGATCGATACCGGTCGGCGCCCCGAAGCCAAGCGCGCCAATGTAATCGTAGAACTTCGGGGAACCGAGGCGCAGCGCGATCTTGATGGCACCCACATCGCTGGAATTGGCGAGAATGTCCGCGACGGTGAGCAGGCCGTAGGCTTTGTGATCGTGGATCCGGTGACCCGCGACCAGCACCGAGCCATTTTCGCAATTCAAGATTTCGTCGGCGCGAATCAGGTTCTGGTCGAAGCCCGCCGCCAGGGTGATCAGCTTGAAGGTGGAGCCTGGTTCGTAGATCGCGCTGATGGCGCGGTCCATGCGCGCTTCCGCGGGAACATCCGTTGCCGCATTGGGATTGAATTTCGGCCAATTGGCCAGTGCGAGAATCGCCCCGGTGTTGGGATCCTGAATGATCACGGTGCCGGCCGGCGCACGCGTCTTTTCAATCGCGGCGGCCAACTCGCGCTCCGCAATATACTGGATTTTCTCATCGATGGTGAGGACGACGCTGGCGCCGCGCTCGCGCTGCGCTTCGCCACCATCAAACCAGCGTTGGCGCGCATCGGCCATCACCACGATCTTTTCGCTCTTGCCGCGAATCAGCTCGTCGTATTCGTGTTCGATTCCGCCAAGCCCTTTCTCATCCACGTCCACAAATCCCAAGACATGCGCGGCCATGTCACGCTTGGGGTAATAGCGTTGATTCTCTTCCTGGAAATAGATGCCTTTGAGGTTGAGGGACTTGACCGCCTCCGCCTTTTCCGGGGGAAGCTTCCGCTGAATCCAGACGAACGAGCCGCCCACGGCAAGCTTTTCTCGAATGGCCTCCTGAGGAACACCCAGAACACCGGAGAGCAGCCGCGTGGCCATGGGCACGTCTTTTACTTCCGAGGGAACGGCAAACGCGGATTGCACGGGCACGCTCATGGCCAGAGGGTGCATGTTGCGGTCGTAGATGGCGCCGCGTTTGGGGGTGATCTCGATGACGCGCCGCTGTTGGCGCGAAGCTCGAGCCAGGTAGTCGCTGTGACGGAAGAGCTGCAGGTAACCGACGCGGCCGAAAACTGCGGTCATCCAGAACAGGGCCACGCCGGCAAGAAATAGTATGCGAACGTGGACTCTATCTTGCTCCATGGCTCCTGTTGTGGGCTCGCGCTCCCCGGCGGAATCAAAAGTGTTGCAAATCTCGAAAGACTGCGGCGCTCGCCGAACGGCGGGCGAGGTTAGGGTGCGCGGTCCGGCCTCACGTAGCGCACGGTAGCCACTTCCGATCCCTCGAGATTTGCGTACTCGCGCAACTGCGTGGGAGCGGGTTCGGAGAGTCCCAATTGGTGCCGGGCGATCACATCGATGCGGCGGGGATCGCGCAGCGTTGCGATTTCCAGCCTCAATTCGCCGTTCAGAGCCCCGGCAACTTCCTGCTTGGCCTTCATGTCTTCCAGCTGGAAGCTGAGGTCAATGCAACGGAAATGCTGGTAGATGTAAAACATGCAAAAGACGGCGACGACGGCACCGAGCGCAGCGGTCTTCAAGAGATTGCGCATTTTCACGGGTTCGACATGGCGCACCAGGCGCGAATTGTCGATCCGTTTTACGGTGTAAAACTCCACCATTGCCGGCTTATTTTTCCGAACCATGCTCACACCTTCTCCGCGCACCGGAGCTTCGCACTTCGCGATCTCGGGTTCGCTCCCTGCTCTTGCGGGCCGGGCACAATCACGTGTTTGGTGAGCACCCTCAGCGTTCCGGCCTTTTCGCCTTCCTGGAACGCGCGCTTCACCGGGCGGTCTTCCCGCGAGTGGTAAGTCAGCACCACCCAGCGGCCGCCAGAATTTAACGTGGCAGGGGTTCGGGAAAGAAACTGCCCGAGTTCCTCCAACTCTCGATTCACCGCTATCCGCAGCGCCAGAAACGTTTTTGTCGCGGGATGCAGTCTCTGCCTTCCCCACTGCTTCCGAACGCCTGCCACAACCGTTGCCAGGTGAGCCGTGTCCCGAATGGGCCGCGCTCTTACGATGGACCTGGCGATCCTTCTGGAATCGTGCTCTTCCGCCTCGCGGTAGAGCAGGTCGGCGAGTTCTTTCTCCGGCCAGCGATTCACAATTTCTTCAGCGGTCAAGGCGTCTTCCGCCAATTCCCCGCTGCTCATGCGCATGTCCAGCGGACCAGCTTCGCGGAACGAAAAGCCCCGTTCCGGGCGGTCAAGCTGCATGCTCGAAACTCCCAAGTCGGCCAAGACCCCGTCCACGGTCGCTATCCCCAATCCGTGCACGGCCTCCGCAATCTTCGAGAACGGCATGTGAACGAGCGTCACCCGGCTCGCAAACTCGTTCAGACGCTCCCGCGCGATCTCCAGCGCCTGTGCGTCCCGGTCCAGGCTGATCAACCGGCCGGAACAGAGGCGCGCGGCGATGGCTGCCGAGTGCCCGCCGGCTCCCAGCGTGGCGTCTACGTAAATTCCGTCGGGCCTGATTCGCAGCCATCCCAATACCTCTTCCAACAGCACCGGCGTGTGTGGTGCGCCCAATTGTCTTAGCCTGCCCGCTGCCCTTGCCCCACTGCCCAAAGAACCAAAATCTCGTTAAATTCCCAAATCGCCCAGAGCCTTTTCGTCTTCGTCCGTATAGGGCTCGCTCTTCATCTGATCCAGCACGCGCGTGTGGTTCATGACTTCCAAGTGATCCAGTTGTCCAAAGACGTCCACATCCCCTTTGGTCTGCGCCGACTCTCTCAAAACCGCTGGTACCAAAACCCTGCCCTGCCCGTCTATCTCCACGACTTGCCCGAAATAGCTAGTCCGCATCAAATACTTGCGTTTGGCCTTGTTCGCGCTCGGCAGCTTCGCCAATTTGTCTTCGATCTCGCCCCAAACTTTCATTGGATAGATTCGAGCTGTTTCACCGGTGGTGCTGGTGATGTAAAACTGATTCCCGTACTCGCGGAGCGCGTCGAGAAACACGGCTGGTATCTTCAGACGACCCTTCTCGTCCACCTTCGCCGGACAGTTTCCCCTTAGCTTCATCGAACCCGCTTCGTTGGAAGATCAGTTTGCCCAAATCCACCACTGCCCTCTAGACCGTCCTACATTTTTCTATTGTCGGCCACTTTGTACCACTTTTACCCACATCTTAGGCCGATTCTGAGCCGTGTCAAGGGAAATCAACAAGAGTTATGCGGAAACTGTTGAATTTAACGAAGGGGCGAGACGTAAATAGCAACTACTACAAACTGCGTATTTCGAAGGGCGCACTGTCTATATGTTGGGGTGCTCCAAATTGGGACAGGGCTCACGCCTCTTCCCGCCCTGTGAAAAAGGTGTGCGTCTTGATTGTAGGTGATTGACGAAAAGCTGCCCCAGCCATAGAATCCTGGAGTATTAATACTCTAGGAGGAGGTCTCTATGGCTGATTCTCTTCAAACACTGGAGCGGCAACGGACGGAGATCCTCAGGCAAATGCAACAGTTGGGGGATATGCGACGCGGCAGCGTCGTGGAACAGTATCTGCGCTGTGGCAAGTCTCCCTGCTGTTGTAAGAGAGCGGGCCACCCAGGCCATGGGCCGTACTTTGCCCTCACCTGCAAGGTGGCCGGAAAGACCAAGACGCGTCAGCTCCGCGCTGGCCCAGTTCTTGAGAAGGTAAGACGGGAGGTCCATGCCTTCCACCGCTTTCGTGAGTTAAGTGAACGGCTCATCCACATCAACGAGGAGATTTGCGAGCACCGGCGGGTCGAAGAACAGGTGGTAAAAAAAACCTCATGGCCACGTTCCGGGAGGAGATCGAACCGGAAATCGAAGGCTTCCTAGCGCGGGTCTTGAGGGATCAAGACAGGATGGGGCATTTGGATTTGGAGGCTCTGGAACTTGCCCTGCGCTCCTCGATGCATCAGATTGGCGGAGTGCTGCTGGAGAAACTGCTGAACTCCGACGAAGGAGGTTATGCCGGTACACGAACCCAATGCGGCCAGGGCCATCTGGCCGAGTTTGTGGAATTCCGCCGCAAAGAAGTGCTTACGGTGCTTTCCAGGGTGGCGGTACAACGGGCCTATTATTACTGCTCGGTCTGTGCCGGTGGCGTCATCCCCAAGGATCAAGAGTTGGACATTGTGGGGACCTGCTTTAGTCCAGGCGTCCGTCGCCTGATGGGCCACGTGGGAGGCAAAGACTCCTTCGCCGAGGGACGGAAGGATCTGGAAGAATTGGCGGGGATTATGGTCAAAACGAAGTCGGTGGAACGAGTTTCGGAAGCTCTGGGCGGGCAGATCGAGTGTAGCTCTCAGCGGGAGCGTGAATGGGCCCTGAGCGGCAAGCTGGTGAGCTTCCCACCCGTACCCCTGCTCTACCTGGCTCTTGATGGGACCGGGGTGCCGGTCGTGTCGCGGGAGACGGAAGGACGCAAGGGGAAGGATCCGACCGGCAAGGCCAAAACCCGGGAAGCCAAGCTCGGGTGCGTCTTCACGCAAACCGAGGTGGACGAGGAGGGTTATCCGGTCCGCGATCCGGAGTCCACCACCTATGTTGGAGCGATCGAAACGGCAGAGGAGTTTGGCCGACGGATCTATGCCGAGGCCGTGCGCCGAGGTCTGAGGCGAGCGGTGAAGGTCATCGTGCTCGGCGACGGAGCACGTTGGATCTGGGGAATCGCGGAAGAACACTTTCCTGGAGCGCTACAGATCGTCGACCTGTATCACGCCCGGGAACACTTAGCCAATCT